>OGKG01000379.1_pt1 | contig 57160 bp, 43 predicted proteins | sample 1572201 | NCBI WGS metagenome assembly OGKG01 (sample SAMEA2582146, study PRJEB24529) | metagenome | biome: Human gut stool | place: China | collected 2011 | reverse complement strand
TTGGGAGCCTTCCTCGAAACAGGCTCGCTTCATCCGCCACTGGCGGCGCTTCGCCGATTTCCATGTGCGTCAGAAAAAACGCCTCTCAGACCGCAAACGTGCGCGCCTTCGGCGCGTGCGCTGCCGCGGGCTGCAATCCCCCTCAAAAAGCGGCTCTGCCGCTTTTTTTGAAGTTAATAGCGATGATTTAGGATCTCCACCACGTCCGCCAGCGCGCCGTCCTTGCAGTGGCAGACGATGTGCGCACCCCATTCCTTGACCTCGGGGATGGCGTTTTCGGGCGCGAAGCCGATCTCGGAGACCTCGAGCATCGGAATGTCGTTGTTGTGGTCGCCGATGCAGTAGATGTCCTTGCGCGCAACGCCGAGGAGCTTGGCAAGCTTTAAGATCATGCCGCCCTTCGTCGCGCCGCGGCGCGTCAGCTCAAGCAGGTGATCGCTCGAAAAAATCAGCTCGTAGCGTTTTCCCCACTCCTGAGAGACGATAAAATCGCGCACCTGCTCCAAAAGCGGCTTTTCCTCTTCAAAGAGCAGCTTGATGATCGGCAGGTCCACCTCGCGGAAGTCCTTGACCTCCTCGGTCTTGGCGCGCGTCAGGTGCTCGTGATTGCGCGTGTAGTCGTTCGGGTGCAGGACGTGGATGCGGCGGTCGTCGTGGTAGATCTCGAAGCACAGGCCGGGGAAGCGCGCGAGCAGCGCGTCGACGTGATCGTAGATGTCCGCGTCTAAAAACGCGGTCTCCACATAGCAGCCCTTGTTGAAGTCATAGATGGCCGCGCCGTTGGCGATGACGCAGGGGGCGTTGCAGGGCAGATCCTTGGCGTAGCGGGCAAAGGCGGGCAGCGCGCGGCCGGTGGAGATCGAAAAATAGCCGCCGTTTTGAATGAAATACTCAACTGCCTCGCGGTTGCGCGCGCTCATCGGCGGGATGTCCTCGACGCGCTCCAGCGCGCCCTGCGTATAGACGAGCGTGTTGTCAAAGTCGCTGGCGAGCAGCACCTTGTTGAATTTCAGCATGATGGATCCTCTCTTCTTTTCTCGTTGTTTTTCGACGAAAGTATACCACGGCGCGGGAGAAATGAAAAGGGATGTTTTGCGTAAAGATATCAGCCGATGATGCCGAATTTTCCTTTGATAAAATGACGGTAGTCGGGCTGCTTTTCGGCATTTTCGTATTCATGTTTCATGGTTTGCCATATCCAGGCGCGGAACGGATCGCCGGTCTGCGCATAGTACAGAATGCGCAGCAGCCCCTCCCGCTCTGCGCGGAGAATGGCCTCATAGGCATCGGGGACGAACTCGCACGAGACGACTGCTGCCGCCTCTTCGGACGTGACCGCGAACGGCACATCGGAAACAGGGGCGGTATTTGCCGGTTCCGCGCCGTAGATATAGCCGGAGACGCCGGCATAGGTCTCCTCCAGTGCGTTGGGGTAGTATTCCTCCAGCCGCTGCACGCCGTCTAAGTCGAAGCCGTAAGGCCCCCATTTTTCCCACCGGCCCGTGTGGACAAAGCCGGTGTCGCGGCAGTATTTCTCAACGGCATTGCTCAGATAGACCAGCACATTTTCCCGTTTCTTCGAAAAGTAGACGAGCGGGTGGCCATGGTTGGAGACGTGCGGCGTGAGGACGGTGAGACCGCCGGTGGGGGAGGCATGGTACAGCATGGAAGCAATTCCTTTCCGCCTTTTGGCAAAACCGCCGCGAAACAACTGTGCTTCGCGGCGGTTCTATTTCTTGTTTACGCTTCGTTCTTCGGCGCGGGATTTTCGCCGCCCTGACCGCCACTTCTGCGGCGGCCTCTGCCGCCGCGGTGGCTGCGGCGGCGCGGCTTGTTCTCGCCGCCCTCAATCGCGCCCTCGGCTTTCGGCGGGCGGGGCGGACGCGGGGCTTTCGGCGCGTCGGGAGTTTCGCTGTTCGGCTTGCTCTGGCGCGGAGCGCGGCGCTCGCCGTTCTTGTCGGGATTGCGGGGCGGGCGTTCGCTGCTCGACTTATCGCCGCGCGCGGGGCGTTGGCTTCGCTTTTCGGCGGGCTTGTCGCCACCCTTTTGGGGCGTGTTTTCACTCTTCGGCGCGGCGGACTTCTCGCCGCCTTCACCGCTGCCCTTGCCGCGGCCTCTGCCGCCGCGATGCCCGCGGCCGCCGCGGCGGGAACGGCGCTTTTCCGTCTCCTCCTCGTCAGCGGCGGGGGCGTCCGCTTTTGCGACGGGGGCCGTCCACTGTTCGGGCGGCACGATGGGCTTGGCAGACGAGAAGAAGTTCAGCGTCAGCTGCGGCTCATCCTCCGGCGGCTCCTGATAGCGCTCGGGGAGCGTCGTGGGGAGCTCGATGCCGTCGCGCGAGCCCTTGCCGTTGCGCAGCACGTGAATTTCGCAGGTGCGGTAGCGCTTGGGGCTCTCGTTCTGCCCGTCGAGACGCACGAGCACCTGCTCGCGCAGAATGTCGACCGAGCTCACGTTGCCAAGGCCGTCGGGCGTTGCGACAAACGAATCCTGCTTCGGGCAGCGGCGCACCGCGTCCTCGTAGGCGTTCTGCTCGTATTTGAGGCAGCACATGAGCCTGCCGCACGTGCCGGAGATCTTCGTCGGGTTCAGGCTCAGATTCTGCGTCTTGGCCATCTTGATCGAAACGGGGACGAAGTCGTCCAAAAACTGCGAGCAGCAGAAAGGCCGGCCGCAGATGCCGAGGCCGCCGAGCATCTTCGCCTCGTCGCGCACGCCGATCTGCCGCAGCTCGATGCGGGCACGGAACACACCGGCTAAATCGCGCACGAGCTCGCGGAAGTCCACGCGCCCATCGGACGTGAAGAAAAAGATGATCTTGCTGCCGTCGAAGTTGCTCTCCACGCGCACGAGCTTCATGTCGAGCCCGCGCTCGGCGATCTTCTTCTGGCAGACCTCGAAGGCGTTCTTTTCGCGCGTTTTGTTGTAGGCGTAGGTGCGGTCATCGTTCTCCGTCGCCACGCGCACGAGCGGGCGCAGCGGTTGGACGACGGAATCGTCCTCCACCTCATGGTTGCCCGAGACGCACTGGGCGTACTCGAGCCCCTGCGCGGTCTCGACGATGACGAACTGGTTGGGTTCGACCGTGATGCCGTGCGGGTCAAAATAATATTCCTTGCATCCGCCGCGGAAGCGGACTCCGATCACTTCTGTCAAAGGGTTTCCTCCAATTCAACGGCGAAGCCGCCCAGCGTGGGCCCGACGCCGACGTTATAGGTGCATTTATTGCGGTAGTCCTGCAATAAATCTATTGTGCCGAGTAATTTGGCTTTTGTCAAGCGCGAAGCCAGTGACCGCGCGATGCGAAGATCCCTCTCCGGTACGCTCGCGCCGTACTGCCCCAGCAGGGCGGACGAGAGCAGAAGCCGCGTCCCCTCGAAAAGCGAGGACAGGTCGTCGCGCGTGACCTTCTGCGTTTCGAGCTTTGCGAGGAATGCCGCGCGGGACGCGCGCGACCCCTCGGCGATGAGCCGCGCGAGCTCGAGCGCGAGCTCGTCAGGCGCGCCGCCCTCTTCGACGCTGGGGGAGAGCTTGACCTCCACGCAGCGCGAGCGGATGGTCTGGAGCAGAACCGCCGGATTTTCCGCGCAGAAGAAGAACGCTGCGTAAGCGGGCCCCTCCTCCACGAGCTTCAAAAGCACGTTCTGGTCCTTTTCCGTCAGGATGGTGCAGTTCTCGAAAATGTAGACCTTGCGCGCGCCCTCGTTCGGGCGGATGAACGCGTCGGCGCGCATCGCGCGCACCGTGTCGATCGAGAGCTCCTTGTGCTCTGCGTCGCGCACGAACGTGACGTCGGGGTGGATGTCCTGCATCACCTTGCGGCAGGCAGGGCAGGCGAGGCAGGGCTTGCTTTCCGCTGTGCACTCCATCGCCGCGGCGGCATAGCGCGCAGCGCTCACGCGGTCGCCGCTGCCGCTGAAAATGAGTGAGTGCGACAGTGCGCCGCGCTTTGCCGCGGCGCGAAGACGCGCCGCCGTATCGGTTTTTGCAAAATCCAAAAGCTCCATTGCCCGCTCCATGCTCTGTACTCTGCGCGCATTTTCAGCGCAAATTTTAAAATAGTATATCGCAAAAGTGCGGCGCTTGCAAGAAAATCCGCGCCCCGCGACGGAAAAACAGAACGATTTTGTGCCAAATTGCGTTTTGTGGGAGAAAAAATGCGGAAAGTCGACAAAAATTTCACAACTTGTTATTGAAAGTCGGGGATTTTCTGTCTATAATAATATGGCTTGATAATGATCACACAGCGATACATTTTTAATGGAGGAAAACCAATGAGCAAAAAGTATGTCTACCTGTTCTCGGAAGGCAACGCTACCATGCGTGAGCTTCTGGGCGGCAAGGGCGCGAACCTGGCCGAGATGACCAACATCGGTCTGCCCGTGCCCCAGGGCTTCACCATCACGACCGAAGCCTGCACCCAGTATTACGAGGACGGCCGCAAGATCAACGACGAGATCATGGCAGAGATCATGGAATACGTCGCGAAGATGGAAGAGATGAACGGCAAGAAGTTCGGCGATCTGAAGAACCCCCTGCTCGTCTCCGTCCGTTCCGGCGCGCGCGCTTCCATGCCCGGCATGATGGATACCATCCTGAACCTCGGTCTCAACGACGACGTCGTCGCCGCCATGATCGCGGGCAACCCCGACCCCAACTTTGAGCGTTTCGTTTACGACTCCTATCGCCGCTTCATCCAGATGTTCTCCGACGTCGTTATGGAAGTCGGCAAGAAGTACTTTGAGCAGCTCATCGACGCGATGAAGGAAAAGCGCGGCGTCAAGCTCGACATCGAGCTCACCGCAGCCGACCTCAAGGAACTCGCCGAGCAGTTCAAGGCCGAGTACAAGCAGCAGATCGGCGAGGACTTCCCCTCCGACCCCAAGACCCAGCTGTACGAAGCCATCCGCGCCGTGTTCCGCTCCTGGGACAACCCGCGCGCGAACGTCTATCGCCGCGACAACGACATCCCCTATTCCTGGGGCACTGCCGTCAACGTCATGCCGATGGTCTTCGGCAACCTGAACGACAACTCCGGTACCGGCGTCGCCTTCACCCGTGACCCCGCCACTGGCGAGAAGAAGCTCATGGGCGAGTTCCTGACCAACGCTCAGGGCGAGGACGTCGTCGCCGGCGTCCGTACCCCGATGCCCATCTCCCAGATGGAAGAGAAGTTCCCCCAGGCTTACGCCGACTTCGTCAAGGTCTGCGACCTGCTCGAGGATCACTACCGCGACATGCAGGACATGGAGTTCACCGTCGAGAACGGCAAGCTCTATATGCTCCAGTGCCGCAGCGGTAAGCGCACCGCGCAGGCTGCTCTCAAGATCGCCTGTGACCTCGTGGACGAGGGCATGATCGACGAGAAGAAGGCCGTCTCCATGATCGACCCGCGCAACCTCGACACCCTGCTCCATCCCCAGTTCGATGCGGCTGTCCTCAAGAAGGCTCCCGCCATCGCCAAGGCTCTGCCCGCCTCCCCCGGCGCCGCCTGCGGCAAGATCGTCTTCTCCGCTGAGGATGCCAAAGAGTGGAAGGAGCGCGGCGAGAAGGTCGTTCTCGTCCGTCTCGAGACCTCTCCGGAGGATATCGAGGGCATGAAGGCCTCCCAGGGCATCCTGACCGTCCGCGGCGGTATGACCTCCCACGCGGCTGTCGTCGCGCGCGGCATGGGCAAGTGCTGCGTCTCCGGCTGCGGCGAGATCAACATGGACGAGGAGAACAAGAAGTTCGAGCTCGCCGGCAAGACCTATCACGAGGGCGACTTCATCTCCATCGATGGTTCCACCGGTAACATCTACGACGGCATCATCCCCACGGTCGACGCCACCATCGGCGGCGAGTTCGGCCGCGTCATGGCTTGGGCCGACAAGTATCGCCGTCTGGGCGTCCGCACGAACGCCGATAACCCGCACGACACCGAGCAGGCCGTGAAGTTCGGCGCTGAGGGCATCGGCCTCTGCCGCACCGAGCACATGTTCTTCGAGGCTGACCGTATTCCCGCCATCCGCGAGATGATCTGCTCCGACACCGTCGAGCAGCGCGAGAAGGCGCTCGCTAAGCTCGAGCCGATGCAGCAGGGCGACTTTGAAGCCATGTATATCGCGCTCGAGGGCCGTCCGATGACCGTTCGTTTCCTCGATCCCCCGCTGCACGAGTTCGTTCCCACCGAGGAAGCTGACATCGAACAGCTCGCCAAGGACATGGGCAAGAGCGTTCAGGACATCAAGAACATCATCGCCTCCCTGCACGAGTTCAACCCCATGATGGGCCACCGCGGCTGCCGTCTGGCCGTTACGTTCCCCGAGATCGCTGCCATGCAGACCCGTGCGGTCATCAAGGCTGCGCTGAACGTCAACGCCGCGCATCCCGACTGGAACATCATCCCCGAGATCATGATCCCGCTCGTCGGCGAGGTCAAGGAGCTCAAGTACGTCAAGGACGTCGTCGTCGAGGTCGCTGACAAGCTGATCGCCGAGGCCGGCAGCTCCATGAAGTACAAGGTCGGCACCATGATCGAGATCCCGCGCGCCGCTCTGACCGCGGACGAGATCGCCAAGGAAGCGGACTTCTTCTCCTTCGGCACGAACGACCTGACCCAGATGACCTTCGGCTTCAGCCGTGACGATGCCGGCAAGTTCCTCGGCGCGTACTACGACAAGAAGATCTACGAGAGCGATCCGTTCGCCCGTCTCGATCAGACCGGCGTCGGCAAGCTCGTCTCCATGGCCGCCAAGATGGGCCGCGAGACCAACCCGCACATCCACCTCGGCATCTGCGGCGAGCACGGCGGCGATCCCACGTCCGTCGAGTTCTGCCACAAGGTCGGCCTGGACTATGTCTCCTGCAGCCCGTTCCGTGTCCCCATCGCCCGCCTCGCCGCCGCACAGGCTGCGATAAAGGAAATGTGAGCGATCTTTTGAGCGTTCACAAAGCGGCTTGAAACTTGCAAACCTTTGATGTAACTGCGTTTGCAGACATCATTGGCTGAAAACAAACAAAAATCCGGTATTGTTCCGTTTGGAGCGATACCGGATTTTTTGCATCTTCTGCGGGGCAGGTTGAGAAAAACTGCGCCATGGAGAGATTCCGTGTGCCGCCGGTACTCGGAATGGCACTCTGAATGGCACGCGGAAGCGGCACTCGGAAGGGTTGGCGCTATCAACGAAAGTGATGCATTGCCTTTTGCGTGTCCTCGCGGTACAGTCCGTGCAGAGGTGATGCAGCATGAGGATTTATTACAGGCGCGGAGGAAAGGGCGCAGCGCCGGAGGGTTTTGACAGAGTCTACACGGAGGTCGATGGGGACGGCAACGTCCTGCGGGAGCTGCTTGCGTATGTGAGAGCGGGCGACAGTGTAACCGTGGAGATGGGCGGTGAGTTGGGCGGCACAGCCGGTGCGTTCGTGGAGATGGCACTTGCCCTCTATCAACGGCAGGCAACTTTGCTCTGCAAGTCTCCTAAGATTGACACAGCGGCAGGTCATTGGCAGGCGGTGCTTTCCGACCTTGTGCTGTTGACAAGCAGGGACACCGATGATGCGGCGCGGCTGTCTCGGTTTATGGAGGAGCTGCACCGGTGCTTCGACCTTGTGGAGAGACGACAGATGACCGTAGCGGAGGTCTGCCGGAAAATGAGCATTGGGAAGACAACCTACTACCGTTATTGGCGTAAGGTCAAGAGTGCCCCGCACAGGGAGCGTCACACAGAGCTTTTTGAAGAATTGCAGGCAAAGATAGAAGCAAATGAACTGAGTATTTCCGCAGCTTGCAGACAGATGAATATCGGTGCGGGAACATATTACAGAATGAGGGATCAGTATAAAAAAGAACGCAGCGTTCCAAATGTTCCAAATTCAGAATGATGTGGTTTTGCAGTCAACAGGAGATAGTGATTCGGCAAATTGGGGAGGTATGGAACGACATATAGGTGAGAAGCCCTCTTACGGTCGGAAATGGAGGGCAGGAGATCAGTGCGCGGCTGCTTCAATGAGAGTAAACATACATTAGTGCGGTCGGCGCAGACAGTCATTGCGGAAGCACGGGCATACACAACAACGGAAGTGCAGTATGAAAAAACGAATGGGCATGACGAGGGGCATTTCTATATCCGGTTCCTGCGCACGAGAGGACTTCCGCCGCACAAGCGACGGCACACGCCAAATGCCGGAAATGCCAGAAAGGACTTTACTTATGCGGCGCAGCCCTGTATAATCATTTAAGATAGAAAATCGTCGAAAGACTATGCTGCAGGGCCATATGTCTGAGCGGGAGAGCCCCTATGATCGACCGACCGCACCCTTAAGGCAACACCGCGCAGTGAAAGCTGCGGTATTGCCTTAGCAGGACTGCGGTCAGTTTTTTTCTCTGCGAAAGGAGGGAGCATCGGTGAACCGCATGTTCCGCGAGGAAAAGAAATATCTGATCTCGCTGCCGGAGGCGCTGCAAGCCTGCCATCGGCTCGCGCAGGTCATGCACCAGGACCCGCACAACGGCATAAGCGGCTACCCTGTCCGCTCGCTTTACTTCGATACGCTCGACGACAGGGACTTCCACGAAAAGGCTGCGGGCGTAGAGCTGCGGCGCAAGCTGCGCCTGCGCTGCTATGATCCGGCGGCAGACTTCGCCATGCTGGAGATGAAGCAGAAGCAGGGCGCAAGTCAGCTCAAGCGCTCTCTGCGCGTGACACGGGAGGATGCCCAAGCGCTCACGCGCGGCGACTATGCGCCGCTGCTGCGGTATCCGGAGTCTTTTGCCGCGGAGTGCTACGCGCTGATGCACAGCCGGTGCTATCGCCCCAAAACGATCGTAGAATACGACCGCAAGGCATTTATCGCCAAGGAGAACAAAATACGCATTACCTTTGACAGCCGCATTGTTTCCGTCGAGAGCTGCTTCGACCTCTTTTCACCGCGGCTGAACATGAACCCCGTGCTCGATCCGTACTGCGTGGTGCTTGAGGTCAAGTACAACGGCTTTCTGCTCGATTATCTTCGCGAGCTGATCAACAGCGTGGATCGCAGTGAGCTTTCTGTCAGCAAATATGTGCTTGCCCGCCAAAACGGATGTCAGACGAGGCTATAGGAGGAAAACACCATGAGACAACAGATCCTGAACCTTTTTACCACACCCCGCGATATGTCGTGGGAGGATATTCTGCTCAATATCGTCCTTGCCGCCGTGCTGGGCTTTTTTATCTTCCTGTCCTACGCCATCTCCCACCGCGGGACGATCTACAGCCGCAAGTTCAACGCCTCACTCGTCATTCTCGCGGTGCTGACGGGGACGGTCATGACCGTCATCGGCAACAACATCGCGCTGTCTCTCGGTATGGTGGGCGCGCTGTCCATCGTCCGCTTCCGCACCGCCATCAAGGACTCGCGCGATACGGTTTATATTTTTTGGTCCATCATTGTCGGCATCTGCTGCGGCGTGGGCGATTATGCCGTGGCCTGCATCGGCAGCGCCGTGACCTTCGCGGTGATCCTGCTGCTCGGCTGCATCAAGAGCGATAACCGGATGCTGCTCATCATCCGCGCCCACCGCAGCAAGCAGGAGCCGATCAAGGCGCAGGTCTACAAGCTCTTTCGCGCCAAAGCGACGCTGCGTGTGGAAAACACGACGGAGGATACGGTCGAACTGATCTACGAGATCACGCAAAAGCTCCTGCGCCGCGCGGAGCTGACAACGCCGGACATTCCCGGCAGCATCTATTCGCTGGGAAGCATCGACTATGTCAATCTTGTCATGCAGAACGACGAGGTGTCGAACTGAGAAACCGGAAAGAGGGGAGCGGAGACGAACATGAAATACAAGCGAATGGCTCTTGCGGCCTGTGCGCTGCTGCTTCTCCTATCCGCAACAAACCTGTCAGCCGTGCTGACCGATGAGCACCCACGCTATCATCAGCATCTTGAGCGCCCCGCCTATACACCCTGTGCCGACCACGGAGAAGATCTGCTCTGCTCTCATCTGCCGCTCGTTCTCATCGACACCGGCGGCGCGGAGATCCCCGGCGTTCCCATCCGGAGCGGCGGCAGCGGCCGTGAGGACGATGCTTTCACCACGACCGCAGACGGCAGTACGCTGCTGCGCGCGTCCGTCTCGGTGGTGGATCATGCCGAGGGCAACAACCACCCCACGGACACGCCGACGCTTCAGAGCGTCATTGACATTCGAGTGCGAGGCAACTCCTCGCGCTATTTTGATAAGCACAGCTATCTTGTCAAGACGCTGACCGACGACGGTGCGGCCTCGCGCGATGTCGCCATGCTGGGGATGGATGCCTTCGACGAGTGGGCGCTGCACGGGCCGTACCTCGATAAGTCTCTCATCCGCAACTATATGTGGTACAACCTTGCCGGTGAGATCATGGACTACGCGCCGAACGTGCGCTTTTGCGAGGTGCTGCTCAACGGAGTGTATCAGGGGCTTTATGTTATGACGGAGACTGTCAGCTCCGGCGCGGATGCCCGCTTGAAGCTCACGGAGCCGTCGAAGGACACCGTGCAGACGAGCTATGCTCTGCGCCTTGACTGCGGCAGCGGCAACGAGGTCAAAAACATCGAGACCTTCTCCCAATACGCCCTGCGAAATCTGCAGGATATAGACATCGTCTATCCGGGAACAAAATGGCTTACGCCGGAGCGCGCGGCGTGGATCGCACAGGATTTCTCCGACTTTGAAAAGTCACTCTACTCCTATGACTATGATACCGAGCCCTATGCATGGTGGGAGCAGGCGGACATGAGCTCTTTCGTGGACTACTTTATCCTCAACGAGTTTACCTGCAACTATGATGCGGGCTGGCTTTCCACCTATATCTACAGGGATGTGCGCGGCAAATACAAAATGTGCATCTGGGACTTCAACTCCGCCTGTGACAACTACAGTCATCCGGTCGCAGAGCCGCAGCATTTTGAGCTGCAATACAATGTCTGGTACTATATGCTCAGCAAAGACGAGAAGTTCATAAACGCCGTCATCGACCGCTACCGCGAGCTGCGTCAGGGCATCCTCAGCGACGAGTATCTCTGCGCCTACATGGACGACGTTACCGCATGGCTCGGCCCCGCCATCGACCGCAACTTCTCCGTCTGGGGCTACACGCTCGAAAAGGATATGCTCTCCCCCGCGTGGCGCAACCCGCACTCACACGCGGCTGCCGTCGCGCAGATGAAGCGCTTTTGCATCAAGCGCGGCGCGTGGATGGACGAGAATATCGACATTCTTCGCCAGTACAGCCACGAATCCAAAAACAAGAAATTCAACCACTGAGCCACCACACCATCGAGAAAGGAGGGCGGCGGCTTGAAAAGATTTCTCATCGTGCTCACCGCCCTGATCTTAGGCTATCTCGCCTACGACACCGCGCGCTACTACCTCGGCTGGTACATCGACCTTCAGCCGGACGTGCCGGTCAGCGCTTTCATGTCCACCGACGCGCAGCACCTTTATATGGACCGCGGCGCGGGACCGGAGGAGTTCACCGTCAAGGGCGTGAACCTCGGCGTGGGCATCCCGGGCGAGTGGGCGACGGACTACGCCGTCAGCAAGGAGACCTATCTGCGCTGGTTTGCCCAGATGCAGGAGATGGGCGCGAACACCGTGCGCGTCTACATTACGCTCCACGACGACTTCTACAACGCCTTCTACGAGTACAACACTGCGCGCGAGGAGGCGAACGAGGAACCGCTCTGGCTCATCCACGGCGTATGGGTGAACGACTATATCCAAAACTCCCACCGCGACGCCTATGACAAGGACTTTCTTGAGACCTTCGTCAGGGACGGGCGCACACTGGTCGACGTTCTGCACGGCAACAAGAAGATCTCGCTCGGACGCGGAACGGGCTCCGGCTTCTACACCAAGGACGTTTCCCGCTGGGTCATCGGCTATATTCTCGGTGTGGAGTGGGAGGATGTGACCGTCACCTACACCAACCACAAATACCCCGATCTGCCGCCCTATCAGGGAACGTACCTCTCCGCGACGGAGGACGCCTCCGCCTTTGAATCCATGCTTGCGCAGGTGGGCGACCGGATTATTGAATACGAGAGCCGCCGCTATAAGAGCCAGCGGCTCGTCGCCTTCTCCAACTGGCCGACCACCGACCCCTTCCTCTACCCGGAGGATATCACGACTTTCTTTATGAAGTGCGCGCAGGTGGACGTGGAGCATATCCGTGCGGAGGATGCCTTCCTCGCCGGTCAGTTTGCCTCCTACCATGTGTATCCCGACTATCTCAACTATATCCTCAACCCCGCGGCGATGGACCGCACGCCCATCTGGGACGGCAAGGCCGTCATCTCCCGTGCGGAGACCGGTCCCGGCACGCCCATCGGTTCCGTGCTGCGCCGATCGGACTTCTACGATGAGACCGGCGCGGCGAACACCTACCTTGCCTATCTGCGCGCCCTGCGGCGGCATCACACGATGCCCGTCGTCATCTCCGAGTTCGGTGTTTCCACCGGGCGCGGCATGGCGCAGATCGACCGGAACACCGGACGCAATCAGGGCCATATGTCCGAGCAGGAGCAGGGGCAGGCGCTCGTGGACTGCTGGCGCGACATCACCGCGGCAAACTGCGCGGGCGGCTGCGTCTTTGCCTGGCAGGACGAGTGGTTCAAGCGCACCTGGAACACCATGCACGCGGTGAATCTGCAGCGCACGCCGTACTGGAGCGACTACCAGACCAACGAGCAGTATTTCGGTCTGCTCTCCTTCGACCCCGGCGAGGAGGAAAGCGTCTGCTATGTGGACGGCGACCTCTCGGAGTGGACGGAGGAGGATAAACTCTTCGATACCGGCACGCGCGCCCTTTCGATGAAATACGACGAGAAGTTCATCTATCTGCTCGCCTATGAAAAGGGCTTTGCGAACGGACAGAAAACGCTCTACCTCCCCATCGACACCACGCCCAAGACGGGCAGCACCTACTGCGAAAACTTCGGCCTGCGCTTTGAGGACCCGGTGGACTTCGTCCTCGCCATCGACGGCAGGGACAACAGCCGCCTCCTGGTGCAGGAGCGCTACGAGGTGCTGCGCGCCATGTTCTACCACGAAACGCACGACGCGGACGCCTACCTTGACCCGCCCGACGCGGACACACCGCTTTTCAAGCCCATCAGCCTGATGCTCCAGACGGCGACGCCGCTGCTCACGGGCAACTGGCAGGCAAGCTCTGAGACCTACGAGACGGGCGATCTTGCCTACGGCAACGCGAACCCCGCCGCGCCGGACTACGATTCCCTCGCGGACTTCATCTTCGCGGGCGACTATGTGGAGCTGAAGCTCCCCTGGCAGCTTCTGAACTTTTCAGACCCCTCGCGCATGACCATCCACGACGATTACTATGAAAACTACGGTGTGGACGACATCACCATCGACACGATGTACCTTGGTCTTACCGACGGCGCGGCGCAGGAGCGCACGCCGCTCTATCCCGCGGCGCTCAAGGGCTGGGGCAATACGGTCAGCTATCACGAGCGGCTCAAGCCCTCGTACTACATTCTGCAAAAGCTCTGGCAGTAAAACACACAAGAAAGGAAGAACGCCGGTGTTTGTTCAAATCCTGATCTACGTCTATCTCGGCATCTGCGCCGGCATGATCCTCTTTAACATTGTAACGGCGCTCCTTTCGCAGCGCAGGGAGCATCGGCCCTTCCGCGACGGCATCCGCCTTGAGCTGACGGTGGAGCGCGAGCTCGACCACCTCGCCCTCACCGGCGAGGTCAACGAGGAGCACCTTCGCTACATGGAGCGCAGACTGCGCCGCGTGAACGGCCTGGCGGCCTTTGACGCCGCGCTGGAGCACCTGTGCGTGAGGCGGCCAGAGCTGACCCGCTCCTATCTGACGGCGCTTAACGGTGTAATGATTGCGCTGGCAGAGGACTACTGCCGCCGCGAGGAGATCGAGGCGGCGTACTTCCCCTACATCATCAAGAAATACCGGCTGCTCGGCGGCGCGGACGACGCGCCGCTCAAGGAGGTGCTGCTCGAACTGCTGCACGAGCCGAGCATCTACTGCCGCGAGAACGCGATGCAGGCGCTCTACACGGCGGGCGATCCCGCCGTCCTTGTGCGTGCGCTGCGGATCATCGACGCAAGCAGCCTCTATTATCACAGCAAGCTCCTCTCCGACGGCTTGCTGAACTACACGGGCGACACATGGGAGCTTGCCGACGCGCTTTGGGAGGCGTTTGATGCGTTTCAGCCGTGGATGCAGGTGACGCTGCTCAACTATTTCCGCTTTTCCTCCGGCGCATACTGCGAGAAAATACACGCGCTCCTCAACGACGGCGCGCGGGACGACGAGGTGCGCTTTTCCTGCCTGCGCTACCTCGGACACTACCCCTATCCCCCCGCCTACGCCGATCTGCTGCGCTATGCGACGCCCTCGGAAAACGCGCGCTGGGAGTATGCAGCCATCGCCTCGTCGGTGCTGGCGAGCTATCCCGGGGCGGAGACTGCGGCGGTGCTGGAGAGGAACCTCTATCATCCCAACTGGTATATCCGCTTCAACGCGTCAAAAAGTCTGGAGCAGCTCGGCTTCGGCTACCGCGATCTGATCGACGTGATCGAGGGGCACGACCGCTACGCCTCCGAGATCCTGCGCTATCGTTTTGATGTGCGGGAGCTGGAGGAGCGAAAGGAGGACGCAGTATGTACGACGGTATAAAGCTGTTTCTTGAGTGGGTGGGCTATTTCTTTATCGCTTATCTGATCGGCTACTCGACCTTTCTGTTTCTGTCGGTCGTCGTCGGCTCACTTGAGCTGTACAAGCACCGCCGGCAGGAAATGTTCAAAAGCATTCTGCCCTCGGATTACTACCTGCCCATCAGTATCATCGTTCCCGCCTACAATGAGGAGGTCACCGTGGTAGACACCGTGCGCTCGCTGCTGACGCTGGAATACCGCGCCTATGAGATCATTGTGGTGGACGACGGATCGAAGGACCGCACCTCGGAGGTGTTGGCCGAGACATTTGATATGCACCTTGTTCACCGGCCCATTCGCCGGCAGATCAACTGTCAGCGCGAGGAATACGTCTATGAGACACGCGCACAGAAGGTACCGGTGACGCTCATCCGAAAAAAGAACGGCGGCAAGGCAGACGCGCTGAACATGGGCATCAACGCCGCAAATTTCCCGTACTTTATCTGCATGGACGCGGACTCCGTTCTGCAGTACGACTCTCTGCGCCGCATCGCCCAGCCGATATTGGAAAACGGCAATGTGGTGGCGGTTGGCGGCATCGTCCGCATCTCCAACGATGTTGAGCTGGAAAACGGGCGCGTCAAACGCTACCGGCTGCCGCGCAGCATCCTCGCTTTCATGCAGGTGCTGGAGTACGACCGTTCGTTTCTTGCCTCCCGCATTCTCTTTGACCGCTTCAACGGCTCGCTCATCATTTCCGGCGCCTTCGGGCTGTTCAAAAAGGATACCGTCATCGCGGCAGGGGGCTATGACAGCGGAACGATGGGCGAGGATATGGAGCTTGTGGTCAAGCTGCACGAATACTGCACGGTCAACAACATCGACTATGCCATTCGCTACGCATCCGACGCGATCTGCTGGACGCAGGCGCCCGAGCGGCTGCGTGATCTGTGCAAGCAGCGCAAGCGCTGGCATCTGGGCCTGTTCCAGAGTATGTACAAGCATCGCGTCATGTTTTCCAATCACAGGTTCGGCGCGGTGAGCTTTGTATCCTATTTCTATTTCCTCATTTACGAGCTGCTTTCGCCGTTTATCGAGGTCTTCGGCGTGTTCACGATGGTGCTCGCATGGTGGTGCGACCTCATCAACGTGCCGTTCATGCTGCTCTTCTTCCTCATCTACGCCGTCTTCGGCGGGGTCCTGACGCTTACCGCCTTTTTCTCGCGCATCTACACGGCGGACCTCACGCTCTCGTTCGGCGACGGCCTCAAGGCCGTCTGTCTGTGTCTCTTTGAGCTGGTGTTCCTGCGCTTTATTCTCGCATGGGTGCGCTGCACGGCCTTTATCGGCTATAGGAAGAAAAAACTCAGCTGGGGGCGCATTGAGCGCCGCAAGATCGATTTGAAATAGAGGGGGTGCCGCCTGTGCGCCGAAAAAAGCTCTTGGAAATCACGCTCTGCGCCGTGCTGACGATCGGAGCGTTGCTGTGCTGTATGCAGGATGCAAGCGCGAGGGAGACGCTTCTGATCTCGGGAAACGCCGATCTCTATCCCATCGAGTCCTATGACCGCGGCAGAGAATGCTATGTCGGATTGCTGCCGGAGCTGTACAAGCGCCTGAGTGAGCAGACAGGGTACGATCTTGTCTATCTTCCGTACAGCAAGAACACAACGCAGGCGCAGCAGACCGCAAACCGGCAGGCGGACATTATTTCCGCCTATCCCTCCGGCACGGTCGACAGCAGCGCGATGCGCCGTCAAGTGCTGCTCTGCACGATAGAACATGACGGCGCAGAGCGCGCGATATATGTTGGCTTTACCAACGCACTCACGCCGGAACTGGCCGGCGCGCTTGCACAAGCGCTGGAGGACCTCTCCGGCGCGGAGAGCATCGGCGTCCTGGCAGACTATATGAATAGCAGCGGCGCGGAAGCCTACCGTACCAGGTGGCTCATTACGCTCGCCGCATTGATCGCGGCGATGCTTGCCGCGGCGGTCGCGCTGATAGTCTTTGCGCGAAAAAAGCGTGCCGAGCAAAAGGCCAACGCCCTCATCGACCCGCGCTACGGCATCGGCAACGACGGGTATTATCTGAACTGCATGGAAACGCTCATCCCCGCCCCGCTCAGAAGCATCGTCTATGTCTTCTGCATCGGCTGCGATATGCCCTCGCTCGAACGGCGCTTTGGCGAGGCGGAGCGCGGGGAGATCTTCTCCCGCGCGGCGGAGTATCTGCGCCTTGGCTGCGGACGCGAGGAATACCTCGCCTGCGTGGGGCGCGGGATGTTCGCGCTCGTGTGTCAGTGCGGCAGCCGCGAGGCGGCACAGCAGCGCGCCGAGGGGCTTATCCGCGGGCTGGACGGCTACCTTGCGGGCTTCCGCGCCGAATATGCCGGCGCGTTCCGCGCGGGCATCTGCTCGCTGTCGGAAAACCCCGACTGCGGCGCCGAGGCTGCGCTCTACAACGCGCGCCAGGGCTGTGCCCACGCGTTCCGCACGGAAACGCCCTGCGCGTTCAGCACGCGCGGCATGATCGACGAGAGCGAGCAGCTCGAGCGTCTGCGCGGCAGCATGAGCAAGGCGGTGGAAAAGGGCGAATTTGAGCCGTACCTCCAGTTCGTTGTCGATCGCGCCGGCACGGTCGTCGGCGCGGAGGCCGTCTCGCGCTGGCAAAATCCGGAGGAGGGACTGCTCATGCCCTCAAAATACATCGACCTGATGATCCGCGCCGGCACGATCACCGAGCTGGATCTCTATATGCTCCGCTGCGCGTGCGTGCAGCTCCAGACGTGGAAGCGGGAGGGGCGCGGGACGCTGTGGCTCTCGTGCAACTTCACGCGCCAGTCCATCGCAGACGAAAAGATCCTCGCGCGCGTGCACGAGATCATCGAGCAGTACGACTTTACGCGCGACCGCCTTGTGGTGGAGCTGACGGAGGACTCCTACGCGCACGACCGCGAGGCGGCGCTGCGGACGATCGAGGGGCTGCACGCGATGGGGCTTCGCATCGTGCTGGACGATATCGGCGCGGGCTATTCCTCGCTCTCCGACCTGAGCACCTACCCAATCGACGGCGTGAAGATCGACCGCGGCATCGTGATCGAGTCCGCCTTGCCGCATGCCCACGCGCTGCTGGAGGGCATGATCCGCCTTTCGCACGACATGGGCATCCGCGTGCTGTGCGAGGGCGTGGAGGACAAGGCAACGTGCGACGCCGTGCTTGCGGCGGGCTGCGACTTCATTCAGGGCTTTTATTTCTCGCGCGTCCTGCCCGGGCGCGAAGCGGAATCCTTCCTGCGCAGCCTGGCGGCGCGCGACAGGGGGGAAGGATAAAGGAGAAATGAACATGGTCAACAAGAAACGAGTAGGCATGATGGTGGCGGTCACGCTCCTGATCGGCGTGCTGCTCTTCTGTTCGGCCTTTTTCCTCGTCCGGCGGGCGAATCGTGAGATCACACAGCGCTCCTTTGACGAATTGGCTACCGCGACGCGCCAGATCGCAAAGGGTCTTGCCGACGCGGCGAACGCGGACCAGACCATCCTCTCCGCCATGGCGGAGCTGATCGCGGGGCATGACGAGCGTGACAATGACGCGGTGCTGCGCATCATGAAATCCTTCAGCCTCAGTGAGACCTTTGTCTCCACCGTCGCGCTGCTGCGGCCCGACGGCACGCTGCTGCTGACCGACGGCACCCGCTACGACGTTTCCGACACATTCGATTTTGAAACAGAGGCGGCGCGGGGCGCGTACATCTCAGACCGCGTGACAAGCTACTTTGCACCGGAAAAGCTGGTGGTGCGCAACGTCGTGCCGGTGGTGCGCGACGGCGAGACTGTCGCCATCCTCTACGGCGTCGTCCCCCTGCAGGAGCTTTCCCAAAACTATCAGATCGACCTCTACAACGGCAATGCCTTCCTCCTTCTTGTGGACGGCAACAGCGGCGACATCCTGCTGGATACCTGGCACGACTCGCTCGGCAACATCTCGGAGCTGCGTGGCCGCAAAATGCTCAAGGGCCACACCTACGAGGAGGCGATGGAAAAAATCCCCAACGGCATCGGCGGCGATATGTGCACCGTCTCCCAATCCACGGGGATGACGCTCTACCTGCACTACGAGCCGGTCGGCATCAACAACTGGAGCGTCGTGCTCGGCGTGAGCGAGGCTGAGGCGCTGGCGGGCACGCGCAGCGTGGTGCAGACGCTTTCGATGATGGCGATCATTGTCACCGCGCTGCTGCTGAGCTATCTTGGCTTTATGGTCTGGTATCTCGCCTCGGCGCGACGCAGCGTTTACCGTATGAGCATTACGGACCAGGGCACGGGCCTGATGAACCGTGTCGCCTATGAGAAGTGTCTGCGCAAGAGCGACCAGCGCGTCATCGCTCCGGCCGCCTGCATTTATATCGACGCGAACGGCCTGCACGAGATCAACAACGAGTGCGGTCACGAGGCGGGCGATCAGCTGCTGCGCGCGGTCGCAGAGCGTCTGCGGGAGCAGTTTCCGAGGGACGATCTCTACCGCGTCGGCGGCGACGAGTTCGTCGTGTTTCCCGCGCCGGCGGCAGAGGCGGAATACGAGGCGCGGATGCGGGCGGCTTCTGAAAGCCTTGCCGCGCAGGGCTACAGCATCTCCTACGGCATCGCCGTCTGCGAGGCGGCAAACGGGCTAAGAGAGCTGGTCCGCGAGGCGGACGAGAAGATGCTCGGGAGCAAGCGCGCCTACTACGCCGAGCACGATCGCAGAAGGCCAAGATAACGCCAAGACGATAAAATGACCGCCGGACGATACCGGCGGTCATTTTGTCGTCCAACCAACAAAACCGCTTTAGAATATCGTTCATGATAAGTCCCCCTCTCCGCATGATCTCAACCCTTATTTTCTTAGAGATGAGCAAAACAAACCCTAAAACAAAAGGGCGAATGGTCATCTTATTTTTTATACACATTGAGGCTTAAAGTAACTGTGCTCAAGGTCAGCCCTCATAAGAAACCGGGGGTAGTCACCCTGAAAATGAGTGGTCGGCTCTGCAAGAAGCCGTGAGCAGTGGAGTGAAGGACTACCATCACCTGATCCAGTTGGTCGGCGCGGAAGAAGGCGTAGTCCTGCTCCTGAACGATGAGGGTACCTTCTTGTCGCGGCCGCGGTCGGCGGGATCGTTGTGCTGATCGGCAAAATTTGACAGCGGAAGAAAAAAGGTTCCCAAGCCATTGGCTTGGGAACCTTTTTCGCATCGCCGCGCGATACAGAGGATCAAAGGAGAGGTTCATAAAGAAGTTTGGAAGAGATCATTTCAGATACGGCTGCGGATCTCCGCACCCATGGCCTTGCAGCCGACGAGTTGGCAGTTTTCCTGCATGATGTCGCCGCAGCGGAAGCCCGAGCGCAGCGTTTTATCCACCGCGCGCTCGATGGCGTCGGCCTCGGCGGCCATGTCGAAGCTGTAGCGCAGCATCATTGCGGCGGCCAGGATCGTGCCGATGGGGTTCGCCTTGTCCTGTCCCGCAATGTCCGGCGCGGAGCCGTGGATGGGCTCGTAGAGTCCGTTCGTGCCGTCGCCCATGCTGGAGGACGGGATCATGCCGATCGAGCCCGTGATCTGGCTCGCCTCGTCGGAGAGGATGTCGCCAAAGAGATTTTCGGTCACGATGACGTCGAACTGGCTCGGGTCACGCACGAGCTGCATCGCCGCGTTGTCGACATACATGTGGCGAAGCTCGACATCGGGGTAGTCCTTCGCGACCTCTGTGACCGTCTTGCGCCAGAGACGCGAGGTGTCGAGCACGTTGGCCTTGTCGATGGAGGTGACGCGCTTGCGGCGCTTGCGCGCGGTCTCGAACGCGACGCGCGCGACACGCTTGATCTCGTGCTCGGAGTAGGCCATGATGTCTGTGGCTTTCTGCTCGCCGTTCGCCTCTTCCGTGCGGTGCTCGCCGAAGTACACGCCGCCGATGAGCTCGCGCACGACGACGAGGTCGATGCCGCCTTCTGCGATGTCGGCGCGCAGCGGGCAGGCGGCGGAGAGCTCGGAGAACATCTTCGCAGGGCGCACGTCCGTGTAGAGGCCCATGCCCTCGCGCAGCTTGAGCAGACCGCGCTCGGGACGGTTGGCGGCGGGCTGATCGTCCCACTTCGGGCCGCCGACCGCACCGAGCAGCACGCTGTCCGCGTTGCGGCAGGTCGCTAAACTCGAATCCGGCAGCGGCACGCCGAATTTATCGATGGCGGTGCCGCCCATCGGCGCGTCGACGTAGGTGAAGGTGTGGCCAAACTTCGCGGCCACGGCGTCTAAAACGCCCATGGCCTCGGTGACGATCTCGGGGCCGATGCCGTCGCCCTTGATGATGGCAATGGTCTTGTTCATTTCGCCGCCTCCTTTGCCTTGAGCGAGGCCATCAGGCCGCCGCGCGCGATCATGTCCTTGATAAACGGCGGGAAGGGCTCGGCCTGATACGTCGTGCCCTTTGTCACGTCTGTGATGACGCCGGTGTCGAAGTCGACTGTTACCTCGTCGCCGTTTTCGATCTCCGCGCTCGCGACGGGGCACTCCAAAATGGCGAGGCCGATGTTGATAGCGTTGCGGTAGAAGATGCGGGCGAAATTCGCCGCGATGACGCAGGAGATGCCGCTCGCCTTGATGGCGACGGGCGCGTGCTCGCGCGACGAGCCGCAGCCGAAGTTTACGCCCGCGACCATGATGTCGCCGCCTTTGACGCGGTGGATGAAGTCCTTGTCGATGTCCTCCATGCAGTGGGAGGCGAGCTCCTTGTGGCTCTGGGTGTTCAGATAGCGCGCGGGGATGATGACGTCCGTATCGACGTGATCCCCATACTTATGGACAATGCCGTGTGCATTCATTTGTTCATGACCTCCTCCGGATGAGAAATGTGGCCGGTAATACCAGACGCCGCGGCGACAGCCGGAGAGGCGAGGTAGACCTCGCTGTCGACGTGGCCCATGCGGCCGACAAAGTTGCGGTTGGTGGTGGAAACGCAGCGCTCGCCGGCGGCGAGGATGCCCATATAGCCGCCGAGGCACGGCCCGCATGTGGGCGTGGAGACGATGCAGCCCGCGTCGAGGAAAATATCGGTGTAGCCCTCGTGCATGCAGGCGCGGTAAACTTCCTGCGTGGCGGGGATGATGATGCCGCGGACGTTCGGGGCCAGGTGATGCCCCTTTAAGATCGCGGCGGCGGCGGCCATGTCAGGGAGCTGGCCGTTCGTGCACGAGCCGATGACGATCTGGTCGATGGCGATGTCGCTGCCCTCGCGCGCGCTGTGCGCGTTTTCGGGCAGGTGCGGCCAGGCGACCGTGCAGTCGACTTTGCCAAGGTCGATGTCAATGACGCGCTCGTATTCTGCATCGGGGTCGGCCTCGAACGCTGTCCAGGGGCGGTCCACGCGGCCCTCAACATAGGCGCGCGTCACGTCGTCGACGGGGAAGATGCCGTTTTTGCCGCCCGCCTCGATGGCCATGTTGCAGATCGTCAGGCGGTCGTAAATCGTGAGGTTCTTAACGCCCTCGCCGGAAAATTCGATGGACTGGTAGCGTGCGCCGTCCACGCCGATCATGCCGATGAGCGTCAGGATGACGTCCTTGCCGGAGACAAACGGGCGGAGCTTGCCGGTGAGATTCACCTTGATGGCGGACGGGACCTTGAACCACGTCTCGCCCGCGGCCATGGCCGCGCCCATGTCGGTCGAGCCGACGCCGGTGGAGAATGCGCCGAGCGCGCCGTAGGTGCAGGTGTGCGAGTCCGCGCCGATCACGGCCTCGCCCGGGGCGACAAGCCCCTGCTCGGGCAGCAGCGCGTGCTCGATGCCCATCGTGCCGACATCGTAGAAGTGGTCGATGTCGAAGCGGCGGGCAAAGGTGCGGCACTGCTTGCACTGCGTGGCGGACTTGATGTCCTTGTTCGGTGCGAAGTGATCCATCACCATCGCGATGCGGCTCTTGTCGAAGACCTTTTCAAAGCCCGCGGACTCAAACTCGTTGATGGCCACGGGGGTCGTGATGTCATTGCCGAGGACGAGGTCGAGCTTTGCCTGGATGAGCTGGCCCGCGCGCACGCTCTCAAGTCCTGCGTGCTTGGCGAGAATTTTTTGCGTCATTGTCATGCCCATGTCGCGTTTCTCCTTTCAGTTGCCGGATTCCATGATCTTGTTGATGCCGTTGACGTAGGCGCGGATCGACGATTCGATGATATCGGTCGAGAGACCCGAGCCGGTGTACGACCGCCCGTCGGGGCCGGAGACCTTGACCACGGCCTCGCCGATGGCGTCCTCGCCGTCCGTGACGGCGTTCAGGCTGAAGCTCTCGAGCTTCACGTCCATTTGGAGCATGCGGTTGATGGCCTTGAACGAGGCGTCCAGCGGGCCTGTGCCGATGGCGACGTCTTCGATCTGCTCGTCGCCGCGCTGGAGCTTGATGCACGAGATGTTCGGCACGCCGTGGCCCGTGTTGACCACATGACTCACGAGCTGGCAGCTGCCCTGCACCGCGGCCTGACGGTGGAGCACGAGCGCCTCAATGTCGCTGCTCGTGATGTTCTTTTTCTTGTCGGCGAGATCCTTGAAGCGGGTGAACACGCTTTCAAGCTCCTCGTCGCTCAATTCGTAGCCCATGGATTCGAGCTTTTCACGCAGCGCGTGCTTGCCGGAGTGCTTGCCGAGCACCATCGTGTTCTGCGGGATGCCGACGTCGGTGGAGTTCATGATCTCGTACGTTCTTGCATTGGCAATGACGCCGTGCTGATGGATGCCCGACTCGTGCGCGAAGGCGTTCGCGCCGACGATGGCCTTGCTCGGCGGGATGGGCACGCCCGTGATGTTGCTCAGCAGCTTGCTCGAGCGGTAGATCTGCTTGGTGTTCACGCCGGTCTCGACGTCGTAGAAGTCCTTTCTCGTGCGCAGCGCCATGACGATCTCCTCGAGGCTCGCGTTGCCCGCGCGCTCGCCGATGCCGTTGACCGTGCATTCGACCTGCGTCGCGCCCGCGCGGACGCATTCGAGCGAATTGGCCACCGCCATGCCGAGGTCGTTGTGGCAGTGGACGGAGATGTCGACATGCTCGACGCCCTCGATGTTTTTGCGCAGGTACGTGATGAGGTCATACATCTCCTGCGGCGTGGAGTAGCCGACGGTGTCGGGCACATTCAGCGTCGTCGCGCCCGCGGCGACGGCAGCGGAGTAGCACTGGGCCAGAAACGACCAGTCGGAGCGGGAGGCGTCCTCGGCGGAAAACTCGATGTCATCGCAGTAGCTCTTGGCGTAGGCGACCATCTCGCGGATGCGGTCGATGACCTGCTCGCGCGTCATCTTGAGCTTGTACTCCATGTGGATGTCGCTCGTCGCAAGGAAGACGTGGATGCGGGGGTGGTTGGCCTCCTTCACGGCGTCCCACGCCGCGTCGATATCGCCCTTGGCGCAGCGCGCGAGCGAGGCGACCGTGCAGTTCGTCACCGCGGCGGAGATGGCCTGCACGCTCTTGTGGTCCATCGGAGACGCGATGGCGAAGCCTGCCTCGATCACGTCAACGCCCAGCTTTTCAAGCTGCCGGGCCATTTCGATCTTTTCCGTCAGATTCATGCTGCAGCCGGGGGACTGCTCGCCGTCTCTCAGGGTCGTGTCAAAAATTTTAATGCGTTTCATGGTGTGTTCCTCCTGCTCTTTTTTCTCTCGCATAGCAACAAAAAAAGCCTTCGTCTCTTCCCTTGAAGAGACGAAAGCTCAAAACTTCCGCGGTACCACTCTTGTTGGCATAAAATATGCCCGCTTTCTGCATCGGCTTAAAATCAAGCGAATGCGCCTCGTTGGTAACGGTGAGGAGATCCGGCTGCGCCTAAACGAAAATCGTCTCAGCGGAGCTACTCAGGGGCCAGTGACATCATCCCGCTCTGCATTGCCTCGCAGCGACCGGCAACTCTCTGAAGCGTCTGTAGGACGAATTTTTCCCCGTCATGGTATTTGTGAACTATGAGATTTAATGATGCTACTATAATCGCCCGCCCCCGCTTTGTCAAGCAGGGAAAAAGAAATTTGCGCTTTGACAAAAAACCGCGCGGCGGAAAAACATATTTTGCGCACTTTGAACGGAGAAAAAGGCGGGAGAGCAAAAGAAAAGGGAACGCGCAAGCGTTCCCTTTTTTGCCAAAATTTCTTACCTGCCGCCGAAGATCAGGCTGCCGAGCCCCGTGGAGGTCAAAAACAGGATGAGCATGACGACAGGGACGACATACTTCATCATCATGCTGTAGAGCTTGGCGCGGCCGAAGTGCTCGCCGTTTTTCTCGACCTCGGCAATGATCCATTTCGGACCCACGACCCAGCCGACCAAAATGCTCGTGAGCAGGCTGATAAACGGCATCAGGAAGCTGTTGCTGATGTAGTCCATCACGTCGAGCAGCTGCGCGGTCGAGCCGTTGGGCAGCGGGAGCTCGAAGTAGAGCGCGTTGTAGCCAAGGCAGATGAGCACGGCGGTGACGAGCGAGTAGACGCCCACGGCGGCGCACATCTCCTTGCGCGACTTGTGGAAAATCTCTATGCAGTTGGCGACAAGCGTCTCCATGACGGACACGCAGCTCGTCAGCGCGGCGAAGCCGAGCGCGAGGAAGAACACCGCGCCCACGACGCGGCCCACGCCGCCCATCGCGGCGAAGACCTTCGGCAGGCTGATGAACGTCAGGCTCGGGCCGCTGGCCATGCCGTCAGTGCCGAGAAAGACATAGACGGCGGGGATGATCATGAGGCCCGCGAGGAACGCGACGCCCGTGTCGAAAATTTCGATCTGGTTGTTGGCCTTGTTGAGGTCGACGTCGTCCTTGACATAGCTGCCGTAGGTGATCATGATGCCCATGCTGACGCTGAGGGAGAAGAAGAGCTGGCTCATCGCGTCGAGCGCGATGTTCAAAAAGCGCGGGACGGTCAGGCCCGTGAAGTCGGGCTTAATGTAGACGAGCAATCCTTCGATACCCGTGCGCGTCATGCCGCTCTCGTCGGTGTAAGAGAGCGTGAGCGAGAAGATGGCGATGCCGATGATGAGAAGGAGCAGACCCGGCATGATGTAGCGGGAGTATTTTTCAATGCCCTTTTCCACGCCGCAGTACACGACCCACGCCGTCAGCGCCAAAAAGATCAGCATGAAGACGATGGGCGAGACGGGGGAGGTGATGAACGAGGTGAAGAAACCGTCCTGTGCGGCGGCATCGCCGCTTGAGACGAGGTAGAGGGTAAAATACTTCGTGATCCAGCCGCCGATGACGGAGTAATACGTCATGATGAGCGTGGGGACGAGGAAGGTGAGGTAACCCAAAAACTTCCACTTCTTGTTGAGCGTTGCAAAGGCATTGAGGGCGTTCTGCTTCGTGCGGCGGCCAATGGCTACGTCAGTCGTCAGCAGGGTGAAGCCGAATGTCAGCACCAGCACCAGATAGACGAGCAGGAACAGTCCGCCGCCGTCCTTGGCACAGAGATAGGGGAAGCGCCAGATATTGCCGACGCCCACCGCGCTGCCCGCCGCAGCCAGCACAAAGCCGAGCGAACCGCTGAAACTGCTGCTTTTTTTCATGTTCGATTCTCTCTTTTCTTTCATGTAAATGGAATGACTAATGCCCCATTATAGCAGAAGAAACCGAATTGGCAAGGGGAAAAGCGCTGGAAATGCAGGAATTCTTGCGAAAATGTGAAAAAATATCTCACCAGCGGCTTGCTGATGAGATATTTTATTCATAGCAGGATTAGATTTTGTCATGGCCGGCGGCTTCGTCGGTGAAGACGGCCTCGAATTCCTCAGCGCTCATCGTCTCGTGCGCAAGCAGGAATTCCGCCACGGCGATGAGGTGCTTCTGATCGCGCGAGAGGATGTCCTCGCAGCGCTCGTAGGCCGCGTCGACGATGGACTTGACCTCCTCGTCGATCTGTGCGGCGACCTGCTCGGAATACGGCTTGGCCTGCGCCATCGAGCGGCCGATGAAAATTTCATCGTGGCCGGATTCAAACGAGATCGAGCCAAGCCTGTCGCTCATGCCGTACACCGAGACCATCTTGCGCGCGATCTGCGAGGCGCGCTGGATATCGTTCGACGCGCCGGTCGAAATGTCGCCGAGCATCAGCTTTTCCGCCACGCGTCCGCCGAGCAGCGAGACGATCTGCTCTTCCATATAGCGCTTGGACTGGTACGAGCGGTCCTCCGTGGGCAGCGAGATCGTCATGCCGCCCGCGCCGCCGCGCGGGACGATCGTGATCTGGTGCACGGGATCGTGCGTCGGCAGCGCGTGCATCACGATGGCGTGACCGGCCTCGTGATAGGCGGTCAGCTTGCGCTCGTGCTCGCTGACGACGCGGCTCTTCTTCTCGGGACCTGCGATGACCTTGATCTCCGCCTCGGAGAAGTCGGACATCGTGATGAGCTTGCTGCCGCGGCGCGCGGCGAGCAGCGCCGCCTCGTTCGAGAGGTTCTCGAGGTCCGCGCCCGTGAAGCCGGGCGTTCCCTTGGCGACGGTGGAGAGGTCCACATCCTCGGCAAGGGGCTTATTCTTGACATGGATCTTCAGGATCTCCTCGCGGCCGCGGATGTCGGGAAGCCCCACGTAGACCTGACGGTCGAAGCGGCCCGGGCGCAGCAGCGCGGGGTCGAGGATGTCGGCGCGGTTCGTCGCCGCCATGACGACGACGCCCTGATTCGTACCGAAGCCGTCCATTTCGACGAGCAGCTGGTTGAGCGTCTGCTCGCGCTCGTCGTGGCCGCCGCCGAGGCCCGTGCCGCGCTGACGGCCCACGGCGTCGATCTCGTCGATGAAGATGATCGCGGGGGCGACCTTTTTCGCCTGTTCGAAGAGGTCGCGCACGCGGCTCGCGCCGACGCCGACATACATTTCGACGAAGTCAGAGCCGGAGATCGACAAAAACTGCACGCCCGCCTCGCCCGCGACCGCGCGGGCCAGCAGCGTCTTGCCCGTGCCCGGAGGGCCGACAAGCAGCACGCCCTTGGGGATGCGCGCGCCGAGGTCGATGAACTTGCCCGGCGCTTTCAAAAAGTCGACGATCTCCTGCAATTCCTCTTTTTCCTCATCCGCACCGGCGACGTCAGAGAACGTCGTGGGGCGCTTGTTGTCTCCGCCGGTCTTGAACGACGCCGTGCCGAATTTTGCCATGCGGTCGCCGCCGCCTCCGCCCGCGGAGCGGACGGAGAGGAAGTACCAGATGGCGAAAATGCCGAGCACCGCTAAAATATAAGGCGCGAACATCGCGACATAGTTGATCGAGTGGTCGGCGGTGAAGTCGTAGTCCTCGATGATGCCGTCGGCCTTCTGCTGCTCGATGAGCTCGCCTAAGTCGTCATAGAAGAGCGTCACGCTGAAAAGGTCCTTTTTGAGCTCCGTTTTGCCGTCGATGGGCTCGCGCAGCTTCATGCGCAGCGTGGTGTCCGTCACCGTGAAGGCCGAGACCTGCTCGGATTCGAATAGCTCGCGTACCTCGGCATACGACGGTTCGGCCTCCACCGGCTTGTTCATAAAGCCGTAGACGCCGACGAGCACCAGCAGCACCAGCAGATACGGCAAAAGATTGGGACGCTTGGTCTGTTGAGTCAATGGGATATCCTCCTTGCTGATTCAAAAAAGAGGCAAAGCCTCTTTTTTTGAGAAAGATTCGCTGCGTTTTGTGCCTCGGTTGTCCGCTGAAAGCGAACAATTCGACACAACACTCCGCGCAAGGTGTTTTCTGCCACGCACATGTCGCGGCAGAAAACAGATTTGAATTGATTTCGTGCCGTGCGCGGCACGAAACTCTGCGAGGCTTTTTGAGGAGCCAGAAAGATCAATTTTCAGAATAAACCTCGGGCTTGAGCACGCCGATGTACGGCATATTGCGGTACTTCTGGGCGTAGTCGAGGCCGTAGCCGACGACGAATTCGTCGGGCACTTCGAAGCCTGCGAGGTCGGCGGCGATGGGCTTGGTGCGGCGGGCGGGCTTGTCGAGCAGCGTCACGACGGTCACGCTGGAAGCGCCCTTGGTCATAAAGTAATTCTTGAGGAAGTAGAGCGTGTTGCCGGAGTCGAGAATGTCCTCGATGACGACGATATCGCGGCCCGTGATGTCCTGCTGGAGATCGCGCGTGATCTGCACGACGCCGGACGAGGTCGTCGCGTTCTGATAGGACGAGACGGCGATGAATTCAATGTCGCTCTTGAGCTGGCAGGCGCGCACGATGTCGGCCATGAAGATAAAAGAACCCTTCAGCACGCCGAGAAACAGGGGATTTTTGTCCTTGAGGCGCTCGTAGAGCTCGTCGCCCATCTCCTGCACGCGCGTTTTGAGCTGCTCCTCGGAATACAGTACCTTCAGGATGTCCTGATCCATATTGCTCTTAGCCATAGCTTTTTTCTCCACTTTCTTTTTATTCGTATTTGTTGTATCTGATGCGGCATTCCGCCGCAGGTCGCACAAATTGGCGTTATCGGGGGATGACACGCACGAAGCACGCCATGTTCCCGCCTTTCGGCAGGAAAGTAACGTCCGTCCCCAGCCGCCACACGGCGGCAAGCCGGCCGCCCACATAAAGGGCGGGGAGCGCGTCGCGCTCGGTGAGGGAGAGCTTTCGGTCGACGCACAGCCGCTTGACGCTGCGCGCGCCGTTCGCGCCTTGAAGCATTAAGCGCGCGTTCAGGTCGCACGGGGCGACGGTGATGATCTCACCGTCTTCCGGCACGCGGAGCGAAATGCCCTCGCCGTCGGGCTTATGCAGCAGCGTCAGCTCGAAATTGCCCCATGGGAGGGGAACGTTTTCCACAAGCGCCGCCTTTGGCAGCGCGGCGGGGGAGAACGCCATCGTCAGCGCGCCGTCCGCGATGCGGACAGTCGCGCTCTGCGGCAGCGTATAGCGCCGCTCGGCGCTGCCGCCTCTCTGTGCAAGGGCGCAGATCGCGTCGAGCTGCTTGCGCCCGATGTCCTTGCGCCCGAGGCCGAGCGCGTCGGCCAAGTGCAGCAGGATACGTGGCTGCACGACTTCATCGGCGGCAAGAAAGCAGTCCAGCGACAGCGAAATACCGCCGTCCTGCGCTTTTGCATGGGAAAGTGCGGCTTCCGCCGCCTGCTCAAGCGCATCGTCGAGCGCAGTCAATGAACGCGCCGTTGTGGCGATATGCTGAGGCGCGCGGGGATTGAGCTCCCTGAGCCGCGGCAGAATTTCAAGCCGCAGGTAGTTCCGTGCGGCGGCGTTCGGGTCCGTGTTCGTGTGATCCTCGACATGCGGGATGTTGTGAGCGCGCGCATAGGTGACGAGCTCTTCTCGCGTCTGCTCCAAAAACGGGCGGACAATGTCGCCCTGCTTGGGCCGCATACCACACAGGCCGCGCAGATCCGTCCCGCGGACGAAGTTTAAGAGCACCGTTTCCGCGTTGTCGTCCGCATGGTGTGCCAGCGCGATCTGGGCGCCGGGCATTTGCGCTGTTTCACGGAGAAAGGCGTAGCGCAGGTCGCGCGCAGCTTCCTCTTCCGATTTGCCGGTTGCGCGCGCGTGGGCACGCACGTCACCGGTGCCCAGATAGAATGGAATGTCCTCTTTTTCGCACCACGCGCGGACGAAGTTTTCGTCGCGCGCGGCCTCCGCGCCGCGGAGCTGGTGGTTGAAGTGCGCGCAGGAAACGTCATAGCCCTGCTCGCGCAGAAAATGCAGTAAACACATCGAGTCCAAACCACCGGACACGGCGGCGAGCACGGGCCGGTTCTTGTCGAGATAGCGCGCGCAGAGTGCTTCCGCGCGCGGCAGCTCAGTCCTCTTCATGCCGGTAGTCGAGCGACGAGAACGTCGTATACTGCGGCGACCAGGCGAGCTCGACCTTGCCGGTTTCGCCGTGGCGGTTCTTGGCGATGATGCACTCGGCGATGTTGCGCTTTTCCGAGTCCTCGTTGTAATAATCGTCGCGGTACAGGAACATGACGATATCCGCGTCCTGCTCGATAGCGCCCGATTCACGAAGGTCGGAGAGCATGGGGCGCTTATCCTCGCGCTTTTCGTTTGCACGCGAGAGCTGGGAAAGACACAGCACGGGAACCTGAAGCTCCTTTGCCATGATCTTGAGCATACGGGAAATATCGCTGACCACCTGCTGGCGGCTCTCGCCGCTGTAGCCCTTCGTGCCGGAGGACGCCATCAATTGCAAGTAGTCGATGACTACCAAACCTAAATTGTCGATACGGCGGCACTTGGCGTTCATGTCCGCAACGGTGAGCAGCGGATTGTCGTCAATGAGAATGTCAAGCCCCGAGAGGACAGATGCGGCGTTTGCGATGTTGACCCAGTCCTGCTCACGCAGGTTGCCCGTCACGAGACGCTGGTTCTCGACCGTCGCCTGATTCGATAAGATACGCGTCACGAGCTGCTCGCGCGACATTTCGAGCGAGAACACGGCCACGGCCTGCCCGCTTGAGCGCGCGACATTCAGCGCAAGGTTCAGCGCCATACTCGTCTTACCCATACCGGGACGTGCGGCCAGCAGCACAAGGTCCGATTTGTTGAGGCCATTCATCTTGTCGTCCAGTACGCCAAAGCCCGTGGGGAGGCCGGGCAGCGTTTTGCCGCCGTTGGCGCTCAGCTCGCTCAGATGGTCGAGAACGCCCTGCAAAACAACCCCGATGCTCGCCATGCTCTGCGCGCTGCGCCCGCGGCGCACGGCGTAAATTTTCTGCTCCGCCGCGTCGAGCACGCTGGACGCGCCGCCTGTGCCGTCCTGCACCATGGTGGAAATTTCCCCCGCCACGGTATAGAGCGCACGCAGCAGCGCCTTGTCGCGTACGATGCCGACGTATTCCATCACGTTTGCGCTCGTGGGCGTCACGTCCATCAGTTGGGCGAGGTACGGGCGCGTCGTGCTTTCCTCATAGGTGCCGTTTTTCTCCATCTCGCCCGCGACGGTCACGCCGTCGATGGGCTTGGAGTAGACGAACATGGAGTAGATCGTCTCGAAGATCTCGCGGTTCTGCTTTAAGTAAAAATCATCGGGACGGAGCTGCTCCATCACGTCCTTGACGCAGTTTGCGTCGATGAGCATCGAGCCGAGCACGGACTGCTCGGCCTCGAGCGAATGAGGCATCTGCCGGTAGAAGATATCTTCCACGAGAAGACCTCCTTAATTGCGTAATCTTGCGCCTTACTCCTCGCTCACGCTGACGGAGAACCTGGCGCTCACTTCGTAGCCGAGCTTGGCCTTGACCTCGTAGGTGCCGAAGGCCTTGATGGGCTCGTCGAGCACGATCTTCTGCTTGGGCACGTCGAGCTGGAACTGGCTCGCAAGGCCCTCGGAAATTTCCTTGCTCGTGATAGCACCGAAGAGCTTGCCCTCCTTGCCGCCCTTGGCCGTGAGCTTGACGGTCACGTTCTTGAGCTTGCCGCCCATTTCGACGGCGGCCTGACGGTTCGCGGCCTCCTCGGCGCGGCGGGCCTTTTCCTTCAGGTTCATGGTGTTGATGGCGTCAGCCGTGGCGAGCACGGCGAGCTTGCGGGGCAGCAGGAAGTTTCTTGCATAGCCCTCGGCTGCGTCGATGAGCTGGCCCTTTTTGCCCTGACCTCTCACATCCTGCGTTAAAATGACTTTCATATCTGTTTCCTCCTTGTGGGGTGATTTACGTTGTGGGGAAGAGCGTCACTCTTCCATATATTCGTCGATGGCGGCGAGCAGACGCTCGCGCACCTCGTCCACGGTGGCGTCGTTTACCTGGCCGCCCGCGGTGGTCGAATTGCCGCCGCCGCCGAGCTTTTCCATGATGAACTGCACGTTGATCTCGCCAAGCGAGCGCGCGGACAGGTTCACGCCCGTGCCGTGCTTATAGAGCACGACCGAGGCATGGATGCCGGAGAGCGTCAAAAGCTCGTCGGCCGCCTTGGCGGCGGTCACGCGGTCGATCTCCTTTTCAACCGCGGCCACGGCGATGTCGCCGTGAACGAGCTCGGCGTGACGGATGATGTCGTAGCGCTCGATCATGCCGGCAAGGTCGCTCTGGAAGAGTCGCTGTACGTCCGACGTGTCCGCGCCCGCGCGGCGCAGGAACGCGGCGGCCTCAAACGTGCGCCCGCCGGTGCGCATCGTGAAGTTCTTCGTGTCGAGCACGATGCCCGCGAGCAGCGCCTCGGACTCCGCGCGAAGTAAATCGGTCGGGTCGGCGAGGTATTGCAAAAGCTCCGTCACGAGCTCGGACGCGCTCGAGGCGTAGGGCTCGTGGAAGTTGAGCGCGGCGGATTCGATATAATTCGCGGCTCTTCTGTGGTGGTCGATGACCGCCACGCGGTTGCACGCATCAAGCAGCTGCTCGGATTCGACAAGGTCGGGGCGGTTCGTGTCCACCACGACGAGCAGCGCGCCCGGCTGGGCGGAGATGAACGCGTCGTTGCCGGAGATAAAGGCGTCCTTGTATTCCGGAAGAGCCGCAAGCTTACTGAGCAGCGGCTTTGCGACGTTGTCCTCCATGTCGATGACGATCTGCGCCTTTTTGCCGCGCTTGCGCGCGATGCAGCAGATGCCGGCCGCTGCGCCGACCACATCCATGTCCGCGTGCGCGTGGCCCATGACGAAGATCTGGCCTGCGTCGGAAATGAGCTCGCCGAGGGCGTTGGCCATCACGCGGGATTTGACCTTCGTGCGCTTTTCGGGGGACTTGGCCTTGCCGCCGTAGAATTCAAAGTCAAGGCGGTTGCGCACGACGACCTGGTCGCCGCCGCGCGAGAGCGCCATTTCGATCGAGAGCATGGCGTTCTGATAGAGCGTTTCGTAGTCATCCACGTCCTTGCCCACGCCGATCGAGAGCGTTGCGGCGACGCCGTCCTCAGTGACGACGCTTCGCACCGCGTCGAGCACGGAGAATTTACCCTCAAGCAGCTTTTGATACTCCTGCTCGGTCGTGACGAGCACGTAGCGGTTACGATCGAATTTGCGCAGCAGGCTGTGCGAATCCTTGAGCCATGTGCTGATCTTTTCGTCGATGGCGGCGAGCACCGCGCTGCGCGACGCCTCGCTGCCAGCCTTCATCAGCTCTTCGTAGTTGTCGATCACGATGACCGAGACGATGGGGCGGCGGCTCTCGTTCTCCTCGCGCAGCGAGTCCTGCTCGGTCACGTCCGTCCAGTACGTTGTGGCAAGAAGGCTCTGTCCGCCGCGGCGGGAGGAGGGATGGCTCAGATTGCCGAACACGCGGAAGTGGCGCCCGCCCATCACCACCGTTTCGGGGCACTCGCTTTTACCCTCGAGCAGCCAGTGTGTCGGAAAATCGGGGAGAATATCGTCGATGCGATTGTCAAAGATATCCTCGCGCACGCCAGTGAGCTGCATGAAGCTGTCATTGCTCCATAGGATCTCCTGCGTGTCGGGGCGGAAGACCATCATCGCGAACGGGGCCGAGAGCATCGAGGCCTTGTCGGCGGTGGTCATGTCGTCGGTCACGTCGTCGATGTACTGGCGGATGCCCTCGCGGCGCTTCTGCGCCGTGTGGCGGAAGTACCACCAGAGAAACGCCATCGCCGCAGCCTCGCAGATCGCGAGCGGGATGCTCACGCGCACCGTGACGGCGGCAAAGAGAAAGCCGACAAGAAAGTAGAGCCGGAAGCTGGGGTCTACCAGTTTGCTGATCTTTTTGTTCCGCATAATGAAGCTGCCCTCCCGTTATGATCGACATTACTGCGGCAAACCGCGGGAATAATCTATTTCATTATAACACGGCGGGGCGGGCGGATACAATATCAATATTTTATTTTTCGGCGTCGACAAAAAATGTGGTATACTTTTGGTGGAAAACGTGCTATACTATCCCGTAATAGCGGATGGCCGCGCTGGAAAAATACGCGCAAGAGTCTCCGCGACAACGGGTTTTGACCGCATTTTCGCGGTTCTCATAGAAAGTCCATAGGGATCCAAAAGGCGCCGCAGGTGCGATCGCTTCGTGAAGCAGGGCGAAGTGAGAGTACGGACGTCTCCAATGCTTTGCGCTTTTTGGCCCGGACGCACATGACAAAATCAAAACAAATCTATCGTTATTCTATTGTGAAACGAATCAAAAGGAGTTGAACCAGCATTGGCTGAACAGTTAAAAATCATCCCCCTCGGCGGTCTCAATGAGATCGGCAAGAATATGACCGTTTACGAATACGGCGGCGAGATCATCGTGGTCGACTGCGGCATGGCGTTCCCCGGCGACGACATGTACGGCATCGACTGCGTCATCCCCGACGTGAGCTATCTTGTCAAGCACAAGAACCGCATCCGCGGCATGTTCATCACCCACGGGCACGAGGACCACATCGGCGCCGTGCCCTACATCCTCAAAAAGGTGAATATTCCCATCTACTGCACGCGCCTGACCGCGGGCCTCATCCGCTTAAAGCTCGAAGAGCACGGCCTTCTCAAATCGACGAAGATCGTCACGGTGGAAAGCGGCATGACCGTCAAGGCCGGCAAGTTCAGCGTGGAGTTCATCCACGTGAACCACTCCATCGCGGACTCTGTCGCGTTTGCCATCCACACAGGACTTGGCACCGTTGTCCACACGGGCGACTTCAAGATCGACTCGACGCCCATCGACGGCGAGGTCATCGACCTTGCCCGCTTTGGCGAGCTTGGCAAGCAGGGCGTTTTGGCGCTGCTCGCGGATTCGACGAACGTTGAGCGCCCAGGCTACACGATGAGTGAGCGCACGGTGGGCAGGACCTTCAACCGCCTGTTCCAGGGCTGCAAGCAGCGCATCATCGTCACGACGTTCGCCTCCAACGTCCACCGCATCCAGCAGATCATGGACGCCGCGGCGGAGTGCGGGCGCAAGGTCGCCGTCACGGGCCGCAGCATGGAAAACGTGACAAAAGTCGCCATGGACCTCGGCTACATGAAGCCGCCGAAAAACACCGTGGTCGACATCAACAAGATCAAGTCGATGCCGCTGGAAAAGCAGGTCATCGTCACCACCGGCTCGCAGGGCGAGGAGATGTCCGCCCTGTACCGCATGGCATTTTCCCAGCACAAGCAGATCGAGGTCGGCCCCGGCGACCGCGTCATCATCTCGGCGAGCGCCATCCCCGGCAACGAGAACACCGTCTCGCGTGTCATCAACGAGCTCTTCCGCAAGGGCGTTGAGGTCATCTACGACCGCGCGGACATGCTGCACGTTTCGGGCCATGCGTGCCAGGAGGAGCTCAAGATCATCCACGCGCTGACAAAGCCCAAGTATTTCATCCCCGTGCACGGCGAGCAGCGCATGCTCCAGCTGCACAAGGATCTCGCTCTCCAGATGGGCATGGACCGCAAGAATATTGTGATTTGCGACAACGGCGACGCCGTCGAGATCGGCGCGCGCTCGATGAAGTGCGTGCCCGGTTATGCGCCCGCGGGCGAGGTGTTTGTCGACGGCTACGGCGTCGGCGACGTCGGCGCGGTCGTGCTGCGCGACCGCAAGCATCTGGCGGAAGACGGCATGGTCGTCGTCGTGCTGCCGATCTCCGCGCAGAACGGCGACCTTCTGGCCGAGCCGGAGATCATCACGCGCGGCTTTATCTACGTCAAGGATTCCGAGGAACTGCTGCAAGACCTCAGAAACCTCACGATGTCCACGGCGGAGGCCTACCGCGGCAAGCGCGGGCGCGACCTGAACGAACTCAAGGGCGCGATCCGCAGCGCGGTGAGCAACTATCTTTTTAAGGCGACGAAGAGAAGCCCGATGGTTTTACCGGTTATCACGAAGCTTTAAAAAAGAGGCACGGTTTACCGTGCCTCTTTTTTAAGTGGGGATGCACTTCGCTTCGTGCCTTGCCGCCCGGAGGGTGGCTGCGACACGCGCGAAGCGAGAAGAGTTTTTTGGCACGCGCGTGTCGCGCCAAAAAACGAATTCAAATTTATTTCGCGTCTGCGAACGCGAAAGTCTGCGACGCTTTTTTGATGCAGATGGCGTATGCCCCTTATGGGACGTTTGCCGCTTGCGGGCGGCGGGATAAGTTATTTTGGGCAGGGAATGCGAGAGCGTCCCCTGCCTTTTTGTATTTGCGGAAAACTTTGGGCGATGGCAGGGAGGGCATTCCGTTTTTTCAGTTGACAGGGAGAGAGCAATATGATACTCTATCGGTAGACGATATATCGGTTTACGTTATAACGGAAGCCGAGGAAAGAAGGATACCACATGGGAACGACGGCGCTGACCGAAGCGGTCTTTTACATTTTGCTTTCGCTGGATACGCCGCTGCACGGCTACGGCATCATGCAGAACGTAGAGCATTTGAGCGGCGGGCGCGTGCGGCTCGCCGCGGGCACGCTCTACGGCGCGCTCGCAACGCTGACCGAGCGCGGCTGGATCGTCTCGCTCGGCGACGAGAGCGAGGGACGCAAAAAGGAGTACCAGATCACGCCCGCGGGCCGCGAGGCCGTGCGCGCGGAGCTGCGAAGACTGCATGAGCTGACGCAAAACGGCGACAAGCTGACGGAAAACTGGAACTGAGAGGGGGGTCGCACAATGCTGAAACAAAAATTCTGCCTCTGGTGGATATGGTATCTGCTGTTTGACAACGCGCATTTTCAGCGCTGGCTCGCATGGCACCGCAGGCGCGGGTGGGAACTGGCGCACGTCGGCGGGCTGTTTTTCCACTTTACGCGCGGCGACGGCACGGATTACCGCTACTATGTGCAGGTGATGAAGGACTTCCCGTGGACGGAGCAGGGCAGGGCCTATATTGCGGGCGTGGAGGAGCTGGGCGTCACCTATCTTGGCTGCTTTCTGCACCGCGCGTACTTCCGCTGGGTGGACGACGGCAGGCCGGAGGAGATGTTTTCCGACCTTGCGTCGCAGGCGCAGGAGGCAAGGTGCGTGCGCAGTGCGCAGATTTTTGCGGCGGCGCTTTGTGCGCTCGGCGCGGCGATGCAATTTTATACTGCGTGGGGGTATCTGTACGCGGCGCAAATTTATGAAGAGCTCTATGCCGAGCTGATCGCCGCGGGCGGGCCGAGCGTTGTGGCGGCCTGGATGCCGCGGATCGCGCTGGAGGCAGTGCTCGGCCTTTCGTGGCTCGCCCTCGCCGTATGGGGCGCGAGCGCAGCCGTGCGCACGCACAAAAAGTGGAAGAAGATTAAAGACGAGCAGTGCATCTGCGAATGAAAGGAGAGCAGAAATGGCAGAGACGATGACGAAGAAGTGGAACAGAGCGCCGTTTGGCCCCGAGCGGGTGGAAGAGATGGAGCGCTATCTCAACGAGATGTCCCACGAGGGCTGGCAGTGCTGTGAGATCGTGCGCGATGAGCTGCGCTTTGTGCGCGGGGAGCAGGACGAATACACCTACCGCGTACAATACTTTTACGAATCGCGCGACGGCGAGAAGGACGACTATCTGCGCACGCTCGGCGAGACGGGCGCGGCGCTGGTGGGCGAGTACGGCGAGGTGCTGATCCTGCGCAAAAAGACGTCGGACGGTGCGTTTGAGCTGTACTCTGACTTGGACTCCGAGATCGCGGCGCTGGAAAAGCGACGCTCGCATTACCGCAGCGGGATGCTCGGCGCGCTGGTGCTGGTGCTGTTAAGCGGGAGACATGCTTACAAGGCGATCTCGCAGTACGGCTTTTCAAGCTGGCTGGACACACAGCTTGATTCACCTGTGTATATGGTGCTGACTGTCCTGATTGTGGCGGGACTGCTGGCGGGCGGTATTGCCGGTATGATTTCCGTGCGGCGCGAGGGGAAAAAGATCGAAGAGCTGAAGCGCAGGCGCATGATCGAGGAATAAGCCCCGCTTGCAAATCCCTTTGATCCGTTGTAGAATAGTCCTGCGAAAGAACAAACACGCGGGAGGAAAGCCGACATGATCCAGGATATCGAGCCGAAACATCTTTACAACGAGTGGAAGAAGAACGCCGTGCCGAAAAAGAGCAGCGCCGTGGTGCAGTTCCGCGGGCAGGACCTTTTGTGCCGCATCGATGACAACGGCCTCAAGTTCCCGTCGCGCGCGCAGTTTACCGAGCCCGACGAGGCGTTCACCTATCTCTTTGAGCTCGACGGGCGGGAGTATTACCTGCTTTTTGACGAAAATGAGCGCGCGCTCGACGGCTACTCCTACCGCAACATCGGCCTTTTCCGCACGGAGAAGCCCAAGGAGCTCGCCTATGCGGCGGTCAGCGCGTGGCACCTTTGCTCATGGTACCGCGACGCGCGCTACTGCGGCCGCTGCGGGGAAAAGCTCGTCCACGACGTGAACGAGCGCATGATGCGCTGCCCGAAGTGCGGCAACATGATCTTCCCGCGCATCAACCCCTCGGTCATCGTGGCGGTGACGCATGGGGACTACCTGCTTTTGACCAAGTACGCCAACCGTCCCGGCGCGCAGCGCACGGCACTTGTCGCGGGCTTCACCGAGTTTGCCGAGAGCTTTGAGCAGACCGTACACCGCGAGGTGATGGAGGAGGTCGGGCTCAAGGTCAAGGACCTGCGCTATTACCGCTGCCAGCCCTGGGGCATCAGCGGCAATATCATGATGGGCTACTGGTGCAGGCTCGACGGCGACGACGATACCATCCATCTCGACAACTTTGAGCTGGCGGACGGCGCGTGGGTCAGCCGCGAGGAGCTGCGAGAGAACTATACGGGCAACGGCATCGCCCTCACCTCGGAGATGATCACCGAATTCGCCGCGGGACGGGACCCGTACAGCTTGGAGAAAAACAAGTGAAAAAGGAAAAGCGGCTGTCTCGACAGAGACAGCCGCTTTTTTCATATGAAACCGATCGACAGCAGGCGCATGTTGTCCCACTGCGCGAGCTCGCGGAGCTCTCCGCCGTCGTACTCGTACAAGGTGCACGGATCCCACCAGTTGACGTTGAGCTTAACAAAGGCAAAGTAGCGCTGGCCGTTCACGACGATGATCTGAAAATCGAAGATCGCATGGTCGATCTGATCGGCGGCAGCGTGCATCATGGCGATCATCGTTTCGTCGGGTTCAACGACATTGCCGACAGAATCGTAGAGCGTGGTGGCGACAAGTGTGTTGACCCTGTGCGAGCGAAGCGCGGAGGTGTCAAAGTCTGCGTAGTCGGCGGTGTAAAAGACGCAGGTGTCGGGTGTGAAAGCATTGCAGCGGCGGCTTTTGCCGCTTGCATAGACCGTTTCGCAGACGTAAGCGGCGTCCTGCTCGCCGGATGATTTCAGCGCGACGTGCAGGATCGGCTCGTCAGACTTATTTCGGACGAAGAAAAGCAGCGCGAGACACAGTGCGAAGCTGAGCAGCGCGGCAAGTATGCGTTTCATCGTAAGCCTCCTTGCACTCCGGCGCTCAGAAGAGCGCGGGGACATAGTCGACTGCGTCGGTGATGCCGCCCGCCTGACCGGCGAGCGACAGCTCGAAGCGGTAGACCGGTTGATAGAAGCCCTTGGAATCGGAGAGGTAGTCGAGCGTGCAGGAGCGCACCTCAATTTGCTGGACGCTTTGCGCGAACCACGCACCCTCGAAGCTCTTGCCCGATTGCAGCGCGGCGAGCGCCTGCGCGGGGGAGAGAATAGACTCTTCGCGCACGGGCGCGAGCGTGGTGATGCGGTTTTCGAGCTGCGAGAGCGTCGATTGACCGTCGCCTTGTGTTCTCAGATCACAAGTGAGCGTGCCGTGGAGGAAGCCTCCCTCCGCAGGGAGAAGATCGGCGGAGAACACCGCGCGGTAAGAGGTCTCGCCATACGGCGAGAGCGTGAACGCGGCGCCGGCGGGGATGGAAAAGCCAAACTTGTCGAGCTCTTCGCGCAGCATGTCCTCTGTGACACCAGACGCGGGCGCATCGAAAACGGGCGTGTGATCGCGCCCAAAGCTGTATTCCCACGTGCCGTCGTGCAGGGTGACGTCGAGGAAGTCGCCGGAAGAGTGGTTGGCGTAGATCACAAGGTCATCGTAGTAGTACGCATCCGGAAATTCGACGCCGTGCGCGGCGGCAAATTCCGCGGCGAAGCGGTCGGCGCCCGCGTTGTCGAGCGCCTGTGCCTGATAGACCCAGGAGGTTTTGCTGTCTTCGTCGAGCGCAAAGTCGACCGACCAGCGGACGCCGCTCAGGTCCGCCGTCGTGACGGAGGCGTCGCGCAGGTTGCCGTAGGGCTGCGCGGCGTAGGAAATGAAAATGGCGGATAGTGCGAGTGCGAACGCGGCGGGCAGCGCGCAGTAGCGCGGCCACGTCCTGCTCTTTTGATGCAGCGCGAGCACGAGCATTGCTGCACACCAGCCGAGCATCGCGCCGAGCGTATTGGTGAAGAGGTCGTCCACATCGCACATGCCGCGCGCCGTCAAAAGCTGCGCCAGCTCGATCAGGAGCGAAACGCCGAAGCCCGCGCCCAGCGCGGCATACCACTTGCGAAACGGTTTCCACAAGAGCGGCAGCAGCACGCCGAGCGGGACGAAGAGCGCGATGTTGAGCAGCACGTTGAGCCAGATTTGCAGCGTGAAGCGCTGGTACGCTTCGCGCCAAGCAAGGAAAAGCTGCAAATTGCACTGCCGCGCGGCAAATTCATTCGGCTCGCTGCGCAGCAGCGTGACGAAGACCGTGACCGCCGCCCAGCCGACAAGCAGCACCGCGCAGACCGCCTTTCCCCACGGGAAGCGGCGGCCTTTTTTGCGGCAGACGGCATAGCAGACGGCCAGAATAAGGCCGCAGATAAGCGCAGCGGGCACGGCAAAGCGCATCCCGCGCTGCAAAAGATAAAAAAGATAGGAAACAAAGTCGTGCATGAGCTCCCTCCCGATTTGATTTCTCAGCTGGTTTCACCGCTCGCGGTTTTGTCCTCTTCGATGCGCGCGCTCACATTCTGCCGGAAGGCGAGCCACGCATCTTCATTTTCCACATAGTATTTGGGGCAGATCTTGCCCGTCACGTCGTAGTGTCGAATGACGTCCGCGTCGGGGTCAAGAGAAAACGTCTCGCACAGCCACGCGACGAGCTGTTCGAGGCTCTCCATCGTCGCGTCATCAAACTTGCCTGTGTCGTCGGGGTGGCAGACCTCGATGGACACGGTGTAGTCGTTCGCGGTATTGGAACAGTAGGCGATCTCCGTCAGCGGCACGCACTGCAAGATCTCACCCTCCAGCCCGACGACAAAGTGCGCGCTCGCGTAGGTCTCATGCGTCAGGGCGAGGTTTGCAAAAAAGCTGCGGTTATTGGCGGCACTCGAGCCGGGATTGCCGACATAGTGCACCACCACGCCGGAGATGGTCTCGAGCGGCGTGCCCGGGCGGGAGTATTCGTTCGTCGGAATGTAGTCGACCGTGACGAAGTCCGGCACGCTGACATTCGAACCGGGAAGATTCCGGTGCGAGAGCGCATAGCGCAGCTTCACGCCGCCGAGAACAAGCAAAACGAGCGCGAGCAGGACGAGGAAGGCTTTCTTACTCCCAGTGCGGCGGCGCTTGCGCCGCCGCTTTGTTTTTTCTGCCATGTCAGTTCACACTTTCTTCGGTGGAAACGTCCTCTGTGGCGGGGAGAGTGTGAATGCCGTCGTCGCTGGGCGGCGTTACGGTGTTGGATTTCAGCTCGGGCAGCAGCTCATTCAGTACTTGCAGGGTGTTGGGCGTCGAGCCATTCACATGGGGGCTGAGCGTATACACCTCCGGGCGGCCTTTTTCATTGGTGGACTCAAAGTACAGCTCGAGCCAGAAGGAGGGGGGATCGTACTGGTATTCCTGCACGGCGAAGATGTCGCTGCCGCCATTATCGGAATCCTGAACGTCCTGCATCAGCGCGGCGTAGACCTGTTCAGCCTGCGCGGCGGTGAGGGCATAGTCCTTTGTGTTGGAGTTCTCATCGTAATAGTAGCAGTAGCTGTCGAGGAAGCGCGGCGTGTCGCCGAGGTGATCGCAGCCGTAGCCGAGGACACGGCGGAGCACGGACTCTCTGCACATATAGAGCGCGTTCACGCGCGCCGTGGCGGACGAGGGCACGGTGAGGTCACTTCTCCGCAGGTAGAGCGAATAGGAGCGCGAGAGCTGCGAGCCGTCCTTGAGGTAGTAGGTCAGGCGCAGGGAGAAGTGTTCGATGTCGTCATGATCGCTCTGGGAGAGCGTATCCGCGTCCCATGCGTCTGCGATGCGCGCCTGCTCGTTCCGGTTTTTGACGATGGCCTGGTGTGCCGCGGTGAGACGGCGGATGGTGTCGGCATCGTCGGTCGTGACGTTCGTCATGCCGGAGAAGGTGTAGTAAACGGATTCGATCTCGCTCTCGTCCGGCACGTGCTTTTCATAGCCCGTGAGGTCGAAGCTCATGCCGATACCGAGCAGCACGAGGACGCCTGCGACGATCGCCGCGCCCTTCGCGCCTGCACGAAAGACGCGAAAGCTCTTTTTGATGAGCATCTCGGCGGCAAAGTAGCCCACAAGCCCCGCCGCCGCCATGCAGAGGATCGTGCCGGGCAGGGAATCGCTGCCGCTCGAGCGGTACTGGCCGAAGAGGAAATAGTAGAGGAACTGGCCGAGCGAAACGGCGGTGCAGAACGCCACGCCGTACTTGAAGATGGGCGTCGCCCACGGGAAGGCGACCGTCGAGCCGGTCATCTCGCTCTTACGCGTGCGGTAGAGAAGCAGCGCGATGAGGGCGATGACAAGTCCCGCGAGCGCGTAGGCGGCGAGGATCATGAAAGAACGGTGCTCAAGCGCGTAGGCAGTCACATAGTACGAGCCGCTCTCGCAGGTCTCGATCGAGGCGATGTCCACCTCGGGGTACATATAGAGGGGCGGGGAGAGGAAACCGAGCGCAACGTCGGTGTGCCCACTGTAGCCGTAGAGGAAATTGCCCGCAAAGTTGCGCAGCAGATATTCCATTCCCGGGACGAGGATATTGCCGACGAAATAGAAGACGGGCGCGGCGAGGATCTGCCCCGTCATCATCATGCACAGCGCGGCGAAGGAGTAGAAAAAGACGGCTTCGAGCATGGCGCTGCCCATGGCCGCGCCAGTGACACTCCAGAAGCTTAAGTGCAGCGGGGCGGAGACCGCCGCGCCGAGCAGGAACGTGACGAGAATGGTGGAAAGCTGGCAGAACAGTCCCGTGAGGTAGGCGGTCAGAAAGATGGTCTCGCGCCGCACGGGGAGCGCGTGGAAGCCGTTCGTCGCGCGGCTCTGCGTCAGGTGCGAGAAGGCGAGCATCGCAAAGAAAAGGCCGAAGAAGAAGGAAATAAAGATGCCGCCGCGCACGCCGGTATTGAGCAGCAGGTAGGATGCATCCGCTGCGCTGTAACCGCCCTGATAGGCGGAAAGCTCTGAAAAGAGCATGACCGGCACGAGGAAAAGCCACAAGGCGGTGTAGCCGAGCCAGAGCGGCCAGGTGTGCTTGAGCTGGCTGCGGAATAAAGTCTTATCAAAGAACGATGTCGCGGATCGCATAGTCCTCACCTCCCAGTTCATAGATGAAAACTTCTTCAAGTGACAGCGGCACCGCGTCGATAAAGATCGGGTGCAGCGCGGAGAGCTGCTGTTCCAGTTCCTCTGCACTGCCGCGGCAGATGAGCGTGTGGACGCGCCCGGTCTGCGCGTGGTGCAGCACCTTGATCTCCTGTGGCAGCTCGGGCAGCTCCGCGCCCTCGAAGGCGAGCTGGAGCTTGACGGTATAGTCCTGCAATTCGCTCAGCGAATGCTCAAGCAGGAGCTTGCCGCGGCTCATCACGCCCACGTGGTCGCACACGTCCTCCAATTCGCGCAGGTTGTGCGAGGAGACGAGCACCGTCGTGCCGCGCTCGGCAACGTCCTGCAAGATGAGGCTCCACACCTGACGGCGCATCACGGGGTCAAGGCCGTCCACCGGCTCGTCGAGAATGAGATAGTCCGGCATCGTGCACAGCGCGAGCCAGAAGGCCGCCTGCTTCTGCTGGCCCTTGCTCATGCGGCGCAGCGGCCGCTTTTCATCGAGCGCGAAGACCTCGCGGAGCTTTTCAAAGCGCTCCTGATCGAACTTCGGGTACAGCCCGCGGTAAAAGCGCATCATATCGCGCAGCCCCGCCTGCATAAAGTAGAACCAGTCATCGGGGATGGAGGCGATGCGCGCCTTCACGCCCGCATTTTCCCAGACCTCCTCGCCGTCAAAGCGCACGCTGCCCTCATCCTGACGGTAAACGCCCGTCAGGTGGCGCAGCAGCGTTGTCTTGCCCGCGCCGTTCGGCCCGACAAGGCCGTAGACCGCGCCGCGCGGCACGCTCAGATCCGCGCCGTCGAGCGCGGCAAAGCCGTCAAAGGTCTTTTTAAGACCTCGTACTTCGATCATTTCTCTTCTCCCTCCCTGCACAATGCTTGAATGTCTTCCTCGCTCACGCCCATGGCGCGCAGCTCCTGCAAAAGCTCTTTGAGCTGCTGCTCAAGCGATAAGCGGCGCGCGTCGTCCTGCGCGCGGTAGGTGTGCACGGCAAAGCAGCCCTTGCCGGGCACGGAGCAGCAGTAGCCGCTCGTTTCCAACTCGTTGTAGGCGCGCTGGATGGTATTGGGGTTGATGGCAAGCTGCGTCGCCAGCGCGCGCACCGAGGGGAGCTTATCCCCGTCGGCGATCGCGCCCGAGACGATCAGCCGCCGCAGTCCGTCGCACACCTGCTCGTAGATCGGGCGCGCGTCGCGGTAATTTAAGGTGATCATGGCATTCCTCCTGCATTCATCGGCTGCACAGCACGGCGAGCAGCAAAATGCCGAGCAGCAGTACAACAAGAACCGGGATCAGAAATATCAAGTGGAACATAGGCGCCTCCTGCTGTATTAAGTGTGTTAGTACAGTTAGGATAGCATGGCGGACACCGGTTGTCAAGCGGGGAATGCAAAAATTTTCCACCGTTTTGCTGTGCAAATCACTAAATGCAGGTAAAGAATACATTAAAATTTATGCAGAATGTATGATTTGCCATGCGCGCACGACAAAAAACGACACTTGCCCCGTTGACAGCGGGCGGCCGATTTGGTATTCTCTGAGATATGAAAGAAATTCATCAAACGTTTTACGGAATGTGATTTTTGGGAAGGAGAAGTGTATGGAACAGTTTATGAAGATCAACACTGCGGTCAACGGCTTCGTCTGGGGGCCGGTGATGCTGGTGCTGCTGGTCGGCACGGGCATCTACCTGAGCATCGCTGTGGGCTTTATCCAGTTCACCAAGATCGGCTACTGGTGGAAAAACACCATCGGAAAGATCTTTAAGAAGGGCGAGGCCGGCGACGGCGAGATCACGCCGCTGCAGGCCGTGTCCACGGCCCTTGCCTCCACCGTCGGCACGGGCAACATCGCGGGCGTCACGGGCGCGATCATCTTAGGCGGCCCCGGCGCCGTGTTCTGGATGTGGGTGTCGGCGCTTTTCGGCATGGTGACCAAGTTCTCTGAGGTCACGCTCGCCGTCAAATACCGCGAGCGCAACGAAAAGGGCGACTGGTGCGGCGGACCCATGTACTACATCAAAAACGGCCTTGGCCCCAAGTGGAAGTGGCTCGGCGGTGTGTTCGCCGTGCTCGGCGCCATCGCGGCGTTCGGTATCGGCAACATCGCACAGGTGCACTCCATCGCGGATTCCGTCAAGTCCGTTGCCGTCGCGTTCAATGAAAACGCGGCGAGCAGGGAGACGATGATCTGCCTCATCACCGGCATTTGCGTCGCCATCTTCGTGGCGCTGGTGCTGCTCGGCGGCGTCAAGCGCATCGGTCAGGTCACGGAAAAGCTCGTGCCCCTCATGGCCGTCATTTACATCGTCTGCGCGCTTATCGTCGTGTTTGCGAATGTCAGCGCCGTTCCCGGCGTGTTTGCCTCCATCTTTAAGGGCGCTTTTAATCCCGCTGCCGTCACCGGCGGCGCGGCGGGCATGTCCATCAAGCTTGCGATGACCAAGGGCGTCGGCCGCGGCGTTTTCTCCAACGAGGCGGGCCTCGGCTCCGCGCCCATCGCGCACGCCGCCACCTCGGAAAAGAACCCCGTCAAGCAGGGCCTTTACGGCATCTTTGAGGTCTTTATGGATACCATCGTCATCTGCACGCTCACGTCCCTTGTTGTCCTCTGCTCCGGCGCGGCGGACGGCAATTACGGCAACGCGGCAGCTGCGGGCGTTCCCACGGCGGTCGCGGGCTTCTCAAGCGTGTTCGGCGACAAGGTCGGTTCGCTGATTTTGGCCGTTGGCCTGCTGCTGTTTGCCACGTCCACCATCCTCGGCTGGGCGCTCTACGGCACGCGCTGCGCGGAGTTCCTCTTTGGCAGCAAGATCATCCGCCCCTATCAGATCATCTTCTGCCTCGTCGTTGTGGCCGGCGCGGTCGCGGACCTGACGCTCGTGTGGGATATCTCCGACACGCTCAACGGCCTCATGTCCATCCCGAACCTCATCGCGCTGCTGCTGCTGAGCCCCGTGGTCATCAAGGTGACGAAGGAGCATTTCGCGGGACTGAGAAAATAATCAAAAAACGGCATGCCGCTTTTTGAGAGGGGATTGCAGTCCGCGGCAGCGCACGTGCCATAGGCGCGCACGTTTGCGGCCTGAGAGGTATTTTTTCTGACGCGCTTGTCGTCAGAAAAAACGATTCAAATTTATTTGCCGCCGTGCGCGGCAGCAAAGTCTGCGACGCTGAAAAAGAGACGGCCTTCCGCTACTCCTGATAGGGGTACCTTGAAGCGTGTCCTCGGATTAGGCAGGCAGTGCAATTGTACTGTCTGCCTTTTCTGTTGTCTCTCCGCATAGAAGCATATCGTCTGTCTCGTTGAGGTTGAAGTCCCGAAAACAGATGTGGATCTTCTGCGGTGCGTGCTTGGAGTATTTGACCTCTTTCTCATACACGATGATTTTCGCCACAAAGGTGCGGAGCAGTTCCGGGGTCAGTTCCGTCATGTCGGTGAACTTTCTGGCCTTGGCGATGAAGTTCTTGGCGTTGGCCATGCTACTGCGTAGTTTCTCCAGGCGCTCCTCCGTGGCAGGGATGGCTTCAGCCAGCTGCGCTTTCTCCTTGGAGTATGCCTCAGACAGCAAACGGAACTGCTCATTGCTCACCCGTCCCAAGGCGCTGTCCTCATACATCCGCTTGAACACTACATCCAGTTCGCCATCCCGTTTCCGCATCGTGGACAATTCCCGTTCCAACCCCCGGATCTCCTTTGCCACCTCAGTAGATTGCTTTTGCTGAATATATGCGGCGAACCGCTCCGGGTCGCTCCTGGCAAACTCTGTGGCTCTGCGGATTGTTTCCAGCACGATTTCCTTCAGTGCCACTTCCCGGATATAGTGAGCGCTACACACTTCTGCCCCGTCCTTCTTGTAGGTGCGGCAGGTGAAATGATTCTGTTCCGGCTTCATGGTGTGCGCCCGGTGCAATACCATGGGCTTACCGCAGTCCGCACAATACACCAATCCAGAGAACATATTCTGCTCATCCATATTCGTGCGGCGGCGCTTATGAGATCGCACCTCCTGTACGATATCCCAGGTTTCCTGATCCACCAGCTCTTCATGAGTATTCTCAAAGATAAGCCACTCTGATTTGGGGCGTTCACATCGTTTTTTGTCCTTGTAGGACTTGGTGCTGTAGCGAAGGTTGACCGTGTGCCCAAGGTAGACCATGTTCTGAAGCATATCCGCCACCATGTCGCCAGTCCAGTTGTAGGGCCGCTCTGCATTCAGCCCGGAATGGGATGTGCCGAATTTCGTATAGGCGTACATGGATGGACTGTAGATGCATTCTTTCTTGAGCTGCTTTGCAATCTGGGCTGGTCCCATTCCGCCGGCGCACATGGCGAAGATGCGTTTGACGACAGCCGCCGCCTCCTCATCCACCAACAGAGGAGAGTCCTTGGTTGCACCCTTGCGGTAGCCGTAAGGAGCTCGTGTCCCCACCCGGATTCCCCGCTGTGCCTTGGCGTTCACTACATTCCGCACCTTGCGGCTGCAGTCCCGCACGTGCCACTCATTGAACAAATTCTTGAAAGGCATCAGCTCGTTGCTGTTTTCATACTTGGTGTCAACATTGTCGTTGACAGCGATGTAGCGCACATCATTGGAAGGGAATATCTCCTCGATATAAAGACCGGTGTGCAGTTGGTTTCTTCCAAGGCGGGAAAGATCCTTTGTGATGATGACGGCGATGTCGCCGTCGCTCATGTCATCCATCATCTGTTCAAAGGCTGGGCGATTGAAATTCGTGCCGGAATAGCCATCGTCCACATAAAATCTGGTGTTCTGGAACCCATTCTCATCGGCGTACTTTTGCAGGATAAGTTTTTGAGACGAAATTTGTCAAGGGGTGTTTCTGCACATAGACCTCCGTCTGAATTAATATCGGTGTCAAATTTTGCAAGAATTATGAGCCTCCAAAGCAACTGATATCGTATTGCGAAGAAATCCTTCGAAAATCATCAAATAACTTCCATCCGCCAATGTTGCATTGACCATGTTTGTTTTCCCCAGTTGCAACTACAATACCATCTGCGCGTAGCCCAATTGTGTGTCGTCCATAAGCAGCAATCGCTATAATATCTTTCCAGTGTCCCACATTCGTTTGTCCGCAATCATTCAAACCACAAGCAAACACTCGACCATCGCTGCGAAGACCTACCGAATGATCGCTGCCAACTGCAATTGCAACAATATCACGCCAGTTATCAGTGTCACATTGGCCGCAGTAATAGTCATCTTCTAACCAGGCACACATAATCGTCCCGGTTGATTGCAAACCTATAACATGTGATGTTCCAGCTGCTAAAGCAACTATACCCTTCCATTTAAGAACAGCCTGAGAAAGTACAGGGTCAGCTACGCCAGTATTTATTATGTTTCCACTCTTCGAAACAACTGAAACGTCACTCCACTGCGAACCAATCATCTCAACATTCGTCAATGGACGTTCATCGTTGCTACGTATTGCTACGCCGTTGCTTTTTAAACCGACCACGCCATAGTCGCTTATGGCAACACGCACAATATCTCTCCAGTCCTTCACTTCTCTACTAATACGATCTGCATTTTTCCCAACCAATGCGACAGTGCCGTCCGCCCTGACTCCAGCTGTCATTTTTCTTCCTGCCGCAATTGAGACAATGTACGACCAATCTGCCACTTTACATTGCTTGTGCCAATTTGAGCCCGTTGCAAGAACCGTGCCATCGGCACATACTGCAACAGTATGTTTTGAGCTGGTTGCTATCATTCCGGATGCTTTCTTAACGGCATCTATGCTGCTAAAAATTCTCCCCATAGGCGGTTCCTCCTTATCATCGAAACTACTGCATATCTAATATTATAACCACAACACAATATCTCATCTGCGAATCATAATTATTGCGGTGAATTAAATAACACGGAAATCATTATCGTCAGTTCCTTTTTTGTTGCCTGTTGCAGCAACAAAGGTTGCTGCAGCTCCCCAAAATGCAGCTTCTTCTGCCGCTTCCGCTGCTCTACGACCCTGTATCGCAGCTTCTTCCGCCGCTTGTCTTTGTGCACATGCCTGCCGCTGCATTTCTTTTCGATAGGCAGCAGTTTCCCGATCGCGGCGATTCTCGCACATTTCTTGTTCTAACAAATTGATTGCATCCGTCAAGCTATGGACACGTCCACGTTGAAAATAGCCGAGGATTACGTCACAATAGCGAAGATAGTCAGGATGAAGCATTCTTCTCAATTTTGCATTCCGAAACCTGTTATACAGATTACTTCCCTCATTCATCACCTGTTCCAGTCTTCTTTGAAGCTGCGGAAGCTTTGTTTCCCTACCGACCTTCCAGTTCTCATACTCCATCCCTGCGGATACAAACCTCGCGCACGCCTCGGAGTTTCTTTTTTTGTCGACAAAATATGTTATAGCAATCGAGATCGCAACAGAGCATAGTGCAACAAGTCCTATTGTTGCGCCACGAAACATCATATCTAACACGCCCACACACACAAAGACCACTATGCCAGAAGAGCAGCAGAAAATTGGAACAAATTCAGCGATTTTCGAAGGACGTTCCGGTTCTGGCTTTTCCTTTGGAGTTTTATAGTAATCTATCTCCTTTTCCAGCTTTTGTTTTTCTTGGAGTAATTGTGACAGTTGGGAGTCTAAATGCATATACTCTTTCAACGCCTGAACAATCTCCTGATTCGTCATTAAAAAGGCCTCCTATTCTCATTCTTCAGAATTTACAAGTTAAACGCTATCACCGCCAGAGCAGGTACAATAACTAAAATAAACGGTGTTGCTCAATTTCTGCATCCATTAGAATAACTGTTGTCAGATGATGACCCGTGTGCCCAAACATTACCGTCCCTTTAACCGTAACCCTTTGATTCAAATAATCTTCTGCAGTAACATTCGGCAAGAAATTTATTTGTATTTCAGTGACATTTTCCTGATCTCCATCATATCCTAAATCAGTAGAATACAGCAGTGCATTTAAAGGAGTATCTAATTGCAAAATAAAGGCTTTCCCTTTGTTTTGTGAGTTGATCTCATACATGCGCTCTGTTAATATTCCTGTTGTCGCGAGTTGATCGTTGTCATGGATTTCTTGAGCCCCTATATTCTCCATTTTTTCTCCACCGGGGTTACTTGAATATTCGCCCCATTCGCAAATAAAAGCCGTCCCATCATTGTCGGTTTTGTTGCCGAAATCACCATCATTCCATGATCCATCAGAATATTTGTAGTAAAACAGAGCATAATTTTCACTTTGATTTTCGTTGTTTGGTTCTCCGCTGTGCCAATTCGTGTAAGAAGATTGCTCTCCGTTACACCAGGTCCATGTTCCCTCGTTTGCTGAATCGGAAAAACCGAAATACGCACTTGAGTATCCTTCCTGTTTCATGTAAGAGAATAAGAAATCATTTTCTTCCTGTGAAGTGATAGTGGCAAGATAACCTCCTTGTGCTTCACAATACTCTTGCGCCATATTCCAATCAGTGATGGTATCAATGTCATATACATAATAGTAGTGGCCATTGAATTCTACTGCGTCTGTAGGTATTCTTTTCTCAGAGTTAGAGTTAGGTATCGGCATCAATGCATCAACAGGCTTTAAACGATATCCGCTTCCATTATTAGGATATATAAGCCTAACTTCTGCTCCATAAAACATAAACTTTCCGTCAGTCTCTCCGTTTTCATCTTTTGCATACTGTAATGCATCTTCCGCTGTCCAAAAAGTGCCATCATCATATGTATTTGTTAATGCTATCAAAAAGTCGTACATCATATACAGGTTGTATCGAGTAAAAATACTCCGTGTATTACCGACAACTATTGTTGCACCTTTTCTAAAAAACACATCTGCAAGTCTATTATCTCTGCCACTTTCACAGGCCGCTAAATAAACCATGCTACCTTTTAGCGCACCATCAGAAATATGTTTATCCAAATATGACGGACATAAGCAAAAGCAATCTTTCCCTAATACCATTTCTCCATTTTCTAGTTCTTCTGCATACATTGATAGAGATGTTTTATCTTTAATCGAGACTGAAGTACCCAAGACCGAACCATACTCTGATATGTACCCTCCGTGTCCATACCATATTATGATTTTGTTATTTCCTAACTGCCCAACATCCTCGATTTCAAATCCATCTTGATTATGAGCATCATCAAATACATATAATTCCGGTAGAGAATCTGCAATTGCTTCAGCAGCTTTATCCGGACTTTTTCCTCCCAAAATATACTGTGCTAAAAATTCCGCAGATGTTGCATATGGTTCAACGGTCAATATGTTGCCTGCTTGATCCCCAGACATAATCTCTTTGCTTGTAGGAATATAGAGATATCCAACACCAGATTTAAATTTCATAAAAATACTGGTTTCTTCTACATCATAACTTTCAAGAAGACCTTGTTTATTATACTGTTCTGCTAATACTGATAATTCTTCGAGCAATGCTGGTAATTGTTCATTTGTTACAGAACCATCATCAGCATACTTTTCCTCAATTTTAAGCGCCTGGTTATTAATTTCAGTATATTGTTGATAGAGTTCTGAGGTAGAGATTCCTTTCGAATAGAAACCCAGTTTATCCAAAACTTCTTCAACAATCGGCATGTCTATTACATCAGAATATGTTAGAATTCCGGTTATACCAACAACAAATACTGCTAAAAATACAACGACCAAAATCAGTTTCAAGAAAAACCTACGGACTTTCTTACCAGTAGACCAATTCATCCGTTCTTCCTTTTTGGCTGCTTTCTTTTGGGCTTTCCGCTCCAATTTGCTTTGTTTCTTTGACTCTTTTCTACTCAACGACTTTTCTGATACCATCTTATCATCCTGCACCTGCTCTGGTACTTCTGATGGTTGACTTTGAGTAGAGCCTTTCTGTATTTTATCGGCATCGCAATTTGGGCATAGCCCCGTAGCCTCATCCAGTTTTGCGCCGCATTTTCCACAAAATTTAGCCATATTCCTTCTCTCCCTTCGCTTATACAGAAGAAAGAGCAGTGGATAAGTAGTACCATCATCCACCGCCCTTTGCCGTTTCCTTATCCCATATATTTGCTAATCAGGTTATCCACGACAGGCACAGCAATCGTTCCCTGATTCAGTGCCTTGACACCCAGTCCGATCATCAACAGCTTCTCAATAATGTTGAGTGCCGCAACAGCAGCAGAAATCAAATTGGATAGAAATTCTATATAGAAACTGCCGCCAAAAATTGAAGTAAAATCATTAATAAAGCTGATAGCATTGGGAACGAGGTTCAGCACGGTAATCAGCAGCGAAAAAAGTGCCATTACGGATACCGCTTTCACTGCGCTCTTTCGCAGCCAGCTGTTTTCCTCAAACAGCAGAACATATCCAGTAAGAACAACTGCTACCAAATAGCCGCTGAACAGCCCCACGAAATAGATAGCTGCTCCGAGCAATCCAGCCGAAATACCAAGTCTTGTTTTCTGCATTTCTTTTTCCCCCCTTATTGCAGCTTTGTTCCACACTCAGTACAGAAAGCCAAACCATCTTCGACCTTTGCACCGCAGTTAGGGCACACCTTATCTTGTTCAACAACTACTGTTTGCTCAGTTACAGGCACAGCAGAAGCGTCGTTAACCTCTTCCATTGGCTTTCCGCAGGAAGTACAGAATCGCATGCTTCTTTTCACTGCTGTCCCACAGTTTCCGCATTTTATGTAGTCGGCAGAAATCGGGGGCTGCATCTTCGGCATGGAAGCTCCACAAGAACTGCAAAACGCCGCTCCATTGGGAACTTCGGCACCGCACTTTTCACAGCGCTGTACGCCCTTAATGTCTTGGATTTGCTTCTTGTAGTCTCTAATTTTTGCTTCTGCTTCAGCAATAGCACCGATCATTCCGGCAAAATCATCCTCAAAATCGTCTTTGTGGATGGAGACATACAGTTTGCCAATCTGAAAATACTGATTAGTAATAACCTTTTCCTCTTCAGAAATCATCGAGTTTAGTCTTGAAGTATCAGCCAGTTCCTTAGTTTTAGCTATGGTTTTTTGGCCGACTCCGGTGACTGTTTTGCTTAGATTTTCAAAAAATGCCATATCTGTTGCCCCCTCACATTAAAAATGGCGATTTAGGAATTCAAGTCTTGAATTTCCTTGTAACAGTCATTACATGCGAATACAATCATACCAAGACCTGATGTATAATGTTTGGTTGCCTTATTCGAGCAGAACGCACAGTCCGATGAGCAGCCTGAACAATAATATTCTTTCTCAGCAGAATACTCATTTAGGTATCCCTTTGTTGGTGTTTTCCCACAGGATTCACACGGCTGGGATGGCCCACAAGCAGACAAGGTTCCCACAATCATCATAATAGCAAGCACAATAGGAATGATGCGTTTCAGGTTGTTCATAGTCGATACTTTCCTTTTTTGTTGGCACTTTAATCAAAAGGTACACCTTTTGATTAAAGTGCCTCAACATATTTCTTGGAGAAACTAACCTTGCATGATTTCGTTAAGGGAAATAATTGTGGAGCTTTTTGCTTTTGCTATTGCTTTTTTCGACATATAGATATAGAATATGACATATCTTATGGCTATCAAAAGGTGTACCTTTTGATAGCCATAAATTTTTTATCAAGCCGTTTTATTCCTCTGGAGCAGTCTATATTCACGCAATCTGCGGTAAAAAGTTGCTTCACTCATACCACATTTCATCAAAACTTCCTCAAACGGCAACTTCTTTTGTTCCCATGACCTCACGATTTTGCCAAAATCATCGGGAACTTCCTTTTCCGGTCTGCCAAACTTCACACCTTTTGCCTTTGCTGCGGCAATCCCTTCGGCCTGCCGTTTCCTAATATTCTCTCGCTCACTCTGTGCCACAAAGGATAGAATTTGTAGTACGAGATCCGCGATAAAGGTTCCCATCAAGTCTTTGCCATTCCGGGTGTCCAGCAGAGGCATATCCAACACGCAAATATCAACACCAATCTCTTTGGTCAGGATACGCCATTGTTTCTGGATTTCCTCATAGTTTCGTCCCAGACGGTCAATGCTGAGAATATACAGCAAATCCCCGGCCTTTAGTTTTCGCACCATTTTTTTGTAATTGGGGCGCTCAAAATCTTTGCCGGACTGCTTGTCCAGAAAAATATTCTTTTCAGGCACATCAGCTTCCCGTAGAGCGATCATCTGTCGATCTTCATTCTGATCGGCGCTGGATACCCGTACATAACCATAAGTGTTCATATTCGTTCCTCCCTCATTAAAACCATAATAAAGAAAAAGAGCAAGAACGGCATCTTTACCGTTCCTGTTCGTGGCGTTTCGTTGTTCTTTGCTGCTGTGTCCGCTGTGGCCTCTGCTTCTGACGCAGAAATTCCCGAACAGAGCGTGCTCCCGTATCTTCGTTCAACAGTTCAGAAACATCCCGCTTGCTGTCGTACATGATAAGCGGATCGTACTTATCACCGTAAGCAGATTGCGCACGATCAACCGCAGAACGCTCCATTACAGGACGCAGGGCAAGCCTTGCGTCCTGTAATTCGTCTGGATCAAATTCTGCCGCCTGTTCCTTCAAATCAGCATATTGCCGCAAGGCGTCGTTCAATTCTGTCGTGTACTTTTCTTCCTGCTGGGCCAGCTTTTTGAGTGCCGCTTCTATCGTGGAAATGTCCTTTTCCACAGCAGCAATACCGGTATCATCCGCACATTCCAGCGAGTGCAGTAGCATATCCTTTTCGGATTTCAGCTCCTCCAATTCCTCAGTCAGCTCCACAATGCGGCGGGAGAGTTCGTGCTGTTTCGGGATGAGATAGAAGGGCGTCTCCTTCTTTTCGGCAAGCAGAGATTTGCGTTCCTTGCTCTTACTCCGGATCTCCTGAACCAGCTCGGTATAGCGCACCAGCTTCGGCTGAACCTCATGGATATAATCGTTCATGCGCTGCCTGCCCCGGCCGATATGCCGCAGCTGATAGCGGAAAACAATCATATTCGCCCGCAGCTTTTCCATCGCCTCGGCAATGGCTGGGAGGGTGTTCTTTACCGCCTGTGCTAGCTTCCTGACCGTAGCTTTCAGCTCCCGCAGCAGCGCATTGTCTGCCTTGATCTGCCGGTTGATCTCGCAGCGGTCAGCAATAATACCTTTCCGTTCCAGCGCTCGTGCGGTCACGCCCTCATGGATGGTGGGCTGCTCATCCAGACCTCTGGCTGCGTTGCTGCGGTGGTCGATTTGCTCCGCCCGTCCGGCGCGCTCCAGACAGAGATTGGTCACATCCGCCCATGCCGCCCGCCATACAAGGAGCTGTTCTTCGCTGTTCCAGCGCTCGGAGATGGGATTCTGACGGCCATATCGGGTGCTCTTCGGATGCTTGTCTGCACGGACAAGCCCTTGCGCCTCGGCAGCAGATGGCGTCATATACACCTTCTTTTTGCCGACCTTGTAGGGATATTGTTTCTCCCAACCCTCGTCCTGCACCGACTTGAATTCGGCGGCGGTAAAACCTCGTTCCTCGCCGTTTCTCATGCAGAGGTATTCCTTCTCGGTTTTGTACTGCCACTTGCCCTGCTCATCCAGCGGGCGCACCGTCAGGAGAATGTGGGCGTGGGGATTGTGACCGTCGGTGTCGTGGATGGCTGCGTCGGCACACATCCCGTCTGACAAAAACTGCTCCCGGATAAATTCTTGCAGCAACTCAATCTGCTCCTCACGGTTCAGCTCTATGGGCAAGGCAACGACAAATTCCCGTGCCAAACGGCTGTCTTTGGCTGTCTCTACTTCTTCCACGGCGTTCCATAGTTGTTCCCGGCCTTCCCATTCCTGCGGAGCGTACTCCGGCAGAAACACCTCCTGCCAGACAAGCCCTTGTTTTTTGGTGTAGTCATGCTGAATCCCGTCATAATCGTTATACAGGCGGGAGCAGCTCAGATAAGCAGAAGCAGCCACGGCGGAGCGTCCTGCGCCCCGGCTGACCACCTTCGCTTCCAGATGATAAATCGCCATCTCTTGTTCACCTCGTTCTTTCTTTTTCTGTTTCTCTTTCGCAAAAGAGAAACTGCCCCGAAGCCGAGCTTCGGGGCATAGCCGCAAACAAAGCTGCCGGTGGCAGGTTTGTGCGGGCAGGTCGCAAGCTGTTTCCAAAACGGAAACAACT
>OGKG01000375.1_pt1 | contig 57322 bp, 37 predicted proteins | sample 1572201 | NCBI WGS metagenome assembly OGKG01 (sample SAMEA2582146, study PRJEB24529) | metagenome | biome: Human gut stool | place: China | collected 2011 | reverse complement strand
TTAACTGAGAAATCCATTCGTTATCATTTAAAAATTTATAACGATGTACATTCAAACCAACTCCCGCAGACCAAAATGGAGCCCACTTTTTATCCGCACCAAATTCAGAGGAACCGTCCAAACGACAAGATACATCACACAAGTAAATATCTTTATACGAGTAGTTCATCGTCAGAAATGCTCCAAACAAACGGGTATGATTATCCGTTTCCTGTGTTTTTCCATCTTGCTGCTGGGCATACATGATGGAATTCAAACTTCCGGAAGGGAATCCCTTGTAAGCACTTGAAGTACTGTAATACGTCGTTTCGGTTGTATTTAAGCCCAATGTCCCTGTTAAATAATGATTGCCGAAAGTTTGGTTATACATTAACAACAAATTCGTGGTCCAGTGAAAATCCTTACCGTCAGAAACAGCTAAAGAACCTTTCAACTCACCAAGATCATCCCTCACGTTTGCGAAAGTACCTGATTTCGGATCTATAAACGTCTTTGAACCTTCTACTCTTTTGGTCAACGCCAATTGGGCTTTCAATCGGAAAGCATCTGTAATATACCAATCCAACATAAAATTATTCGTGAATTCCTCATAATAATTCTTGTCGAAATTCTTTGTTTCCTTCCCCTCGAACATCGGATTCACGGGAGGATTACCACTACCATACATTGTCAAAGTCGGCAAGTAGTGTCCCGTTTCATCTTTCATCTCGTTATAGGGTAACTGTTTCACGAAATCGGCAAAACTACCAAATGGAGAATTCTTCGCATTTACCCGATCATAGGAAACATGATTACGTATCTGCATATTTTTCAAACGATAGTCAATATAAAAACCGGCTCCCACCCGATTCCGGTATGATTTCTTCATCACCCCGTTCTCGTTATCGTACCGAAGTTCTATCCCATAACGTACAGCATCATTACCACCATCCACGTACAAGCTGTGCTTGTGATTAAAACCGGTTCTCAACGGCTGACTCAGCCAATAAGTATCGACTCCTTTATTGATAGCATTCATCTTATCAATATAGTGGGCGTAAACCTCTCGAAGTGATTGCTGGTCATTCACCTCGTAATATCCGGCAGCAACCTCCGCATCCAATTTTTCCTTTGCATTAAAATAATCATAGCTGGACAAATCCGGGGTTGTGATACTACCAACTAGATTATAACTCACATTTAACTTCCCGGCTTTCGGGGCTTTCGTTTCAACAACAATGACACCATTCGAAGCCCGGGAACCATAAATAGCTGTTGCTGCCGCATCTTTCAATATCGTGATACTATGAATACGGGTTGGGTCCATATCATAGATTTTTTCAGCACTCACGTCAAAACCATCCAAAATAAAAATAGGTAAGTTGGGGTTATTTTTTAACTTTGCTTCAGAAACATCCGAGACATCCAATTCTCGAATACCAACCCCCGATTGTCCCCGAATATAAAACTCCGGTATGGTATTGGGATCCGACCCCATCAAATTATTTTCCATAATCCGAAATGAAGGATCGAATACTTGTAAAGCCGATATCACGTTACGGTTTCCAACCTTCAATATATCTTTCCCCTCTATTCTGACTGCCGTACCCGTGTATGATTCTTTTCTAACATTAGCGTATCCCGTCACAACAACATCATCGAGGCTCTCTGCTTGCTCCATAAGCACCACCAACAAATCAGTTTTCCCTTCCAGAATATTCTGATCTGTGATATCTTTCAATTTCACCTCTTTTGGCTCCATGCCGACAAAACGGAATTCTAGTGTCAAATCTTTATTTTCAGGCAACACCAAAGTAAAACGCCCCGCCGTATCAGTAGCACACCCCACAAGTGTTCCTTTAATCAAAACAGTCACCCCGGGAAGTGGAAGCCGCTCTTTATCCAGCACACGCCCTTTAATTTTTTTCTGTTCGGTTTTCGTCGATTCAGATTTAGATTTCACATTCTGAATAACAATTGTTTGATCTACAATTTTGAACTGCAAATTCGTTCCTTTCAACACTTGTTTCAAAACATCTTGGACACTTGCATTCTTTACATCTATACTCAGATGTAATACATCAGCTACCTCGCTGTAACTATACAAACAAGTATAATTACCTTGAGATTCAACTGCCTTTAGTACTTCTATCAATGAAACATCATCCATCTTCAGATTAAACAATGTTTCCTGTGACTTCACTTCAGCTCTGATCTGGAGAACTGACAACAAGATAAATAAGATTGTAAACCTCATCATAATAGAACATTTTCGAAGACCACATCTATGGTCTTTGTAATTGAACTTTTTTTTCATACATTTGTAATTCAAATAAATACTATTTTTCCGGACATTCTCCGGGTGAATTAAACAGGTGATATTGAGAGTATCACCTGTTTTTTTATTGGCAATCCTTTATAAAAACATCATTTCCTTTTACTTCGATATCAATTTTGTTTATTAATTTCAACATTTCAATCACTTGTTCCAAGTCACCATACCGTTTGATATTTCCGGTAAATAAAATATCCTTCACGGCTTGATCTTCATAAGAAACATTAATGTTATACCATCGGGATATTGTATTCATTATATTTTCCAAACGTTCCTTCTCGAAAACAAAACGCCCCTCTTTCCACGAACAATATAAACGAACATCAACCATTTCCACGGTAGTTTCTCCGTTCTCTTTATTTAAACGCAACTGTTCATTAGGTTTCAAATAAACCTCCTTTTCGGATTGATTAAATGCAATTTTTCCACTTACAAGAGTTGTTTCCAGAAAAGTTTCGTCCTGATAATCCCTAACATTAAAAGAAGTCCCCAAGACTTTAATATTTCCGCGATCAGTATGAACAATAAAAGGGACTGCCGTATCCCGAGCTATTTCGAAATAAATCTCCCCACTCATGTAAACATCCCGTTGTCTTTTATCAAAATTCTCCGGAATACGAATTTCTGACTCCGAATTCATTGTCAAAATACTACCATCACTTAATGTCAACGAATACTCTCCGCCCCGTGGTATAGTAATAGTATAATAACGCAAGGGAAGTGTATCGAGTTCCTCCTTCTCCATGGAAACTACAGGCAAAGACTTATTTGTAATATAATCCAAATAAGATGTATTTGAAATATCCACTTTCAAACCGTCCGGTTGGGTTAGGACAGCTTTACAAGTCCCAGGCATTATCTTTTGTGCTAAAAATACAGGCACTTCTTCTTTCTCCCGAGTCAAAAAAACGATACTTCCAAGCGTAAATAACAAAAGAATAACTCCGACGTAGCGATAAAACATGATTCTCCGTCTACGTCGTACGGCTCTATATGTTCTCTCCACGAAAACTTGATAGGCTTCTCTAAGATCATGTTCCTTTACAAATTCAAATTTATGAGCCACAAAAATCTCCGAATGATATTTCTTGTATAACTCCATATGCTCCGGAGACTCTTTTTTCCAACAGTCCAATTCTTGTTGCTCTTCTCCACTAATTTTCCCTGTTAGCTCTAAAGCAATTAAATCTGCAATGTGATTAATATATTGAAATCGTTCCGTCATTTTATTTTTTTATTAAATGACACGGAACAACAAGAAAAGTGACAAAAAATTAAAGAAAAATCAAAAACAATATCAAGAAAGGATGATCCAGCTGCTCTCTCAATCGCTCTTTTCCTCTCTTTTTCTGCTGTTTGACAGCATCTAGCGTGATACCCAACCTTTCGGCAATTTCTTTGTCACTCAATCCATCTAAATTCAGGTTTATTACCACGCGATATTTCTCCGAAAGTTCATCGACAGCTTTTCTCAACCGAATAAAAATTTCTTCTTCCAACAAAACATTATAAAAGAAATCTTCCGTGACCATCTCTGCTTTATTTCTATACCCCTCCTCAACTTTCTTGTTCCGGATATAATTCAAACACCCGTTCTGAACCGAACGATACAAATAAAAACGTAAATCTGTCGTGTGCAGAAATTTTTGAGGAGTACTCCACAATTTAAAAAACACATCCTGCACGATATCTTCCGCCACTTCCCGTTCCACGTATTTACAAGCAACTGCCAGCAATACATGAAAAAACTCTTCATACAAAGCTTTAAATGCTCCCTCATCCCCTCGGGCAATTTGTTTGATCAATAAATTATCATCCGTATTCATTTGTACACCTTCACGTAACTTGTACAAATATACGACTTAATTTGAAATACCAAAACCTTCCCATAATTTTGAAAACACTTTGACAAAAGAAGGAGGTATCCGAAATTAACGGACACCTCCTTCACAAAACACATCTACGGTCTTCGAAAATTATTTTCTCTTTCTCCCGATCAAGAACATGATGCACCACGCCAGAATGGAAAGCGGAATCAACCAAATAAAGAATAGCTGAAGCCAGAACATTGAATCCTGCGGGATGTTGACATTATCATCCGGTGGACGCACCCGAGCAGTTTCTATCGGATATTCTCCATAAGAGAGGCTGCGGAACATTTCCGTGATCATATCGAAATTAGAAGCATTAAGTCCTGCACGATTGGTTGACAACTCTTTTGTTGACAAGCAATCGGCATCACCGAACACGAATATTCTTTGCTGCGGTTTATTCGGTATATCCCGAGTTAAATATAACATGACCGAATTGGATTGCTCCACTTCCCCTTTCTCCGGGTTTAACTTGGAGGTCTCGTTCAAGAAATCTGTTGTTTCGTATTCAATCCAAGAACCTTGAGCGGGGGTAGCCAATACTTCTGAAATTTCAAAACCTTTATTTCCATCCACCACCTGAACAGCACATGCCGAAGGTGTTATGACGGTTTTACGTCCTCTTATCATACTCGCGAAATACGGGGAAGCTTTCAGCGCACCTTCCATAACATTCGCAGCAATAATATCATCCAAATACTCCTTGGACGGAGCAACCAACATTCCATCTGAAAAACGCAAACCCAATTTCTCGACCACCGGGTTCATAAAAACCTGACGTTTCGGTTCCCCTAACACGATCAAACAACCGCCCCGATCCACGTAAGCACTGTAATGGGCGTATTCTTCCGGCGTAAAGGACGATTTCATATCGGCAATAACCAAAACATCCACATCACCCGGAACCGAAATATCAAGATTCAGCTCCTTTACCTGAAATCCCTGATTGATCAGAGCACTCCGGAAAGTCGGATTCTTGGCAAAAGCGGCATATCCCCGCTCCCCGTAATCATCACACTCACGCTCTCCATGCCCCTTGACAAATGCCACCACGGGTGATTTACCGACCAATGTTTTCAGAGCCGCCGTAATTTCACTTTCAAAGGGGTGGACATACATATCCTCATAAATCCGCAAAAATGCCTTCTGACCGTTATCCCGCTTGAATACCCGAACGAAGCGACCGTTTTCTGCTGATATATCATCCATTTTCTGAACTTCCTCCGCTGAAATAAACATTTTCGGATCATAACTATATCCTTCACACACTTTCAACATACGCTCCTTTGGGGACAGGTCTTTGTATATCTTATCGTAATGCTGACTTGTGCCTTTTCCATAGTAATAGACGTAGTTAATCTTCATCTCCGGTTTAAAACGCACGTAACGCTCGAAGCGCTCCATATCATAATTTTTGGAACTTGGAGAACCATTATACCACGTGTCGTCCAATAGATTCACGTAAGTCGTCAATGTCAACCCACCATCCAATTGCTTCATGATCTCCTGACTATTTTCCGTGAGGGTATTCAATTTCGTGGCTGTCGCATCATAATAAACAATCATTTGAGGACGTGAAGAACCATACCCGGATAATAATACCAAAGCAAAAACGACCAGATAACTACCGGCTGTCCTCCCCACGGATCTCTTCAATCGTTCCCCCTGCAACTTGATAAACGTGAATGCCAAGAACATAAAAATAACCAACACGAAATAAAAAATATCCCGACTGCATATCATTCCTTCAAGAAATATCTTCGAACGCCCGGAAATAGACAACCAATAAGTTAAGTCCCGCACGAACTCGATATCCTGTCCGACACCACCGATAAAATTCAACACGGCTAATACCGCCAAAGTTCCGATAGCCGCCACGACCTGATATTTCGTGATCGTGGACATAAATAATCCGATCGCTCCATAAGCGCATATCGTGAGAAATACACCCAATAATGACGTGAACATTAACGGGATGTCAGGATCTTTTATCGTGAATATAGTAAAAAATAACGGGATTAATAATATACACACCAACACCAAACCGTAAACCACTATCGAAAGATATTTTCCCAACACGATTTGCAAATTGGATACAGGAGATGAATAAAGCAATTTGATAGAACCACTACTCAATTCCCTGCTCATCAGCCCCATGGTCAAAAGTGGGATATACAGGTAAAGGTAATTCAACATCTGCGCAAATACCCCGCCATGCCCCGCCAATAAAGACCTTGTTAAATAATAAGGCCTGTATCCCATCGCCAGGCTACGCAACTGATCAGCATATTCATCACAATAAGCTATCCCTGCCTGAAAGGCAAAAACAATCAATACCATCCAAGCTATCGGGGAAAAGAACAGAACTCTCAGTTCCGTCTTCATTATTCTTGTTATTGTCCTCATCAATATAAATTCTTTTAGAATGATTTACCAGATAATTTAGCAAATACTTTATCCAAAGACTCTTTTTCCAAAGATATCTCTCGCAGATGCCAGTTATTGCTAATTGCTTTATTTACAACTCTCCCGACAATCGCGGTATCCCCATCTGTGAAATGTAAACGGATACGGGTTCGGGTTAATCGCTCCACCCGTTTCATTCCTTCTATACTCAAAAGATCAGCATCGTTTTCCGGGGCATTGTGCATAATCACCAATAGCACACTGGGTTCCATGTAGTTATTAAAATCTTCTATCGTTCCTTTAAATACAGTATTACCATGCTCGATCATCATTATATAATCGCATGTCGCTTGTACTTCCGGAAGTATGTGTGTCGAGATCAACACAGCCCGTTCCTTCGCGATTTCCCGAATCAAATGGCGAATTTCCATGATCTGGTTCGGGTCCAATCCGTTCGTGGGTTCATCCAGAATCACGAACATCGGATCATGAATAATAGCTTGTGCGATTCCCACGCGTTGCTGGTATCCCCCGGAAAGATTACAAATCACCCTTTTACTAAAATGAGTAATCCCACATTTCTCTTTAGCCCGTTCCACCGCTGCCGGAATATCCGCCTTGGGCATCAAGCGAATATCGGCACAATGATACAAGTATTCGTCAACGGTCATGTCCGTGTGTAAAGGAGCTTTCTGGGGCAAAAATCCGATAAATTTCTTTGCCTGAATCGGATCTTTCCGAAGATTAACCCCATTAATAAAAACATCTCCTTTAGTTTGCGTCAACACGTTGCATATAATATTCATGGTCGTGGACTTACCGGCTCCATTGGAACCCAACAAGCCGAATACCCCTTTGGTATCAATTTCGAAATTAATATCCCTGATAGCCCAATTCACACTATAACGATGTGAAAGACCTCTTACTTCAACTATTTTATTTGCCATAACTTATTTATTTCCGTTTCCTACGAAATATTACCACGATTCCTAATATACAGATAAGCAGAGGGAATACACACATACTACCCCAATTTACCCACGGGCGGCATCCTTTGGGAAGACGTACCTTTGTATCAATATAATCCGCCCTTCTCGTGTCGATAGGAAATTGCCCGTACGACAACCAACGGAAAGAACCATTGATAATGCTATAATTTGATGCACTGATTCCCGTGAATTGAGAGGTCAGTGCCTCGTTAGCAATCACGTCTGCATCCCCTGAAATCACGATCCGTTGTTCCTTGTTTCCCACTTTTCGGTTTAATGTTATCAACACGGCACGCACCCCTTTCTCTTCTCCGGCATCCGGGTTACACTCAAATTCGCCATCAACAAAATCTGTTGTTTCTTTCTCGATCCAAGCATCTTTGTCCGAAATCAAAACAGGAGTAACCTCAAAGTCTTTCACCCCGGAATAATCAATCGCTTGTGCCGTGGGTAATGCCACCACATAATTATATTTTTGCAACTTCTCGTACATCGGGTATTTTTTCGCGGCTTCAGGTGTAAAGGATGCGACGAGTATAGTTGGAGAAGTGTATTCGTTTTCATTCACAACAAGCCCCTCTTCAAATCTTACTCCCAAAGAAGCAACTAATTTATTCATATTCGCTTCCCGGCTGTATTCACCTAAAATAAATAGATTCCCCCCCTTATCGATATATTCCTGCACTTTATTCATCGCCACATCAGACAAGGACTCCCGAAGATCTGATATCACCAAGACTTGAATGGAATCATCTATTTCATCTTTATCCAGATCTACCGTTTTCGTGTCAAAACCGTTATTCAATAAGGATTGACGGAACCATTTATCTTTGGCAAACAAATAAAATCCTCTTCCCCCGTAATTATCCATTTCACGGGAACCATAGCCCGTGGAGAACGCAACCATCGGGGAAGGTGAAATAAAACGTTTTAAAGCAGCCGAGATCTCTGCCTCATTCGGATGTTTATCATTATCATTGAACATTCTTAAATAAGCTTTTTGTCCGTTCTCCCGTTCCACGATTCGAACAAATCTGTTCAATTCCGGTTTCAGATCAATCACTTTTTTGATCTCTTCCGGTGTCATAAACATCTTTAAATTCAACCGATTTGCCTTGCATAACAAATCAACCCGCTCCTCGTCCGTCTTGTTCGGGTATCTCCATTCCAGACTTGAATTATTGGTCTTGTCATAATAATAAACGTATTTCATTTTTATCTCCGGCTTGAACCGAAAATATTTTTCAAAACGCTCAAGATCTCTATTTCTGTTACGAGGTAAACCATAATAAAAACTCTCGTCTAATAAATTGACATAAGTCGTAATCGTTAAATCACCATCCAAATTATTGATCACGTCCTGACTCTCCTTAGAAAGCGTGTTCGATTTCGTGTACGTCGCATCATAATAATACTTCATGGACGGTAGTGAAGTAATGTATCCCAAGGCTATCGTCACCACAACAATGGCACTGTATTTCATTACCCTTGTCTTAAAAGACATGATGCTTTTCTCCGTGTTCAATTTCAGTATTGATAAAGAAAGGAAGAAACCTATCACGATCAGGAAATAAAGAAGGTCATCGCTCGCGATCATTCCCTCGATAAACGAATCCGAACGCCCGGCTATGGATAACCAATACGTGATATTGCGCACGAAATCGTAATCTTGCCCGACACCACCGATAAAATTCAACATGGCAAGTATTGCCAAAGTCCCGATAGCCGCCACTACTTGATATTTGGTAATTGACGACATAAAAAGCCCTATAGCGGAATAAGCCAGTATTAATAAATACAACCCCAACATTCCGGTTAAAATCATCGGATAGTCAAAGTTCACGACTGTAATCGCCGAAAATAACACAAACACGCCAAACACGGCCATTAATGCCAAACCGTATATCATCATCGATAAAAATTTCCCCATGATAATGGAAGCATTTTTCACCGGTGAAGAATACAGAAGTTTGATTGATCCGCTCTGGTACTCCCGACTCATTAAACCCATTGTTATCAACGGGATATACAAGTAAATATATTTTTGAATAGGGGGTAATATACCTCTCATTCCCAAAAACACGGAAGAAGTTACCTGCCACAGGTCATATCCCATATCCTGATAACGCAATTGCTCGCCAAATACTTGGGCAAAAGCCATCCCGATCTGAAAGCCGAATATCACTAAAACGAGCCAAGCTACCGGGGAATAAAACATCGAATTCAATTCGATTTTGGCTACACGAATTGTAGTCTTTATATTATTGTTCAATTTCATCTTACTCCATGTTTTTTGTTTTTCCTGACAATTGCGCGAATATTTCGTCCAAAGAACAACGCTCTACCACCAAATCTTTTAATATCCAATCATTCGCTACACTTGCTTCTATATATTTTTCCGTGATACCGCTATCTTCTTTAAAATAAATCCTGAAACGTCCCGGTTCTAGTTCCTCTACCCCTTTGTTCTCACTCAATGAAGCTAACACCGCTCTACCGGGCGAACGTCCGAGTTTGATAACGAAACTTTCGGGTGCGATATAATTATCAAAATCTTCCATACTACCGGAAAAAACCAATCGCCCGTGTTCAATCATCTTGATCTCGTCACAAATAGCCTGTACCTCTGACAGGATATGCGTGGATAACAAGACAGCATGATCCTCTGCAATCTCCCGGATCAAGTTTCGAATATCCACGATCTGATTCGGGTCCAACCCGTTCGTGGGTTCATCCAATACCACAAACTTGGGATTATGCACGATAGCTTGCGCAATTCCTACCCGTTGCTGATAACCGCCTGACAGATTCTTTATCAAACGATCCCGAAAATGAGTAATGGCACAACGCTCCAAAGCTCGCTCAACAGCCGCCGGGACATCTTCGGCAGGCATCAAGCGTAAAAACGCCGAATGTTTTAAATATTCCCCCACGGTCAAATCCGTGTATAGCGGGGGCTGTTGAGGTAAAAAACCGATATACTTTTTAGCTTCAACAGGATTCTCCCTTAAATTGATTCCGTTTATATACACGTCCCCTTGGGTCTGATTCAATACTCCACAGATGATATTCATCGTGGTGGACTTTCCCGCCCCATTGGAACCCAATAATCCGACAACACCGTTTCCCGTAATCTCAAAATTAACCTCGTGTATAGCCCACTGCACACTGTACCGATGGGACAAGTCACATACTTTTACAATACTGTTTCCCATAAAGATTTATCCTTTAAAAAGGTCTAATTAAAAGCATTTTAATAAGTAAGGCTCAACAGAGGTCAAGCCTTACTTATTGAAATAAACACACTACGCTCAAGTCCAACTACTAAACCCGTTACCTATTTTCCAATTTATCTGAATAATTTTTCCAAATCGTGATTTAGCGGTACACATAATCCTCTCTTCCAAAGGTCTGTTTTTCGCATTGACAATATTCACGACATGAAATTCGCCATTTTCCAAACCAACCGCCAATAACATATTTTTGAAATGATTATCCCCATCCATCGCAGTAATCGGAGCGTCAAACCGGAGATATTCACTCCATATTTCCGTATCTTTATCATACATGTAAAGTATATTATCCACGGCAAAGAACACGTAATCCGTCGCTGTATTGGGGGGTACACACATCAAGGAAGGTGTTTGTGTCAATTTACCTCCAAAATCAAATACTTTTATATTGGAAAGCTTCAGATAAGGTCCTTGAACAACATCTATATAAGATCTCAAAGCAAACTCTTCCAGATAGAAATGTCCCGTCGCATCCTTAAACAAAGCATAGTAACCGGGAAATCCACTAGTCGTTACTTTTTTATAACATATATGAAGCAATTCATAGCCTTCAAAATTACTCAAAGGAATATAATTATCCGGCAATTTCTCTCCACTTTCAAGAGTCGGTTCCGGCAATTCCATAACATGAGCCGCACCTATCAGATCATCAAATCCATAAGTAGGCGTTCCATCCAAAAATGCCAACAACCTATTGTTCTTTCTATCTATAATTGGAATATAATTCCCATAAGATTGCGTATATCTCCCAAAGACAGGCTCACATTTTTCTAATACTTTGCCGTCATATTTTATCGGATCGTCCAAGAAATAATCTGAATTGAATAGTTGCGGATCTGATTTCACACGTGAATATAAACACCCGTTTTGATCATAGAGAATATCCGCAATTTTCATAAATACACCTCCTTGAATAACAGCTCCGGCAGGAACACTTCCTCCCATAAACGTCTGATTCAAATCAATATCTTTCGTAAAGCCGATTCCTTCCAGATCCTTTGCTCCATCTTCTGTAAATATCCAATACTGTCCTACGTCAGCATCCTCTCCCGTACAATAATGCTCTCGCATACATAAAGCCCCACGTCCTAATTTCTGTCCTCCATTCCGAGATGAATACAAATCGTCATACTCTTTCCACTTGGTAATCGTTGCCACCGACCAATCAGAAGACCATTCTGTTTCTTCCGTCTTAAAAAATGAAAGACAGGCCTCACCATTTTTCTCTGCAAGAATTGTCCAAGAAAACCATGCATCAAACTCCCCTGCAATCGTACAATTACCTTTTTTCATATACTTCACCCCATAACGGGAATCCGTAATCTTTAGAACAAGTCCCTCAAAATTCTCCACCAATCTATCCGCGATCCAAAAAAAGTTTCGACTATTCCAATTAGGATCGTCCGGACGAGTTTCCCCGCCAATACTCCATTCAAACGAAAGATACGAGGCATCTTCAGGTATTTCTATATTAAACTTCGGTTCAACCTGAACCGTATCTCCCATTGTTTTATTAATATCAGGAAATTTCTCAATCTCAATACTCTGAATATCTTTATAATCATAATTACCTTTATCCTCGTAACAACTGATGAAGAATGTAAACAGTAAGATAAAGAAATAATTTACTTTTTTCATATACGATACATTTTAATCAATTAATAAATCGGAACAACCATAGGATCTCCATTCGCTTCAGTCACACCTTTTTCTTCAATATAGTCCTTCAACATTAATGAATATAACCTCATTTCACTAGCAGCCAACCCTTCGAAGCTAGTAATCCCGCCCGTGGCAATCACCAGTGTATTAAACTTCTCCGAAGACCATTCTCCTAAATATACATCAACAATACGGCTATCCCACCAATCAGGCTTCGTGTTCATATTATTAAACCATAATTTTACATCCGTATAACCTTTATACCCGACACCAAAATTTTCATTCTCGACAATCCGAAGCGTAATATAAAACTCTCCATTTTCCGGCACTTTATCCGCATGAATCGTCAACCATAAAGAATCGGAAACAACCCCTTTCTTAAAGATAAATTTATCCGGCAATGTTACCATTCCATCTCCCACGCTGGTCAACGTATCCACAATGGTCATCTTATATTCGGCATCAGCACTCAATGTATCCCCTATCAAGCAAACCCGAAACGGGTATTCTATCCGCTCTGTATTAGGATGATGAGCTATCGAAACGACAGCTGTATCTACCCTTACCCATTCCCAATTAATTCCTTCTCCACGCTTCACTTGACGTTCGATATACAAAAATCTTTCTTGCCCGTAGCCCTCTGTACCTTCCGTACTACAACTTTGTATACATAAGCTACATACATAGCAAGTAAATAATACAAACAAAAAGGTATATTTTCTCATTATCATACACGTTATTAATTAATACTTTCACTTTCAGGCAACGGCAAAATAAAGTCACTCTGGGTCATCTTGCTTAAAAATTTCTCGTTGAATTTCTTATAATAAAAGAATTTTTGACCTTCTGAAGCAAACTCTCTTCTAACCTCTTTCAACAATTCAGCCTTAAATGTTTCTTCATCAGTTATAGAAAGACGCCCTTTAGTACAATTCCGTCCGGCACGTACTATATCCAACTGATTAGCTGCCTCTTGCCAATCCGCTTTTGACATATAATACTCTGACAAAATATAATACAATTCACTCAACCGGATAATAGGACAAACATCATTCTCTTCTGTGCTAATCTGAATATTCCGGTTAGACATAAAATATCTCGTGCTTCCGTTCACCGAGGTTGATAATTTCGTCTTTCTATAATCCGCCGCATCATCAAACAATGTGTACCAATCTTTTAATACAAGTCGTGCATCACCCGAACCTCCTCCTGATTGTGTTGAATAAGGAAGATAATTCTCCAACAAATTCTTTGAAGCTACTGCAAAAATCAAATCCATCCTCATTTTTCTATCCGAACTCACATCGGCATCCGGAGTAAAATGATAATATTCAGCATCGTACATCGTTCTTAAATCTAAAACCTCTTTTACCGCCACATATGCTTCATCATGTTTCCCCGCATAGTTATATACCCGAGCCATAATGGAAACAATGGCCGGATAGTTCATCCGGTAACCACGAAAAGCATAAAATACATCATCCGGGTTATAATTACTCGTCAATATAAAATTACCACCTTCTTTCGTCAAACGAAGAACATGTTCCGAATTAAGTGTGTCATAAGATGCTACCAGATCCTTCGCTATCTTCAAATCAGCTGTAATATAATCAAGCATTTCGCTTACAGTGCAATTATTCTCTCCATAGGATGGAAACTTATCAAAATACGGAATATACAGTTTGTGGTCATCCACAATTGGTGCAGGAGCAAACAATCGCAACATATCAAAATGTAAAAACGCCCGAAGTCCTATCGCCTCGCCCAAGATCAAATTCTTTTCATACTTTCCTAGCGGAAACATAGCAGAATCTTCCATTTGAATTCTTGCGATAATATTATTACAATTGGCAATTGCATTATACGTTTCCGTCCATATCGTTTCAATATACGCTTTTACTTTATCACCTGTATATTTAAGTTCCATTACATCATAATAATCATTACTTTGTCCGATATACCCCCTTCCGCTGTAATAAGATTGCGCTAGTACATCCACAAAGCCCCAAGAGAGCTCCTTACCGTACATCCCCGTTGATCCCATTTGCTTATAAACACCATTAAGTGCATTCCGATATCCCAAGTAAGATGTAAACAAATCATCCTCATCTACAATATCCTTAGGGCTCACATCAAGCCAATCCGAACATGAAGACATGAACACGATCAGCGATAGGAATAAATATTTCCTTATTTTCATGATATTCTTTATTACAGATTTCACATTAGTTTATTTAAAACGACATCTTCACGGAAAATTCTACCTTCCGAGCGTAAGGGTAATCTAACCCTCGTTCTTGCTTTACATTCGAAAAATGAGCTATATCACTCATTCCCATAGTTAAGCGAAGCATGCTGATACCCCACTTACTTATTAGCATCGAATCAAAATCGTACCCTAATTCAATAGAGCTCCAAGACAAAGCATTATACCTCTGTACAAAACGAGAAGTCGGTCGTGTTACTTCAACAGAGCCTCTATCCGCTGTTAAAGCTTTAAATTTCGCCTTATCCCCCGGTTGTTTCCAACGGCTTGTCAACACCCGCCGATCAACATTCGATGTATAAACATTCACGTTCTCAACCTTATCGACCAACGTTTGATTATAACGGTCTCCGCCAAATTCATACATAAAACTGGTAAATAAAGAAAATTGTTTATAAACAAAATTTATACCTATTGCACCTTTTGCCTTCGGATCTTCATTTCCTAATACAACTTGATCTGAAGCAATCCATGAATTTGTCAATTGCCCGTCCCTTTTAATATATACCTCTTTTCCGTCAGCCGGATTAATTCCCATGGAACGAATACCCCAAATAGAGTTTAACGATCCGCCTTCCTGATATTGCAAGAACGGCATAGACACCTCATTATCGTAGTTCGAGGCTTTCTCAAATTTTTCAAGTACCCTTCTGTTATAGGCTTTCAAACTTTCTGAAATCTTCAATATTTTATTTACATTGTGACTCAGATTCGCATTGATTACCAAATTCATATCATTACTTTTAATGGCATGAATCCGGAAATCCAATTCATATCCCCTATTAGATATCTCCCCGATATTATCCCGGTAGGAAGTAAAACCTGTCGAACTCGGTACGGTTACATCCGTCACCAAATCAATAGTCTTCTTGTCATAATAGCTACCTTTAAAATAAATAAAATCATTAAACAACGATATTTCCCCACCAATATCCAACGTATTCGTTGTTTCCCAAGTCAAGTTTTTATTCCCCAAAGCTTTTAAGGTTGCCCCGTAACCCGTTTTATACCATTCGTCGGTAAACACCTGATAACTCGTTCTTGCCGCATAAGCAGGAAAATTTACTTTACCGGTTTGTCCGAACGAAGCCCGAAGCTTCAACTGATTAATAAAACCGACACTTTCGAAAAAATCAAATTTATGAAGATTTATACCGACACCGGCAGACCAGAAAGGAGCAAAACGTTTATCTTTACCGAAAGCAGAAGAACCGTCAACACGGATAGAGGCATCCAACAAATAAATATCTTTATAAGAATAATTTACAGAACCATTCATGCCGATAGAACGACTCGTAGATTCTCCATGATTTGTTTTATTCGGCTGATCTTCCGCATATTCCGGCGAAGACAATTCACCCGAGGGGAAACCATAATAAGAAGAACTTTCATTATTAGACTCCGACTCACGCAATTCAAATCCAGCCAAAGCATTAATCATATGATTTCCAACCGCTCCATTATAGGAAAGAGAAAAATACATATTATATGTGAACTGATCATTACTTGATAAATGCAACTCTCCAGATTTCAAATTCGTCAAAGAAAGTTTATTTGTATTATTTTTAGACAGAGGATCTATAAACTTCTTTGTATTACCATACGCACGCACAATACTAATTTGTCCCTTTAATAACAAACTCGGGTAAATATTCCAATTAATCGCTAAATTATTAGTCCATTCTTCTGTTGAAGATTTATCGAAATTATTTAAACTAGGTTCATAAAGTGGATTTACAAGATTATTCGTAAAACTTCCTCCTCCCCAATCCTTTAAGGCTTCCAAATAATTACCATTTTCATCTTTGTATTCATTATATGGCAATTGTTTTGCAAACGCCGAAAAAAGACCATAAGGAGATTCTTTGGACTTTGTACTCATAAACGAGATATTATTCTTTATAGACAACGTTTTATAAATATATTGAACAAAAAGACCAGCCCCCATCACATTACGTGCAGACCCTTTCATCACGCCATCTTGTCCCGTGTACTGCAGATCCAGTCCAAAACGAAAATTTTCATTTCCCCCGTCAATATACAAACTATGTTTATGATTAAATACCGTATGCAGCGGTTTACCTAACCAATATGTATCTACACCTTTTCGTATATTCGTCAGTTTTTCATTGTATTCTTGTTCTAATTCAAATTCATTTCTTTGATAAGTTGATTCTGGATCATACACATAATATCCCGCCAAACGTTCTACTTCCAATTTTTCAGCTGCATTCAATAAATCATAATCACTTAAATCCGGCATAGTAATATCCCCGACCAAATTATAAGACACATTCATCTGCCCGGCTTTAGGTGTCACCGTTGTGATAATAACCACCCCGTTAGCTGCACGAGAACCATACATTGCCGTTGCGGCGGCATCTTTCAATATGGTAATCGACTCGATGCGATTAGGATCATAGTCATATAATTTAGTAACACTAATTTCAAAGCCGTCCATGATAAATGTGGGAAGATTCGGGTTATCTTTCAAATTAGATTTATCCAATGGATCCCGATCAAGTTGTTTCGTTCCTGTAATTCCTGATTCTCCCCGAATATAAACCTCAGGAATAGCGTTTGGGTCCGATCCCCAACGATTGTTCTCTTTAATTCTAAAAGAAGGATCAAATACTTGAATAGCCTTAATAACGTTCGTCTTAGAAACTTTCAACAAATCATCCCGTTTCACAGTTACTGAATTACCCGTGAAACTGGTACTTCTGATATTATTATATCCAGTTACGACCACTTCCTCCAAAGCCTCCACGTCCTCCTCCAACATCACGTTAATCTGTTTCTGGTTCGTTACCTTCACTTCCTTGGAAACCATACCGATAAACGAGAATACCAGCGTGATGTCTTTCTGATCAGGCAACGTGATTTTATACATTCCCGCCGTATCCGTCACGACACCCACAGAAGTACCTTTTATCAACACCGTCACTCCCGGAAGCACTTCCTTTTTATGATCCGTGACCTTTCCCGTGATCATTTTGGCCTCTTTTTTCTCGTCCTTGGGAGCCTCTTTGATAATAATCATGTTATTTTCGATCTCCGCAATAAATCCGGTACCTCTCAAAGCGTTTACAAGGACTTCGGACAACAAGGCGTTCTGCATTTTTACCGTGATGTTATTCACTGTTTTGATCTTGTTGTAATCATACAGGAACCCCATGTCGCATTGACTCTTGATAACGGTAATCAACTCCTCGATTCCCGCATTCCTCAAATCAACCGTGACCCGTTGATTTTGTGAATGGACGGCGGCATTCAATCCGAAATTAAACACCAGCAAAAAGATACAAAGCTGTTTCATTAATAAAATCATTTTTTTACACCACCTTTTTTTGAAAGGCGTGCACATTTTACCTCTTTTTTTCATAGATTTGTGTTGTAAAAATTAAACAATCGAATAAGCTTGCCGGCTTATCGTGTGACAGGGGAATATTGCCGTATTCTCCTGTTTCATTTTTCTATCTCATCACCTGTACTACTTTTTTATCTATTACAAATTTCACATCACTCGTGCGTTCTATCAAACTCAACAAATAGCTGAAATCACCGAATCGTTTTATTTCTCCCGAGAACATAACATTCTTCACGTCTTCACTCCGGTAGAAAACTTGAAAATCATACCAGCGTGCTAACGTGGTAAGAATATCTTCCAAACGCTTTTGCTTGAACACGTACACACCATCTTTCCAAGCAACGTATTCCGCCACATCCACATTCCGTTCCGTCACCACACCGCTTTCCTTATTAAAAGCAACTTGCATCCCCGGTTGTAAAACATAGCTTTTATCCGTTTTTCTAAAATTGACTTTCACTTTTCCCGAAACCAAAGTCGTATAGTCGCTCACCTCACCCGCGTAACAAGTAACGCCAAAACTTGTTCCCAGAACAGTGATATCCTGTTCTCCGGCATGAACGACAAATGGTCTTGCCGTATCCCGCTTTACCTCGAAATAAGCCTCACCCTCCAAGTACACTTCTCTGCTCTCTCCGGCAAAAGCAACCGGGTAATTCAGCCGGGAAGCAGAGTTAAGCCACACCCTAGTCCCGTCCTCCAGTTCTATCTGGTATTCTCCCCCTCTCGGTACACTCAATTTATTATACACGATTTCTCTTGTGCCTTGTTCTTCTTGTGGCGACACGTAACTCAATCTTGTACTATCCGCAATAATCCGATTTCCGGTTTTCTCTTGAAGTGAATAATGTTTCTCTCCCAGATAATACACTGACCCATCCGCCAACTCCAATACCGCAGTATTCTGCCCAGGTACAATCTTTTGAACGACAGATTGTATTTTGAGATCCGAGCGTTTATACGTGTACAAAAACAGACAACAACCCAACACGACAGCCACCGCCGCCGCGATTCCCGTACCCCAGATAAAAAAACGCTTCTTCTCTACTTTTCTCTGCTTCTGCATCCGGTTTTCAAATATCGACCATGCTTCCTGTAACTCGGTCTTCGACAACTCCCGTTTTTCATCCCGTAGCAACTCGTCCCGTATCTTCTCGTAATAACGACGATGTTTCACGTCTTCATTCAACCACGTGTCAAAAATCTTCTCCTCTGCCGGAGAGAGAAATCCTTCTATCTTTCGATATATTAACCGGGTTGATATTTGTCTGTTTCCCATAATTCAATGTTCAAATACCCCCCTATAACGGCTTGCCTCTTGTTTTGTGTGACAAGAATTTTATTCTTTTCCAAAAAAAATTACAACTAATTCATTATCACGGGATATTCTTTATATTTCAAAGCGAATAATGCTTTGTTTTTTCATTGGATATAAATGACAAGAATTAATGTATCCCTTTCATTGGACAATATATCCCTTAATTTCTTGTATCCCCGGGAAACTTGTGTACGAATCGTATTGATTGATATTCCTAACTCTTCCGAGATTTCCAAATATTTTTTGCCCTCGATTACATTCAGTTTTATAATCAAACGGCATTGTTCCGGTAAACTTTCAACAGCTTGATTTACCCGATCATATATTTCCTCATCAATATTCTCGTCCACATCTTCAGCTATAATCATAGCGTCAGCCATCAGAAATTTATGACGATCTATCACCTGCAAATGACGTAAATAATCCAGTGCGGCATTACGGGCAACCTTATAAAGCCATGATTTCAAATTAAAATTTTCCGGTAAAGAACGGCTACTCTCAAACAACTTAAAAAAGATATCTTGTACAATATCCTGTGCAACATCCTGATCTCCAACATGTCGATTCACGAACACAAGAAGTTTTGGATAATATTTTTTAAATATTATCTCATAAACTCCCGGATTCCGTTTACGTAACCCACATATATCATCTTCTCCTGAAAATACTTTCACTATCAGTACTTTATATTACACAATATCGTATAATTCACTCTCAAAAAACGAACGTTTTATGAGATGTTGAGTGAATGATTTTACCTAAAAGTCGAATATTGATAAATAATTGAATTGCAAATGATTATATATAAAAAGAATCAGACTGTAGAGTCTATAAATTTATTTTTAAGAGAATAATAAAACGTTCATTTATTAATACTCAAAAGTATTAAAAAATTTAATTCCTCTCAACATCCCACTCATTTTTTTAAATCACTCATCAAAAAAACCGCCCTTTAAAAGGCGGTTTCATCTAATTCAAACAAATAATCTTACAACTGCCTCTCCAACTCCGTGAAATAATACGACACGTAATCAATATTAGCCCGAATATTCAAATTCGGAATAAACGCTTTCCCAATCTCCACGAATTCCTTCAACGCCTCTTTATCTTCCTGTGACCGGAAATAAACAGACACAGGCATAACCATCATCATCACATCGGCATCCGAGAAGCGGGGAAATTCCTTGCAGCATAGCTTCAACAACTTACCCGTATCCTTCTTTTTATAGGCATTTGCCATAGCCACGTAGGCTAATAATCGTTTCTTCCGGTCTGTTTGCAACTCACGGATAACACGTTCCATCACTTTAACATCGTCCGGGGGCGTTTTAGTATCCCGGCCCCAAACAATAGAGGAAAGCACTCCCGCGTATAGATTTGCCAAGCGGGTATCTACCTTTTCTCGCCCCACGTGCCAATAGAACTGTTTTCTGTTTTCCAGTAAAAAATGATAATTAGCAGAACCGAAAGGAGCCAAATCATTATTATCAAACAAACTCCAACACGCCGGTTCAACCTTTTCCGTGTCAGTCAATTGCTCTGTCAACAATGCGGCAACTTCCCTCACTTGCCGGATATCGCTTACCTTCAACAAAGCCTCCACATACTCCAATAGAAATTGTTTATCCCGTTCTCCCCGCTCGTAACGCACGTTTAAAGTCCCCACGGTCTTCTCGCTTTTCATGGAATTTTCCACCCGGTTGATAATTCCGGCAACATCCGAACTGCCAACCAATTTATCGTGTACAGTCCCGTCCGGTTTTATCAACACGAATGTAGGGTAAGCTCCAATTCCCAGTTTCTTTGCTAAAGCGGGTCCTTCTCCTTTTTCCATGTCATACTTCACGTTGACAAAATGGATATTGAAGAAGTCCCCTGCCTCCGCTCGTGTAAACACTTTCTCTGCCATCATTTTGCAAGGACCGCACCAAGAGGTATAGGCATCTAGAAAAATCCAACGATTCTCCGCTTTCGCTTTCTCCAAGGCTTCCTGAAATGTCAACTCTTCAAACTTCACCCCCTCCTGCGCCCAAAGCCACCCGGACAACAGAGATATTATCAATATTAAAAATGTTCTTTTCATGATGTATTTTTTTAGTCCGTAAAGTCTATAAGGTCCATAAAGTCCCCCATTCTACTCCTTATACCCGTCAAATCTCTCACGATACCTATTACCGGCAGCCTGAATATCCCAATTGTATTCCTTGAAATATTTGGTAATCACCTCGTATTTCAAAGCACGGGATTTACTGTTATCCAGATACTCCTTCTTAATATTCTCGTAAGATTCCATAACCAACAAGCGAAGCCATTCCGCGAAATCCCCCTCGAACGAGCGGGAAGAGCCTCCTGTAATATATCCCCCGTTTCGACACAATTCAGCCACGGCTTTTTTATACTTGATCACGTAAGGGCGACTGTTCACCTCATCTTCGTCATCATCATTCGCGTCCGGATTCTCCTCTTTCCAAGCATCCTCATCCTTATCGAACTCATCTCCCAGCTTCTCGTAAGCCACTCCGTCATCATACGCCTTGCCTGCCGCCACGAAATCTTTCAGAGGCTCCTCCATCCGGGCAACAATCATGGTACCTATTTTTCTCCACACCTCCGACGCCAACACGGAATCCCGGTAATAGTGATTCACGGGATCGGTCACCTCTATCGCCCCTTCCGACGTGTTCGGCCACATCAGAATCAGCCTGCTCCGCCCCAACGCTTTCACCGGGTAAATCCAATAAAGCGAACCGTATTCCTTCACGTAAAACAACTCCAACGGGAAATACGAGTTAGCGTATTCTTTCGACACGTTACTCAACAATGCTTCCGAGTAATACAACACTTCCGGGATTTTCTCCTCGTCCAGATTCTGCGCCCCTCTCATGGCCACAAGGGCGTCCTGCGCAAGAATAGCATTCGTCAACTCGTCGATACTACTGAAATAAGTACGCACCCAAACCCCGTAATCGTTATACATCGATTTCACCCGGGGATCGGCATTCTCGTCCGGACCAAACATCTCGACGATACCCAAATCATCCGTCGGGGACAATTTACTCTCCTTGTTACAACCGCTCAAAAACAACACAAGCGCGGTCAACATCAAATATATAGTCTTAGATTTCATCATGATATACATTTACAAATTTATAATCCGTCATCTATCTCGGGTTTATCGGCATATTCGGGCTATTCAATTGTTCAGACAACGGTATCTGTAACACGTAACGCAAATCCCCTTGATTCAACGTGTGTACCTGCCCGTTCTCGTAAGCATGCCGGATACCCGGCTTACCGAGCCGCCTCAAATCAAACCAGCGCATTCCCCCGTCGAATGCCAATTCCACCCGACGTTCTTCCAAAACCCGCTGCAAGGCGGTTTCTGCCGTGAAATCAGCCTTATCCAGTGCCACGTAATCCGTTTTCTTGATACGAGTCACCAGCAAACGGTTCAAATCCTCGATAGCCAAATCCTTCTCTCCCGTCCGGGCGTAAGCTTCCGCGCGAGTCACGTAAGCCTCGCTCAACTTCAACCCGATATAATAACAATCACTCTGCTGAGTCGCGAACATCCGGTACACCGTCGGTCCCTGTTCCGCGTAATCGGCACTCCCCGGATCGGCATTCGATTCGAAAATATACCTCCGGTAATCCACCACACCGGGATCACGCTTGCAAAGATTCAACAACTCTTCCGTCGGTTTAAAACGGGTTTTGTAATAATAATACGGGTTCCCGTTTCCCTTGCCGCCCACGAAGAACAACACCTCGTTCCGGTAATCCGTGTCAATAAACCCGTAAGTATAGCTGAAAGCGTTTGAAATCTTATCCAACCCGTCCAAATAAGACTGTATCTCGTTCATGTCGAACAAAGACTTCGCGTCGATCACGTAACTTGCCGCCTCGATCGCTTCCTTGTACTTACCCGTGAACAAATAAACACGAGCCTTGAAAGCCTGCAACGCGATATAATCAAAACGATACTTGCCTTTACTTTCCTTGCCTACCAAGTCCTTGGAAGCCTCGTCCAAATCCTTTTCGATCTGTTCCCATACCTTCCCGACGGACACGCGCACGTTATTCTGGGTATTCTGGTGCACGTCCGAGGCACTCAGCGGCATCGGGACACCCGGTTTATCCATGTTCTCGTCCGCGTAATTCTCGGCGTAAAGATTCACCAGATAAAAATAGCAATAGGCACGCAGGGCATAAGCCTCCCCCCGAACCGTTTCGAACAAAGCCTTTTCTTCCGTGGTGGGAGTCTTCCCGGCGAACTCCTCCAGCACCGTGTTGGCGTAAAATACAGACGAGTACAATTGTTTCCAATACGTATCCTCCGCCTCGTTATACTGGTGCGTTGCCGCCCAGACAAACCACGGTTCATACGACTTGGTAACAGCCGACGTGGCGCTCAAGTTCGCGTACACGTTATCGGTCGCCAAATCGGTATTGATAAAGAAATTCTCCCGGGGATAGCCGCCCAGCAGGACAGATTCGAAATCCTCCACGCTCTTCGGCAACATACTGTTCACCGGTTTTATATCGAGCAAATCACAACCGCTGAACAACGTCAGCAGCAAAAACACGGATGTATAAAATATCTTCTTCATAATCAAAAGCATTAAAATTGTACAGATACTGAGAACGAATAAGAACGGGGCAACGGCAAATAGGTATTCCCGAAAGAAACATTCGCGTTACTTGCCGAACTATATTTCATGATAGCCCCCGTCGCTTCCGGGTCTTGTCCTTTCAGTTTTGAATTCTTCCACACGTGCAAATTATTTCCCTGCAACATGAAACGGATATTCTGTATCCCCCACTCTTTCAACTTTGCCAGTTTCAGGTCATAACTCAAAGAAACATTCTGCAACCGCACGAAATCACCTTTTACCGTCCGCAGGTCACTATTATTGTACATCGTGGCATTTGACGGGTAAGGATAGAACACGGCATCGTCAAATTCGTTCGCTTCCAACCGCGGGATATCCGTGTGTGCCTCGTCACCCGGGTTCCGCCATCTGTTCGCCCATTCTCTCGACATATTCTGTGTCGCTTCCGGGTAAGCGAAAGCCTGTCCCGTGGTCATATTCCTCAAGCGGATCACGTTCCCGAAATTGCCCACGAGCAACACGGACAACGCCAGATTCCTGTACTCGAAAGTATTCGTAAATCCCCCTTGTATCTTCGGCATCGTCGTCCCGGAATACACCAAGCCTTCGACATCATTCATACCCTTCAACACTTTTTCATCCTCGGCGTCATAGAATTGCGCCCGTCCGTCTTCATTCAACCCGGCATAGCGGTATGACCACAATCCGTTGATCGGCTTACCCACGATAGCCGCCGACGCGTAATCCGTCCGCTGGGCATTGGTCATAGAACCATACGTCGGGGTGGAATACACGTCCAGTATCTCGTTTTTATTATAACCGAAATTCAAATTGGACGTCCACCGGAAATCCTGCAAATCAATATTCACCGTGTTCAAGGCAAACTCCCACCCCGTGTTTTTCATCGAAGCCCAGTTCACCGACACCGACGGGAAACCGGAAACGAGAGATACCTCTTTCTTACCCAACAAATCCACAGCCTTCTTGTAATAGTATTCCAACGAACCGTACACCCTCCGGTTGAAAAGCCCGAACTCCAAAGCCAAGTTCGTCGAGTAATTCTTTTCCCACTTCAAATTCGGGTTCTTCGGTGCCTCGATCACCAGATAATTCTCCTTCTTCACGGCATCGATAGTACCTACCTTCGCTACCAGATCGGAATAAGCATCCGCCACGTTCCCCTGACTGCCGTAAGAACCTTTCAGCGTCAGGTAAGTCAACCATTTCACGTCCCGCAAGAAATTCTCTTCCTTCACCTGATAGTTGAAACCGACAGACCACAGCGGTTGGAAAAGATCGTTGGTCTTCACCCCGAAACGATTCGAGCCGTCCGTGCGGGCATTGAAACTCACCGTGTAGCGATTCATAAACGTGTACCCCGCCACGCCGAACCACGAAACGGCAGCCGACTCGTTCAAGTTTTCCACCCAGTAAGGCTCCCCGATTTTCGCCATCAAATCCAATTGCAAAATTTGCTGGTGTCCCCTATCATGGGCGTAACCGTAAATCTGCGTGGTTTCCTCCTCGTACTTCGTGGTCCGAATCTCCTGTCCCACCATCACGTCGAAGCGATGATCCTCGTTAATCACCGGCATATAAGTAAGCTGGTTACGGAAAGTAAGCGAACTGTTATTCGTTCCCCTGCTCCGGCGGTATCCCCCGTCATGCCACACGGACTCGTACGTCGTGTTATCCTGCATCGTCTTCTGGCGGGAACGCACGAAATAACTATCCTCCGTGGCGATATCCACGTCCGTGGTATTCTGTTTCGAGAACGAGAACAAGCTGCTGAATGTCAAGTCGGATAATATCTTCCACTCGATATCCACCGTTCCTTTCAACCCGTAACTCTTTGACTTGCGCCAACTTTGTTCCCGATTCTCCAGAAAGTTAAATTTCAAGTCATTATAATACATGTAATTGAAATCCCCGTTCTCGTCGTAAGCGTTATGGGCACGAGTCGTGTAAATCGCCCACTCGTAAGGATTCTCCCGTGAATCCACCGCGAAGAAACTCTTGTTATTGCGCATATTCACGTCGAGCATTCCGCCTACCCGTAAATTATGCCTTAACTTGGTAAACACCTTGGCTGCCATCGTGTACGTTTCCATCCCGACGTCCTTCGCGGTTGCCTGCTCGTCCATGTAACTACCTGAAAGATAGAACGTCGTCGTTTCCGAGCCGCCGGAAATACTGATACTATGCCGTTGCGTGATCGCGTTACGGAAAAGATACTTGAACCAATCCGTGTTCACCGTTTCCAACCGATTCACTTTCTGCTGGAACTGTTCCCACGTCATCTTGTGATCATGCACGTCGATAAAATAACGCTCGAAATCGGAAACCGTACCGTATTCGCCCGCTTTATTGGAATTTGCCTTCAGCAATCCTTTTTCCAACATCTCCATGTTAATATCCACCCGTTCCTTCGAGTTCAACATATACGCGTCTTTCAACTTCGGACGCATTCCCACGCTCACGCTACCGTTATAAGTCACACGGGTTTTCCCCGCCGTTCCCTTCTTCGAGGTAATCACGATGACACCGTTTGCCGCACGCGTACCGTAAATAGCCGTGGCAGCCGCGTCCTTCAACACGTTGATCGACTCGATATCATCCACGTTCACACCCCCGATACCGGAAGCGATCAAGTTCCGGTTATTCAGCAAATCGTCCACGTTCGCATCTACCGGGTCTTCCAGCACGATACCGTCTACCACCCACAACGGCTGCACGTTCCCGCTAATCGTGGAAGTACCCCGTATCCGGATTTGCGGAACAGCACCCGGGGCACCGCTCGTGCTCACGATCGTCATACCCGGCACCTGCCCTTGCAGCAACTTGTCGATACTCGGCTGGTTTACCATTTTCAAGCGATCCATGTCCACCGTCGTGATAGAAGAAGTCAATTTACGACGTTCTATCTTCTGGTATCCCGTTACCACCACTTCCTCCATCTGGCTCACGTCCTCCTCCAGCACCACGTTTATCACTTTCTGTCCCGTGTACGTCACGGCTCTTGTCTTCATACCGATAAAAGAAAATTCCAACACGATAGAAGCCTGTTCCGGGAGCGACAATTTATACTCCCCGTTAATATCCGTCGCCGTACCCGTGCTCGTCCCCTTCACGAGAACCGTCACACCCGGCAGCGGCACGCTATCCTTATCCATGACCATCCCCGTGATGGTGACGGACTTCACCTGTTCCTGATTCACCGGTTTGTAAGAAATCACGATCACGTTATCCACCACCTCATAACTATAATTCCTCCCGAACACCAACCGCACAAAATCAGCCAGCGAGCCGTCCACGAGCTCAACGGATACTTTCCTGTTCACGTCGATCTCCTGTTTATTGAAAAAGAAGTCCTGTTTCAACTGCTTTTCCGCTCCCCGCACGGCTTCTTCCAACGTAACATCTTTTAATTTAAGGTTGAGCACCGTCTGGCTCACCACGGTGGCGGACACGTGTACCAGCCCCACCAACAAGATCATAAACACTACTTTAGTCACACGGAATAAGTTAAAAAATTCCCTGTTCGTGCCGGAATGGCACAACTTTCGTACTTTTTTCATAACTTTGAATTTCAAATTAATATTGAGGTTCTTCTTCGGGAGAATCAGATGAGGATTGTTGACGGCAATCCTCATTTTTCTCCGGTTCAGTTCTTAATTGCTACATATATTTTTCTTCCTTGAACATTAAATATCACGTTACTCGTCTTCTCCACGAGCGACAACACCTTGCGCAAATCCATATCCCGGTTAATCGCTCCCCGGAATTCATACCGCCTTACCTCGGGAGCCTGATACTTCACCTCGATATCATACCAGCGTTTCAATTGGTGCATCAACTCCTCCAAGGTGGTAGATGGGAATACAAAGCGTCCGTCCCTCCAAGCGATAAACTGGTTCACATCCACTTCCTTCACTTCCGTTTTTCCGGATTCCACGTTCCAGACACTCTGCATTCCCGGTTGCAACACAATTTGTTCCCCGCCTCTCTCTTCCGAGAAACGCACGGAACCTTCCACCAATGTAGTGTATATATTCTCTTCGTCCTTGTAAGCCTTTATATTAAAAGATGTCCCCAGCACCGTCACGCTCGACTCGTTCAAATAAACCCGAAACGGACTCATCGTATCCCGCTTCACTTGAAAATACGCCTCTCCCTTCAAATATACATTCCGCCCGTTCACGGCAAAACGCACAGGAAACCGTAATTCGGATTCGGAATTAAGCCACACTTTCGTCCCGTCCGCCAGTTCCAGTTGGTAGAAACCGCCCGTCGGCACCTTTAACGTGTTGTACACCAATTCTTCGCTCTCGTTCACTTGTGCCTGCACGTAAGTCAATCCCCGCAAGGAATCATCCCGTATCCCGGACACGACATCATTCCCGATACGTTTCCCTTTCCCGTCAAGCACGACCTTCTCCCCGTTATCCAGAATCAACTCCACCGCGTTGCTTCCCGGCTTGAAACTCCCGGCTTGCTCAGCCAACCCTATACTCCTCTCTCCCGGCAGACCTCCCGCCATCCAAGTTACATACCACCCCAGTAACAGAATAATTGAAGCCGCAACCGATGACCACGTCATGATCCGTCGCCGACTTTTTCCCCCGATCGCTTTCTCGAACCGGGCATACTCTTTCGCCCGCTCCTTCTCGAAATCCACGTGAACATATTGCCCGTGAAGTGCCGATAATTCCTTCAACAACTCCACGTGTCCCGGCTCGTCCATCCACTTCTCCACCTGCCCGTCGTCCAACTTATTCCGGCGCGCAAGTATCTGATTTGCAAACTCTATATCTTCTTCTCTATGCTTCATTTCTTTTCGCTTTTCACAGCTAATACACGTACCCCCCGAAAATGGGCGACAAGAAAAATAAAGTTTTTTCCTTTTTTTATCATGAATCAACCCGACCGATACCAATAAAGAGGATACGCTCCCGTTATCCTATAACGTAACATCCCCGTGATTTTTGAATAGCCCCGGCGAAAGGCAAATCCACAGAAACACCAGATGTGTTAAACTTGTTTATTTTTCACTAAAACGTGGGCTAAGTGTGGGCGAACTACGGGCTAAGGGTGGGCGATGCCGCCTAAAAGTCGCCTAAAACCCTAGCAAAAGCCACCTAAAAATAGAGTAATACCCCAGCAACGGGGTAGGTCAACCCCGAATTATACTTTATTTTCCCAATATAAAAAGTAGTACCAAATCATCCTGCAACTCGTCCCGCAAGAATTTCAACGCACGGGTAATATGCGTTTTTACAGTGTTCAAACTGATGTTCATCTCTTCCGCCACCTCTTTATATTTCTTCACGTCCACGACACATTTCACCAACGCCTCCCGTTGTTTCTCGGATAACAATGCCAATTTCTCCTCCAAGCGTTCCAGACGTTTCTCGTAATCATCCAACTCTTCCGCCGCCGACTCCAACAGCTCCCCGACCATTCGTTCGTTCACCTCGATTACCCGCAAATGACGTAAATAATTCAACGCGCTGTTTTGTGCCAAAGTAAACAGGTAAGACTTTACCGGATATACCGGATTCAAGTGTTTCCGGTTCTTCCAGAGCGTCAGGAAAACATCATGCACGATATCTTTCGCCACCTCCTCGTCCCGCACGTAATTATACACGAACCCCGCAAGGTTGTTGAAATGCAACCCGAATAACTCCTCAAAACCACGATTATCCAAAAGTTCCTGCTTCATTTTACATTTTTCTCCTAATGAACGCTCCCAACTTCACATTCACAAAAATATACTTTTTATTAAATTAAAAAAAGAGTCTGAGAAATTATATGTTTACAAAAAAAGAGGAATTATCTTTTTCACAAGACAATTCCTCTCCAAACATCAAAATGAGTATTGTTATCTACCAAATAATTCCATCAATTTCGTATCCAGCCACCCGCCGCGAGCCGTCATGTGAACCACTTTTCCGTCCGGGTCAATCAGGAAACCGCTAGGAACCCCACTCACTCCAAACATTTGCACACACTCTTTATCGAATTTCTGTCCTTTGGCTCCGCAAACCTGAGTCCAAGCCATTCTTTCTTCCTTTAATGCCTTTTGCCATTTAGCCGTATCGTCATCAATGGAAACACTCACGATATCAAAACCTTTATCATGGAAACGCTTGTAAGTCTCTTTCAAATGCGGAATATCATGTCGGCAAGGACCACACCATGAAGCCCAAAATTCAACCAATGTATAACGCCCTTTTTTCACGTATTCCGACAATTTCCTCTCTTGCAAATCAACGTCCAACACGGTGAAATCCGGCATAGCATCATTTATATACAACGGCTTGCCTGCCAACACGTCCTCCACTTGTTTTCCGGCTTCGCTTGCCCGCACTTGGGGTGGGAAAAACTCTAAAATCTTTCGCGCATCCGCACGCCCGTAACGTTCAACGGCTAAATTCCCCACAACATATAGAGCTACCGGAGAATCCCCGTGTTCCCGAATAAAATCCACTCCGCGGTAATAAATACTGTCGCGAATAGCATCCATCTCTTTCACGCATTTAACCATGTCTTCTTCACTGCCTTTCTTACGATAATACACCTGACAATATCGATCGAAAACCTCTTCGTACTTCAAGTTTAAAGGCTCTACCTGTTGAATGTAAGTTGCAAATAAATCATGCGTGACAGAACCTTCAACACGCAAAGATGCAGGCGTTTTCTTGTCCAGCTTCGAAGGCATTTCAGCAAAAGGAATGGCGATATGAACTTCCGAATTATCCAAATAAACGGGAAAACGCAAGATATTAGCCCAACCATAAACACGTTGAGCGGGATCCTTGTAAAAAACGATATTCCGCAACTCCGGGGAATCCAGTTTCCCCCGGAATTCGAAACGTCCCTTCTTTATTTGTACACTATCATAATAGACCCGTTGCTTCGCGTCAGTTAAAAATATCCATTCATTCTCGGGAGCTCCTTCAAGTTCCCCTTTAATAATAAAACCGTCGGATTTTGCCTGACACCCCACGATAGTCAGCCAACTGATTATAATTGCTATTAATTTCATTCTATCCTATATTTAAAATTTCGCGTACCCCGAACACAAGGGGGGAATTTCCACATATCTCCCCCGTGTAAAGAGAATTTTTATTAACTTACAATCTGATTAAAGAAAAACAAAATCCGTTATTTCGCCAAAACCTTCATGCACTTGTTTTGCCGGGAACACTCCGTTATCCGAGCCAATATACCCGTTGGCCGAAAGGTTCAGAACAACAAAGTCACACGTACCGTCTTCCATTTCAAAAGCAATTCCCAAGCTACGGGATAAATCATACCCGTAATTTTCATACCCGATTGTTATATTAGCCGCTTTCTCCGGCTCTGTACGGGCAAATTCCATGTGGCGGATTCTCTTACTGCCCGGATGAGTGTACACCGGAGTTGCCTTACCTCCTGTTTGCTGGAAATCAAAACGATATAGAGTATTACCCGATGAATAGAAAAGAATACCGCTATAATCCGATGTCGATGCGAAACAACTATTTTCATCCAACCCCTCGGGCTGATTCAACCGGTAGTATGCCCGAAATGCAGGCGAACCTTTTTTATTATAACCGATACCGTAGGCGTCGAACTCGTAAACAAAACAACCGCCCTTGCCGTCTATTGCCAAAGCATTGGCATACATGTATATGTCATTCGACGACTTATAAAAATACCCCGGACCGATAAACAGCACTTTGTGTTCGGGATCAAGACTATTCGGATCGGCATCCGTGTTATTATCACTCCGAACAGGTATCGAAGCCAATGTACGAGCCGACGGATTGTCATTATCCGCCCAAACTTCCGGATTCGGATTTCCCCCACTACCAAAATTATACCACTGGGCAAAACGATGCCCCGCTTGATCATACATCAAGGTAATTTGTCCGATTTTTGCTGCATGTGAGATATATACATCCCCGGTGAGCTTTTCATCAATCTTCGGTTCATATATCTTCATGGCTGCCGGGGTCTGGTAAAAACGTCCGTTTGAAAGCAGCAACCCTTGCCGTGTACCCTGCCCGTCAATATTTTCCACCTTGCTGAAATCAAAGTTAATTTGGGCATTCTCGTAAACCATACGGCTCAGACTGTCTTTTTTCTCGAATTTGTACAGTTGATTATACACGCCGGCTTCATCGGGAATATCCGTGATGACAGAAAACATATTAATCGAACTGGAATTATAATAACTACATCCCTGTTTAACACGTCCCAAACATAACGGCTTCCCTTGAAAGCGTTTACCCGTCGCATCGTAATAAACATCTTCTTTTACTATCATTTCCTCGCCGACATACTCCACTGCACCTAACTCCGTCTGCCCGTCTTTACTGTGCAATATCATCCATGCCCCGTCATACGGTTTACCCAATTTCAATTTTGTATTATACTGGTACTCGATCCCTGTTGAAGTATCGTACACCGTAAGCCGGAAATAATGCTCGTATTTCAAGTCCGGGTCTTCCAAATCTATCGTGAATCGCAATTCTTCCGTCTCGCAAACCGTATCCACTTTTGATTGCACCGAAGAACCCACGTAAAAATTAGTGCCTGTCGTGGAATGCAACCACAAAAACTTCAGATTCTCTTTGTTCTGCTCGAGAGATTGAGATAATTTCGGGTCTATCGTCACTATCGTTTCATCCGTGAAACGATAGTACACTTCCTCCAACCCGGACTCCACAGTATTAACGTCGGTATAGTCGTAATTACCCTTGTCGTCGTAACAAGAAGCCAAAAGTAAAATGATCAATATATAAATGTACTGTTTCATAGCTTTTCATTTTTATGTACTAACTTGCTTGATCGGGAAACGCAATCCACTCTCCCGTGTCCTTGTCGATGAACTTCGGCATCGAATCGTCCTCCGCGCACTTCGCCTTGTACTCTTCCAAATCCAGATAAAACCGGTTTGCTTTACCAAGTGCCGTTATTTTACTAACCCACTTCTCGAAAGATACACAACCGTATTGTGTCATCAGGTATCTGGCTTTCACTTCACCGAAACCACCCAAATACTTCTCGTAATTATTCCACAAAGCTTCATCATATTGCCACAACTTTTCAGTCACGATATCCTCGATAATCAACTTCACCTCTTGTCGTTCCTCGAACCCTCTGGTAAAATCGGAATTAGCGTAATCAAAAGTCAAAACAGCCGTATCGCTAACCTGCAAAGCAGGGCGTTTGATCACGATCGCGAAGGTCGCTGCAAACGTATCAGCCTTTACGACATACCCTTCTTCCTCCGGGAAAATAATTCCGAATGTATCTGTCGATGAAGGTTTAACAGCCAACGCCACCCGACGCGGGTGAGCAACGACATCTCCCATGATCTTCACTGCCAACATGACCGTATCGTACATCAGATTTTCACCCTGTTCATTAATACCGAAATTAAATTTATACAACAAAGTAGCACTTTCCGACCATACCGGACCTTTCCCCGTGTAGTCGGTTGCCCATGCTGCATCCGCGAGGAAATTGATTTGTCCTCCCTCCTCGTATTGCACCATCTCGTATTCGTTGCAACTACTTAAAAGCAACAAGGCAAACAACAAACTGTATATTATCTTTTTCATAAACTCGAATCTAAAATTTATTTCCCTGTTTGTCCAAACAACACTTCATTATCCGGCCAACTGAACATGTAATTATCTTCCGTCATATTCGTCATCGGTTGGTCCAAAAAGCTCTTGTACGCGTGACGTTTATAGAAGAAAAACAATTGTCCCTCCCCGTAAAACTCCTTCCGGTACTCTTTTTCAATCTCGTTCAACCGATTCAATTCCGAACGGTCGCTTACCGGGTCAATTCCCCGCACGCCTCTCACGACATCCAGATACCCGGCTGCCTCTTCAGCAGTCGCAGCACATTCTGCCAGAATATAATACATCTCCGCCAACCGGATCAATACAATCGTGTTCTCGGTAGAAGGCCACTTGTTATCCTGATTGTACTTCAACATTCTCATTCCCGAATTTGTACTCTCGAAGCTGACACCTTCCTTTAAGCGAAAATCATTCATTCCGTCATGAGTCACGTCAAATATCAATTTCAGATGCTCCTCGTTAACCGTGTAAGAAGTCGTTGTCATCCATTTCGCCACCTGTTGATCAAAATCATCGATATAGATAGAAAAGATAATTTCTTTTGAGCGCAACACGTCATTGTCTTTATTCAACAATTCGAACTGTTCGCTATTAATTACCTGCTTGGCATAATTCCCGGCTTCCGTTTTGTCTCCGGCATACAGGTATACGCGGGCAAGCATCGCTTTCACGGCATACAGATTCATACGCTTGTGACGATAGACAAGAAAACGGTCACCGGCCATATTACTCTCTTCCAAGGTAGTCGTGGGAAAGTCAAAATACAACGGGTCGGTATCCGCCAACAACGCTTCCGCCCTTTTCAAATCGGCAATAACACTATCGACAACCGCACTGGACGGATCCATCGCCTGCACATCCTTGTTAAATTCCGTACGATAAGCTATCCGTTTCAAGGTCGGATGTTCCGAGTAAATCGGTCCGTACATCCGCAGCAGGTCAAAATGCAGGAAAGCCCGTAACCCCAAAGCCTCTCCTTTAATAATCTCGTAATAATTCTCTGTCGTGAACACGTGGCGATTCTTGTCACAGTAATACAATATATTATTCAAGTTGGCAATAATATTGTACATCTCTCCCCAGATACTCCCCACCCGGTTTTCATTCTTATCCGACGGATACACGTAATATAAATAATCATCACTTCCGGGAGTATAACGTCTACCCAGAATATCTATAAAACCGTAAGTCATATCTCTTCCGTACAATCCGGTGGAAGCCATTTTAATGTAAACACCGGTCAGAGCCTCTTTGAATCCTAATTCACGGCTGAAGACTTCCTCTTCCTTCACTGTCGTTTTGGGATCCACGTTCAACCAATTCGAGCAGGAAGAAAAGAATATTGTGCAAAGGCAAATTCCTATAATATATTTTTTCATACGCTATAAATTTAAAAGACTAAATTTAAGGACATGGATACTTGACGGGAGAACGGGTAATCAACCCCTCGCTCCATCTTAATCGTCGAGAAACGGCAAATATCCTCCATGTACAAACCGATAGTGGCAGAGCTGATGCCCACACGCCTCAGCCAACCGAATTTCTGCGCATTTGCCCGGTAGGACAAATTTATCGTGGAAAAATAGAACTCATTATCATCCATCACAAAACGGGAACTCTCTTTGGTATCTGTCGCGTAAATCGATTTATTAATCGCTTTAAAGAAAGTATGATCTCCCGGTTCCTGCCAACGATCGTACAAAGCACGACGATCGGCATTCAATCGAAGATTGGCATTTTCCACCTTGTTAATCAATGTCTTGTTGAAAGTCTGTCCACCCCAATGGTATTGCCCCGCCAGAGTCAGACTGAAACCCCGGTAAGTAAAAGTGGTAGAAACCGACCCCGAGAATTTGGGTTCACTATCCCCGTAGGGTACCTGATCGAAAGACGAGTATTCACTTGTTCGTTTCCCGTCACGAGTCAGAAATACTTCCTTACCGGAAGCCGGGTCGATACCCAAGGAGCGTACTACCCAAATGGTGGTTTGCGAGTAACCGTTTTCATAACGGGGTAACGGGTATTTCTCACGCTTTTCATCCAAATTCGACGTACTCTCGTATTGGTCAGCCAATGCCATTTGCTTCTCGTTCATCACCTTCAAGGCGTTGGATATTTCCTCGATCCGTGACTTATTCCGCGAGCCGGTAAAAACGACATTCCAATAAGCCTGATTCGACGGGTTGCTGTAAGGCATCAAACGCAGTGTCACCTCGTACCCTTTGTTCGAGATCTTACCCAAATTCTCTTTCATCGTTGAAAAACCGACCGAAGGAGCCATGGTAAAATCCAGCAGGGTATTTTTCGTGTATTTCTCATAATATTCAAACTTCGCACTAAAAATATTGTGAAACATGGTAAAATCCACGGATGCATTATAGTTTTGAGTCTGTTGCCATTTCAAATCCGGATTTCCCAAACCGTATATTTCCGTACCGATCACGTCCGAACTTTTATACGTCTTCAACAACTTGGCGTAAGTATACATCTGCAACGACTGGTAAGGCGTAAAACCCTGTGAACCGGTAATCCCGTAGGTACCCCTCAACACCAACTCGTCAAAAATACCCAGATTACCGATAAACTCCTCTTTATTGGCATTCCAACGTGCCCCCACTGACCAGAACGGCGCGTAACGATTATTCTCACCAAACTCGGAAGAAGCATTGATACTCATACTATAATCGACAGCATACCGTTGTTTATACGAATAATTCAATGTCATCATAAAATCCAGTCCCCGGGACACGCTCTCGCTACCACCCGTCGTCTGGTATTCCGTTCCCATGTACACTTCACTCAATTTATCATTGGGAAAACCTTTCATGGTGATAGAAGTTACTTTGTTGGTATTCTCCTTTATACTGTAACGGGCGAAAGCCGAGAACAAATGGTCTTCCCCGAAATTCTTATTATAAGAAGCCTGTAAACTCAACCGGTAACTACTTCCCTCCGACTTCGACCAATAATAAGACCCCTTCTCCGCGGGATCTGTTACCGCATAAAAATCATTATGCTGTGCCGATTTGAAAGTTTCCACTGTTCCGTCTTTCCGCATCAACGTGAAGTCCAGACTCAAACGCAAAGCATCTATCGGTAAATATTCCACCTTCAACGCTTCCCGCAACGTGAAACTACGGCTATCGTCTTTCGAATCAAATTGTGCATTCCAGAGAGGATTCAACGTCGGGGTTTTATAATCGGCTATATACGTGTCCCCTACCCGATGATCATCCAGCACCTGCTTGATATTCCCGTTATCGTCCGTCTTGCGGTAATAAGGATTGATTTTTGCATAATCTTGAAAACTCCCGTAAGGTGAGGTACGAGCCCCATCAGAATAATCTACCGACAAAGAATTATTAATCAACAATTTACCAAAACGGTAATTCAAATCAATCTTTCCGGTCTTCGTGTTCAGGTCCGATTTTTTCATAACACCCGGCGACCATTTGGCTCCCAGATAAATTTTATAACGCAAAGACTTATCTCCACCTTCCGCCGTCAAACCGTGACGATGAGCGAAAGCTGTCTGTACCGGTTCTGATAACCAATAAGTATTCACCCCTCTCAACACATCCTGCTGGATTCTATTGTAATATGCCTGCAACGCCACATCATTTTTATTGCTGTAAAACCCGGACAATTCCTCCGCCCGTAACTTTTCTTCCGCGTTCATCAAATCGTACACGCTCAAATCCGGCCATTGCAGTTCGTAATTACCATTATAAGTAAACCGTAATTTCCCAGGTTCCGGGGCTTTGGTTTCCACCACAACCACCCCGTTAGCCGCTTCCGAACCGTAAATCACCGTCGCTGCCGCATCTTTCAATAGCGTGATTGATTCCACCTGTTCCGGGTCAAGGTCCATAATCGTCGTGGCATCCACCCCGATCACCCCGTCCAAAACAAACAACGGCTGGTTCGGGCGGGAATTTACATCACCGCGCAACACCACAACATCATTACTTTCATAATTACCGATACTCGCCTGCCCGCGCATCTGAAAATCGGGAATAGCGTTCGGGTTCGAACCTGCCAGATTACTGGTATTCATTTTAAACCCCGGGTCCAACATTCCCAAGGCCTTCAACACGTTTCCCGAAGTCATGCGCTTCAGTTCTTCGCCCGTCACTCTCGTGGCAGACCCCGTAAAACCTTCTTTCTTACGAGTGAAAATACCGGTTACTACCACTTCTTCCATTGTTTCCACGGCTTCTTTCATCATCACGTTAATCGTTTCCTGTCCCGTGAATTTCACTTCCATCGTCTCCATACCGATAAAAGAAAATACCAGTACAATATCCCCTCCTTTAGCGAAAGCCAGTTTATAGGCACCATCAATATCCGTGGCTGTACCAAGACTCGTGCCCTTGACCACAACCGTCACTCCCGGCAATAACTCCCCTCGCGTGTCTTTTACCACTCCCGAAACGGTCACCTCCTGTAGCTTTGCTTTCTCCACTTTCTTTTTTATCAATATAGATCCCATCTCGAAGCGGTATTCAAAAGGAGTACCCGCGAATAGTTTGATCAAAACGGAATCCACCGTCACGTTTTGCAGGTCTAAAGTAACCTTCGACATCGAAGACAATTGATCCGGATCGTAAACGAAATTCAATTTCGTCTGTTCCTTGATTTGCCGGAATACAACCGAAACGTCCACTTGTTTTACTTTAATCGTAACTCTCTGCTGCTGTGCCATTCCCAAAAAAGGCAAACACAGGAACACGACCAGCAGGATTACCCAATTCCCTCGTGAAAGCTCTGACCTTTTTCGTTCAAAAAAATCAGAAAAAACAAATCGAATCTTGTTTTTTTTCATACATTTGTAAATTAACGATTTGAACTAACGGATGCTACAACATCCTTTACAAAACCGTAAGCTGTTGACGCACCTTACGGTTTTTATTTATCTCTAACTCTTATTTTATATTTCCAGCCGCTTGCACCGTAACCGTGTTACCCTTCACTTCAAAACGCAATGTGGCAGGTCCCTCTATCAAACGAAGTACCTGCTCTATATCATCATAACGGTCGATCACTCCCGTAAATCGTTTTTGTTTCACGCTTTCATTCGTGTAAAATACCTTCACGTCATACCAGCGACTCAGCCGCTCCATAATCTCCTCGATCGTTTCACGCTCAAAAACAAACTCACCGTTTCTCCACGCGATATAAGCATACGGATCCACATCCTTCACCTGCACCGTTCCGCTCTGTTCCTCAAATTCCGCCATTTGATTCGGTTTCAGTATCACCTCCTTGCCCGTCGAATTTACCCGGATACCCACTTTACCATTCACCAGTGTTGTTTGTATCACACCCTTTTGATAAGTATTCACGTTAAACTCCGTTCCGTATACTTTCACGTTCATATTGTCAGTCGACACGATAAAAGGATGTCCTTCATCATGAGTAACTTCAAAATAAGCCTCTCCCGTCAAGAAAACCTTTCTCTCTTCCCCGTTAAAAGTAACCGGGTAACGAAGTTCCGTCTTGGAATTTAACCAGACTTTCGTACCATCAGCTAACGTCAACCGGTAATATCCCCCCACAGGAATCCGCAAGGTATTAAAAACAGGCTCAATCTTTTCATCTTTTTCCTGCACTCTCGCGTTAGCGTAATTCAACCCGTTCAAAGAATCATTTAGAATACCCGTTTCCTGCATCCCTTCAATTAATGCACCTTGTCGCGTCAGAACCACCCGTTCACCCGTTCCTAAAATCAGTTCGGCTTTTACACCCGGCACCGCTCTTTCCACTCGTGCAATCAATCTCTCCTCGTCCAAATTTCTCCATTCATCTACCGTCCGCCCGATGAAAAGAGCAGCAATCAACACGATTGAAGCCGCCACGGACCAACGCAATGTCATCCATCGCCCCTTCCGATCTACCGCGGATTGTTTCAACCGAGCCAATTCTTCCATTTCCAGATGCCCGAACTCTTCAACAGCCAACCTCTCCCTCATGGTAGCCAACTCATCCAGCAACCGCACGTGTTCCTTATCTTTCATCCACAATTCAACGGCAGCATCATCCAATTCTTCCCGATTCGTCAATATCTGTCCGGCAAACTCTATATCTTCATCACAATATCTCATGATTATTTAAATTTTACAATAACACAACAACACCCGTGAAATGGGTGACAAACAGCTACAATTATTTTATATTTTTCTTTCATTCCGACCAACCGACTATAACAATCTGTTATTCATCAAAATACCCAATACTTCTCAATTCACTTCTTTCAGAAATACAACTTTTTCGGAATGGCACAAAAAAAGAATGCTCCTTAAAGCACTCTCTATTTTGAACATTTGATGTTCTCAACTCATTTCTTATACTTCTCCAATGATTATTTTAAAGTGAACATCAGCAACACCACATCTTCCCGCAACTCGTTTCTCAAGAATTTCAATCCGCGGGATATATGAGTTTTCAAGGAATTTACACTGATCTCCATCTCGTCCGCCACGTCTTTATATTTCCGTCCCTCGACAAAACATTTCATCAATACTTCCCGCTGCTTCTCCGGCAATTCAGCCAATTTTTCATTCAATCGGTTTAGTCGTTCCTCGTAAACTCCCAGTTCTTCACCTGCATTCTCCAATAAATCCGATACCTCCCTCTCGTTCATTGCTATCACCCGTAAATGCTTCAGATAATTCAACGCGTAATTCCGGGCTAAAGTAAATAAATACGATTTCATGGAGTAGGAAACATCCAGACGCTTCTTGTTTCTCAACAAGGCAAAAAATACATCATGAACGATATCTTTCGCCACCTCCTCGTCATTCACGTAGCTACATACAAATCGCATCAAATCTTGGAAATAAGATTTGAATAAATCTTCAAAAGTGCTATCATTAAAATCAATATTCCCCATGTTTGTATGTCTCAGTAACAATCACATGTCACCACAAAAGTAAACTTTTTTCGGATATGACAAACAAACATTTTTATATTTCACGCGAACAACCGCTATTCCTCGACATTCTCCATCACGATAGAATCACGGATTTCCCCGCTCACCAGCAATAACGACAATTCCGAAACCTTTGCCTGATATATAGCCGACAATTTCCGGTCTACGGCATCAATATAACTACGTTGAAATTCCCGGAACTCGATTCCCGAGAGAGAACCGATCTTGTATTTTTCCAAAGCCGCATCCAGATTTGCCGCCGCGACATCAGCACTCTCGTTTTCGAAATTCACCATCAACAAGTTGTTCTCGTACGTGTTATACAACAACGCCAAATCCCCGAGCATCTCTTTTTCTGCCTCTTGGTATGAAAGCTCGGTATTCTCCAACTCGATCTTCGCGTTTTTAATCTTCGTACGATTCTGTAAACGACTAAAAATAGGTACGTTCAGCGAGAAGCCCCAGTAAAATCCGTTCGTCCTGTTTAACGTGGTCGCGGAAGACGGTGTATCCGTTTTATTATAGTTATACCCGGAAGTAAAATCCAACGTGGGGAACAACACAGCCCGGGTATTTTTCAAATCCAAAGCCGAGATTTTCTGATCCTTTTTTGCCAGCAACAAAGTCGTGTTACTTTGTAACGTCCTTTGTTCCAATACACCTAAAGACAAAAGAGGTCCCAATAAAATCGTATCCCGCACGTATTCCACCAACTGCAAGTCAGTATTCATCAACTTGTTCAACGTGATGTAGGCTCCTTTTAACGCTTCTTTCTGTTTCACGTAAACAGAACTGTCCGCGTTTAAATCTATCTTTGCCTGTTGGGCTTCCAAACCGGAACGATTACCCACCTCGTAGCGGGTCTGTGCTTCCTCGTAGCGTTCATTAGAAACCTCCAACGAACGAAAAGCCGCCTTCAACTTATGCTGTTGCACCAGCACGTTATAATAGGCAGCGCTTACATTCACGATCAGATTCTCCACCGCCTGCTGAACAGCAAGTTCTCCCATCGCCAGCAACTCTTTCTGCTTCTCGTGCGTGGTAAACATCTCCAACCCGTCGAACAAACGCCAGTTCAGTGCAACCCCGGCAGAATAATTATCCGTCTTTATATCGGACATCTTATTCACCTCTCCCGCGCTATTTTCCGTTTTGGAATCATTACGCGTCTGTGTCTGTTTTGCATTCGCATCCACGGTAGGTAAAAAAGTAGAGTAATTCAAATCATTCTTTGCCATACGGGCTTCATTCCGGATAATCTTAATAGAATAATTCGACTCCAACGCCTGCGCTATACATTCCGGCAAAGTCTTTCGCTCTTGGGCGAAACAATTGAAAATTGAAAATTGAAAATTGAAAATGAGCAATAAAAATATTGCCTTCAATGCAATTCTCTTATATTGTAACCCACATTTTATCATATCAACTTGTTTTATTCCTTTCAAAAAACTCATGAATATATCCATTTTCAATTTTCAATTTCTTCTATGATCCGCACTTTCTTTGCTGACAAATACGTGTAAATAGCCGGAATCACAAAAAGAGTCAATAACGTGGAACAGACCATACCGCCCACCACGGCTATACCCATTGCGACACGGCTTTCTGCCCCGGCTCCCGTCGCCATTGCCATCGGCAAAATACCTAATATCGTGGATAAACTGGTCATCAGAATCGGGCGCAAACGTGCCACGGCAGAATCCTCGATTGCTTCCCTCATGGATAAGCCTGCCGCCTTACGTTGATTAGCAAATTCCACGATCAGAATACCGTTTTTAGATACCAATCCGACTAACATGATAATACCAATCTGGCTGAAAATATTCATCGTCTGCCCGAAGTACCACAAGGTCACCATTGCTCCGATCAAAGCCAAAGGCACGGTAAACATGATAATCAACGGATCCCGGAAACTTTCGAACTGTGCCGCCAATACCAGATAAATAAATACCAATGCCAACATGAAAGCAAACATCAGACTGGAAGAACTTTCCACGAAATCTTTCGAAGTACCGGACAAAGTAGTCTTAAAATCGTCATTCAGCACCCGGTCAGCAATCCGGTCCATCTCCTCCAATCCTTGTGAAAGCGTTACCCCTTTCGCCAATCCTGCCGACACGGTTGCCGACACGAAACGATCGTAACGATACAACTGCGGCGGCATCGAACTCTCGCTAATAGAAATCAAGTTATCCAGATGCACCAACTCTTTATTGGCATTTCTCACGTATATACCTTGCAGGTCACTCGGTTTATTCCGGTCTTTACGTTCCAACTGGCTCAATATCTGGTACTGCTTCCCGTCCATAATATAATACCCGACACGTTGCTCGCTCATCGTCAACTGCAACGTTTGAGCGATATCCTGCACGGAAACCCCCATGGCTGCCGCCTTATCGCGGTCAATATTCACGGTCAACTCCGGTTTCGTGAATTTCAAGTTCAAATCGGAAGCCGAGAACATCGGGCTTTTATTCACCTCATCCATAAACACGGGCAGCATCTCTTTCAGATCTTCCAGATTCTTCGCCTGAATCACGTATTCCACGGGCAATCCACCGCGACGTCCTCCGAACGTCTGTTGTTGTGAAACCAAAGTACGAGCCCCTGTAAATTGTCTTACCTTCAAAGCAAGTTCATCAGCAATCTCCTGTTGTGTACGTTTCCTGTCATCCGCATCGACCAACCACAACTGCAAGCTCGCCCGATTCGTCTGTCCGCCCCCGATAAACTCGATGACTTTCTCCTGCTCCGGTACAAAATCCTCAACAAAAGTTGAAATCTCATCCGCATACCGGCTCATGTATTCGTATGTCGCACCCTCCGGCGCCACAGAATTCAAGCGAATATTGGAACGGTCTTCCAAAGGAGCCATCTCTGACGGTATCAACAACCAAAGAAAATAAATAGCCACCCCGGAAGCGCAAAGGATAATAATGGATACATAACGCACTTTCAAGAACATCTGCAACCATCGTCTGTACATGTCGGTCATCCCCACGAAGAAAGGTTCCGTTTTCCGGTAAAACCAATTCTTGGCAGCATCCCGGGTCAATAATTTAGTGGAAATCATCGGGGTAAACGTCAACGCCACGAATGACGACACGCAAACCGCCCCGGCGATAACAATACTAAACTCACGGAACAACCGTCCTGTCGTCCCTTCCAAAAATACAATTGGAAAGAACACCGCCACTAGCACCACCGTGGTAGCGATTACGGCAAAGAAAATCTCGTTAGCCCCCTTGAATCCCGCTTGCAAAGGCGACATTCCCTGCTCTATCTTCGTAAAGATATTCTCCATCACCACGATAGCATCGTCCACCACCAACCCGATCGACAGCACGACGGCAAGCAAGGTCAGAATATTGATCGTGAAACCGGCAATATACATGATAAAGAAAGAGGCTATCAATGATATCGGGATTGCCAGCACGGGAATCAATGTCGTCCGCCAACTCCTCAGGAACAAGAATATAATCAATACCACCATGATAAACGCCTCGAATATGGTATCCTGCACCTCGTTGATAGAACTACGGATAAATACCGTGTTATCGAAAGCGATTGTCGCGTCAATATCATCCGGCAAATCCTTCTCCAAATCCTTCATCACCACGTATGCCCTGTCTGCGATATCGATATAGTTTGCACCCGGCTGCGGTATCAAGGCACACATCACCATCGGAATCCCGTTACGCTTGGCTATACTTCGGGTATTCTCGGCATCAACTTCCGCAACACCGATATCGCTAAACCGGATAATCTGTGCACCATTGCGGGCTATCACCAGATTATTGAAATCATCTATCGACATCAAACGCCCCAACGTCCTAATCGTCAATTCCGTGTTATCTCCTTCTATACGACCGGAAGGCAACTCGATATTTTCTTTTTCCACGGCACTCTGCACGTCCATCGGCGTCAGCCCGTAAGCTGCCAGTAACGCCGGGTCCATCCGCAAGCGCACCGAATAACGCTTTTCTCCCCAAATATCCACGCTACTAACCCCGGGTATCGTCTGCAACCGTTCCTTGTAATAACGCTCGGCATAACCGCTCAAGTCAATCAGAGAACGTTGTCCGCTTCGCAAAGAAATAGCAAATATAGGTTGGGCATCCGCATCCGCCTTGTAAACGGTAGGCGGGTCTATATCTTTCGGCAAACGCCGCAAAGAACCGGAAACCTTATCACGCACGTCATTAGCGGCAGTTTCCAAATCCACGTCCAACTCAAATTCTATCGTGATTCGACTCTGCCCGTCACGGCTGGTACTACTTAGCGAACGGATTCCTTGAATACCGTTAATCGCCGACTCCAACGGCTCGGTAATCTGCGTTTCGATCACATCGGCATTCGCCCCCACGAAAGACGTGGAAACCGAAATCACCGGGGGATCAACACTCGGGTAATCGCGTACTCCCAAATACAACAACCCGATTGAACCGACAATCACCAAAAGCAGGTTCAACACGGTAGCCAACACGGGACGTTTTATACATGTCGAAGATAAACTCATCTAATTTTAGATTTTAAATTTTAGATTTTAGATTCCTACCGCACAAGACCGACGCTTAGGATTTCACCTCCATAAGCCCCGCGCCTTTTCATTTTCAATTTTCAATTTTCAATTATTAAGGCTTACATTCACCGCCATCCCTTCACGCAACTGCATCAATCCGCCGGTCAACACGGTATCCCCGATTTGGATTCCTGCCGTTACCTCAACAAATTTATTATCGCGGCTTTCCGTCTGCACGGCGACACTGGTTGCTTTACCGTTTTTCAGTACCCACAAACGCTTACCGTTCATTTCGGGCACCACGGCTTCCGTGGGAATCAAAATAAATTTCAATCCTTCCGCCGTGTTCCATTGTCCCTTCACGAACATTCCCGCCATCAGGTTATCCGTGTTTCGATAACGGGCACGCAATATAGCTGCATGCTTATCATTGATCTGCGGGTTGACGGCATACACTTCTGCGCTAATATCATGATCCAATCCCGCCACTTCAAAATCAATCTTCCTGCCCACGATAGGAACTCCCACGATATATTTCTCGGGTATCACAAATTCTACTTTCAGAAAAGAATTATCCACGATTGTGGATACTTTCGTGCTGGGTTGCAGGTAACTCCCCACGCTCACGTATCGAAAACCCATTTGCCCGTCAAAAGGAGCCCGAATCTCGGTACGGATAATCTTCACCTTCAGAAGTTCGATATCCGCCAGATTCATATTATACTCCGTTTCCAACTGCTGAAATTCTTCCACGCTTATCGACTCCCGCTTCAACAACACCCGCAAACGCTCCAACTTCGCTTCCTGCAATTTCTTTTGAAACTCCAACCGCTCCAACTGTGCCTTCAAATCGGAATCGTCCACCTTCACCAACAAATCCCCCTTCTTTACACGAGCACCCTCCTTAAACGCGATCTCAACAATTTTCCCGGCTGTCTCCGAAACCAACTCCACCTCCTCGTTAGCCACCAACGAGCCCGTCACCGGAATACCGGTTGAAGAAGTTGCAAGAGAAGCCACAATACCGGTTACCGGTAGCGCCCCCCTCGATGCGGCACGGGGTGATGCAGCCGTTTTCGGGCTATCGTCAGCACTATCACTTGAAGAAAAATCCAAACGAGGGATCAATATAATACCCACAACAACAATCGGTATACCTATCTGTAAAACTCTTTTTAATCCTTTGTTCATATTAAAAACATTACATACAATTACCTTAGTGTTCGCTTACTTCACAGGCATTCACGACACTATTGTTAAGACATCAAATATCTTCAAAAGTTTATTGGCAAACCGTTAAGACTTTGTTAAAATACCAAGGATTTTAAATTTAATTTCAGAACCAATGCCTCCACTTGAACACCACGAACCCGAACACAGCAAAAAGAATGGAAATCACGATCACGATCAAAAAACCATACGGGTTTTCCTCCAGTGAATTGGGCACGTTCATCCCGTACAAACTGGCTATCAACGTCGGCAACATCAAGATAATAGAGATAGAAGTCAATCGTTTCATCACGATATTCAAATTATTGGATATCACCGAAGCGTAAGCATCCATCGTCCCGCTCAATATATCGCTGTATATTCGAGCGGAATCCTGTGCCTGCCGCAACTCGATCTCCACGTCTTCCACCAGATCCTCGTCAAAAAATTGCCGTTGCACCTTCAACGTCTTCATCTTGATCAGCAAATTATCATTTCCTCGCAACGAAGTGATAAAAAAGACCAAAGACTTCTCGATCTTCAACAATCGCTGCAACTCCTCGTTACGAATGGACTTTTCCAGTTCCACCTCCGCCATGTGCATCTGCGCGTTGATTTGCTTCAAGTATTTCAAGTACCAAACCGAAGAAGACAGGAAAAGACGGAACACCAAGTCCCAGTTATTCTCTATCTCCAGATTCTTCCGGATCACGTAGTTGATAAAATCCGGTATCATTGCCGTCTGGTGATAACACACGGTCACGAACACATCCCCCTTCACGATAATACCCAGAGGCACCGTGATAAAAGGAATACTGTTATCTACCGATTTGAAAGGAATACGCATAATCATCAGCGTCCATCCCTCTTCCACTTCCAGACGGGAACGCTCGTCAACGTCCTCGATGTCATCAATAAAAGCCTCGGGAACACCCTTTTCGTCGATTAAATATCGAATATCTTCTTGAGTTGGTGAAACAACATTAATCCAGCAATTGGGTTCCCATATTTTTTTCTCAACGAACCCTACTTTACCCATTAGGAAAGTTCTCATAATAATTCCTCCTTCAATTTATGAATAGAGGCTTTATTCGGAACCCCTACTCAGATTAATACCGTTGATGATAGTCGTCCATATCTTGTTCTATGAATTTTGCCACAAAAGTAATCTTTTATTTTTAAGATAGTTGCTTTACAACTGGTTTTATTTTTTCAGATCAATAAACACGGGAAGATGATCGCTATACCCACCGATATACTTTGGCCCCCTGTAAGTCGGTTTCGGACGTTTTCCAAAACTTCCCTTTTCTTCCTCCATCAAAAAATCGGAAGCCACAATTTCCATTCGCCCGGAAGAACGCAAATCATGCTTTCCGTCCAACAAAGTCCCGGAAACAATCACGTGATCCAGCGTCTGCCACTCTCCCTTGAAACGATAACTTCCCCGCATCTTTCCCAACAAATAATAACCGGTATTATAAAGATCGCGGGAGTTTATTTCTTGTCCCTCCGGATTTTTCGTTCCCAACGCCTGTTGTGCACGAGTATTTGCCCGTCCGTTCATATCCCCCATAATCACGATCATCGCTTCCGGCTGACACGATTGTATTGAATCGACTTTCTCCCTTACAACAGAAGCCGCTTTCACCCGTTTCCATTCACTTTTAGCCTCCCCGCCCCGCATGGAAGGAAAGTGACAGACAAAAAAATGCAACGTATCGACTTCCCTCAATACCCCTTTGCAATAAAGGATATCCCGGGTGGTTTCCCCTTTCCTCAATTCCACTGGGAAAAATTGACTTCTCAATTCCCGAAACACCGTTGTATTATACAAAAGAGCCGCATCAATCCCTCTCGCGTCGGGCGAATCCTCGTGTACAATCCCATAATTCCCATCAGCCAATCCGGTTTTTCGAATCAAGTCAAATAAAACCTGTCGATTCTCCACTTCCGCGAGACCGATAATCGTCGGCAATCTTTCGCTCGCGAGCAGCGCCCTTGACACATTCAATATTTTCCGGTAATAACGTTCTTTCGTCCAATACATTTTTCCCCTCGGGGTAAAATCTCCGTCCGCTCTCAAAGAATCTTTACGAGTATCAAACAGATTCTCAACATTATAAAACACCACTCGACAAGAATCCGTCTGTCCTGACACCCTTCCGTGAAGCAGGCAAAAGAGAAGAACGAAACATCCGATAGTCCTTCTCATCAACATATTACAATAAAATAATCCTTTTTTCCAGCAAATGAATAATTTTACTTTTCAACGCATTCGCGTTAATCGGCTTGGCGGCATAAGCATCGAAACCACTCGCCATGATTTTCTCTTCATCCGAGGCATAAGCATACGCCGTAACGGCAATAACGGGTACGGTTGAAGATATTTTACGTATCTTTTGAACCGCCTCGTATCCGTTCAATTCCGGCATATTAATATCCATCAACACCAGATGCGGGCGATGTTCCTCGAACAAATTCACCGCTTCTATCCCGTTCCACGCGTGTAGCAGCTTATAATCTTTCTTCAGAATAGACTCGAAAAGCATGTAATTACTCGGGTTGTCCTCGGCAATCAGAATTTTCAATTTGTCCTTTTCCACCGCCTCCTGTATGATAAACTCGTCTTTTTTGTTCTCCTCGTGATGCAATTTCACGGGATTATAAGGTACTGTAAACCAAAATGTAGAGCCATTACCGATTTCCGACTCTACCCCTATTTTTCCACCCATTCGTTCCACGATAGTTTTACAAATTGGCAATCCTAACCCCGTTCCTTGGGCGAAAGAATTTAATTTCACAAAACGTTCAAAGATAGCCTCTTTCTTATCGGCACTAATTCCGCAACCGGTATCCGTCACGTAAAAATACAAGGTATTCTTTTCCAGCAAATGATACCCGAAGCGAATACTTCCCTTTTCCGTGAATTTCGTCGCGTTATTAATCAAATTCGCTATAACTTGAGTCAATCGGTTCTTCTCCATATGGATACAACATTCCGGCAATCCTTCCTCGAAAACAATTTCCACCGCGGAAGTTGTCAATCGCAACGCGGAGGTTTGCTCCAGTTCATGCAACAAAGCGTTCAAATCAAAATCCGAATAAACAAACTCCATCGAACCGGATTCGATTTTCGAGAGATCGAGAATATCATTAATCAACTGCAAGAGCAACTTGTTATTATTCTCGATGATATTCACGTACTCCTGCTTTTCACGCTCCTCTTCCGCGGAAGCCAATATATTGGAAAAACCGACAATAGCATTCAACGGCGTTCTGATCTCGTGGCTCATATTCGCGAGGAAAGCCGACTTCAGACGATTGGATTCTTCGGCATGTTCCTTCGCCTCCCGTAAATCCAGTTCCATCTTCTTACGTCCCGTGATAACCAAAGAAGAACCGACCAATGATAAAGCCTTTCCGTTCTTATCCTTTTTCTCCACGGCAGCCTGCGCTTCCACCCACTCGAATGAATAATGGTGATTATTCCTGTCCAGAACCCGGTACTCCTCTTTTATCTTTTCCACCTTTCCCTCGATCAAGGCAGAATAAGCCGCACGTACACGTTCCCTGTCATCCTTGTGAATCTTGGAGAAGTATTGATCTTGAGGTACAGACAAAGTATCTTCACTTCCTTGGTAATGTTGCAACTCTATCGGACGATTCACATCACACAACATAGTCCCGTCCTCCAAATTCCAACGCCACGGGATAATATTGGCAACATCTAAAGCCATTGCCAACTTATAATTCACGGACTCCAACAGCGCTCTCGTGTTCCGTAAATCGGTAATATCCACGCAAAAAACATCGATCATCCCGACTTGTTCCGAAGCGACAAGCAACACCTCGAAATATTTCTCGATAGCCTTGTGATAATACTCTATCGTGAAAGACTTCTTTTCGGCAAGCATCGTCTTGTACAAGACAAGATACTCTTTATAATTACTATTCAGAATCTCACTCCCTCTCTTGCCAACAATATTCTCACCACCTTTAAAATACTTGCAAAACATGGGATTAATAACTTGCACGACATAATCCTCCAGTTCCCCCCGACTATTGTATATCAATTTATGCTTCGTATACGCGATAGGCATATTATTAAATAATGCCTCGTATTTTTTCAAAAAAGACAATTCCTTCTCGTGCAAAGACCGTTCCTTCCTCATCAAACGTATCCTCTCCCACATCAAATAAAGAGAAAACAATAAAACGGCAACAACAAATATCATGTACCGGTTCTTGGACCAGAAACTCTCCGGAACAAAAAAGTAATGCGCGTTATCAGGATATATCGACGTGGGAATACCGGCTTTCTGCAATACATTATAACACAAATAATTATCCGGTTCAACTTGTTGCCAAGCAACATCCTTGGGACTCTTTCCCGCCATGATCTCCCGTAATGTCCGGGCGACCGTATGCCCGAACTCTTGTCCCGAATAAAAATATCCTCCCGCCAGCTCTCCATCCTCAATCCCTATATCTTCCAATATAAACACGGGATGATGATCGAAAGTACTTATCGTCTTATGATTATTACATGAAATATATTTATTACCGACCATACCCTCACGTTGAAACCAAGAGAAATACAGTAACCCAACCTTGTTTATATCAAAAGAAGATATTGAATCCAACATATCATCCATAGTCATCTCCCCTTCCGTGAAATAACTTACTTGAAGATCCGGAAAATACTTCTGACAAACTTCCCGCATCTCGTATCTTACCTGCGCACTAACATAACGATGATCGGAAATAAGGACTACCTTTTCCATTCCGGGAAGCAACAATTTCATTTCATCAATCGTGCCCCTCACGTGAATGGGGCATTCGACAACCGTGGCATTATATCCTTTTATCAGTTCCCGAAAAGATTTCATCTCTCCCGGAACAATCTCTTCTTTCCCCAACACGGAAGTCCACGACGTCACATAATCTTCCTGCACGCAAAAGATTATCGGAACATCTTTCCACACCCCGTTAAAAGCATCTTCAAATAAACACCACGCGGGAGACCCGAGTACCACAATACAACGAGGCAATGGAATCGAATGTTTTTCTATTATCAAACGTTTCCTTTGCCGCGCGATGGAATCCTCCTCGACCAAAAGCATATTGAGGGACTCGACAAGAATATCCTCCTCGATCGAAGGATCTTTCCGAAGGCTGTCAATCACGTAATTCGACCACACGGTAACATCCGTGTACGAATTAATAACCAAGACATTATCCCGATCACGAGCCCACAAGGCCGAAAACTCAAACAAAACAAAAATGAATAAAAAACCGATCCGTAAAATATTCTTTAAGCACATGCCACATTTACCTTTATAAACGAGTACAAAGGTACAAATATAGCTTAAACTAACAACCGGAAAATGAATTAATTTCCCTACCTTGCCCGCACTTCGCAAATCACGGAATCGGCAATCACTAAATCACCGAATATTTCCCCAGTTCCTCCCAATACTCCAACGCCCGCCTCGTGTGGGGAATCACGATAGTTCCCCCGACAAGATTGGCTACCGAGAATATCTCGAACAACTCCTCCGTGGTCACCCCGAGTTGATGACACTTTTCCAGATGATACTTGATACAATCGTCACAACGCAAGACCATGGAAGTTGCCAATCCCAACATCTCTTTCACCTTGGCGGACAAAGCGCCATCCATATATGTATTCGTATCCAAATTATAGATACGTTTGATTACCTTATTATCAGCGGCAAGAATCTTTTCGTTCATTTTAGCCCGGTACGCCCGGAACTGTTCAACCATTTCACTCATAACTCTTTCAATAAATTCCGATCAACTTCAAAATATCATTTATATTCGCGAATAGCAACAAGAATATCAAAAAGAACATTCCCGCTATCTGGGCATTCTCCATAAACTTCTCGTTCGGTTTGCGACGGGTAATCACCTCGTACAACAGGAATACCACGTGCCCCCCGTCCAAAGCCGGTATAGGCAACAGGTTCATCACACCCAGAATCAATGACAGGAAAGCCGTCAAATCCCAGAACGCGTGCCAATCCCATACACTCGGGAAAACATTCCCGATAGACACGAAACCACCCAAAGATTTGAACGCCTCCGCGTTTTCAAACAACTTGAACTGCTTCAAATAAGATTTTACCTTATCCACTCCCATGTTGATACCCGCAGGCACGGACTCCAAGAATGAATATTTTTTCACGGCAAATTCGAAATCGGCTATAATCCTCGGCTGTATCCCCATGAGCTTGGAGTCGCCCATATCGAGATAGAGAGTTAATGTATCCTGCCCTCGCAACACTCTCACGTTCATCACGCTATCCCGATGATTCATCACCAGTGACTGGAACTCGTCATAATAAGTAAATCCCCGTCCGTCCACCTCGATAATCGTGTCGGTCGCCAACATCCCGGCATTCCTTGCCGGTGCGTCTTGAGCGAAAGCCACAATCTCACCGTTATACTTGTAACGAGGTGCCAACAAAGCCTTCTGGTCAAAACCATTGGAGGAATAAGCCAGTATCTTCTTGACCAGAGTAGGAGGTATTTCAAGGCTCACAACCCGTTCATCCCGTAGCACTTGCATAGTCTTCGGCTCATCCAGCAAAAGATGAAGCATGATATCACTGAAACGCTCCACTTTTTTGTTATCGAAAGACAAAACGATATCCCCGTTACGCACCCCCGCGTCCAACATAATGCTGTCACACACGACACCGTATTTCACGTTTTCCGCCGGCAGATACTCCTCGCCCCAAGTATAAAGCACCATGATATATATAAAGAATGCCAGCAGGAAATTCACCAACACCCCGCCAATCATGATTAGCAACCTTTGCCATGCCGGTTTGGAACGAAATTCATAAGGTTTTGGCGGCTCTTTCATCTGCTCCAAATCCATCGACTCGTCAATCATCCCGGAGATCTTCACGTATCCCCCCAAAGGCAACCACCCCATCCCGTACTCGGTTTCCCCCTTTTTAAAACGGAAAATCGAAAACCACGGGTTGAAGAAAATAAAAAACTTCTCCACCCGTACCTTGAAAAGTTTTGCCATAAAGAAATGTCCCATCTCGTGCAACATCACGAGAATCGACAAACTCAACAAAAACTGTAATATCTTCACTAATACATCCATGTTCTGATTTTAGATTTCTTGATTTCTTGATTTATGATTTTAGATTCCAATCGTCAATCGTAATTCATAAATCGTAAATTATTTATTTTTCAATTGCTCTGCTATTCTCCGTCCCTCCCGGTCGGTCGCTATATAATCCTCCAACGTCGGCTGTCCGATGAAACTGACTTTATCCAGCGTCTTCTCTATCACGTCGGACATCGCCGTGAAAGAGATTTCCCCTTGCAGGAAGGCAGCCACCATCACCTCGTTCGCGGCATTCAACACGCAGGGGGCATTACCGCCGCGGTTCATCGCCTCGTAAGCAAGTCCCAAATTGCGGAATGTCTTTATATCCGGTTTCTCGAACGTCAAGTTAGAACACACGCTAAAATCCAGACGGGGAATATCGGAATGTACCCGTTCCGGGTAAGTCAACGCGTATTGTATAGGCAAACGCATATCAGGTACACCCAGTTGGGCTTTCACGTTCCCGTCTTGAAACTGTACCATCGAATGTACCACGGATTGGGGATGCACCAGCACTTCAATCCGCGAAGGCTCCACCCCGAACAACCACTTCGCCTCGATAGCCTCGAATCCCTTGTTCATCATCGAAGCGGAATCAATGGTCACCTTGGCGCCCATGTGCCAATTCGGGTGCTTCAGAGCTTGAGCGGCAGTTACCGTCCTTAAATACTCGTGATCTTTCCCCCGGAAAGGTCCCCCGGAAGCTGTCAACAATATCTTCTCTATCGGGTTATCATGCTCTCCCGCCAAGCACTGGAAAATTGCCGAATGCTCCGAATCCACGGGCAATATCGCCACCTTGTACTCCTCGACCAGACGATTGATCAAATCCCCGGCGACAACCAGCGTCTCTTTATTTGCCAACGCGATCGTCTTTCCCGCTTTTATCGCGTTGATCGTCGGGAGCAAACCGCTATACCCGACCATTGCCGTTACCACCACGTCAATAGTAGACGTTCGCACGACTTGAGCGATAGCGTCACTTCCCCCGTACACTTTTATATCTTCATCCCGCAACAAATCCCGCAATTCCCCCAACTTCTCCTCGTTCCCGATCACCACCATATTAGGTTTAAATTGTTTCGCCTGCCGCGCCAACAACTCCACCTGATTATTTGCCGTGAGAACTTCCACGCGAAACCGTTCCGGGTTAGCCTCGATTACCTGTAATGTCTGTGTTCCGATAGACCCGGTCGATCCTAATATTGCTATATTTTTCATTAATTTCTAATCGTAAAAACTCCAATCACTTAAATTTAATAAATGTCTCCGGGTTCAATGCTTTCCCCCCTTGCCACAATTCAAAATGCAAATGCGGTCCCGTTGTTTCCTCCCCGGTATTTCCCACCACGGCAATAGCCTCTCCCGCTCGTACAAAATCTCCCTGCTTCTTCAACAACACCGAATTATGCTTGTATATTGAAACCAGATTCCCTTGATGCTGCACTTGAATAACGTATCCCGTCTTGATCGTCCAGTCGGTAAAGATCACCACACCATCCAGCACGGACAACACGTTAGAATTTTGCTTCGCAACCAAATCGACACCGTAATGACGGGTTCCCTCGTCAAAATGATTCGTCACGATACCGTCCAACGGTGAAAAGAAATGATAGAAATCATCATCCGAAAAACTGACTTGTCCCAACGCCAAATTATACCGCTCCTCTCTCTCCATCACCTCCCGGAAACCCGCTTCTTCTTGCGACACGCCCAACATCGTCGTGTCATAATTAATTTTTACGTTCTCGCTTGAAGCCATGTAATGAGTCGTATCCAACACCTCGTCCCTCAAAATCATCTGGATGGAACGCAGGAAACGATCTTTCTTCTCCACCTCGTTCAATAAAGAATCTACCCGTAAGGCATTCTGGGTAAGCTGCCTTCTCAACTGTTGACTCGGGTAACCGGGAATAAATTCTCTCAAATTCGTGAAAGCGATTAACATGATTGTCAAAATAATCAACACCACCGCCAACGAGCTTAAAGCCGTCAGCACCTGCAAGGGGGATAGACGAAGATGCATCACCTCCTCGTAGGTCGACTCATTAAAAATGGTCAACTTGTAGCGATTCTTTAATTTATTCCAGTATTTCCGTTTCTTACTCTTCATCCGAATATTTTTAGCCTCCAAAAATAGTACAAAAATCCAATTTTCCCATCCCGAAGGTTTAGAAAGTTTATAAAGTACCCGCCTTTCGTCCGTATAACCCACAAATTACCACACCCGCGTCACGAGTCAACTCCGTTTTTCCCTCTAAAACAACCCTAATCATACTGAAAACCTATAACAAACGTAAATATATAATGAACTTATCTTACACGTCATTTATAAAATAATCTACACAAATTCAACCCAAGCAAGGTCAAAAATCTATCGTCATAGGAGTTTCATGGAAGTATGATAGAAGTATAATAGAAGTATTACCCAACCAACACCCTCAAAAATAGATATAGCAACCTTCCCCGTCCTCTATCTTCTTACTAAAAACCTATTGATTTTCCCCCTCGTTTACAATTTTGACGGGTACTGGTAGATACGCAAATGGAAATAAGGCATCACGGCAAGCAAATGATCGAAAATATCAGATTGCACTTTCTCGTAAGCCACCCACTCCTGAATGCGTGAAAAACAATAGATTTCCAACGGGATTCCCGTGGCAGACGGTTGTAATTGCCTCACCATATACGTCATATCCATATTCAGATTCGGGTTTGCTTCCAGTTTCCGAACGGCATATTGACGGAAAATCCCCAAATTCGTCAGTCGCCTCTCGTCCAACACATCCCCTTTCCCCTTGTTCTGTTCTGTCAGCACGGGAAGTATATCCTCGATATATCCCTTCAGAACGTCAGATTTTCTCAACATGGCGATCTCCTCATCCGACAGGAAATGCACCGAATTCATATCTATATTAATAGAGCGCATAATCCGCCGTCCCGCCGATTCCTGCATTCCCCGCCAGTTCGTGAAAGAATTGGAAACCAACTGGTAAGTAGGCACTGTCGTGATCGTCATATCCCAATTTTGCACCTTCACCGTGTACAAATTGATTTCCAGCACCGTCCCGTTCGCGTTATTACTCGGCATCACGATCCAGTCCCCGATACGCACCATCTGATTGGACAACAACTGCACACCCGCGACAAACCCCAGAATCGCGTCTTTGAAAACCAACATCAATACCGCCGCGAAAGCACCCAATCCGACCAACAGATTACGGGGCGACTCCCCGATAAACACGCTCACGATCGTGATAACGACCGCCGACACCACGAATATTTTGATTACCTGCACGAACACCTTGATAGGTCTGTCGCGCGCTACCGGGTAGGACTCGTAAATCCGGTTAATGGCATCCAGTACCGTGACAATCACGTATCCCGCCACCACCAGAATCCACGCCACGATAAAACGGTGGAAAAGCTCAATATGCTCCCACTTCCCGTAAACAATCTTAAAGGCAAAATCAATAAACAGCGGGGGTATCAAGTTAAAAATTCTCTGGAAAACATGTTCATCCAAAAACACGTCATCCCACTTGGTCTTGGTACGCTTGACCACTTTGGCAAGCAACCTCATCACTCCTTTACGGAGAAAAAGAGTGAATAAAAAAGCGATCAGACAAATAACCGCGATCTGCAACATCACCTCCACGAGTGAAGCCGTTTCGGGATCTTTAATTCCTAAATTGAGCCAAGAAAACCGCCATTCATTTTCACACAAAAACTCCTATATAGTATTTTATCAAATAATACTA
>OGKG01000373.1_pt1 | contig 57433 bp, 35 predicted proteins | sample 1572201 | NCBI WGS metagenome assembly OGKG01 (sample SAMEA2582146, study PRJEB24529) | metagenome | biome: Human gut stool | place: China | collected 2011 | reverse complement strand
ATCATAGTTATCTTTGTAGAAATGGAGTAAGCCCGATGAAGGGCATTGACACACTGTACGAGTAATTTTCTTCATATCATAGTTATCTTTGTAGAAATGGAGAAAGCCCGATAAAGGGCATTGACACACTTTCAGTTTCTTGTATAGTTTCGTACGCTTATCCATGTAGAAATGGAGTAAGCCCGATGAAGGGCATTGACACACATACTAATCAACCTGTCTTTCTAATATCACCATATACTGTAGAAATAGCACCACTGTACTTGTAATTAAAAACAGGAGAATTGCGTAAATGGATATGAATATACGATATACAAAATTGCGTTTCACCTTGCAAATGACAGAAGATACGCAAATTTGCCAGCACAAAGTTTCTGCACTTCGTGGCGGGATAGGTGAAATGCTTTTACAGCAATATTGTCTAAGTGATAGAAATTGTGAAAACTGTGGTTTTCGTGAAGATTGTCCGGTATCAAGATTCTTTTATCATCCGTTAAAAATAAAACCTCCTTATATACAGAAAGGAGAGAGTTTAGGGTATGTGATTGAATGTAATGACCGGAGAAAAAAGCTGGCACAAGGAGAGAGCTTTTCTTTTCAAATGCTCTTCTTTGGAAGCACAATTATCTATTTCCCGGATATCATGCAGGCATTATATCGTCTGGGACAGGATGGTCTCGGACGGGAAAAAGCACACTTTATGATACAAAGCGTGCAAAACGAGTTATGTGAGCCGGTTTTAAAAGAAAATGTTATTTATAATGACAAGATACGAACTACAACGATAAACGAATATATAAAACGTCATGAGTATTTAAAAACTAAAGCCTGCATCATTCGGTTTATAACGCCATTATCTGTAAAATATCATGGACAATGGTTGCAGCAATTTCAGGAAAATGCACTGATAGAAAGTACAGTAAGACGTTTATATATGTTAAACTGTTTGGAAGGGAATGAGGTGGATTCGATTTTGCCACAAGAGTTGCCGCAAATAAAAAAACAGTCAGTAAGAAAGGGACAAATAACAAGATATTCGAATACACATCAATCCAAAATCATTCTTCGTGGAATTTATGGAGAATGTATGATGGACGGTGTTTCAGAAGAAGTGTTTCGTTATCTGCTTGCCGGTCAACTGGTTCATATAGGAAAAAACACAACGATGGGATTCGGACAATATCAGATAGAACCAATTTGAAAGAGCGTTAGGCATTACCTAAAAAATAATATAAAGTACAATCTAAGATAGGAGATGGATAAAATGAAATTTTTGATATCAGCACTCGGAAACCCTAAAAAAGAAGGACAAGTTAATCAATATAATTATGAAAATACTGATTATAAATTCATAGATGAAAATGAAATGATACCATATTCAACCCCTTTTCTGTTTGAGGCAATTTTGCATCATTATCAGGATAAAGAGGAAAATATTGATCATTTGATTTTGATCGGCACGGCAAAATCTTGTTGGCAGGATGTATATAATTACTGTTGTGCTCAATGTGTGAGAGAAGATGGTAATTCGCAAATTCTTACAGACAAAGAAATTGCATACTATCTTGCCATAGATGAAAAGGCAAAAGAATTGAATTCGCGATCAAGTATTAAAGAAGTACAAGAATTTGAGCGTTTTTTACATCCGGTAGAAGAAAAAATAGAAGAGCTTTTTGGGAAAAAGCATAAATTAAAGGTTCATATCTTTCTGACACAATATGGAATTACAGAGGAAGAGGCATTCTATAATTATCAGAGATTGCGTCAGATTGAGGAGTTTATGCCGGATGGAGAGGAACAGGATGTTTTGTTGGATATTACGCATTCATTTCGTTACATGCCGATCTATCATTTTCTTGTAATGAATTATCTGATGCAATTGTCTAAGAAAAAAGTAAATGTTTCTGCTGTTTATTATGGAATGTATGAGCTGAAAAGAGAAGAAAACCTGTTATATGCACCTGTGCTGAACATGCGCTACTTAATCTCAACACTAAAATGGATCAATAGTGTCAATGAAGTAAACAGCTATGGCAGTGTTTATCATATGAAGGAAAGTCTCGATAAAGAAAGAGAACGGGCAGGTAGAAAAGAAGGCACAAAAAAAGAAACGGAATTGACAGACTGGCTTGAAATCTTTGAATGGTCAGCAAATACAAACAATTTCAATGCATTGACACGTTCGATAGAAGAAATAACACATGGAACAAAGGAAGATATTTATTCCAAGCTGGGACAAGATGCAGTTGAGAAAATATCGGATGAATTTGCAGAACAGTTTTTGCCGTCTAAGAAATGGGAAATTGCATTTGAGCAGTTGCGCTTGAGTCAATGGTTTTTTGAACAGCGTAGATTTGGACTTGCAGCAATTACGATTCAGGAATGTGTAAAGTCATATGCAGTATATACATTAATGACAAAAGAGGAACAAGAGAGCAAAAAAGCAGGTATTTTTGATAATGATTTAAGAAATACTGCAATTGGCCGTCTGAAAAAACTATCTGAGAAAAATTCTGATTGCAAAGAATTGTTTAATCGTTATTGGGCTGGAAAAGACATGAGAAATACGATGGCTCATAGTTTGAATACATTGAAAGTTGAGGATAAAAAGAGCGGCGAAATTTTATCAAAGATTAATGCAGAGCGCAATAAATTAAAGGCATATATAAAATTTGTACAAAAGGCTTTGGATAAAAAAATTCTCGAAAGTAAAGATCCAAATAGTTTGAAGAAAAGCCTGCAAGATCATTATGGAAGGATTGTATGTATCGCTAAGAAAAAGAAAGAATGGGAGTGGAAGAATTTATTAACCCGGGAAAACCTAAAAAAAGATGATATTGGTTTTATAAATCTGTCAGGTTTCGAAAAGGATTATCAGACAAAAGACCAAATAGAGGAAGAATGTAAAGAAATTTTTAAAAGGCTTGAACAAGAATGTGATAAATGCACTGATAGGAAGAGTTTAGTGTTAATTGGAAATACAAATATGGAAAAACAAGTGTATTTAATAAAAGAAATTCAAAATAGAAAGAAGTTTTCTGACCGATGTGTTGTGAAAATGCTGTCAGAAAGTAAGCAAAAATTAGAAAATAAAATTGTAGTGCAAGATAAAAATATCCCATATGAAAGTAAAAATACAACGAAAAAAGAAGAATAAACCCTATAACAGATAAAAGAAAGGTTTTATCAATTCTAAGAGTGCAACGTGCTATCGTTGCACTTTTTACTTGTCAGGGCAAAGCCGTATTCTTCATTGAGATTTTTTGTTTATTTAAGACATAAGATTTTTGTTTATTTTTGTTTTTTTAAAACATAACAGCTTGTAAACACAACCATAAGGTATTATAGTTAACATGAGATAAAGCATATAAAATTATTATAAAATATACATGCCTTTTATGGTGAAAAATGAAAAAGGAGAATAAAAACAGGGTCAATCAATCTGATTAAAAAGGAAGAAGCATATGAAAGAGCAAAGGAGGAACTTATGGAAGAAAATGTAGTTGCAATGTATGATGTGAGAGGAATACAAAAGTATATCTATAAGACAGCAAAAGTAAAGGATGCCATTGGTGCGTCTGATCTTGTTGAGGGAATTATTGATGAAGCATTACAAAAAGCTGTACAGATGTGTGGTTTGTCAGAGGAGCAGACAGATCTTTTCTGGAAAGAAGCCGTAGATGAACCAGGTTGTGAAAAAGGGAAAAGAAAAAAATATGTTCCAAAAGAATATCAGGAAGATGACAAAAAGAAAGTACAAGTCCTTTTCATTGGTGGTGGAAATGGATTTGTGCTTTTTTCTGGTATTGAATTATGTAACAGAGTGAATCGTTATATGGCACGCTATATTTTAGAGGAAACCTATTCTTTACAGCTTGCGGTTGCAGTTGTAAAGAAGACAGATCATTATGCATCGGATTATAAAAATCTTCATTTGGAAATGAATAAGATTAAAGCAGATATGTCTGATTCAAAACCATTGGGTGCACTTCCGGTTATGCAGATTGAGATAAAAACCGGATATCCGGCAGTTGATCAGGATGGTACATCTTCTGAAACCAAAAAGAAGAAAGAGCGAAAAGACAGGATAAGAATAAAAGAGGGAGAGGAAAAATACCTTGAAAATATTATTACGCAGAAAGGTGTTGACAGCAATCTTGCTGTAGTACATCTGGATGGAAATAATATGGGATTGCGAATACGCGAAATTATTTCCGGGAAGGACTCTTATCAGGATGCAGTTAATACGATGCGTCAAATATCATACCGGATCGATCAGTCATATAAACAGGTATTTCAAAATATGAAAGAACAATTCAGTTCGGAACATATTGTTATTGAAGGAAAAGAAACGAAGCCATACATGAGAAAAATTGTAACAGCAGGTGATGATATTACATACGTTTGTAATGCGCAGATTGCTTTTGCCACGGTCGAATATTTCTGTAAGGAAATTACGAATTATACTCTCTATCAGGAAAAGGAAGATATGACACCGGAAGAAGAAAAAGAAAATAAGAAAAAATATGGTTTTAGTGTATGTGCGGGAATTGCTTTTATGAACAGTCATTTTCCTTTTGAAATTGCTTATGATACAGCAGAGGAGTGCTGCGATTCAGCAAAAGATGCTGCAAAAGACCCTCAAAATATGGATGGAGAAAGAATTGGAAACTATTTTGATTTTCAGATATGTAAGAATATAGCAGTCAGAAACTTAGACCTTGTCAGAAAGAAGGAGTATCAGACACCGTCAGGAGAACATTTGCTGTATCGTCCGTATTTTGTTGAGACGGATAATGATTTTGGATTAAGAGCGTGCAATCATTGCCCGACATATCGTGAGTTGACCCGGTCGATTCTTTATTTTCAGGGAAAGACAGGAAAAAAGGCGTTTCCACGTTCTTTTGCAAAACAGTTAAGAAATACATATCCGTTGGGGATCAATGCAATCACAACTTTTATTGGTTTTTTACATTCCAGAGGATGGGAAATGCCGGATAATGATCAGAACATGTACGTGGATGTTGATGGCGTTACGGTTGCAAGGTGGTATGATGCATTGGAAATGTTGGATTATTATACGGATGTACAATTGAGAAAGGAGGATGAGGCAGATGAGTAGATACATTTTGCAGATAAAATGTATGAGTGATATCTGTGTATCGGATGGAGGAGTATATAATAGCTCTGTTGATATAGATATTTGTTATGACAGAATGGGATTTCCTTTTATACCTGCTAAGAGAATCAAAGGGTGTCTGCGGGAGTGTGCACAGGAATTAAACGATTGGGGAGAAGATATACCGGAAGATATAATTTTTGGAACCCAGGGATCAAGCCGGGGAAACCTTTTGATCAGAAATGCATATATAAAGGATTATGCTGACATGCAAAAAGAGGTGCAAAAGGGAGCAGGAAATATATTGGTACATCCTCAGAATATTTTGAAAAATTTTACATATCTTCGTACACAGACTTCAATTGATCAGGATACCGGAGTTGCAGAAGAAAATTCGCTTAGAACAATGCGTGTTGTAAAAAAGGGAGTTCTTTTTGAGGCAGAGGTTCTCTTAGACAATGCGTATGAAGAAGCGGTGCGCAGATGCTGCCATATATTAAAGCATATGGGAGTATCCAGAACGAGAGGATTAGGAGAAGTTTGCGTAACGCTTTTATCGGATGAAAAAAAGAAAGAAAACAGTAGGACAGTGAAGTGGATTGATGGAGCAGACAAGCTCGAATATAGTTTATACCTCGAAGAACCGGTGATATGCAAAAGCGTAAATGGTCAGGAAGCAAGAACAATGGATTATATTGATGGTGCCAAGATTCTTGGGTTGATCGCGCAAAGAAGCAAAGCGGAAGGGAAGCAGGCGTTTATAAACCTCATGGAAAAGGGTGATCTGATCTGTTCTAATGCATATCTGTCTAAAGATGATATCCGCTACATTGAAGTACCGGCAACGTTATATTCCATTAAAAACAATAAAAAAGAATATGTTGATAAGGTATATACATCAACAGATCAGGAAAAAGAGTATAGCGATAAGGGCAGACAGTTGAATCCAATGAAACATGCTTATGTAAATTACGGAAGCGGACAGGCTTTATGCGTTTTAGATGTGGAAATAGAAGAACGGTATCATCATCGTCGTCCTTCAGATAAAGGAATTGGCCATGTAAAGGAAGATGACAGGGAAAAGGACAGTATGTTTTACCAGATGGCATCTATTTGTAAAGGACAAACTTTTAGGGGAACAATTACCGGAAGTACGGAACAGATTAAAAAGGTATATGAATATCTGACAAAAGACAGTTCTGTTTGGATCGGCCAAAGCAAAGGTACGGAATATGGCAAGACACAGTTACAGGTAACAAAAACAGAAAAGCAGAAAAAAGAGTATGTAAAACAAAAAGAGTTTATAGCGATATTGCAGTCACCAACAATAATTTATGGTAATAATGCTGCGTATTCGACTAAAGTTAAGGATTTAAGAGAAGAAATCCTTCCACGGGCATTAGATACTGTTAAGAGAAACGAAGAAAAGGAACAAAATTACATACGTTTTGTTACTGTCGGCGGTTTTAATGTGACATGGGGCTATCGAAAGCCGATGCTTGAAGCTTTTGATAAAGGCTCGGTGCTTCTGTTTTCATTTGATGAAGAAGTTGAACTTTGTATTAATGAACCATACTGGGTTGGTGAACGGTGCAATGAGGGATATGGAGAAGTAATGTTTTATCCGCTTCGTAAAGAAGGACGCAGCTGCAATGAATATGCAAATGTTGAAGGGAAGAATACAAGCGATACCGGAAAAATAAACGGTAAAGATTCGGAATTTTTACAACAGTTGATCGGTTTGACGTTTGAACGTTTTCTAACGTCTGATTGTATGATCCGGACAAAAGAGAAAGAAGTAGAAAAGATACTGGCATTTGCTTCTGCCAAACCAACTATCAATAATATGATATTAATGTGTAAAGAAATGAATGGATTAGATCAGGTTAAAAATGCGATTCGGGAACGTTATGGGAAAAAGGGCGAGAACAAACAAAACAAAGGCAATGTTGCAAACAGTATTGTAAATTATGTTGAAGATAATGTGCAGGATCTGGTAGAAAAATACCTAAAAATTTATGGTGTAACGGATATTAACATACCAGAAGAAAAGATAGCATTTGATTTTCTGGCAGCTTTTTTACTACAGTTAAAATATGCTTTGCGTGCGAAAGAGATTGTCCGAAAGGAGGAAAAGAATGAATAAAATTGTAAGAAGAGAATACTATGCAATGGATGTAGTGCTGGTATCACCATTGTGTGTGTCAGGGGGAGAACATGAGCTGACAGATGCGGATGTTATGAGGGACTATGAGGGAACTCCGTTTGTTCCGGGGACATCTCTTGCAGGAGCGTTTCGAAATTATCTGGGTAAGAAAAAAGGAGAGAAAAGTGTCTTTGGATATGCAAAAGAGAAGGAAGGCATGATGAGTTCTCTTTATGTATCAGATATGTATTTTGAAAATGTGGATGGGGTAAAGACTTCTATTCGTGATGGCGTGCGTTTAGGCGAAGATAAAATTGTATTGGATGGAGGAAAATTTGATCGGGAAATTGTTGAATCCGGTGCAAGAGGAACGATCTATATTGAGGCCATACTTCGTCAAAATGATACGATGGATAGTGTGTATGCCATGATAGAACAGTGGGCAGCAGCCATTCAAAAAGGAGAGATTCTTTTTGGAGGAAAAAAGAACAGAGGATTTGGCAGATTAAAGATACATCATTTTTATACCGCTTCTTTTGGGGCAGAACAAAAAGAAAAATGGCTGGCATTTATGGAAGATTGGAAAAAAGCGATTAAAAATGAAGAATATCTGACAGACAATTGGAAAGACACAGATCTTTCAGCGAAATATGTGCATATAAGCGTGCCATTGAAATTGACAGGAGGAATCAGTATCAGAAGATATTCTACCAGACCAAATGAAGCAGATTACGAACATATCACATGCAATGGAGTACCTGTAGTACCGGGATCCAGTTGGAATGGAGTGATCCTGCAGGATATTAAAACCTTGCTTCGTGATATGGGATGCAATAATGCAGCATTTCTGCTTCATACATGGTTTGGTTTCGTTGATGAAAAAGGCGGTAAAAAGAATGCAAAGCAATCAGAAGTTGTGATCGCGGAAGGGATTTTGGATAATTCCGTCAGTATTCCAATGACAAGAAATAAGATTAATCGATTTTCACAGGCAACAATTGATGGAGCTTTATATTCAGAGATTTCTTGTTTTGGCGGAACAACCAGGTTAGAGATTTCAGTAAAAAAAGACGCAAATAAATCCTATTATGCATTGCTTGGAGCATTAATTTTAGCAATTAAGGATATTCAGAGAGGATATGTTTCCGTAGGTGGTCAGACAGCCATCGGAAGAGGTATCTTTGTGGCAGAGCAGGAAATTATCTGGAGTGAGGAAATAGCGGAAGAAGAATGTATGACGGCATTATATGCAGTCATGGAATAGGAGGCAGGATATGGGAGACACTATTGTGTTGACAAGGATAGAGGAAGCACCAAAGAACGGATTTGCACTGCTTTATACGAGAAAGAATGTGCATTTTTTTAAGTATCAATTAGAAAAGCTAAGGCAGCAGATACCATCGGATCTTTTGGAAATGCATCTCTTTGACAGAGACAAAGAATATCGTTGTATTGCATCAAGGGGGAAAAAAGCTAAGAATGGTTATATTGAGCATATTGCGGATTTCTCAATAAATGCAAATGAAGAAGAACGGGCAAAGGAACATCAGGAAGATATATACGATGTGTATTCGGAAGAAATCTTGTTAGAAGAAAAAGTTCTTAGACAAGATCCGTTTATCGAAGATGAATCAGAGGAGCCGGAAAAGTTTGATCAGAGAACGCATAAAATAAAAAAAATTACAGTTTATAACCAGATACATTATGGGAAAAATGGTATGGCTGAAATTGACGATTACCGTTTGTGCATAGGGGGTGATAAATAATGGCAGAATTTATTAATCCTTATAATTTTGTACCGCTTACCAAACAAAAGAAAATATATCGGGAAAATGAGGAAGAAAAATTTACTGGTGTGATCGAATACTCGGTTTTAACAAAGACACCGCTTTTTATTCCGAACACAAGCAATGATCAGGCTTTTCATGCGTCAAAAGAATATGCAGGCAAGAACACCGGTGCAGCAGCAACAACTTATCCTGCAGACGAGAAAGGAAGCAGCAAAACAGAATCGAAAGATAAAAATGATATACATAAAAGCGAAGATTTCTTCTCTTATCATATGCTTTCACCGGACAAGGAATATGATGATATTTATTTTGAACCGGTCATTCCGGGAAGTGAGATCAGAGGAATGTTTCGCAGCAGTTATGAGATCTTATCGGAATCCTGCATGTCAGCAATCGATGATAAAGTGGTTTTGAGCAGCAGGAGCAGTCAATGCTTTGAGGCAGGGCTGATTTATAAAAAATCTGAGAACGAGTATGTTTTATTCGAGGCAAATGATAATCTCTGGAGAGTGGTAAGAGAAGGATCTACGAAGGATTTGACTAAAAAGTGGGACAAGGCGAGCCGTCAGGAAAGAGCAGTTAAAAGTTATAAGAGGGACGATTTTAAAGAAGGAGAAAAAGTATATTTTAAAAGAGATACAAGAAAAAATAAGGCAGCCAAGGCACTTGCTTATCAGGTGGGCAGGGAAAAAACAATGCATTCAACGGTAGAAGGCTATATTCTCAAAGGTGAAGATGGACCAAGTCTGGGACAGGGTGATGCACAATTGAAAAAACAAAAGCATGTATGTCACATTTTTTCCTTAAAAACAAAAAATCAAGTAAAACTTTCGTCACTTGATTTGTCGCAATTAGAACGTACGTTAAAAATGTATCAGGACAATGGCGAGCATCCATATACGGAATATGCGAAACAATTACAAAATTTTAAAAAGGGAAAAGCCGGGGCATATTTCCCTGTATATTACAGTATACCGATGGAAAACGATAAATCAATTTATTATTTATCTCCGGCATGTATTACCAGAGAAGTATATGTAAAGAAATTAAGCGAGATCATTGATACATTTCAAAGCTGTACGGATGCAAATGCATTATGTCCGGGGTGTGAATTGTTTGGAACGGTTGCACCGGATTTTGCGCATGCATCAAAAGTACGTTTCTCGGATCTGCGTGTGCAGGGGGACAGGGAAGCAAAAGAGTATTATAATGCAATTACGACATTACTACCACTGTCTTCTCCGAAGATCAGTAGTATGGAATTTTATCTGAAGATGCCAAAGGGTGCAAAATATTGGACATATGACTATTATATCAGTCAGAATGGTACGAAAGCGTATCAGCCGGAAATTATGGGACGAAAGTTCTATTGGCACAAGATGATTCAGGACAATGATCTTATGTCATCTGTAGAAAAGACAAATCAGAATCTAACAATTCGTTCCGTAAAAAGCGGAGTACGTTTTCAAGGGAAATTGTACTTTGATAAAATAGATCGCAAGGAATTAGAGCAGTTGATCTGGCTTTTAAACATCGGTGAAGACGGAAGCTTGGAGCAGAAAAAACATGGTTATAAGCTTGGTGCTGCAAAACCTCTGGGCCTTGGCAGTATTGCAACCGGTGTGGATCGGGTGATCATCAGGAAGGTGCGTAAGAATTCTGAAAAGAAAACGATCGAATATATCGAGGAAGAGATGTCAGCCGATAATTTTACAAATCCATTTGAAGAAAGCGTTTCTGACAGTTATAAGGAAGTATTAAAATTTGATGCAGTGCCAAAGAATCTGGTTATGTATCCGATAAAAAAAGACCAGGAAACCGGTGAAGAAGGATTCAAATGGTTTGTTGAAAATCATGGCGGTGCTACTATGAAAAATAGCAGACAGCAAATGGTTTATAAACAGCATATGGAGCCTTGTGTCGGAGAATTAGCAGATACACCGGCAACAAAAGAGAATGGAGTCGGCAGGACTAAAAAAGGATATAGGAATAATGGTGGTGGTAAGTTCGGAAACGGATTTGCTAAAAATAAAAGTTTTCATTCAAAAGATGAAAATCCGACTCAGGAGGCTGTAATAGAGACTGCTGAAGTTATTTATAATAAGAATGCCGGTAAAAGTTTACGTTTTAAGATAGGTGATAAAAAAGCACAGACCATTCCGGGCAAAGAGATTGGTCTATCACCGGAAGAGTTAATAAAAGAGTATCCGGAGCACACGAAGATTAAGGTGCAATATCTTGGTCAGGAAATAAATGGAGCAGGAAAGATAGAAAAGTATAAATTAATCGGTAAGTGCGAATAAGACAAAAGTATAAAAATCAGGAGCAGAAATAAAGTTAACGTCTGCTCCTGCGATAATATAAAAAGTTGCTGATAAGTGAAATTCAGAGTATACTATTTTTGTGTTCTTTTTCAGAGAAAGTACATTGAAAAGCAAAAGAAGAAAAAAATGCCGAAAAAAATGCAAAAAAATTAAATTGTCAGACAATTCCCTGCAATTGTGTCTGGATTGTGCCTCCATTTTATGCGTGTTCCGAGAGGGTACTGTAGAAATGGAGAAAGCCCGACAAAGGGCATTGACACAACATCTGCTTTGGATAAATTTGCTTAGAAATGAGAAAGGCTAATAAATGGAATTATAGGTTTTTGTCACTTTAAGATGTTAAAAAATAGAAGATCTGGATGAAAGCATGGAAGAATAGGAGGACGCAGATGGAAAAGAATATTGTGTATCATGGAAGTAATGTAGAAGTATCGCTTCCGCGTATTCTTCAGAATGGTTTTTACAAGGATTTCGGATATGGATTTTACTGTACCAGTTTTGAAAAACAGGCAAAGCGGTGGGCAATGACAAGAAAAGGTGCATCTGTAGTAAATCGTTACGAATACACGCCAAATACAGAATTAAAGATATTGACATTTAATGAGATGACAGATGAGTGGCTTGATTTTGTGGCAGACTGCAGACGAGGAATTGAACATGATTATGACATTGTGGAAGGACCTATGGCAGACGATCAGATCTGGAACTTTGTGGAAGGATTCATTGATGGCAGAATCCCAAGAGATGCATTCTGGGGACTGGTAAGATTTAATTATCCGACCCATCAGATCGTGTTCTGTACAGAAACAGCACTGAAAACATTGACTTTTGAAGGGAGTGAGACATTATGAAGAATAAGTATTTCCCAGACGAAGATATAGAATCGAATGACCTTTATTTTGTATGTTATATGATAGAGCGTGTGGCAAGGCACATTAAACAGAAAAATAAGTATGTTGTAAATACAATCGGACGAGATGGTTTATATCATCTGCTTAGCTGTGCAAATGTACTGCATTGTGAAAACCCATTGAAGGTAGAAGAAGACTGGATAAGTGATTATAATTTAAAAACCGGAGATTATGATATTACAGCAGTGGACAAAGAGATGGCTTCAATTATTCCGTCGTCTTTGGATATGGGAGCGGTATATCAGCGCCTGATAAGAGATACATTGACTTCAAAAGAAGATTTTGTAGATGGGATAATTAAAGTATATAACAATGAAATCTGTGATGTGATTGATAACTACAACTGCAGTGCATTTTATGAGCCATCGTATGTGATTGCACGAGCATATCAGAATGGTGGATTCTAACTAAAGAAGGAGGCGCATATTCCAAAGTTTCAGTCAGCTATGGCTGTAGGAACACCTGATTATAGTATTTATCCAAAGGATATAAAAAAGTTGCTTGTAAGTGAAATTCAGAGTATACTATTTATGTATTCTTTTTCAGAAAAAGTATCTTGAAAAGCAAAAGAAGGAAAAAATGGCGAAAAAAATGCAAAAAATTAAATTGTCAGACAATTACCTGTAATTGTGTCTGAATTGTGCCCCCATTTTATGCGTGTTCCGAGAGGGTACCGTAGAAATGTAGTAAGCCCGATGAAGGGCATTGACACACATATAATTCCTCCTTAATCAACACAAATACCGACATAGTAGAAATGTAGTAAGCCCGATGAAGGGCATTGACACATAAACACTTTGTGTTAAAACAGCCGGTGTTATACAATGTAGAAATGTAGTAAGCCCGATGAAGGGCATTGACACGAATATGGTGTGAGAGTATTAAGATGACTTTGCAGTGTAGAAATGTAGTAAGCCCGACAAAGGGCATTATTTGGCAGCACACATGTGCTGCCTTTTTTCTATGGAGATATTTTTTCAGGTATGATAAAATAAAATAGTATTTTTTCAGCACAACATTGCGGTGTTGGAACAAGAAAAAGGGGAGCTTTTGAAATCTTTGGCAAAAGATAAAAGCTTTGCTGTCAGAGTCGGCATAAATATACAACAGTAGCAGATTCAGGGGTGTCACTGTAAAGTGTATGGAGATATCTGCGGAACGGAGAACAGAATGGGTAAAAACAAAATAAGGGCTAAAGAAACAAAGATGGGGAATACAAAAAAACATTGGAGCATTCGGACAAAAATCATGGCAGGCATGATCATATGTGTTTTGATCGTTATGAATCTGATAGGATGGAGCTTTATTATTCAGGCAAGAAACACGATGCTGGAACAGTGTAAAAAGACAGCTAAAAGTTCGGCAAAGATTGCAGCAAAAAGAATAGATGGTGATCTTTTAGAACAGATCAAGAAAGGTGACGAAGGAACGGATCATTATAAAGAAATGTTAGAACAGCTGCAGGTATTTCTTGCCGGTGATGATATTAAATATATCTATACGATGAGAATGGATGATAATAAGCTGGAATTTGTCGTTGATGCAGATACAAAAGATGGAGCAGCGATTGGCGAAGAATATGAAATTTATGATGAGATCGCAGATGCATTTAAAGGAAATGTTACTGTTGACCGTGAAATGACATCCGATGAATGGGGTGACTTTTACAGTGCATTTGCACCGGTTTATAACAGCTCAAAACAAATTGTAGGGATTGTCGGTGTGGATTGTTCTGCATCAGCGATTCGGACGCAGCAGAATACATTTATAAGACAATTTATATTGATTGGATTTGCAGGTCTTATAGTCGCCATTGTGCTTTCTTTGATCATTAGCAGGGTTTTGTCAAGAAGTGTCAGTACGATAGCCGGAAAAATGAGCGAGCTTGCGATGAAGGAAGGAGATCTTACACAAAAGATCCATGTAAAGTCAAAGGATGAAGTAGGGGACATTGCAAAAAGTCTGAATGTGTTTTTAGAAAATTTGCGTGAGATTGTTCAAAATATAGGAACAAGTGAGCATAAACTTTTGGAAAATGCAGAACATGTCAATGATATTGTAGTTTCTTCTGCAAACGAAGTGTCACAGGTAAATGTAGTCATGAATGAAATGGGCGATAATGTTCTTGAAATGAGCGACCTGGTTCATAAGATCGCTCAGAATGCGAAGAACAATCATGATAAGATATCTTCTGTTATGTCAGAGACAAAATCTAAAACAGAGTATATCAACCATGTGGGTGAGAAAGCACAAAAGCTGGAAAAAGATGCAATATCTGCTAAAGAGCACATAGAAAGTGCACTAGACAGGATTGGACAGACATTGGAAGAAAAGATAGCGGGATCTAAAGATGTAGAACGTATCAGTGAGCTTACTGATCAGATATTAGAAATTGCTGATCAGACCAATCTGCTTGCACTGAATGCGAGTATAGAATCAGCAAGGGCAGGAGAAAGTGGAAGAGGATTTGCGGTAGTAGCCGGTCAGATTGGGAAGCTGGCAGAGCAATCATCAGAAACAGCAGAAGAAATCCAGACATTAAATGCGTATATTATAAATGTCGTGGATCAGTTAGCAGAAGCATCCTTTGAACTTTTGAACATGGTCAAAGGAAATGTCATGTCTGATTATGACGTTTTGGTACATACCGGAAAAGAATATGCAAATGATGCTAATGGATTTAGAGAATTAATGACTGTCTTTGAAGAGCATATTAATGAAATTCAGCAAAGCATGAATCGGATCAATGAATATGTAGATCAGATCATGAATGGATTTGATAAGCAGAAAGAAGAGGTGCTGAATAATTCTGAGCATATATCACAAATGGATGAAGAATTCAAAGAAATTGTGAATGCAGTACAGGATAATAAAGAAATTGTGGATGAATTAGAAAAAATAATCAAACAATTTAAAATATAGATTTGTTAATCATTAAACACAGTTCGCTTAAATTTTTTTACGATATAGGTCATTTAATGGTCTTAAATCCTGACAAGTTAAACGATCAAAACAGCAGATATACAAACATGTCATTATATATCAAAAATCTATCTTGAAATTTTTCGTTCAGAAGATTCCGAGAGTACATAAAGCAACAAAGGGGAAATTATGTCATTACAATTTATTTTTGGGGGATCAGGTAAAGGAAAAAGCTATTATTTACAGCATTTTATTTCAAAGGAAGCGAAGCTTTTTCCGGAGAGACAATATTTGTTCGTTGTGCCGGAGCAGTTTACGATGCAGACACAAAAAGAACTGATCGCGATCAGCGATGAAAAAGGTATTATGAATATTGACGTGCAAAGCTTTCTGCGGCTGGCATTTCGTGTGCTTGCCGAAACAGGAACAGCAAGTATGCCGATACTGGATGATATGGGCAAGACCATGATCTTAAAAAAAGTGCTTGCTAATCTGGAAGAAGAACTTACTTATTTTGGAAGAAATATTCATAAAAAGGGTTATGTGCTGGAGATCAAATCCTTTGTATCGGAATTGATGCAATATGGAGCGGATGAGACAGTTGTAGAAGAAATGATCCAAAAAGCCGACAGGCAGCCGGTACTTCGTCAGAAGCTTACCGATATTAAGAAGATCTATAAAGCGTTTGTCGAATATTTATCGCAGAATTATATTACTTCCGAAGAAATCTTAACGGTGCTTACGAAAGTAACAAAAGAGTCAGAGATTTTAAAAGACAGCGTGGTTTGTCTGGATGGTTTTACCGGTTTTACACCGACACAGTATCAGTTCATTGAACAACTGCTTTGTGTTGCACGAAAAGTATATATATCCGTAACGATCGCACCGGGAGAGTCTGTTTTAAAAGTGGGAGCAGAGCATAAGCTTTTTCATATGAGCCAGAAGACGATCTGCCGGCTACGCAAACTCGCCAAGGAGCATCGTGTAGAAGTGGAGGAAGATATCTGGGTTGGAGAGGATTTCGAAAAGACACGTTTCGCTATGGCACCCGGAGTACGTGTATTAGAAGAGCAGCTTTTTCGTTATCCGTTTTCGCCATGCCACGAAAAGGTAGAAGATGTTACGATCCATGTATTAAAACAGCCGGAAGAGGAAGTTGCGTTTGCCGTAGAGCAGATTAGCAACCTGCTTCGAAAAGAAGACTGCCGTTACCGGGATATTGCTGTGGTGGCAGGAGATCTCGAAGTGTATGGAAAACTTGCAAAAGAACTTTTTGCACAAAATGAGATTCCCTGCTTTGTGGATCAGAAGAAAAGCATTCTTTTGAATCCTTATGTAGATATGCTAAGTGCGGTGATCGACATTTTTCTGACGAATTTTGAGATGCAAAAAGTGATCCGTTTTGAGAAAAATCTTTTCTCGACAGCCAGCTTAGAGCAGTGCAACCTGTTAGATAATTTTCTTCGTGCAACGGGAATCCGTGGATATCGCAAATGGTGTGAAGTCTGGGATCCTAAGTGGGCTTTTCGAAACCTTTCGAAAGAAATGCATGCAGCACTTAATGTTACGTTAGATACCATACGTCAGGAGACTTTGGATCAGCTTGGCGGACTTTACGAACAGATCGGACGCGGAAAGCATACGGTCAGGGAATATGCACAGGCTTTTTGTGAATGGATGGAAGAAGAGAAACATTATCTGAAGATTCAGGAAATGGTTGAAACATTTACACAACAGGGAGAACGTGACCTTGCAAGAGAATACAGCCAGATTTACGAAATTGTTTTAGGTGTTTTTGAGCGTTTAGTTGAGCTTTTAGGTGACGAAGAAATGAATCTTCGTGAATTTAAAGAAATCATAGATACCGGATTTAGTGAGGCTCGTATCGGACTGATCCCTCCGGGAGTTGACCAGGTTGTCGTGGGTGATATGATCCGTACCCGTCTTGCAAATATCAAATATCTTTTCTTCCTCGGAATGAATGACAATAATGTTCCAAAAAGCGGAAGTCATGGCGGCGTTCTTTCGGATTCGGAACGGCTTTTCCTTGCACAGGAAGAATTTGAACTGGCACCGACGGTAAGAGAAAACGTCTATATGGAGCAATTCTACCTGTATCTTAATCTGACAAAACCATCGAGACATTTGTATCTGACATTTTGTGAATCGGGAAACGATGGCAAAGCTTTGAATCCTTCGTATATGATCGACAAAGTACAAAAGATCTTGCCGAAAGTTTCGATCCGTGTCGAGGACAGAAGGCAGGATGACAGTTATCTGCTTGGTACAAGCTTTGGAAAAGAATATCTGATACAGGGATTGCGAAACAGAGAAGATCAAACGGTACCGGATAAATGGAAAGAAGTATTTGCTTTCTATAACAGAGATCCTAAGCGAAAAAAAGAACTGGAAGATCTGATAGAAGCTGCTTTCTATCGGGAAACCGAAACGAAACTTTCGAAAGAAGCAGTAAGGGCTTTGTATCATAATATATTGACCGGAAGTACATCGCAGTTTGAGCGGTATGCCGCCTGTGCATTTTCGTATTTTTTGCAATATGGACTTCATTTGCGGGAGAGACAGGAACATCAGGTAGAATTTTTTGATATCGGAAATATTGTACATGAGGCATTAGAGTTTTATACCAGACAGTTGATCACAGAGAAGAAAAAGTGGCAGGATATCAGCGAAAAAGAACAGCATGTTCGTGCAAACCAGTGTATTAACAGCGTTGTGGAACGATATCGTGAAGGAATTTTATATGATACCGAGCGTGATACCTACCTGATCAACCGTTTACGGAGAATCCTGCATCGAACGATCCATACGATCACAAAGCAGATGGAAGCAGGTTCTTTTGATACGGTAGATAGCGAAGTTGGATTTGAATTACTTAAAAATGTTTCGGAAACGAAAGAGCCGGATCTGCTTCGCCTGATCGGAAGAATTGATCGTGTTGACCGTATGGAAGAAGAGGGTTCTTTGTATGTTAAGATTGTAGATTATAAGACCGGGAAAAAGGCATTATCGTTATCAGATCTTTATTATGGATTGCAAATGCAGCTTATGATCTATTTGAAAGCGACTGTCGAAGAGACACAAGAAAAGACCAAAAAACTTGTCGTTCCGGCTGCTGTTTTGTATTACAACATTGATGATCCGATGGTTGAGACGATGAAGCAGGATCAGGAACAGATCAACAATGAAATATTTAAGCAGCTTCGTATGGAAGGGATTGTTAATGAGGATGATCCGGTTTTGCCGGCATTGGACCATTGTTTTGAAAGCGAAGAAGGCACATTGCCTTTGGATGTCAGTTCCGATATTATACCGGTTGCAACCGATAAGAAGGGACAGTTAAAGAAAGCGTCTAAAACATTGCAAACAAAGGATTTTGAGACCTTAATGCAATTTACCGATAAGAAGTTAAAAGAGATTCATGATGCGATACAGCAAGGTAAGATTGCAATAAATCCATACCGGAGAAATGATGCAAGCGGTGAAACAGCGTGTCAGTACTGCCCGTATCATAGTGTTTGCCGTTTTGATATCAAGATACCGGGGAATCATTATCGTGTCTTTGACAAAATGACAGAAGATATGGTGCTTTACGAGGCAGCAAAAAAGATCAATGGGGAAGAGAAAGAAGATTCTGAGGCAGCAAAAGAAGCAGAGGAAAAAGCTCAGGAGTTTTCTGAGACAGCTCAGGAAATAAAGGAAAATAATAAAGAGCAGGATTTTTTGCAGCAAACCGGGGAATTAGAGAAAGGTGGTGAAAAATAGAATGGCAGAAACAAAATGGACGAAGGACCAGCAATTAGTCATTGATCTGCGGGACCGAAATATTTTAGTTGCAGCGGCAGCAGGATCGGGAAAGACGGCTGTTTTGGTCGAAAGGATCATTGAAGAGATCACCGAAGAGAAAAAGCCAAAAGATATTGATAAACTTTTAGTCGTAACATTTACGAAAGCGGCAGCGGCAGAAATGCGAACACGTATCGGAAATGCGTTGGAACTGCGGATAGAAGAAAATCCGGATAATGAACATATCCAAAAGCAGGCAAGTTTATTGCATCTGGCACAGATTACAACGATTGACAGTTTTTGCCAGTCTATTATTAAGAACTACTTTCATATTATCGATCTGGATCCGGTCTTTACGGTTGGCGATGAGACAGAACTCGGATTGATGAAGCAGGATGTACTGGAGGAAGTTTTAGAACAGAATTATGCCAGAGCAAAAGAGGAAAAGGATGATGCATTTTTGGCATTTACGGACATTTTTGCGACAGGGCGTACGGATCATGAGATAGAAGAGCTGGTACTCAATCTGTATGAAGCATCCCGAAGTTTTCCGTGGCCGTCAGAATGGTTAGATGGCATTCCGGAAAGTTATGATTGTACGGATATAGAAGAGTTTGAGCAGTCCGCATGGATGAAGAGTCTTATTGCCTATCTTAGAAAAACGATAAAAAGCTTTTTGAATATTGCATACAAAGCATTACAAATATGTGATGCAAGTGGTGAGCTTTTTGAGTATTCACCTGCGATCGAAGCGGATATTCAATATTTAGAACAGCTGTCAGAAGCGGATTCTTATCATGCATTCGCCACTCTTTTGGCGGGCAGTAAAGAAAGAAAACAGCGGTTCAAAGCGATACGAAATGTTTCGGATGTCGAAAGTAAAGATGCTGTACGTGCCTATCGTGATCTTTATTGGAAAAACGGAATTGATGAGATTGTAGATAAATTCTTCTTCCAATCAGAGAAAATGATGTTAGAAGAGATGCAAAGCATGGCAGCGCCGGTGGCTCAGCTTGTTAAGCTTACGAAAGAATTTTCGGAGGCATTTTCTGCGAAAAAGAGAGAAGAAGGAATCGTAGATTTTGCAGATATGGAGCATTTTGCACTTCAGATTCTGGTCGATCACAGAGATGGCGGCGCGTACGCAAGCAAGACAGCATTGGAATTGCAAGATTATTATGAGGAAATTCTGACAGATGAATACCAGGACAGTAACTATGTGCAGGAGCTTCTTTTGAGCAGTCTGTGCTGTAATGCGGATGAAAATATGTTAGAGGAAGATTTTATCAGTCGTCCGGACCGTGCACCATATCTTTTTATGGTCGGTGATGTTAAGCAGAGTATATACCGTTTCCGACAGGCAAGACCCGATCTTTTTCTGCATAAATATGAGAAATATGCGACCGGAGAGAGCGTCTGCCGGAGGATAGACCTGCATAAGAATTTCCGAAGCCGTGCAAGCGTGCTGGAAGCCGCTAATTATATTTTTGAACATATTATGACGAAGGAACTTGGCGGGATCTGTTATGATGAGCAGGCAAGTCTTGTGCCGGGAGCGGATTTTGGAGAATGCAGCGAACGGACAGCGGATCTGACAGAGGTACTTCTTTTTGATCAGGAGAATGACCAGGCGGCGGTTTTTGATAAAAAGGAGTTTGAAGCAGCAGGCATCGGGCAGAAGATCAAGGAACTGGTGCAGGGAGATGATCCTTTGTTTGTCCGTGATAAAGATGGATACAGAAAAGTACGGTTTGGTGACATTGCCATTCTGCTCCGCAGTATGACAGGCTGGAGTGAGAAATTTATCGAAGTATTAAATGAAATGGGAATTCCTGCTTTTGCAGATACCAAGACAGGATATTTTACAAGCATGGAAGTAGAGACGGTGCTCAACCTGCTTCATGTGATCGATAATCCAAGACAGGATATTGCGTTGAGTGCTGTATTACGGTCGATCTTTTGCCGGCTGACGGATGATGAACTGGCATGGATCGGAAGTATTCCGGATGGCGTGGATTTTTGGGAAAGAGTACAGGGATTTTTGGATTTCTGCCGTTGGAAAAAGGGAGAAGAGTCCGTTTTCGAAGAATATAAAGAGAAAGGCATTGACCTGACGAAATGGGATACCATCCTAAAAGAGCAAAAAGACAGAGAAAGTTTAAAAATAAAATTAACTACATTTGTAGAAAAAATAAAGGAATATCGTTCTTTTGTACAGATTCATTCGGTATACGAACTTTTACGCAAGATTTATAAAGAGAGCGGCTATTATGATTATATGGCATCTATGCCGGCAGGAGAAAAACGAAAAGCAAATTTAGACATCTTATTGCAGCAGTCGATTGAATTTGAAAGTCATGGACATAGTGGCATTTTTGGCTTTACCTATTATATTGAAAGTCTGCAAAAATCAGATATTGATTTTGGAGAAGCTTCGATACAGGATGAAAACACAAATGCCGTTCGTATCATGACGATCCATAAAAGTAAAGGCTTAGAGTTTCCTGTTGTTTTTGTGGCAGGCATGGGAAAACGTTTTAATATGATGGATGCAAGAAAGGCAACGATCATTGACGGAGAACATGGAGTTGGCTGTGATTATATCAATCTGTCTATGCGTGTTTGCAAGCCCAGCCTTTTTAAAAGATATATCGCGAATGCAATGGTTTTGGAAAATCTGGCAGAAGAACTTCGGGTGCTATATGTGGCGTTGACCAGAGCAAAAGAAAAACTGTATATTACAGGAGCTGTAAAAGATGCGTCAACGGTACTGAAACGATGGATACAGCAAAGCAGTATACAGAATTTTGTGATATTGAAGAAAGCACAGACTTATCTTGACTGGATCATGACTTCTCTTTTTACCCGTGATTCATTGAGAAATGCTATGAGTTTGAAAGGGAATCGTTTGGCACAGGATGAACTTTACCGCATTTTTGTGTATTCGCAGGACGAGATCATCGGAAAAGAAGCTAAGGAGCTTGGAACGGAAGCTCTTTTACAACAAAAGCTTAGGGATATTGATCCGAACAGTATCTATGACAAAGATATGCATGAAGCTTTGCTGCAGCGTTTGAACTATGAATATCCTTATCGGGATGAGACAGATCTGCCGATTAAAGTTTCTGTGTCAGAATTAAAAAGAAAATCCTATGAAAATGCAATGAAGATGGAAGAGGAGGAAGAACTTTCTCTTCTAAAGGAAGACGACTTTTACATGAACAAGTCAGACATGACAAAGGATAGCAAATCTGGTCAGATAGAGGAAAGCAATTCAGATGCAGCAGACAAAGTATCTGAAACAGATCTGACGGAAATTGAAATTCCTCGTCCGGCATTTTTACAGAAAGAGAAGGAAGTTTCAGGAACTGCCCGTGGTACGTTGTATCATTTAGTAATGGAACATTTTCCATATGCACAGATCCGCAGTGATGGCGGAAAATGGGATGTTGCAGCCTTTCAACGTTATCTGGCACAAATGGTACAAAATGGTTATATGACACAGGAAGAAGCCAAACTTCTAAATTGTCGTAAGTTTGTCGCATTTCTCGAAACGGATATTGGAAAGAGAATGGCAGCAGCGCAGGAACAAAAGACACTCCGCTTAGAACAGCCATTTATGCTTGGTATTCCGGCAGATCAGATCTATACAGAGAAAAAGAGTAAAGAACTGATCATGGTACAGGGAATTATTGACGCCTTTTTCTTCGAAGACGAAGATATTGTATTGGTGGATTACAAGACAGACCGTGTCAGACGAAAAGATGGCACGGAGCTTGTCGAAAAATACAAAGAACAGCTTAAGTATTACGCACAGGCATTGGAACGGTTAAGCGGACGAAAAGTCAAAGAAAAGATTATCTATTCCTTCGCGTTATCAAAGGAAATTCCGGTGGAATAACAGAACGAGGAATGGAATAATAAATGAAAAAGAAAAGCAAGTGGCAGTGAAGTTGTCATTTGCTTTTCTTTTATAGAATAGGAAACGTATTTCAATTATTAGTGATTTGCTGTCCTAAGCATCCGGGTTTATTTTATCGAGTTCTGCTAACCATAGATTGACAGAAGCATCACTGGGCATTCGCCAGTCACCGCGCGGAGACAGTGCAACACTTCCGACTTTTGGACCGTCCGGCAGGCAGGAACGCTTAAATTGCTGCGCAAAGAAACGCCAATAGAAGGTCCGAAGCCATTTGTAGATCGTTTTATCATCATAAACACCATCAAAAGTATATTTCGCAAGTCGGTAGATCTTAGCCGGTCTGAATCCCAATCGCATCAGGTAATATAAGAAGAAATCATGCAATTCATATGGTCCTACGATATCTTCCGTCTTCTGGGCAATCTTTCCGTCTTTAGGAGGCAGAAGTTCAGGACTTACCGGTGTGTCTAAGACATCGAGCAAAATGTCATGTAGTTTCTGCTCTTTGGTTGTCTCAGCGTAATACAGTACGAGATAGCGAACCAGAGTTTTCGGAACAGAACAGTTTACACCATACATAGACATATGATCACCGTTATAAGTTGCCCAGCCAAGAGCAAGTTCCGACATATCTCCGGTACCGATCACCATACCGTTTGTCTGGTTTGCAAGATTCATTAAGATCAATGTACGCTGGCGTGCCTGTGAATTTTCGTAAGTGACATCATGCACGGAACTGTCATGCCCGATATCCCGGAAATGCAGATTAACGGCTTCATGGATCGGAATTTCTTTTAGCGTGGCACCGAGAATTTTTGTCAATTCACAAGCATTCTGATAGGTGCGGTCTGTTGTTCCAAAGCAAGGCATTGTTACAGAAAGAATGCCGCTGCGGTCAAGTCCGAGCATATCGAAAGCTTTTGCGGTGACTAAAAGAGCAAGTGTGGAATCAAGTCCGCCTGAAATGCCAACGACAGCACTGGTGCAATGTGTATGGGCAAGACGCTTTTTCAGACCTAATGCCTGAATATTTAAAATTTCATTACAGCGACGATCGCGGTCTGCTTTGTTCTGCGGTACAAATGGTGTCTGTGTAAAAGTACGTGTCAGGTTCGTTGTACCAACATGATGAAAATGGAATGGCAGGATCAGATAGCCGGCATCTTTCGGAAGAATCGTTTCATATGTGCTCATCCGGCGGCGTTCACTGATCAGTTTTTTCAAGTCCAGTTCGCTGATAATCATGTCATTATGGAAACGGCTTGTCTCTTTTAAGATCGTTCCGTTTTCGGAAATGATATTGTGCCCGGCAAAGACAAGATCGGTAGAAGATTCACCCTCACCGGCATCTGCATAGATGTAACCACTGACAAGGCGGGCAGACTGGTTGCGGACAAGTTCACGACGATAAATGTCTTTTCCTGTAGTTTCATCACTGGCGGACAGATTTGCGATCACGGTAGCACCGACTAAAGCATGTTCGCAGGATGGCGGAATAGGCATCCACAAGTCTTCGCAAATATCAATGCCAAGTATAAATTCCGTCATGTTGTCTGCCTGAAATAAAAGATTTGTTCCAAAAGGAATGTCTTTACCGGCATCTCCAAGAGCGGTTAAAGTGATCCTTTCATAGCCCTTGCCCGGAGTGGTAAAATGTCTTGCTTCATAGAATTCGGAATAGTTTGGAATGTGTTGTTTTGGTACGATTCCAAGAATCTTTCCTTCGTGGATCACGGCTGCCACATTATAGAGAGAGTTGTGCAAAAAGAAAGGAAAACCGACTACGATCAGCATATCGGTAGCGATGGAAGCCGCTAAGATTTCCTTTAAACCATCACAAATTTTATCAAGGAGAAGCTCTTGCAGGAAAAGATCATTACAGGTATAACCGGTCATACAAAGCTCCGGGAATACAACAACCTTGGCATCCCGGCTGTTTGCCTCTTTGATCCGGGCAATGATATTGGTAACGTTATGTGCGATATCGGCTACACTCACATCAGGAGTGGCAGCAGCGACACGAAGAAAACCGTCTTTCATAATTTCAAAATCCTTTCTATGGTTTCCAGTTTGTTATAGTCTGGCTGAATTATAATCAAAATGTGTAAAAAAACAAGTAAGACTATATTACAACAGTTTAGAAGTTAATACAAATTTGTTGTGGCTTCTTTTTGATTTGTGTATAATGATTCAGGGATTAAAAACAGATAGCAAGGTATGTTTACATATAAATTGCTGTTTCTTTTTTGTTTCAAAAAAATGTAAGTTTGTAGAAATGGAATAGCAATGATCTATTGTATCGTGGGGGATGGAAATACGATTGTCCTTGCAATATGATTATAGTATTACATGTTGATTGGAGAGAATGAGATGAACTGGCTTGGCAGAATTTTTTATACTGTTTTATCAATGAGTGGCATGATGCTTTTTTTGGCACCTTTGGTTTTGCTGCTTCGTTTTGGTATGAGAAATCAGGAAAAGAAATTTATGAAATGGGAATGGTGGCTTGTATATCTGCGGAGTCTCTGCCCGGTTGCATTATCAAGCCCAATCTGTTTTTTTGACAGTTGGAACAGGCAATACCATCTCTTTTTATCAACGCTTGGACTGACAATAGAAGAGCAAAACGGTATTATGAATAGCTGGAGTGCCGTTTTTTTGCATCCGGTTCATATGACAAAAGCATTTACTGTCTGTGCGGTGACATGGGCAGCAGGGGTATTTTTGGTGCTGTTTAGTGCATTTTTTGTACAAAGAAGAGTGAAGCAGACTTTGATGCAGGGAAAAGAGATCGGAGAAGATATTTTAGAATCCGGTACAACATCTGTCCCGGTCCGCTTTGGCTTTTTTCATAAGATACATGTCGTTCCGGCAGGAATGCATGCACGGGATATGCGTTATTATTTGCAACATATACAGGCACATTCTTTTGAAAATGCAAAAAGGATCGTGGTTGTCGGTATCACAGCGATCCATTGGTTTAATCCGGTCATGTGGCTTTACTATATTCTTTGGAATCATGATGAAGAATATCTTGCGGATGAAAAGGCAGTGCATAAGAAGCCGTCAGCCGAATGCCGCGAATATGCACAAGGACTTTTGAATATTCAAAAAGAATCAAAGAAATTACATTTGTCGCTTTTTACGATCCGTGAGGGAAATGTAGAAAAGCGTGCTCAGAGAATGATGTACCTGAAGTGGGATAAGACCGGAGAAAAGCTGTTAAATTTTCTGATATGGTCTGTTACATTGATCCTGTTTTTCCTGCTTGCACCAATGAAGATAGCATGGAGTGGGGGAACCTGGCAAAATCCTGTTGATTCATCAAAAGGATCCCTTTTTTCAAATATAAAAGGAATCGTGATCGCTAAGACAGATATTTCATCCCCGGATGGGCTGGACCGGATCTTAAAGTTAGAATTGCTTGAAAAAGATAAGACAGACAAGGATTCTTATACCGGAACATTTGCTTTAAGAATGTATGATGATTTTGACAACCGGATTGCATCTCTTTCAATGAAGGACATTTTTGGCACCGGTGGCAGTTATGCATTCCCGAAAGATATGAACCTGTTTGTCGGAGATTACAATGGTGATGGTACGCAGGAAGCAGTTTTAGGAAAGAAGTTATCATTGTCTCAAAAAGAATTTGACAGGATGACAGAGCAGACAGACAGCTCACAAAAAGTCAAAGATTATACTGTATATTCTTACAGCGTGATCAATCTTGAAAAAGAAAATATGCAAGTGATCGGCAGTGACATCTGTGCGGCAGTTTCAAAAAATGGGAAAAAGGAACTTTCTTCTTCTGTAGAACTTGATACGATCGAAGATATTACGACTGTATTTTCCGTTCCGTTTGCCAAAGAGACGCAATATTATGTCTGGAATCAGGAAAAAGGAAAATACGAACAAAAAGATCTGTCAAAGAAAGATCTTGAACAATATAAGACAGACAGCACAGCAGAAGCAAAAGAAGAAACACAGGAACATACGCTGAAAAACAATAGTGGAAGTACGGCAGTGCTTGTCACAACGAAAAAAGACAGCGATGGCAATGAAGACATTCGGTCGCTTATCCTTTCCCCGAAAAAAAATCAAAAGAAATGGGATAATATTCATGGATATTATTGCGACTTAAAGTGGATCACACAGGAAAATGTTTTGAACAACCGCTATGCAATGCTGATCTATAACGGTACAAAAGCACAGACTTTTACTGTTTATGATACAAAGACACGAACGCAGTATTATCAGCAGGAGGATGGAACAACGCAGCTTGCAAAGGTCTTTAAGCAATACAAAGAAGATGATATTACATTTGAAGACGGAGCAGTCGTTGTCTATAATTTAAAGGAATTAAAAGACGATATCCTGACGATCGGCTTTGCGGGACAGGCAGATAACGGAATTACCGTAAAAGGAAGCTACCAATACGATATCAAAAAGAAGCTGACAACGAACTTTACTTATTCCAGGGAAGCTGACACCGATGCCTCTGCATCACCGTCACCGACCACCAAATAAACTTTTCTACCATAGTAATTTGAACTAAAATGCACGAACATTTACAGTTATTCACATAATCGCACACAAACAATGTCCGAATTTACAGGTAAGCAATCCCCTCCTCCCCATGCTAAAATAATAGTGTGGAACAAATATATCAAATATACAAAAAGTGCCTTTTCTACATACTTCTTGTAGTTCATAACGATCTTTTTGGGACTGTAATGCGTGATCTATGGAATGTATATTTCACGTTTCTATTTCTTTTTGACTTTGGGGTGACACGCCATCCGGTTAGGATATCTGATTTTTTATGCTTTTTTGCTGATTGGGCGCGGGTCATAACTATAGGGGCGACTCAGCCTGAGTAGCATTGTTGCCAGGGACACGCTCCCGCTTCGCAAAGCCACGTAGCGCACACATAGCACTTCAAAAAGCAAAAACACTTTTTGAAGCGCAAGTGGCGACGGGCTTAGAGATTCCCCGGCAGCAATGTACATCAGAACTGGTCTTGCCCCTATATCAGATGAGAGCGCCCATAATCAGAGCAAAAAAGCAAAAAATTTTAGATATCCTTAGCGGATGAAACAGTGCCCCCATAAGTCAAAAGAAATAGAAACGTGAATGCACACACCTGAAATAGATCACGCTATAGTCCCAAGAAGAGCGTTATGAAGCACTTTGTGTATGTTTGAAAAGGCAGGAGGTATGAAGATATGATCGTATTGCAGAATATCAGTAAGTATTATTATACAGATACGTCCGTAACGCAGGCATTGCGTAAGATAAATCTGGAATTTAAGATTGGTGAATTCGTGGCGATCACCGGTGAGAGCGGCAGCGGCAAATCAACGTTGCTTAATGTGATCAGTGGAATGGATGCATTTGATGATGGTGAAATGTTTTTTTGCGGGGAACCGACCTTTCAATATGATGCAGCGGATTGGGAGAATTTTCGAAGAAATGAGATCGGATTTGTTTTTCAAAATTACAGTCTGATCGGACATTATACTACAGTAGAGAATATAAAAAGTGCCCTTTTGATCATGGGATATCAGGAAGAGGAAGCTACAAGACAGGCCGTGACATATCTTGAAAAAGTAGGATTAAAAGGATTGGAAAAGCAGCGTGCATCGGAATTATCAAGTGGACAAAAGCAGAGACTGTCAATTGCGAGAGCGCTTGCTAAGAATACATCTATTATTGTGGCAGATGAGCCGACCGGCAATCTGGACCGTGAGACCGGAGACCAGATTATACAGCTCTTAAAGGAACTGTCAAAAGATAAGCTTGTTTTGATGGTTACACATAACTATGATCAGGCAGAACCTTATGTTACAAGAAAGATTCGTCTGCATGATGGAGAAGTTGTAGTCGATGTACCGGTCAATGAACAGGATGAATCTGTTATAGACAGCAAAACAGAGCAGGAAGTGATGGCTGCTGCAAAAAGAGAAGATATCACAGCAGATACAACGACAAAAGAATGGAAAAAGAAACAATACCGCATTGCAAGGATCTTTGCACGTATGAATACGAAGACGCAGCAGTCAAGAGCATGGCTGTTTCGAACTTTTTTGTTTCTGACGGCAGTAATTTCTTTTGTTTTTATCGGTGAGCTTTTTGCGAATGCAGATGATACGAAGACAAAAAATTATGACAGAGATATCTTTTATCAGAAAAACGACAGCAGACTTTCTGTTCGTAAAAAAGACGGAAGTGCTATGACTACAAAGGATGTTGCAAAGCTAAAGCAGATCAGAAACGTAGTGACAGCAGACCAGTATGATTATGCAAATGATATTAACTATTATGTGGATAAAGGAAAAGATTATACTTATACATATGGTACAACCGGTTCGCAAAATACATCCGATGTAATAAGCAATGGATATGAGGAAGTGTCTACAGGAGTACGCAGTCAGTATCATGATGATAAAAATGTAAAATTCCTTCATCGGAATAAATTCATGCATTCGGCTACCTGCATTACAAAAGCAGATCTAAAGAAAGGCCGCCTGCCAAAGAGCCGTAATGAGATCGTTTTATATGAAGATGGGAAGAAGAAACTAAACAGCAGCATTGAAATTTATTTCACTTCATCCAATATCATGGGTTCAGAAACATATTATCATAATAAGTTCAAAGTCGTAGGTGTATTAAAAGAAAAGACATCCCAGATTTATTTTGACAATGATCTGTGTCATATGCTTTCGGCTGCTGCGGATGGTGACCAATGTACGCTTTTTTATTCGTTTGATCTGAAAACACAGGATTACCTTGGAAGCAACCAATTCTATCTTGTGATCAATGATAAGCTCAAAGGAAGTGAGGCCAGAGTCTCAAGAAACCATTTATTACAGCCTGTCGGATATGATACCTATTCGAGCCCTGTAGAAGACATTATTCCGGGGGATGATGCACTTACGGTTCAATTTAATACAAACCGGAAAGGTCTTTCGAAAGAAACCTTAAAACTGGATGATGTCAGACAAAAGCTGCACGTAACCGATAAGCTAAATGACCAGAGTGGTGCGATCTTGGAAGTCAGTGAGGAATTTTTCAACAAGATCTTCACAAGAAAAAGTACGCAGTGCTCTGTATATATCAAAAATTATACAAAGACAGATCAGGTGATCCGTGATATCGAAAAGGCAGGTTATACGGCAGTCAGCACTTATCGTATCAGTTCCGTAAATTATAATGAAAATAAAGTGATGGATCGTCTGGTATTTATCGGAATCTCCGTCGGAATCCTTCTTGTTCTGATCATCGTAGAAATCCTGATCCTGCGTTCTTTAATGAAGATCAAGATCAAAGATTTTTTTGTGATGAAATCCATGGGTATGCAGATCCATATGATTAATAAGATCAGCCTTTTTGAAATGACACGTTATTGTATCGAAGCTATCCTGGCAGCCGTAGTAGTTATGCTTGGGTTATATGCGGCGGGCATTCCGGTGATCAGGGAAATGATGATCTATTATGGTGTTGCCACTTACCTTTGCTTCTTTGTCTATAATCTGCTTTTGGAATATGCAACAGTACGTTCCTTTAATAAGCTTCTGAAAGGGAGGATGGCATCATGATCAAAGTAAATCAATTAGAGAAATATTTTAATAAAGGAAAGAATAATGAACTTCATGCTTTAAAGGGTGTCAGCGTAACTTTCGAAGATAAGGGGCTGGTATGTATCTTGGGAGAAAGCGGTTCCGGTAAGACAACGCTGTTAAATGCGATCGGTGGTCTGGATACCTTTCAGGGCGGTTCAATGGAGATTGAGGGGATCACATTAAATAAATATGATCCTAAGGCAGTAGAAAAGATCCGCAATGATAAATACGGATATATTTTTCAAAACTATTATCTGTTGCAGGATTATACCGTTGCATACAATGTCAAACTTGCATTAAATACATTTGACATTTCCGAAGAGGAGAAGGATGAGAGGGTTGAGTATGTCTTACAAAAGTTAGACATCGCAAAGTACAAGAAAAAACTGGTATCACAGTTATCCGGTGGTCAGCAGCAGAGAGTTTCGATCGCAAGAGCATTGGTAAAATCGCCAAAGATCATTTTGGCGGACGAACCAACCGGAAACCTTGATGAAGAAAATACACTGCGTACTATGAGTATTTTGCGTAGTATTGCAAAAGATTGTCTGGTTATACTGGTATCGCATGAAAAGAGGATCGCCAGATTTTTTGCAGACAGGATCATTGAGATCGCAGATGGTTGTATTGTAAAGGATTATGAAAACAAAAACCAGACGGCTTATCAGAGAATGGATGACGGAAATATCTATCTACAGGATATGGAATGTACGGATGTTGTCGAGAATGACAAATATGAGATTCATGTTTACGAAGAGGAACAGACACAGGATAAGATCCGTTTGAATCTTGCATGGAAGAATGGAAAGCTTTACATTCAGAATCTTGAAAACTATGATGTGCTTTTTGAAGGAGCAGAAGCCGGTTGTGAAATGATTGATGATACAAAGCCCGACATTGATATGGAAGATGTAGAAGAGTTTGAGTTTTCTCTTCCTCGTCTTAAGGATCATAAGAAGGCAAAGCTTAGTAAAAAAGAAATCTGGAAGCTTGCCTTGGAAAACATTCGTCTGATGGGCAAAAAGCAGGCATTTATTGTCGGAATTCTTGTGGTTGCGGCAGTCATGCTGACGATCACGATTGCAAACTTTACAAACGGTGTATATTACAATGAGAGAGAAGTTGTATCAGAAGATTCGCATTATGTCACGGTAGGTATTTCACCGCAGGCAAGTGTCGATGATAATGAATATGACAAAGCATTTAAAGCATTTTGTAAGAAAAATGCATTTACCGGTGCAAACTCTGATATCTATCGTTCCAATGGCGGGGCTTTAAGTTTGCAATGCGACAGTTTCCGGCAGTTAGCATCTTCCGGTGTTGTTTTTAAGAAGTTTTCGTATGTTTCTTTAAACGAAGTCAGCAAGAAAGATCTGATCTATGGAAGAATGCCGCAAAAGAGAAATGAAATCGTAGTAGACCGCTGGATCTTTGATGCATTTTTTGATAAAGATAATTCTTATCAGGCGATTTATCGGGATGTAAAATCGTTCTTAAATGAACATCTGACATCCGATATCACCGGAGATACGTTCCAAATCGTTGGCATTTCCGACAAAGGAGAACCAAGCATTTATATGGATCAATATACAGCTATGGGCATTTCAATCAACGGTGATAAGATTGCAACGCTTGAGCAGCTTCAGAAAGAATATCCGGGACAATATGACAACCAGACATTAGGAGATCATGAGATCATGGTGTCTAAGGAAGAGATGAAAGGATACAAGCGTAGAAAAGTCAACAAAGTTACTATGGAAAATGGAAATGAATATACGATCGTCGGTGCGTTTCCGAATACATTTCATGTAAAATATATTTTAAATGATAAGGACTGTCAGGAGCTTCGTAATCAATTTATCCTTACATCAAAAGGATATAACGTTTATACGCAAGATACGAAAAAGACGATCGCAGCATTAAAGAAAGCAGCACAGGAATATAGCGATATCTTTACATTAAGTGCGTATTCTCCAAGTCAGAAGCAGATTGCACATTATCAGAAGAAACAAAAAGAACGTGCATCGGGAAGCCGTTTGATCATGGTTGCGGCTATTCTGGTATCTCTCTTTATCATTTACTTTACGATCAAGTCCAATGTCACTTCACGTACGGAAGAATTGACGGTATATCGTCTGATCGGAATCGCACAGGGAAGTATTATCAAAGCCTATCTTTTAGAAATGCTTTTGATCACATCCTATACGGTGCTTCCGACTGTATTGATCGTAAGTGGTGTGATACAGTTCTTTGGTTCGATTCCGTCTTTGGAACTCGGACTGATCTTCCCGTGGTGGACTTCGGTTGCGCTGATCGCAGCGTTATATGTATTAAACCTGCTGATCAGTTATATTCCGGTCAAAGGAATTTTAGCAAAACCACCGGCAGTATTGGCAGTAAAAGAATAACGATTCATTATAAAAACGTGCATAAGCCGTCATTTTACAGCAATGTAAAGTGGCGGCTTTCTTTTTTCTTGTATGTAAAATCCACCTCTTGTTATGTAAATTTTTTATTACAATCTTTTTACGCTGTCATGATAGTTTACCCCAAAATGCTGTGCTAATCTTTTAGTTGTCCGAAGGATACAGCACCGGATGAAAGGATAAGCAGATGAATAAATTGTTGATAAAAAATTGTGTACCGGCAATTATTGCTTTGACATTAACCGGACTTTATTCGGTAATAGATGGATTGTTTATCGGGAATGCACAGGGAGACAATGGACTGGCGGCAATTAACATTGCATGGCCCGTTACAGCATTGATCACGGCAGCAGGAACCGGCATGGGAACAGGTGGAAGTATCTTATATGCTTCTTTTTGCGGAAAGAAAAAGCAAAAGGCAGCAGACAGCGTACTTTTGCAGACACAGATTCTTTTTTTGATAACAGGCATTGCATTACTATTGGTTCTTGGTATCTGTAAAGACGGATTGCTTTCTCTTTTTGGAGCAAAAGGAATCATTTTTAGATTGGCAGAGCAATATACGAAAGTTATATTACTCGGAAGCCTTTTTCAGGTCGTAGGTGCAGGTGTGATCCCGCTTCTTCGCAGTACCGGTATGGCAGTATCAGCAATGGTAGTCACGATCATTGGAATGATCATCAACATGACAGCAAATGCAATTTTTCTTTTCATATTTCATATGGGAATACGGGGAACAGCCTGTGGAACGGTTCTGGCACAGAGTGTTGTCTGCATGGCAGGACTTTTCCTGATCGCAAAGAAAACCGGAGTATGGATCCGTTGTGCTACGGTCTGGAGGCAGAATGTTTACCGGATCGGAAGAATTCTGTCGATGGGTGTTGCTTCATTTGGCGTGGCAATGTCAGCCACGATCGTTTTGATCTTTACGAACCGGCAATGTCTGAGGTATGGCGGAACAAAAGCAATAGCAGTTTATGCAGTCATATCGTATCTGGTCTTTCCGGTACAGTCTTTATTGCAAGGTGTAGGCGAGGGAGCTTTGCCATTGATGAGTTTTGCATATGGAAAAGGAGATCAAAAGGAACTTCGCTGCATCAAAAGAGGTGCAAAGTTTTTACTGGCAGGGTTAAGTATCCTTGTATTTGTGGCAGCAGCATTTAGTATTCCGTTTATCGGTACATGGTTTGGCATGTCAAAAACAGGTTGCCAACTCTTTGTACATGGCATGAAAATAAGTGCTTTGGCTTTTTGCATGATGGGATTTGTTAAATTCCATATAGCAGAGCAAAGTGCGATACAGAATGTAAAAGAAGCCTTTCTATTGACATATGGTGAAAGCCTTTTGTTAGCACCGGGATTACTTTTTCTTCTTCCGATTAAGCTCGGACTCGATGGTATCTGGTGGTCACTTCCGGGGACAGCAGCCGGAATGCTTCTGTTTTATTATCTGCTGCAAAAAGGAAACCAAGCAAAAGAAATGAGGAATGATTGTGAGTAGGAAATTTAACTGGAAAAGATGGTGCAGCGTCATGGCATTTGTCATACCGGCACTTCTTCCATTGGTTGTGTTCTGGATCTATCCGATCCTTAGATCACTTTATTTGAGTTTTACAGACTGGGATTATATGTCATCGGAGTATTCGATCATCGGTTTTAAGAATTACATATCACTTTTTAAGGATACACGTTTTTATGAAGCATTATGGAATACCTTTATCTTTGGAATCGGAACCGTGATCCCTACGATTGCCGGTGGCGTGGTACTTGCATTGCTTTTACAGAAAGCATTCAAAGGAGATGGCATTTTTAAATTCATTCTCTTTTCACCATGGATCACACCAACCGTTGCGATCTCTATTGTCTGGACATGGATCTATGAACCGGATGTCGGAATTGCCAATGCGGTTTTAAAATTCTTACACTTACCGGCATTGCAATGGATCAACAGTTCCAAGACTTCCATGCTTGCGGTTATTATCGTAACAATCTGGAAAAGTCTTGGCTATGCAATGATCTTTTATATCACCGCACTTGAGAAAGTACCAAAAGAACTCTATGAAGCAAATGCACTGGATGGAGCAAACAGTTGGCAACGTTTCCGTGACGTGACATTTCCAAGTATTTCACCGACAACCTTTTTCTTAGTGATCATTACAATGGTCAATTCGCTTCAGGCATATGACCAGATTCAGATCTTAACGCAGGGTGGACCGTCAGGAAGCACAAGAACACTTTTATATATGTATTATCAGCTTGGCTTTGAAGAATATAACATGGGGCAGGCAACCGCAGTTGCGATCGTGCTGATCATTATTACCGTGATCTTGTCATTGCTACAGTTCGTCGCTTCTAAAAAATGGGTACATTATTAGAACAGACAGGCAGCAAATGTCTGTGACAGAAAAAGAAGAAAGATCAATATGATATAGAACATACAGGTTATGATCCTGATAAGAAAAGAGGATAAACATGGAAAAAATAGAACGATGGAAACAAAGAGGAACGTTAGCGATCAGGCTTCTTTTGCTTGCGATAGCGGGTATCTTTACGATCTTTCCGTTTGTCTGGATGATCGTAAGTGCGTTGAAAACAAAAGCAGAGATTATGGATACTTCCGTATTCTTTGCAAAAGTACCGCAATGGGCAAACTTTAAATCGATTTTTTCTGATTCACCATTATTACATTATGTCTGGAACAGTTTATTTGTATCAACATTGACGCTGGCATTACAGCTTCTTTTTGGAGCATTGATCGCTTATGCAGTTGTTTTTATGGAGTTTCGAGGAAGAAAGCTTCTCTTTGCGATCATTATGGGAACCTATATGCTGCCTACCGCGGCAACGTATATTCCGTCTTATATTATTTTGGCAGATATGAATCTGTTAAATACATTTACAGGTCTGATCATTTCAAACTGCGTCAGCATTTTTGGAATCTTTTTATTACGACAGGCATTTATGCAAGTGCCTATGGGATTGATCGAGGCAGCAAGGATCGATGGAGCAAGTCATTGGAAAATTTTATGGAGAGTCGTCGCACCAATGACGAAATCATCGTTTATTACATTTGGTTTGATGAACTTTATTACCTGTTACAACAGCTATATGTGGCCATCCCTGATCACAGATGATCCGGACAAAAGTCTGGTTTCTCAGGGATTGCGGCGATTCTTCATTGAAGGTGGTTCGTATGGAACAGAATGGCCGCTTGTTATGGCAGGAAGTACGATCATTGTTCTTCCGCTTCTGATCTTATTTGCATTTACACAGAAGTGGTTTATCAATGGAATCGGTGGAGATACCGGTATGAAGGGGTAAGTCCCTTTTATATAGATATCGGGAGTGTCAAAAGAGTGAATGCTTTTGATGCTTTCGTAAAAATGTAACGTGCACAGTTACCGGGGACCGTGTGTGCGGTTCAAAAGTTTGGATCAATTTAGAAATAAAACAGGTTAAAAAAACTAAGAAATGAGGTAAAGAAATGAGAAAAAAATTAGTAGCAATGTTATGTTCGGTTACGATCGCTGCAATGGCGGTAACAGGTTGTGGAACAGGTGCAAAGAACAGTACAGCAAAGAAAGATGCAAATGGAGCAGTCGAAGTAGACTTCTGGTTCTCCGGTGGTAAGACAGCAGTTAATGTGTTACAGAGTACAGTAGATGATTTCAATAAATCACAGAAAAAATATCATATCAACACCGTAACACAGGCAGATTATGATGAAACATATGAGAAATTACAGGCAGGTATTGCCGGAAAGAAAGCACCGGACATGGCACTGTTAGATGTAGATAAAGCAAGAAACCTTTCGAATAAAAAACTGACAGCCGATATCCAGCCTTTTGTAGATAAGGATAAAGATTTTGATAAATCAGATTATCTCGATGTATTTTTAAATCAGGGATATGATGACAACGGTAAGTTATTCGCATTGCCCGCTTATGGAACAACCCAGGTAATGTACTACAATATTAAGGCGTTCAAAGATGCTGGAATTAATGCTTCTGATATCAAAACGTGGCAGGATCTGAGTGCTGCTGCAAAAGAGATTCATGAAAAGAATAGCAAGATGGCAGGCTGGGAGCCGATGTGGGGCAAAGACAACATGGTAGATGCTGCGTTGAGCAATGGTGCAAGTATTCTAAGTAAAGACGGTAAAACCGTTGAGATCAATTCTGATGCATGGGTAGAAGTTTGGGACAGTTTCCGCAGTTGGATTCATGATGATAAGACCATGAAGATTCATTCCGGTGGTCAGGGCTGGGAATACTGGTACAAGACAATTGATGATGTTCTTGCAAATAAAGCAGGTGGATATACAGGTTCTTCGGGAGATCAGGCAGATCTTGACTTTACAAAAGTTGCAGCAATGGAACAGCCGGGCTGGGGTAACAACGCTTCTGCACCGACAGCAGACGCATTACAGTTAGTGATGTTAGAAAACTCATCGGACGAAGAAAAACAAGGTGTCTATGAATTTATGAAATATTTTACAACAGCTGAAAATCAGGCTAACTGGTCCATGAACACAGGTTATGTTGCTGTAAGAAAATCAACACAGGATGTAGAGAAGTTTAAGACTTACGCTAAAGATCATCCACAGGCACTTGTTCCATTACAGCAGGCAATGCATGGTTCGATTCTTCCGGAAGATCCGACAGGAGGAAAGATCTGGGATGCATTAAAAATCGCAGCAGATGAAGTAGAAATTGAAGGGAAGTCTGCAAAAGAAGCTTTGGATAAAGCACAAAAGACGGCACAGGAAGCTTTGAATGCGGTACAGTAAAGTACAAAAGTTTAAACGAAAAATGTATGATAGAAGGATGTAGGAAATCGTGAAAGAACAGTTATCATGGAGCATAGACCGTCACTCTGATCCGGTATTGTATCGGGAGATTGCGTTAAAAGAAGAGACGAAGCAGCTCTTTTTACAGGTGCAATATCCTAAAGAATTCGAATATGGAAGCTTTTTGGTAATCTTTGACAGCAATGGACAGATGCGTTTGCAAAAGCTGTTAGGTTATGGTGAACAAAAGATTGGCATTGGAACATCACCGCAGAATACAACGGTGGGCGGTGTTCCGGGCATCCTCCCGAAAGGAATTTACCGGATTGCACTTGGAATCTTTACGGAATATATGGAACGCTATGAAGGAACACTTCCGGTTACGGTACAGATAGCGATCGATACCGATGGTACAGAATCGTCTTTGACACAGCCGATCGGTGTATCATGCTGGATAGATGATCTTACGGATGGAAAAATGGTTTTTAATCGTTATGACCGAAAGAAAATATATAACGAACAGACAAGATGGTACAAAGGTGATTTTCATACGCATACAAGGTTGTCTGATGGAAAGCAGACCGTAGAAGATGCGATGAAGCTTGCAAAAGAAATGCAAATGGACTTTTATGTGCCAACAGAACATAATCTGGTTCACACAGGCTGGGTAGATACTTCGGTCATGCCGGTTCCGGGCGTTGAGATCACCACAGGACTTGGTCATTGTAACCTTTTTGGAATTACACAGTATCCGGGTTATATCACAGCAATCATGGAGCATATGAATCAGACAGACTTAGAAGACTATCTTTTGATGCAGATTCAGGAAGCAAAAGAAAAAGGCTGGCTTGTAAGTATCAATCATCCTTTCTTATACATCTGGAAATGGAAATGCAAAAAACTTGCATTAGAAGATATTTCCTGCATGGAGATTGTTAATGATCCGACTTATCGGTACGCAAAGGAAGCTAATGACAAGACAATTGACTTTTTGGATTTGTTACATAAGGATGGATATTGTATTACCGGAGTCGGAGGCAGTGATGCACATAATCTGCCCGGTGAATATTATCCGGGAGCAGATGAGCATTCGGTAGCAGGCGATCCGGCAACATTTGTCTATGCAGATGGGCTGAGTCCGGAAAAGTTACTTTCCAATGTCAAAAAAGGACATGTCTGTGTGACAAGACATTGTAACATTTCTTTTCAAGCCAAAGGAAAATGGAAAGAATACCTTCCGGGAGATCATATCGAAGAAGAAACGATCACGATCCGTATACAGGTAACCGATGCAAAGACACCAGCAGAGCTTTATGCAGTAAGTTACCGGGATGGTGTCTTAGGAGAACAGATACAAAAGATCAAAGTACCGGGTGGCAAAAAACAAGGCGATACGTATAGCTGGGAATGTTACTATTCGGTTATGGGAAGCGGATGGCAGTGGCTTCGCTTTGAAGTGCGGGACAGTGATGGAAATTTCATGGCATATACGAATCCTTTGTACTACGGAACCAAGGAACATTGTTTTATACAGCTTGGTGATGCATTAGAAGAAATGGATTAGTCTTTTATAAAAAGCGATGAAGTATTAGAAGAAATGGAGCAGACAGATGTTGATAAAAGGAATCCTGTTTGATAAAGATGGAACGTTGATCGATTTTAACTCTCTCTGGCTTAAAGCAGCAAAAGAGGTAGCACGATTGTTCTTGCAAGTCAATGGATTAACAGATACGAAAGAATTACAACAAGTGATCTTAGAAGCAATGGGAGTGATCAATGACACGATCGATGCAAAAGCACCGCTTGCTTACCAGACCTACCATGAGATTGCAAAAAGTATATGTGATGCATTGCAAAAAGAAGCTGTCGAACTGGACGAAGAGCTGGCAGGACAGCAGCTTTCCGTATTGTTTGAAAGTGTGATCAGCCGCAAAGAATTTTCTTATCAGCAGATCGTTCCACTAAAAGAACTTTTTGATCGTCTGCATCAGGAGCATATTTTGATCGGACTGGCAACAGCCGATACCGATACCGCAGTCAGAAGATGTTTTCAAAAGCTTGGCATTCTTTCGTGCTTTGATTTCCTTGGGTGGGATGATGGAAGTATGAAACCAAAGCCGGATACCGATATGTTTGAACGCTTTCGAAAAAAATATGATCTGCAGGCACAGGAGATCATGGTTGTAGGAGACACGCTAAACGATATGCTTTTTGCACACCGGTGTCATGCAACGGCAGCAGGTGTTTTGAGTGGACTGGCAACTTATGAAGAATTGGAAAAAGAGGCAGATATTGTGTTGGAAAATGTCGGAGAAATCCCGGATTATTTGGCTGACCAATGTATATAAAAGCAGTTAATGAAATGTCAATTAAAACAGATAAAAGAAAACTGCCTGTAGCATAAAAAAGGTCATGCAGATAAAAGAGAAATGCCGATTGCTACAGACGCAAAGAACTCTGTCTGTAGAATGAAAGGCTATGCAGATAAAATGAAAAGCCGATAAAAACAGGCAAAAAGAAATGAGGATGGATATGGCAGCAATAGAACTAAAACATGTATTTAAAAAATATGATGATAAAGTAACAGCAGTAAATGACTTTAATCTTACAATAGAAGATAAAGAATTTGTTGTATTTGTCGGACCGTCAGGCTGTGGAAAATCCACAACACTCCGTATGATTGCAGGGCTTGAAGAGATTTCGAGCGGTGAATTATGGATGGACGGACAGATCATGAATCAGGTAAAACCCAACAAGCGTAATGTGGCAATGGTTTTTCAGAATTATGCACTTTATCCTCATATGACTGTTTTTGAAAATATTGCATACAGTATGAAACTCAAACATATTACGAAAAAAGAAATGCAAAAAAAGGTTTCGGAAGTCGCAAAGATTCTGGATATCGAAACGATCCTTGACCGTAAGCCGAAAGAACTTTCCGGTGGTCAGAAACAGCGTGTAGCAATCGGACGGGCAATGGTTCGCAACCCGAGAGTATTTTTAATGGATGAACCGTTATCAAACTTAGATGCAAAGCTTCGTAACAAAATGCGTGCCGAGATCCATCATTTATATCAGATGTTAAAGACGACTTTTATCTATGTGACACATGACCAGACAGAAGCGATGACGCTTGGAACAAAGATTGTTGTCATGAAAGACGGAATCGTACAGCAGGTAGCCTCGGCAAAAGAGTTATATCGGAATCCGGCAAATGTTTTTGTTGCACAGTTTATCGGTTCGCCACAGATGAATCTGTTATATGGTAAGATCTTTTACCGTGATAAGAAGTATTTCTTAATGGTTCATGATTATCGCATTGATCTGCCAAAAGAGATGGGAGAAAAGCTCGAACAAAAAGATTATATCGGTAAGAAAGTTTTCGTCGGTGTACGTCCCGAAGATGTTGAGGTTTTAGATATGTCAAGAGGTGGTGATGGACTTAAAATGAATATAGAAGCACAGGAACTTTTAGGAGTACAGACGAATCTTTTCTTAAAGAGAAAAGATACCCATATGGCTGTCGTGGTAAAAGGAAGATCGGATCGAGCGATCGGTTCGGAGTGTGCAATCTGTCTCGATACAGATAAGATTCATCTGTTTGACATTGATACAGAAAAGAATATTTTGAAACAGAAACATGATCCGAAATAGTATTTAATCGGATTTGGGGAGATAACAGAATTCTGCTTGAAATATTATTTAATAACAATTTGAAACAACAGCAGAGCTCTGTTTGAAATATAACAAAATAGGTTTCTTGACAACGTAACACTGTTATGCTAACATAACAGTGTTATTTGATGTTAAAAACAATTTAAGGATGGCACTTGATATGGTAAAAGCAGTAAAGGATGAGAAAGAAACCAAAAGAAGGCTTCTGGAAAGTGCAAAAAAAGAGTTCCTTGAGAAAGGATATTTACAGGCATCGCTTCGAAACATTTGCAAAAATGCCGGTGTGACAACAGGAGCGTTGTATTTTTTCTTTGAAGGAAAAGAAGCTCTTTTTGCAGAGTTGGTAGAAGAACCATTGCAAATTCTAAAAAAGATTATGTTGCAGCACTATGAAGACGAGATGCAGCAGATCACAACAGCGGAACAGCAAAAAGAAGATCATATGGATGATACAGAAGCTTCGATGCAGATCATCCATTATCTGTATCAAAATTATGATGCGTTTCAGCTTCTTGTGAATAAATCAACGGGTTCGCGATTTGAACATACCATTGATGAATTTGTAGAATTCACGCAAAAGCATTATGCGCACTATGCGAAACTTTTACAAAAGCACAAAGGTTATGAACCGGTCAGCGAATATCTGATCCACTGGATCGCACATATGCAGGTTGATGTGTTTATTCATCTGCTGACGCATGTTTCCTCGGAGGAAGAAGCACAACAGTATATCCGTCCGATTGTAACGTATCTGACAGGAGGATGGGGTGCACTTTTTGCAGAGCATTAGCGGCACATAAAGTAAAAATTAAAAGTAAAAAATGTTAATTATCAGCTATATATCGGAAGAGATCATCAAAAGATATATAGCTATTAAAAAGACATTAACATAACAGTGTTATGTTAATGAGAATATTTATCAATAAGATGATGCAAGGATCAAAAGCGGATCGGTTTGCATGAATGCAAACGGATAGCGGCTGTAAGGATCAGGAAGGGGAAGAAATATGTATCTGGAAGTAAAAGATATCAAAAAAAGTTATGGTGCAGACGGAAGTTATATTCAGGTCCTGAAAGGGATCAGTACCGGAGTAGAAAAAGGGGAGATGTGCGTGATTCAGGGAACGAGTGGTTCCGGAAAATCGACATTACTTAATTGCATCGGTGCATTAGATGTTGTTGACAGCGGATCGATCTGTATTGATGGCAAAGAAATTGTCGGATTAAAACCACAAGAATTATCGGAATACCGGAGAGAAACGCTTGGTTTTATTTTTCAGTTTTACAATCTTGTTCCGAACCTTACGGTACGCGAAAACATAGAGGTGTGCCAATATCTGACGAATGAACCGCTAGAGATGGATGAACTTTTACATACATTAGGTCTTTGGGAACATCAGGATAAATTCCCGTCACAGCTTTCCGGTGGGCAGCAGCAACGCTGTGCGATCGCAAGAGCATTGATCAAGAATCCCAAACTCCTTTTACTGGATGAACCGACCGGTGCATTGGATTCCGTGACATCAAAAGAGATCCTGATCCTGTTAGAAAAGATCAACAGGCAGTATGGAACGACGATGCTAATGGTTACGCACAACAATTCGATCAAAGATATGGTACATAAAGTCATTCGGATCAAGGATGGCAGGATCAGTAAAGAATACCGGAATGAAAACAGAATACCGGCAGCTCGGTTAGAAGATCTGTAAGGTGAAGGAGGAAGATCATGCAGAAAGTTTTAAGGAAAAGAGTTTTAAGAGAGTTCCGGGAAAACCTGTTTCGTTATATTGCGTTATTTTTATTGATCGTACTTGGAATGTATCTGGTTGTCAGTCTGGTTGCGGCCGCAGAAAGCATTATTATCGGAACAGACCGTTTTGCGAAGCAGCAAAAAGTAGAAAGTGGCGAATTTCATGTGTTTGTTCCATTGACAAAAGAGCAGGAAAAGGAGCTGGAGGACAAAGGCATCACATTAGAGAAAATATTTTATCTTGATTTTTCTTGTAAAAATGGAAAGCATGTCCGCGTATTTCAAAACAGAGAGAAGATGAATCTTGTTGATATTGAAAAAGGAAAAAAGGCTTCTCATGCAGGAGAAATGGTATTAGAAAAAAGATTTTGTGAATCGAATAAGATCAAGACAGGAGATACCTTTACGCTCGCAGGAAAACGTTTTAAGGTGACCGGAATCGGTATTGCACCCGATTACGAAGCACCGAAGGAATCTTTTGCAGATTCTTCTGTTGACAGTAAGCAGTTTGGCGTTGCTTTTGTAACCAAAGAAGAGTATCAAAAGCTGTTAAAAACGAAGAAAAGCATTCGCTCAGAAGAATATGTATACGCTTACCGGTTAAATGGAAAAATGACAAATAAAGCGTTGAAAGAAAAGTTAAAAACATATGAAGTTTCTGCTGACAGCATATCTGATCCGTATTTTCGGAAATACTGGAACGATACCGGAGCAAAAAAGGATAAACTGTTAGATGGTGTCAATAAATTGGCTGACGGTGCTGCCAATCTTGGCGACGGCATGGAAAAGCTATCAAAATACCGTAAGCGGCTATTGTCCGTGACAAAGCTTCTGCTATCCTCTTCTTTGCAGGAAGCGCAGGAAGGATTTGCTTCTTATGGATTAGAAGATACTTTGACCGAACAGAATTTTGAGCAGAAGCTAAAAGCGTTAAAAGCCAAAAGTGACAATGGAATTGTTAATTTGAAGATTGGAGCGGTGATCGATCAATTAAAAGGGATCAAACAATATAAAGATGCGATCAATTCATATACGAAAGCCGTAAACAAAGCGGCAGACGGTTCAGAAAAACTCGCGAAAGGAACAGCAAAGTTACAGGATAATTTAACATCGATCGTTGACCGCTATTTTGATTTTTCATTAAATAATCTGAAGCAATTTGTGATACAAAGCGATAATTCGCGTATCGGTGCGGCAGGAGATGACCAGATTCTGAATAAGTACGCAGGACTTGTATCGGGTGTGATCATTTTGATACTGTTTGCCTACGTCATATCGGTATTTGTGATCCACGGAATTGAAAGAGAAAGCAGTGTGATCGGAGCGTTGTATGCACTTGGTGTTACCAAAAATGATCTGATCCGTCATTATCTGATGCTTCCTGCCATCCTGACATTTGCAGCATCCGTGGCGGGCTTTGCGGTTGGTATGTGTCCGCTTGGTGCATGGACGCAGATGCAGGATTGTTATGCTTATTTTTCAATATGCATTCTTCCGGTATGCTGCCCGTTATATCTTGTCATATATGTGCTTTTCATGCCGGTGATCACTACCATTATTGTGAATTATCTTGTGATACGTAAACATTTATCGCAAACGGTATTATCCCTGATGCGAAAAGAAGAAAAGCAGACAAAGATCCATGCAGTTTCTTTAAAAGGAATGCGTTTTGTGACACGTTTTCAGATCAGACAGATGTTAAAAGAACTTCGAACCGGATTTACAGTGCTGTTTGGTATGTTCATCTCGCTTTTGATCGTCATGCTTTCGCTAGATTGTCTTGTTATGTGTAATGCGGTCAGAGATGAATCGAAACAGGATACAAAATATGAATATATGTATTCTTATAAATATCCGACAAGCAAAGTGCCGGAAGGTGGAACGGAGTATTTTGCAAAAGGATTTACAAAAGTCATTCTTGGTTACAAATGGGACATTACAATGCTGGGAGTAGGAAAAAATGATCCGTATTTTCCGGCCAATGTGACAAAAAGTAAGAAAAATGTTGTGATCTCATCTGCCTTTGCGCAGAAAAATAACCTGCATGTCGGAGATTCCCTGGTACTTTCTGACGAAGAGGAAGATATGGACTATGCTTTCTGCGTACAGGATATTATGCAATATTCAACCGGAATGTATGTCTTTATGGATATTGACAGTATGCGTGATCTTTTTGGTGAAGAAGATGATTATTACAATATTGTCTGCTCGGATAAAAAGTTATCCATACCGGGCGGACGACTCGACAGCATAACGACGAAAAAGCAGGTTGAAGAGGCATCTGCTGTTTTCTCGGATATGATGGGACCGATGATCGGAATGCTTTGTGGTGTATCTGCGATCATTTTTGTAGTTGTCATGTATCTGATGTTAAAGGTAATGATCGACCGTTCTTCTTTTCCGATCGCATTGATGCAGATCTTTGGTTACCGGACAAAAGAAATTCGAAAACTCTATCTGAATGGAAACTTTTATATTGTAGCAATAGGCGGGATCTTTTGCATGACATTAGCGAAAGTGGCAATGGATCGGATTTATCCGTTTCTGGTTGTCAATGTTGCAACCGGAATCAATCTGACATTTGGATGGAAATTATATGCAGGCGTTTATGCAGCCATCATCCTGTTGTATTTTGTGATTAATCATGTGCTGGTGGGTAAGATCAGGAAGATTACACCGGCAGAGATTTTGAAAAACCGTGAATGATCCTAAAAAATTGCATGTGATCGGAGAGAAAAACCGTATCATATAAACGGAGGGATTTGACTTTATTGTATATATGAGATATCTTTTTAGAAAAGTCTTGATACCATATATGTACTTTTGGTATCTTCCAAAAACGAATCCTTTCGGTTGGATTTTCGATATAATAACTTTAAAATCCATCTCGAAATATTTCGCTTGGAAAATTCCGAGAGTACATCATATCAGAAATGGAGGATATCCCGATATGAATAAAAAAACAACAAAATTAGCACTTGCCGGTGTATTTACGGCAGTCGCTGTGATAGGAAGTCTGATCAGTATTCCGGTAGCAGGCAGCAAATGTGCTCCGGTACAGCATATGGTCAATATATTTTCTGCAGTATTGCTTGGTCCATGGTGGGGTATTGCGATTGCTTTTGTGGCAAGCCTGCTTCGCAATCTCTTTGGACTCGGAAGTTTTCTTGCTTTTCCGGGAAGCATGATCGGCGCGTTTTGCTGTGGTATTGTTTATTATTTTTGCCAAAAGATCAGTCTGACCTGTATAGCAGAAGCACTTGGTACAGGACTTTTAGGTGGACTTGCGGCTGTTCCTGTTGCAAAGTGGCTTATGCAGATTCCGGTAGGAGGAGCCTTTGTTTATGTGATTCCGTTCTTTATCTCTACGTTTGCCGGCAGTATTTTATCATTTGTAATATTTTCTGTCTTAAAAAAGAGTGGAAGCCTCATACAATTACAGGAAATGGTACATAATAAGAGAAAATAATGACAAATTTTATCAGCTGGATGAAAAGATAGAATAACACATTGACAGGAAACATATGATTAGGTATACTTCACCATAGTTAGATATAACTAACTGTGGTGATTATATTTTAAAGGAGGAACTATCTATGAAAATCAGTGTTGTTTTTTGGTCACAGTCAGGAAATACAGCAGCAATGGCAGATGCCGTTGGTCAGGGAATCACAGAAGCCGGAAAAGAGGCAGAAGTAATAGAGGTAAGCAGTGCTTCTCTGGATGCATTGAAGGAAGAGAAAGCATTTGCACTTGGCTGCCCGGCAATGGGAGCGGAAGTGTTGGAAGAGTCAGAAATGGAACCGTTTGTAGCAGAAGTCGAGAGCTTTGCGGCAGGTAAAACGATCGCATTATTCGGTTCTTATGGATGGGGCGATGGCGAATGGATGCGTGACTGGACGGATCGTATGACAAGTGCCGGAGCAACTGTAGTCAATGGTGAAGGTTTGATCTGCCATGAGACACCGGATGAGGATGGTTTGAGCGAATGCGTGGAATTAGGAAAGGCATTGGCACAGAACGCATAAATAGAATTTTATATGATCTTCTTGAAAGGGCAGTGCATGGGCGCTGCCTTTTTTTGAGGAATGGAATCATGCTTTTATAGGAGTGAAATCATGCTTTTATAGGAATGGAATTATGCTTTTATAGGAGTGGAATGTCGACAGGAATCAGCTTTAGCAATTCTTACAAAGGCAGTACGTTTACACTGTACCGGTGCTGTCTTTGTGGTTGTTTTTTCTTTTAAAATGTGCAAAAATAAAATCAATATGATGCAAGTGTTAAAAGAAGATAACTATGGAGTGATCCATGGTATCAGCAGAAAGTCAAGAATAAAACAGGTATCAAAACAGATCACTTGCTCTGTTTTGATACCGGAAAAGAGGAAGATTATGGCAAAAGCTCTTATTTTTTTAGCCACTGGATATGAAGAAGTAGAAATGTTGACCGTAGTAGACATGCTTCGTCGTGCCGGGATTGACATTGACATGGTTTCTGTTACAAAAGATCCGGAAGTAACCGGTTCGCACAATATTACGATCAAAGCAGATGTGTTGTTTGAAGATGCCGATCTGGATCAGGCACAGGCATTGATCCTTCCGGGCGGCATTCCGGGAACACCAAATCTCAAAGCATATGCACCGCTTTGCGAAGCATTAAAAACATTTGCAAAAGAAGGTAAGCTTGTGGCTGCTGTTTGTGCAGCACCAACTGTACTTAGTGAACTCGGTATCTTAAAGGATAAGAAAGCAACCAGCTATCCGTCATTTGAAGGAAAGTTAGACTGTGCAGAATATTTACAGCAGCCTTATGTTGTCGATGGCAATGTGATCACCAGCCGCGGCATGGGAACCTGTATTGAATTTGCCGGTGCGATCATCGCTGCATTGAAAGATGATGAGACAGCAAAGCAGGTAAAAGATGCGATCGTGTATCAGGGATAAGATCAGAAAATAAAATAGTATCGGAAATAGTGATAGCAATTCTTAGAGTGCAAAGCGCCGGCTTTGCACTTTTTTATGGAATAGGAAAATGCCCGTACAGTAGTGGTGCATCAACAAGAATTGCTTTAGCAATTCTTGGAGTGCAAAGCGCTGGCTTTGCACTTTTTTATACACTTTCAACTCTTTTTATCAAAAACATTGAAATAAAATTATGTTTTTGTTAAAATATTCTAAAAAATATTAAGCACGTAAAATAATTCGTACAGAGAAACGGATAGAAGGGAAGGATGACAAATGAGGAAAAAGTGGACAGCACTATGCATGGTGTTTGTAATGCTATTTGCATTGACTGGATGTGGTTCTTCAACGAAGGTTGTGGATCTTGTTACAAACAATGTAAATGGTAAAAACAGTTCCGAGACAACAAAGACTAATAAGACAGAGACCGAAGCGGGGACAAAGGTGATCGCGGCACAAGACATTAAAGTCGGCGTTTTGTACATAGGAAGTGCTTCGGATACTTCCGGATATACATACGCACATGAGCAGGGGATCAAAACAATGGCGAACAATCTCGGATTAGCATCAAAACAGATTGTTCGTAAAGAAAATGTTTCCGATGATAATACGAAAGAAAAGAACAAAGCAATTCAGGAATGCATTGATGCAGGATGCAACATTATATTTGGAACAAGCTTTGGTGAGATGCAGGAGTTATCGGAATTTGCAGAAAAATACCCTGATATCTATTTTGCGCATGGTTCAGGTTATATGAGCAACGGCAAAAACTTTACCAATTATTTTGGCAGGATCTATCAGGCAAGATATCTGTCCGGCATTGCTGCGGGACTCAAGACGCAGAGCAATAAGATCGGTTATGTAGCCGCACAGGACAATACAAATGCAGAAGTGACAGGGGGTATTGATGCATTTGCAATGGGTGTGGAATCTGTAAATACAAATGCAACGATTTATGTAAAAGTAACACATAGCTGGTATGATCCGGCAGAAGAAAAGGCCGCGGCAAAAGTACTTCTGAGTCAGGGTTGTGATGTGCTTGCACAGCATTGTGATACGACAGCACCTCAGGAGGAAGCACAGAAAAAAGGAGTATGGGGAATTGGTTATAACTCGGATATGAGTAAGGAGACACCAAAAGCAACCCTTACCTCTGTATTATGGACATGGAGTGCATATTATACATCTTATGTACAAAGTATTATGGATGGTACATATGATGGAAGCAATTATTATGGCGGTATGTCAGAGGGGCTGATCGGATTATCCGGGCTGGCATCCTTTAATGATAATGCAGCACAAGACAAGATCGATGAAGCAAAACAGGCTATTTTAGATGGCTCTGTTAAGATCTTTGAAAATGAAATGAAGACAAATACAGGCAAAGTGATCGGAAAGGATGGCAGTGTCTTAGACGACGCGACGATCACCGGAAAGATAAACTGGTATTATCATAATGTAAAAGTACTTAAATAGTAAAGAATGCATGGAGAATGATGATGTTGGGCATGAAATGACATATGAAAAATTTAAGCTAAAGGAAAAGATCTGCATACACCTTGAGAATGTCAGGTGTTTTATGGGAGGGAAGGACATATGAAAAATATAAAGTTACGTGTAAAATTAATGACTTTGTCTATATTGCCTATGTTGGTGATCGGGGCAGTGATCGCTGCTGTTACATTAGAATGGCTGTCATCAACGATCGTAGGCGAGACAGAGAACTCATTACGCAGCACCGCAGAAGCGGTACTTGCAGCTTACGATCAAAATACCGGAGACTATTTTCAAAATGAAAATGGGGATATCTGGAAAGGTGGTTACAATGTTTCGAAGTCAGAAGCGTTGCTTGATAAGATCAGTAACAACACAGGAATGGCAGTAACCTTTTTCTATGGATCAAAAAGGATCGTCACATCATTGAAGGATAAAAACGGTGACAGAATTCTGGGATCAGAAGCCGGAAAAACGGTACAAAAGAAGGTATTGCAGAATAAGAAATCTTTTTTTACAAATGGTGTATCGGTTGATGGAAAAATGTACTATGGTTATTACATTCCGGTCAATCAGAATGAATCAAAAGACGTAGTTGGTATGGTCTTTGTCGGAACACCGACAGCAAAAGTCAGTCAAAAGATCAATCGTATGATCGTATCGTTTGGAATTATCCTGCTTCTTGCTTTGGTAGCAACAACTGTGATCGTGATTTATGTTGCCGGAAGAATGATCAAACGAATTAAATCCGGTATTCAGACTTTAACAGATATTGCCGGAGGAGATCTTACTACAAATGTAGAGAAGAAATACCTGAACGATTCGGATGAGATCGGAGAACTGATCCAGAGTACGCAGCAGTTAAAGACCGGTCTGACAGATATTATTTCTGTGCTTGCACAAAAGACGAAGCAGTTAGGACAGTCTTCTAACGATATCAATGAAATGTTAGAGATCAATATGCACGAGATAGACCGGATGGAAAATGCGATTGAACAGATCTCCGATGGAATGAATAAACAGACCAAATCAGCAGATGATGCTTCAGACGGAATCAGTACGATCAATAATATGATTGAAAAAGCTAACACAGAGACAAAGACATTAAATATCTCTGCAAAAGAAATGCTTCAGGCAGGTTCGGAAGTATCTTCTACACTCGATAACCTTGATGCGGTTAATGCAGAAGTTTTGAAAGCAGTAGAACAAATTCAGCAGGATACTGATCTGACAAATGAAGCTGCCGAACAGATCGGAAAAGCAGTCGATGTTATTATGAACATAGCAGAAGAGACGAACTTATTGTCGCTGAATGCAAGCATAGAAGCAGCAAGAGCCGGAGAGAGTGGAAAAGGTTTTGCTGTTGTTGCATCCCAGATCCAGAAACTTGCCGAACAGTCTGGCGAGTCATCGGAACAGATCAACACGATCGTCAATAACCTAGGCAGCAGCTCTGCAAAATCCGTTGAAACAATGGCATATGTACGCGAGGTTATTGACAAACAGAGTAATGATATTGTTAAGACGCGTGAAATCTTTGGAGAAGTGGAACGCGGGATTGATCATTCTATGGATGGCATTTTAAGGATTGAACAGGCAATCGGTAATCTGGAAGAAGCAAAAGGTTCTATTGTAGAATTGATCGCTTTTCTGACTCAAGCAACAAAAGAAAGTAAAGAAAATGCAGCAGTTACATTAGAATCAGCACATAGTGTTAAAAAATCCGTTACGGATATGGTGCAAGCATCAAATGGTGTCAAAGAAGTTGCACATGATATCAATAACAGCGTCAGTACGTTTCGTATTGAATAAAGGCAAAACAAAAGATATATCAATTGTCAGAAAAACAGTCATTTGGTTTATTGAGAGGATAAACCAAATGACTGTTTTTTATTACTGAAAATACATTTTTGATCGAGATACAGCCTTTTACGGCTGTTGAAAGCAGAACATGAAAAGTATATAATATTAATATCTCAAATCAGGAAAAAAACGACAGAAAGTCACATTTGTTTACAAGGGGAGGCAGATAGTATCATGAAAAGATTAATAAGCTTATTTTTATGCTTTGTGCTGATAACCGGAGTGTTAAGCAGTTGTGGACAAAGCAAGGGAAACGACAGATCAAACGGAAGCGGAATTAAAGTGATGCTGACATTATCACAGGCGGATACATTCCGTAACACATTGGTGGAAGCAGCAAAAAAAGCAGCCAAAGAAAACGGTGTACAACTTGATGTCAAGCAGGCAGAAAGTTCGCTTGAAAATCAGGTCAAGCAGGTAAAAGATGCAGTCAAAGAAAAATATGATGTGATTTTATGTGCATTAGTAGATGCAGATGCTGCACTGGAGATTGAAAGTCTTGCGGGAGATATTCCAATCATTTTCTTTAATAACTGTCCGGATGAGTCACGCTTAGAATCCGGAAAATATGTTTATGTCGGATCGGATGAAAAAGTAGCCGGTAAATATCAGGCAGAGTACATATTAGATAAATTTGCATCGGCACAGGAGATCAATGTAGCAATTATGAAAGGACCGGCAAGCCAGTCGGCCGCACAGAGTCGTACCGGTGCACTCAAAGATACATTGAATGCTTCTGACAAGAAGATCAATTATGTCTTTGAAGATCGTGCAGAATGGGATCGGACCAAAGCCAAAGATCTGTTTGAAATCTTTAGCAAGACCGGTCAGAAATGTGATGTTGCAGTCGGAAATAATGATGATATGGCACTTGGTGTCATTGATGCATGCAAAGAAAAAGGAATCAAGGGTATCACGGTTCTTGGGATCGATGCTACGGCAGATGGTTGCACAGCGATTGAAAGCGGAGATATGGCATTTACGGTATATCAGTCTGCTTCAGGACAGGGTGATATGGTTATTCAGACTGCGATCGCACTGGCAAAAGGCAATGATATGTCAAAACTTTCCGGTGTGACAAAAGATCAGAAATATGTCTGGGTTCCATTTGAAAAAGTCGACAGTTCAAATGTAAAAGATTATGAGTAAAAGGAGACGTAAAGACAGACAGTTCGAGTGAAAATGATCATAAGTAAAGAAACCAAAAAGCAGACAGCCTGAATGAAAATGATCATAAGTAAAGAAACCGAAAAGCAGACAGTCCGAATGAAAATGATCATAAGTAAAGAAACCGAAAAGCAGACAGCCTGAGTGTAAAAGATTATAAGAAAAGAGGGAAACTATGAAAAAAGATAAAACAATATCGATCAAAGCAAAATTGCTGGGAACGATCATTCCGGTAGTTATCGCCATTGTTGTTGTGTTAGTAGTAGTTGCGTACCAAATCTCAGCAGGTATTATTGAAGATAATGCAGCAAATTTGTTAAAAACATCAGTAGGAAGCCAGGAATCTAAGATTGAAGCATGGATCAATGAGAATCTTGCATCATTCCAAATGGCAAAAAAGACAATAGAAGATATGCATGCAGATGATGACCAGATTCAGAAAATTCTGGACGGATATTATAACTATAGCGAAAACTATCCGGATGGTCTTTATCTTGCAGATTCCGATGGGAAGATTTTAAAAGCTTCCAAATCAACGAAAGAAGAAAACAATGCGACAGATAGTACGTGGTATAAGGAAGGACTTACCAGGGTCAACATGGCAGTCGGTACAGCATATAAGAATGCCGATGGTGAAAATGTCATTAGTGCTTCCGGTATTTTGAACGATGGTTCTGACGATGTGCGTGTTATTTCAGCAGATATGTCATTGGATCGTATCGCCGTTATCGTTAATTCCTTTATTGAGATGGATGGAGCAGAGGCTCTTCTGGTAGATAAAAACAGCGGAATGATCCTTGCAAACCGCGATAGTGCATTGATTTCTAAGACACTTGGCGAAAGTGGACAGAGTGCATTGTATCGGAAGATTGCAAAGAAGATCTCTCAGAAAAATTATGACCTTACTACACTGGATGGTAATATGACAGTCTTTGATGAAGTCAATGGTACAGACTGGATCTTAGTATCTTACATACCAAAGAGCGTTGTACTTTCAGAACTTTCTAATTTGAGAAATATTATGCTGATCATCAGTCTGATCTGTATTTTGATCCTTTGCGTATTGATTGAAAGAATGACACATGTTGTTATCAGTCCGGTTAAGAAAATGACCAAAGTGATTACAGCGATGGCAGGCGGTGATTTTACTGTTTCGATGAAAGTAAAAGGAAAAGATGAAATCGCAGTTATGGGACGAAGCGTCGAACAGTTCATTGAATCCATGAAACAGATGATCAAAAAGATTGAAGAAGTTTCAGGAAAATTAAAAGAACAGGCAGATGCCAGTAAGAATGTTTCGGGCGAGATGAATGAAGCCGCAGGCATTCAGTCACAGTCTATGGGTGAGATGAACAGCACGGTAGATCAGTTATCTATCTCTGTTAATGAAATTGCCCAGAATGCAACACAGCTTGCCGGAGTCGTAGCAGATACGAAGAGTGACAGTGATACAGTAGAAAACCGTATGAAAGAAACGGTTGAAGTATCAGAAAAAGGCCGTGAAGATATGGAACGTGTCGGAGAGGCGTTAGGAAATATCGAGGTATCTATCCATAATCTGGAGACAGCAGTTAATAAAGTAGGTACCGCATCCGGTGAGATCGTTCAGATCATCAATCTGATCGGTGAGATTGCAGATGAGACCAACCTGTTATCTTTAAATGCATCTATCGAGGCTGCCAGGGCAGGTGAGGCCGGTAAGGGTTTTGCGGTTGTTGCGTCGGAGATTGGTAAGCTGGCTCAAAACAGTACCGAATCTGTAGCGAATATCACTAATCTGATCGCAGAGATCAATCGTCTGGTTGAAGATGCAGTCAGACAGGCAGGTAACAGCGCAGGCGATATTTCAGAAAGTGCACAGCTGATCCAGACAGCAGTTGATACATTTGATACGATCTTTAAGAATATTCAGGATACAAGTCATTTGATCAACAATGTAGTAGATGAGATTAACAAAGTAGATGAAGTTGCTTCTAATGTTGCTGCTATTTCGGAAGAACAGGCAGCAAGCTCGGATGAGATCTTAGCAACATCGGAATCTATGTTAAACCAGGCAGAAAATATTTCAAAGAACAGCCAGCAGGTAGAGGAAGAATCTGATAAACTGGCAATTTCAGCTGATCATCTGGCTGACCAGATCAAACAGTTTAAGATTTAAGAATGGAGTACGCAATGGCGCAGATAATACAGATAGAGCGGTTTTCCTCGCCGGTATTGGATATTTATACAAGAAGTAAAGAGACACAGCTTTTGCACAGACCGGCGCATCAAAGAGGGCTGTTCATTGCAGAAAGTCCGATTGTGATCGAAAGAGCATTAGCAGCCGGATATGTGCCGGAATCACTTTTGATGGAAGATACGCAGGCAGGTGAACCGGTCGGTAAGAAGATGATGGAACTTTGCGGCGATATTCCGGTTTATACGGCACCGTTAGAAGTTTTAAAGCAGATGACAGGCTTTTCCATGACACGGGGGATGCTTTGCGCGATGTATCGGAACGATCTTTTGTCTGTAGAAGAGATATGTCAGAACGCAAGCAGGATTGCTGTGTTAGAAGATGTAGTTAATCCGACGAATGTCGGTGCGATCATGCGGTCAGCTGCAGCATTGAATATGGATGCGGTACTTCTGACACCGGATTGCAGCGATCCGTTATACCGCAGGGCGATCAGGGTCAGTATGGGAACGGTTTTTCAGATTCCATGGACATTCTTTGATAAAAAGAAAATCAACTGGAAAGAAAATGGAATTGATCTTTTGCACCGGCTCGGTTTTCAGACAGCGGCAATGGCATTGAGTGAAGATTCGGTAAATATTGATGATGAAAGGCTGCTTGCAGAAGAGAAGTTAGCAGTCATTCTTGGAACAGAAGGAGACGGATTAGCAATGCATACTATTGCATCCTGTGACTATACGGTTTGCATTCCGATGTCACATGGTGTAGACTCATTAAATGTCGCAGCAGCGAGTGCAGTTGCTTTTTGGCAGCTAGGCAATAATAAAAGGAAATAAATGTAAAATAAGGAGAACAAGAATGCCAGTATTTGATTTTACACATACACCGGATGAAAAGAAGCCGGCAGAATGTACTTACACCGTTTTTTATTCAAACGAACAACACCCGACAGCAGACAACCCACTGATGGTATTAGAGCGTCTGGAAGAAGGAAGCTGCCACCATCCGGTCGGTCTGATCACAAATCCGATCAAAAAGACAGCTTTTGAATATACAGGTCAGAATGGAACGGTTAGTGCGAACATATTAAAGATGGATGCCCGTTTTGTAGGCTTGTTTAAGTGGCTGGGTGAAAGTCATATAAAAGTACGTCTTACCGGTGAAAACAGGGAAGAGGGATATGTGGTATATAAAGTAAGAGAAGTTGGCTTTGGAGGCGGTACAAAGCTTTCGGCAGAGGATGGATTCTTACAGTTTATGATCGAACGTCTTTTAGCAAGTGATGCCCCGGCAGACATAGAAGAAAGTGATGACGAAGAAGACGGCGACAACATGAAGCTTACAAGCTTACAAAGTATCGTAGACTTTATGAATTGTGCCGGTAGAACGCTCCCTGATAATGTGCGTCTCTGGGCAAGAAGAAACCTTGCTGTGGCTCGTTCTACAGAAGTCACTGCAGAAGAGAGAAGACATGCACAAAGAGCATTATCCATGATGATGAATATTCAATGGAAAAGCAATTATTTTGAGGCTATCGATCCAAAGGAAGCACGCAGGATCTTAGATGAAGAATTGTACGGTATGGAACCGGTCAAGCAGCGTATCATTGAAACGATCATCCAGATCAATCGTACACATACACTTCCGGCATACGGAATCCTGCTTGTAGGTCCGGCAGGAACCGGTAAATCACAGATTGCTTATGCCGTCGCACGAATTCTTCGTCTTCCATGGACTACATTAGATATGAGTTCGATCAATGATGCGGAGCAGCTTACCGGAAGCTCGCGTATTTATGCAAATGCGAAAGCCGGTATTATCATGGAAGCTTTTGCGATGGCAGAATCCTCAAACCTTGTTTTTATCATTAATGAGTTAGATAAGGCATCATCTGGCAAAGGCAACGGAAATCCGGCAGATGTGTTGCTTACGCTGTTAGATAATCTTGGATTTACAGATAACTATATTGAGTGTCGTATTCCAACGGTTGGTGTATATCCGATCGCAACCGCAAATGATAAAGAAAACATTAGTGCACCGCTTATGTCGCGCTTTGCCGTGATTGATATTCCGGATTATACATTTGAAGAAAAGAAGATCATCTTCTCAAAATTCTCGCTTCCAAAAGTGTTAAAGCGTATGAGTATGAAGGCGGAAGAATGTGTTGTTACCGATGAAGCTTTAGATGCGATCGTAAGACGTTATGATAATACAACCGGTATCCGTGATCTTGAGCAGGCGGCAGAGCATCTTGCGGCACATGCTTTATATGAGATCGAAGCGAATCAGGCTAAGAAAGTAGAATATACGGTTGATATGGTAAAAGAGCTGTTAAGCTGATATCCTAAGCGAGTGTCCGGGCTGATGGCATGCGAAGCATTTTTTAAAAGCGTAGGGTGGAAAGCCTGCCTAAATTGCAATCAAGGTTAAGATTATGCATAAATATAAATTAAAAAAAGATTAAGATACAAAGAAGTATCGGAGAGAATGGAGTCATTCAGATCTCTCCGATCTTTTTTTATGGAATAGGAAAATGCTCGTACAGTAGCGGTACACCAACAAGAATTGC
>OGKG01000371.1_pt1 | contig 57564 bp, 40 predicted proteins | sample 1572201 | NCBI WGS metagenome assembly OGKG01 (sample SAMEA2582146, study PRJEB24529) | metagenome | biome: Human gut stool | place: China | collected 2011 | reverse complement strand
ACTTGTACATTTTTATATGATCATTTATGTACATTTATATCTTAGCATTTATACTATGGATATGGAGCATAAAAATGCTGTGAAAAGGCTTAGTCCTCTTAAGGGTAAAAAAGGCTGTAAGCGGCATCTGTCAAGGACGAAGCCGCGAGCGGTGCCAAGCATCCTTGACAGCCTAAAGGACAAATAAGAGGACTAAGCCGTAGTCTGCCAGTCGGCAGAAAGTGATGGAAACAAAAACGGAAATGTGATATGATGCAGGAAGTTAAAGTTCTTAAAATTGTCTAGGAGCTAATCTGCTCATATTTTTCCGAAGAACAAATTACGCTATCCATAAAATGGCAATATCTTGTGAAAATACATTAAATATAGTATAATTAAACGGTTATATTATACAAATGACGATGGGGAGAAATATGGGAAATAATAGATGGTTATCGATGAATGAAATATGTGAATATTTGGGAATAAGTAGGGATACGGCATTGAAGTGGATTAATAATAAGAATATGCCGGCGCACAAAATTGACAGATTGTGGTGCTTTAAAGTCAACGAAGTTGATGAATGGGTGAGAAATAATGGACAAAATAAGACAGATTAGGAGAAAGGCATACAATGTTTAAAATAAAGTGGGACATAGAAAATAATGGAGTTATTTTATCAGACTATATAGAAGAAAAGGATGCTTTAAAATCTCCAAGACCTGTATATGTTGAAGAATTAAAAATGTTAGGATTAGATGCTTATTTCAAGTTACCAAATAAAAATGTAGCTGTATGTTGGGAACTAGATCACAAATACTTTTATTGTGGAGAGGTAATTGCGGAAACGAAGAAAGGCAATATATATGAAGATCCAATTGTGGTTGTTAGTGAAACGAAATACAAAGAATTGCAACCGATAAATATAGAAAAACTTATAGACAAAAACTGGGATATGCTTCAAGTAGCAGAGAATGAAGCGATGGATTTTGTTAAGGACACATATGAATCTTATAAAGAAAAAAATATATCTGGATATGTTGTGGCTTTTAGTGGAGGAAAAGATTCGCAAGTTATATTAGATTTAGTAAGTCGAGTTATACCTGCAGAGAATTATAAAGTGGTTTTTACTAATACTGGAATGGAACTTCCATGTACAATTGAAACAGTAGAAGAAACTAGGGAGCGTTATACAGAAAAGTATCCTGAATTTACTTTAGAACATGCTAAAAGTGATAAGAACGCAATAGACTTGTGGAAAAAATATGGACCACCAAGTAGGGTTAATAGATGGTGTTGTTCAGTGTTGAAAACAGCATTGTTTGGTAGAAAAATGAAGGAATTATTAAAGACAGATGCACAACCCAAATTAGTTGTTTTCGAAGGTGTCAGAAATGATGAAAGTGCACGTAGAAGTTCTTACGGAAGAGTAGGAGAGGGTGTAAAACATGTAAATCTTATAAGTTGCAGAGCTATATTGAAATGGAATGTTACAGAAATTTATTTGTATATATTTAAAAATAAAATCAAAATAAATTCAGCATACACCATGGGACTAACGAGAGTAGGATGTGGCGTATGTCCTTTTGCGTCAGACTGGTCAGAATATGTTATTAGAAAACGATATCCCCAAATTGCAAAAGAGTATATTAATGTTATTGAAAATATGGCCAAAAATATAGGAATAACATCACAACAAAAAATAGATGACTATATATCATCTGGAAATTGGAAAAAAAATGCGGGGGGAAAAGGATTAACCCCTGATGATTCAAGAATGGATATTATTTCTAAAGAACCTAATTTTGAATGCGTTGTTCAAAATCCGAAAGTGGATTGGCAAAAATGGTTTTCTACTTTAGGAGAATATTTTCTAGAAAAAATTGAAGAAAATTACTATAAAGGAGAACTAAAATTTAAGGAAATAGTTGTAAAGTTTGAAGTACGCTATGGAGATAATAATGTCCGATTTAAAGCATTTGGAACAACAAACAAAATAATTTTAAATAGTTTATTGACAAAAGTATTTACAAAGACAGCATATTGTGAGTTATGCGGTGTTTGTGAAGTAGAATGCCCAACAGGAGCATTGACGGTTAGAGATGAGGTGGAAATTGATAAGAATAGATGCGTTCATTGTAATAATTGTTTTGGAATTAACACCAAGGGTTGCATTATAGCAACTAGAAAGATGGTTTATGAAGGAGGGGAAAAAATGGGAACAACAAAAACTTCTGGAATAGATAGATATTCTACATTTGGATTAAGAGAAGAGTGGTTAAGTTCATTTTTTGATCTTCAGGATGATTGGTTTATAGAAAATAGTAGATTGTTGGGTCCAAAGCAGATTCCAGCAATGATAAATTGGCTTAGAGAGGCAGAATTAGTTGATTTAAAAGAAAAGAAGGTAACAGAGTTAGCAAAAATATTACAACCAGTGTATTACAACAATCCACTACTGGTATGGCAAATTATTTGGATAAATCTTACGTTTAATTCTTCGATTGCAAATTGGTATGTTTTATCTACAAAAAGTGAAATAAAATACTCAAAAAATGAATTGGTCGAATTATTAAAAGATGAATATCCAAATTTGAAGGGAGCAACGTTGAAGAATCCAGTGGATGCACTTGTAAATATGTTTTCGAATTCTCCGTTAGGAACAGTTAATGTTGATTCCGAAGATAGTCTTAAGGTTGGATTGCTAGAGAAAAAAGGAATAGCTGTAAAATCAATTCAAAGATATGGAACTTCGAAGATATCACAAATTGCCGTGGCATATTCTTTATATAAAAATGCGGAAATAAATGATATGTATGAATTGACAGTGGCAGATATTTATCAGAAAGGATGTATGGGAGTAAGTAATATATTTAACATGGATATCGAAAGCTTCATGAATGCACTTAGAGGTTTGACTTCAAAAGAAATATTATCAGCAGATTTACTTGGAGGTCTTGATAACATTCATTTGGCAAGCGAGTTTACTGCATTTGATATATTAAAACGACTCATCAAAAAATTATAGTTATGAAAAAATGTTTGGAATGCACTAAGAATTTAACAAAAGATGAAATAGGTTTGAACAAAAAAATGTTGGGAAGAAATACAAAACAATTTTTGTGTTTAGAATGTTTAAGTAATTATTTAAATACTGACACAGAAATATTAATAGAAAAGATAGAGCAATTTAAAGAAGAAGGGTGCACATTATTCTAATTTAGGAGGAAATATGAAATATTCAGAAATAATAAGTGTTGAGAAACATTTTAAATCAGCATTTGATATTACTTCGGATTTTGGTGATTCATGGAAGACTTTTATATCAAATGACAAATTTGAAAATAATTTAGGACAGATTATAAAGTCTTTTACATCCCCTGTATTTAATAATAGAAAATCAATTTGGATTCAAGGAACATATGGAACAGGGAAAAGCCATTCATTAGCTGTTATTGAGCATTTATTAAGTGATGATTATGAACAAATTGAAGATTACTTACCTAGAATAAACAAAGCACAAGTAAGGAATGAGATTGCTAGTTTTAGAAAAAGCAAAAAGATTTTTCCAGTAATATTAAAGGGAATTTATGCAATTGCCGATGTTGTCGATTTGACATATGTTATTCAGCAACAAGTAGCACTTGCTCTGCAGAAAAAAATATTGACATCGCAACAAAGACGGATTTTCAGACAGTAATTCAAATATTGAAAAGAGGAGATTTGGATTCTTTTTTTGAGAGCATTATAGAAAAGAATGTTGAGTTACAGGGATATGCATCTAACAAAGAACAATTGATTGAGGCATTAGAAAACAATGAAAAGAAAGTACTCAGAATAATTGCAGATGAATTCAAGAGAGCTGGATTAGGTGGGTTTAGAGCGCATAATATTATTGAATGGTTAACAGAGGTAAAAATAGAATTACAAAAAAAAGGAATAGCAGATTATTTGATGTTATTTTGGGATGAATTCACGTCATTGCTTGAGATTTCTGAAAGAAGAAGTATTTTAAACGCTATTCAGGATATAGCTGAAATGAGCTATTCAGAGATAGATGATGGAAAAGATACGTTGGGTATCTATATTATGCTGGTAACTCATAAGCGACTAGAGCAAACAGAGTCCTATAAAGACTTAAAAGAAGATGAAAAAAATATGGCGAAGGCCAGATTTGTTGAATTGGATTATGGTATGCAGCCTACTACAACATATCATATTTTGTCAGGAGCTTTAGAAAAGAAAAATCCAAAAGTTTTAGATGAATTGAGGCAAAAAAACTTCCTTGATGTTGCAAGTGTTATGAATGTTGTAGATAGAGTTGTTGATGGTGATGCACCAAATGCAAAAGAAGTTAGGGAAAAGATAACAAGTTTATATCCATTTCATCCATATACATCTTATTTAGCGACATTTGTGTCTAGAGTTGTAGGTGAGGCAGAAAGAAGCATTTTTGGATTTTTAAACAACGAAGAATATGGATTTAAAAAATATATAAAAAATGAAGTTGATGACACAAAATTTTTGACGGCTGATTATGTATGGGATTTCTTTTATAAGACGTTTGAGTCTAAAGCAGCGGGACATTTCGACTCGATAACGAATAAGTATAAGTTGTCTGTGGACATATTAGAAAAAAAGGGAAAAAATTACGTTTCTATATTTAAGACGATTTTACTATTAAATATTTTATATAGGGTAACAACAACTGATGCAGATTTATCAGAAAAAAGTATGGTAAATCCAAGTTCAGAAAACATAAAGGCCGCATTTAGTGGAGTTTTAGATAATAAAGAAATTTCTGATATTTTAGATGAAATCGATGAGTCGCAAGTACTTCATAGAAATCCAGATGGAATTTTTGAAGTAGCTTCATCATCACTTCCACAGAAACGAATTTTAGAAGAAAAAAAGAAACTGTATGCTTCAAAAGAAGATGTAAGTAAAATCTTAGGAGAGTATGCAATTAAGGGAATTGGAAAACTTAAGAGTAGCATAAGCAACGGAGTGCCAAGAGAAGTAGATTTGCAAGTGTTTTGGACAGGTGATAAAGAACATTTACTGAGAAATAAATTGGAAAAGAGTTTCAATAAAGGGTACAGTTTAAATATTGCTTTATTTGTCTCAAGAGGTATGACACGTGATTTGGATGAATTATTGGGTAGAAGAGAAACCTCACCTCAAGATGCAAAAACAATGATAAATAATATATCCAAAGAAGATTTGTTCTTAAACACTGTATTTATTCAAGTAGATACTAAATTAGGAAATAGGAGGTTTGAAGCATATTTAGATAGTCTCGCACAGGAGATAGTAGCAAGATCTCTTCAAATGGATGAAGAAAGAAAGTACGGACAACAAAATGCTGAAAAATGGATTATACAGTGGGTTGATGAAATTATAGGATCAGGAATGGTAGATATTATTTTTAGAGGAGATTCAATTCATGTACCATTCAACACTATAAACAAGTATTTAGTTAATAATTATACAGGAACAATATTTAGGTACGGGCTTGATAAATTGCCGGTTCCATTAACTGCATGGAGTCACCAAAATAGCAAAAAAGCTGTTGAATTGATTTTGTATGCACAAAATAAAACTACATTGGAACAGGATGCAAAAGGCCAAGATGGAGTGGTTAAAGCATTGTTGATGAGCGAAAATCAAGTAATATTTGATGAAAATTTGGAACTTGATTCAGATGATGAAAAGATACCTGTTGTCAATGTTTGCAAAGCAGTAGAAAGAACAATTAACTCAAAAAAGAGTGATTCATCAATTAATTTGGCTGAAGAATTAGCATTTTTAACGAAGCCCGAATACGGATATTATCAAAATAGATTATTCATGGGAGCATTAGCACTTGCTTTTCGACCATACATAGATAGGCTTTATACATCAGGTAATGGTCAAAGAGTAGATAAAACAGTTATGAAAGAGGTTATTGTTGCTATTTTTACATATTGGGAAAATGGGAAAAACAATGACAAATTTGTAGTGCGAATGAGCACAGAAGAAGAACAAGAATTGACAGACAAATTAGCATATGTATTTGGAATTGAAGGAAAGGATGGTTTACTTGAAACAAAGTGGGCAATTAGAGAGAAATTTAAGAAGACAAGTAAGGCACCTTTATGGGCTCTAAAGTATGTTGGTAATAATAAAGAAAAATATTGTGAATTTATTAATCAATTGTTTAAATTCTCAAAAAGCACAGATGAGAATATAGTTCAAAGTTTCATTGTTGAATTGCTAAATGGAATAAAAATCTATGATGTAGATATTGCAAATGCAGTTGCAACAGTTGAAAATAGCACTTGCCTTGATAATTATATTCTGCAAAAACTAGCGGATATTAATGAAGAAGAGAACGCGCTAGAAGAAGTAAAGGAATATTTAAACAAGAGAATGTCTGGAGAAATTGTTTTCTGGGAAGAAAAAGATGTTGAATCTCAGATATTAAGGTGGAAAATATTGAAATCAACATTTAATGAAGAGTCAAAGTCAAGTGATACAAATGAATTGAATAATTCTCAAGAATCATATAAGACAAGTAAGGAAAAACTTGAAGGGTTTAAAAGACAAGACAATTATGAAGGCAATAAGGTAGTAGATAGTACCACAATAAAAGATGCTGTGAAAATAATTGAAGAAAATAAGTATAATAGTGAGAAATTATACAAGATACTTATGAAAATAATAAAGAAGTATGAATTCATTGCTAATGACATTAACGAACTTTTGTAAGGTGGGAGGTGGCTAAATGGAAAATTTTGATGTGATATCTAATATAAAAAGAGATTTGAATCAACAGGATAATTCTTCAGGGAGATATCCAGTCAGATTTTTTAGTGTAAAATATGCAGAAGACACAGTTAATTATATAATGAAGTTGCGTTCAGAAATAGAAAATGCAAGTAAAAATAAGGTTGAAATTGTTGATATTAAGGATAGTTTACCACATGAAGACGGTTGGATAACAGTTGATAAATTTCAGAATTGTATTAACAAACTGGAGGATGATAAAAACTATATTGTTATTGGATTTTCTGAGTATATACGATTTTTATCTAAAGCGGAGTTTGATACAATGATTATCGGATTACTTGAAACAGAAAATCCTAGCAACAATTACAAAAGAAGGATATATATCCCTTGTTTTGCACTATTTAGCCAAATCAGAAAATCTATTAAAAAAAATCATAGAAGAATAGATTTATATAACCCATTATTAAACGATGTCAATGTAGAAGATCTACCTGTTATATATTTCATAGATGAAAAATTAGAAAGTATGGAATATGATAATAAAGTTAACAATTCAAGTGGATGGTTTGGAATGTGGAGAAATTCAAAAATAGATGTAAAAAGACCAATAATTTGTACTTCAAAGAGATTGCTTTATTTTTATGAGAAGGCATGTCCCGATAATGTATATAATATAAAAAAATTAAGGACGTACAAGGAATTACTTAAGTGTTTATATGATATAGATAATATAATTGAAACAAAGTTTAGTTCGGATGAATATTATGTAAAATTATTGAAATTGTTAAGAAAGAGACCGGATGATAATTTTCAAAAAATCATATTGCAAAGCGTAAATGCGCAGAAGATAGATTGTGAGAATGTATATTCTCTTTGGAAAGGAAAAGAGGCGTTTCAAAAATGGCTGATTCAAATTTATATTTTAATGTATGAAAAGAAATTAAAATATCTTGAAAAAGTGATGATGTCATTAAATAGTCTTACTGATGAGGAACTAATAGAGAAAACTTATACATGTGTTTTTGAAAAATGCAATCAAAATATGTTGAATGAGCGTCGCAGGCTTCTTAATGCAATAAGCAAGATGGAAAAAATTGAATTTAATCAGAGAATGATAGATTATTATTCAAAATTCATAAATGAAACAGTAAAGAGAAAAACAACATATGAGTTGGGAAATATATGCTTTGAGCAGGATGAAGAATATGATGAGAATATACAAACTAATGTTAAACCAGTTGTCATTGATGAGATTGTTCCAATTTTGACGGATAACAGTTCATTTGAAAGACAATTGATTATTTGGCTATTAAGAATGGGAATTTTAACTAAAGATGCAATAAAAGATATGTATATTAATCTTTTAGAATATTTAGATCCTAATCATAATCAAGTAAAAAACAATAGCTATTCTGATAAGATTAACGAATATTTTGATGTATATAGGAATGCAAGAATATTTAAAAATAGATCAGTAGATTATGATAATGAGCTTAATAAATGGAATGGTGATGAAGACACATTTTATAAATGGTATACAGATAGTAAAATCGAATATCCAGAAAGTATTTTGAAAAAAAACAAATTTGAAGGAAATACATATGTTTTAGATGGCGTAGGGGCAGAATTTATAGAATATATTGCAAGTATACTTAAGAGAAATAAGATGAATATTGAACTTTGTACATATTCTAAGGCTCATTTACCGTCTATTACATCAGAGGCTAAAGAATTTTATATTATGAATAATAAATGGATATCAGATTATGATAATGAAGTTGTACATGGAGATATTTACTATCCTGTTAAAAATTTGGAAAATGCATTGTGTATAATAGAAAAAATTATAAAAAGAATCATTAATGAAGAAGGAGATAGAAAATTTGCAATTATTGCGGATCATGGTGCAACGGTAGGACACAAAATATTTAAGAAAGATAAAAAATATAATTTTGATAAAGCTGATCATGATGGAAGGTGTCTGATGCTTTCAGATAAAGAGAACGAACAAGGAACAATGGATTACATTGTATATAAATCTGATGGTGGAAGAAAATGGATTGTTACGCTTAATGAACAGTCACTATATAAGAATTCAAGATACATTGTTCATGGAGGAGCTACTCCAGAAGAAGTAATTATACCTGTTATTATTACGCAAAAAGATAATTCATTGAGTGGTGAATATAGTGTGAAGGCTTTAGAACTGAAAGTTAGCGGAATGCAGAAAAAGGTTAAGTTTAGAGTGAATCCAAAGCCAGAGAGGGTAAGGCTAAAGGCAAAGGATAATACTGACATTTATCTCAAATATGACGATGTAGAAAATATTTGGGTAGGAGAAATTAGAAGAGGAATCGAGCAGAATATAAAAGTGATAGTAGAAAATCAAGAATTTGATTTTAGAACTATTCCAACAACTAGAATGGGAGATGATTTATTTGATGACTGAGCTAGATGAAAAAATTAGGGATGTATTTCCAGAGGAATCTATTTATAAGACATCTACAAGATATAATATGTTTGCGGGTGTTAATATACCATCCTTTATTAAAGACTGGATTATTAAAAGATATTCAGATGAAAATGAAGAAGTGGATAAGGCTGCTTTATTTGCATTTTTGGAGAAACATATACCATCAAAAGATAGTGATATAAAAAGTCGCTTGATTAAAGGAGAGACAATACAAATTCTTGTAAGGGTGGTTGTTGAGTCGGATTTAAAAACAGGGATATTTAAATTTTCCATACCGGATATTGGAATAAAGAATAACGAAGGTCGTGTTAGCGAATTTGTTATGAGAAATGGCAATATAAAAGAGGGGGAAAATTGGGGAATTGTAACATTAGATTATGTTCAGCCAGAAGGAAGAGAAAAAGGATATGCGGAATTAGTGAAGTTTAGACCGTTTAAACCGTATGCCCCTGATTATGATTATTATTGTGCTGCGAGAACAAGGTTTACAACAAATGAATGGATTGACTTTATTATTAGATGCATGGAATACAATCCAGATTCATCCCAGTTTGAATCAATTTCGCAGAAATTGTTATTTATATCAAGACTTTTAGTATTTTGTGAACCGAATTTAAATATAATTGAACTTGCTCCGAAAGGAACAGGAAAATCATATATATTTAACAATCTAAGCAAATATGGTTGGATGATTAGTGGAGGGAAGGTAACAAGAGCAAAACTATTTTATGATATGGCGTCTAATAAACCAGGAATAATACCTAATTATGAATTTGTGGCAATGGACGAAATAAAAACTATAGTGTTTGGAAATCAGGAAGAACTTCAGGGTGCATTAAAAGGTTATTTAGAAAATGGATCATTTACAATGGGACAGGCAAAACAAACATCTACGGCTGGTCTTATATTGCTAGGAAATATTGATTTAGATAATAATCGTCGTCCCATTAATAAAAAATATTTTCAAGAATTGCCAGATGTTTTTCATGACACGGCATTGCTCGATAGATTTCATGGAATGATTGAAGGATGGTACCTTCCAAGAATTACAGAAGATTTAAAACTAGAAGGATATTCACTCAATGTTGAATATTTCTCAGAGATATTATCTATGCAGAGAGGAATGTCTAAGTACGCATCTATAGTGACGGATATGCTAGAAATTCCTAAAGAAGCTGATACTAGGGATACAACAGCAATTATTCGTTTGGCAACGGGATACCTAAAACTGTTATTCCCAAATGTTAATTCTACATTAGATATTGACAGAGATGAATTTGAAACATATTGTTTTAAACCTGCATATGAAAAAAGAAAAATTGTAAGAACTCAATTGTCGATACAGGATATGGAATATAGTCCTAAAATGCCAGATATAAGAGTGAGGAAAAATTAATGATTGATTATCAAGCAGAGTTGGAGAAAATGGTATGTACTAAAAATTTAATGAATAGTTATAAATTATATTTATTAAAGTCTATTATATTGAATGTTACAAAAGAAAAAAAGGAATTTGATTTTTATCAGCTGGCATGTTTTATGTGCGCATATTCCTTTGAAGATGTATGCTTAATAAAGAGAAGAATTAGACATTTGGATAAATTATATGATATTGCAGTTGAATTGATAGAAAAAGAAAATTTGTATCAGTCTGCAAGGGTTGAGGAAGTATTTGATTCTGCTTATAACACAAAAAATAAAGGGTTAAGGAAAAAAATTGGTGCTTTATGTAATTACGTTCCATATCGCTTACTTGCGTATAATTGGCCAGCGGAATTAAAGGGAAAGAATGATGCACAGAGGAATCGAATAATAGAAGAACTTTCTAGGAGTGAAAAGAGAAACATTTATGCAATATTCACGATAATGATGAAGAATAAGAGGATTGAAGTGAGAGAAGAATGGGCAAAATACATATGTGAAAATAGAAGTTTTCTTGCTAGATGGATAAATGAAAAGATACAAAAATTTATAGAGAGGTAAATAAAGATGATATATGCAGATAATGCAGCAACTACTCAACTTGATTCGGAAGCATTTAAATCGATGGTTCCCTTTTTGACAACGGAATATGGTAATGCATCACAATCGTATTCTTTTGCAACAATAGAAAAGAAAGCTTTAAAAGAAGCTAGGAAAATGATTGCAAAATGTATTAATGCATATCCTGATGAAATTTTTTTTACCTCGGGAGGAACCGAAAGTGACAATTGGGCTATAAAAATGGGGTGCAAGGCATGTTGTGGAGACGTAATAACGTCTGAGATTGAACATCATGCTGTTTTGCGTGCGTGTAATTCGGTTGCAAACTCGGGAGTGAAGGTTAAGTATTTACCAGTTGATGAAACAGGAGTAGTAAAAGTATCTGATGCCGAAAAGATAATTGATTTAAATACAGGTTTAGTTTCAGTTATGATAGCAAATAATGAAATAGGTAGTATTCAGCCAATAGGGGAGTTAGTTGCTATTGCACATAGAAATAATGCAATTTTTCACACAGATGCAGTGCAGGCAGTAGGACATATTTCGGTCGATGTAAAAGAGTTGGATATAGATATGCTTTCGGCATCAGCACATAAGTTTAATGGTCCTAAAGGAATAGGCTTTTTGTATGTTAAAAGAGGAACAAATATAAAGCCATATATGGATGGTGGAAGACAGGAAAATGGACTAAGGGCAGGTACCGAGAATGTAGCTTCAATTGTCGGTATGGCAGTAGCACTAAAAACAAATGTCCAAAATATGCAAGCAACAGTTGATAAATTATGCAAATTAGAAGATATTGTGAAAAATGAATTAAATAATAAAAAAATAGAATATTTATTGAATGGAAATTCATACAAAATACCAGGAAATATGAGCTTATCGTTTAAAAAATGTGAAGGGGAAATGATACTGCATAGAATGGACATAATGGGAATATGTATTTCTACGGGATCTGCATGCGACAGCGTTAATACGCAATTATCTCATGTAATTAAAGCCATTAAAGTTCCTGATATTTATGCTGAAGGAACTATTAGAATATCCTTTGGAAAGTATAATACTGAAAAAGATGCAAAAATATTAGCAGATTCATTGATAAAAATATTGGGATAACTAATAAACAACCATTTGGAAAATGAAATGGAGGATAAAGTGAAAGAGTTAGCAACAAAAGAGCATTTAAAAGCGATTAAAACGGTAGATGTTATTCAAGAATTGCAGTTAATGACATGGACTTTTTGCCTTAGCACCGAACTATGGGAGAAATATAATAGTAGAAAAAGTAGTGTTAATATAGCAAATTTAATGAAAATAAAATACTTTAATGATGATACTAGAAAGTTGTCAGAAGAAGTAGATAAATTGCCAAATAATAAGGGAGGAATATATTTGTATGTTATAGAAAATCCTATTATTCCGAATTCAGGGAGTTATATTATGTACGTTGGAAGAGCGAGGAAGACAGCAAGTGAAAGTTTAAAAAAAAGAGCAAAATCACATTATGCACAATATATTAGACATGAGGAGAATGAACGTCTGGAGAGGCTATTTGATAATTGGTGGTCATACATATACTTTATTTATGTCCCGATAGATGAAAATGACGAAATCGATCTTATTGAGGACGAATTGATAACGGCATTAACACCACCGTGCAATAAGGAGTATCCATCGCCTCAAATACGAAAGAAGTTAAGTGCATTTAATTATTCATAAAGTGGAGGGTAAAATGAAATTTGCAGCAATTAAGGGAAATATGGGAATATGGCGATACTATGTATCAACTTTAACATTTGAAGATATAGCAAAATATGTAAGTCCAATAACTAAGGAAATAAGTAATAGTGATAGTTATTCAAATTTACTTCAGAGAGCAATCACAAATAATGTATCAGCAATAACGGAATATTTACTTTTACAACCAGAAAGGATGTTTAATGCACTTGTATTAGCAGTGTATGACGGTAATCCGGATTGGTTTGAATTAGATGTTGAAGTTGAGGATTATAGTACCTTTTCAGTAGGTGTTTTAGAATTAACAGGAAATGAAACAATATTCCCTGTAGATGGGCAACATAGAGTTGCAGGCATAAAGGAAGCATTAGAAAAAGATGAGTCTTTAGCTAACGAAAAAGTTCCAATTATTCTTATTGGGCATGAGGATACTCCAGAGGGAAAAAGAAGAACAAGACGTTTGTTTTCAACATTAAATCGACGAGCTAAAAGAGTGAATGAAAATGAAATAATTGCGTTAGATGAGGATGATTTAGTTGCAATCGCTACGCGTGATGTCGCAGAAAATCATATACTTTTTTCTGATAAGAGATTAGTTGATTGTGCGACTAAAAACATTCCATCTTCAAATACTGTTGCATTTACGTCAATATTGACATTATATGAGATAAATAAAATAATATATGTTGAAAATTGTAATGAAAAAGGAATAACAAAAGTTAAGCAAGAAAAAAAATTATTGTATAGACCATCTGATGAAGAGGTGAATGAATTTATTGCCAATGTAAACAAATTTTGGGATATGTTTGTAGATAGAATTCCCATTATGAAAGAGTATGTGTCAATTGATACTGCAAACAATAAGATAAAGTATAGAAGTGAAGAAGGTGGCAATCTTCTATTTAGACCAATTGCGTTATCTCAATTTGTCCTCGCCATATATGAATATAATAAAAGAAAAAAGGTATCGATGGAAGATGCTATAGAAAAATTAGGAAAAATTCCTATGGACATAAGTGAAATGCCATGGAAAAATTTATTATGGTTAGAGGAAAGAAAAAACATTAATGGTAGAATAAAAAAGAAGGATTTAAAGTTGTTGATGTTATTTCTCGTTGATGAAACTATTTTGACAGAAAAAGAAAAAAAAGAATTAATTCAATATATTATGGGGGTAAAAGATTTGGAAGAGTCAGACTATGATAATGTTTTAGCGGTTTTAAGAAAAATGGCATTATAGTTTTATAGATGTAAAATATGTGATTTTAAGTATATTCTTTCGGTATTATTTGGATCAAATACATCAAGAATGCCAAACATATAAGTTATTTGAAGTGTATAATCATTTATATGGTAATAGTTCACTATTCGATTAAGTGCACTTTTGCATAGCAATTTTATTATTATGTGTATTAAATAACAGTACATTAGTTATACAAAACTCTTTTTTATAATAAAAGAATCTGGTGAACTGCAATATTGAGCATATATTTTCTTTGGAATGAATTATATTTTTCATATCATCTAGTATAAATGCAAAACGTATAGTTTCTTTAATTCTTACAAGTGATATGTAAGGAAGATCGTTTTAGTATAGGAAATGTTAAAAGGATATTTTACTTAGTAGAGAACAAATTTAATTTAAGTGGATTTCCTGAGGGCGAATTGGAGAATAATAGAAATCATGGCGAACAACATTTCGTTTAGTGGGTTGATAATAAAATGACTAAAATATATGTGTTAAAGTGGAGCGAAATTTTTGAGAAATTCTCCAAAAGATATGAGTATTTACTAGGTAAATTAAAATATGAAGAAGAATTGTGGCTTTAAAATGGACGGAGGTTTGGCTGCAAATATAAAACAATTTTGTAAAATGATAGGTGAATTATTAAAAATATAGAACGATAAGGATGGAGCAGACGAAATGGCAAAGCTATCTATTAATGATGACATGTTGAGAAAAGTAAAATAATAAAGTGAATAGGGGTATGCGGACAAAAAGTTGGACTGTGTAATGCATGCCATGGTATGAAGTATTATAATGGCCTCATAAATTAAGACACTGAAAGCGACATTTCTTAATGAATCTGATATACTATAATCAACAAAAGAAAGAAGGTACTTATTATGTCCAGATCAAGACGAAATTTCAGTGCTGAATTTAAAACCAATCTTGTCCTCCAACTGCTTAAGGGCGAGAAAGAACTCAATGTTCTTGCTGTTGAAAACGATATTCAACCAAATCTCCTTCGTAACTGGAAGAAAGAATTCCTTGCTAATGCTTCTCTTGCTTTCGATAATAAGCGAGAAGACAATCTCCGGGAAAAACTTGCCGAAGAACACAAGGAAAAAGCTGAATACGCTAAAAAGGTCGGTCAACTTACCATGCAGGTTGACTGGCTCAAAAAAAATCTGAAGAAATTGTCGGACCTGACTACGAGAGTAAATTTAGTCCGAAACCTTTTGACGACTAAGGAGCTGTCGGTTTCTGCAGGAGCCAAACTACTCGGAATCAACCGCACCAGCGTATATTATAGTGGCACCACGGTTTCAGAGGACGATTTGGAATGCAAAGCGATCATTGACCATCTGCATACTGATAATCCTACTTGGGGAGCCCGTCAGATGTCTGCTCAGCTTAAGCTGCGCGGATACCAGGTTGGTCGCCGTAAAGTAGGAAGATATATACGCGAAATGGACATTACACAGATTTATCCCAAAATAAATCTGTCTAAGCGCATGAAACAGGCAAAAGTCCGTCCATATCTGCTTCGTAATGCAGTCATAGACCGCCCAAATCAGGCATGGTCGATTGACATTACATATATTCCAATGAAGCATGGATTTCTTTATCTGACAGCCATTATCGACTGGTACAGTCGTTGTATCGTTGGCTGGGATGTTGATGACACTCTGGATACCACTATGGTTATCAATGCATTTAAAAAGGCATTTAAAGTAGCAAAGCCGTTAATCATCAACTCGGATCAGGGCAGCCAGTTTACCAGTGATAAACATATTGCTTTCATTCGTGATAATGGTATTCGCCAGAGCATGGATGGTAAAAGCCGCTGGGCAGATAATATCATGATTGAGCGCTGGTTCCGAAGCTTCAAGTATGAGGAAGCATATCTCACGGAGTATGCTAATCTCAAGGAAGCAAGAGAAGCCATCGGAAGATATATCTATAATTATAACTTTGAGCGATGCCATCAGGCAATCGATAATAAGCGTCCTGCAGAGATGTACTATCCGGCAATGCTTTTGGATGAAGCCAGAGCAGCCGCATAATATAAAAAGTCCGGGAGACGCTACATTGCATTCTCTCATGTAACCCGTCAACATATCAGTTCATTATAAAAATATTAAATTTTTGTCTTGACAACTGAGCCACTATATATACACAAGAATAAATATTGCCAGTACTTATATTGTTAAAAGTGTCAGAATCTCCGGATATAGCAATCCAAACCCTAGGTTATCCTTCCGCACCGATGCTTTATCATTGGCGTAAAAATATCCTGAATACTACGATGTTCCAGATAAAAAACATTGGGAATAACTTCCAAACGACTTGAAACAAAATATAATTAAATGTTGGCTTATTGAGGGTGAACTTGTAAAATCAGTGGCAGAAGAAATCAGATACTCATCTTCTTTGATATATAAATGGATTAGAGTGTATTGGAAGAAAGAATATTTCCAACTCATGAAAAAAATACTGCCAATATTAATGTGAATCCAAACGATATCGCATCCGCGTAAGATATCAATGAACTAAAAGCTCAGATGTTTGATATGCAGATGGAAATAGATATTCTTAAAGAAACAATCAATGTATTAAAGAAAGATTCTGTTATCGATCAGACAGCTCTCACAAATCGGGAGAAGGCAGTGATAATCGATGCCCTGAAAAACAAGAATTCACTGCCTGACCTTCTAAAAAAACTTAACTTTGCAAACAGTATCTATTATTATCAAGAGAAAGTCATTTATACGGAGGATTCATATGCTACTTCAGCGTGAAGATATAAAAGTTTCTAAAAAAGTGGTTCGTCGTATTATGAAGCAAGAACAGTATATCTTTCTCTGATAAATGACTGTTTCAATAGCATGCCGGTGAGTTGGATAATAGGCACTTATCCATACGCAGAGCTTGCAAATACTATGTTAAGGAATGCTATTACTACTATTAAATCAAAAAAATCTATTGTACATTTTGACAGAAGATGCCATTATCATTGGTTAGAATGAATTCGAATAACAAAAAAACAGCCTTACGCAATCCATGTCCAAAAAAGTCATTCAGCAGATAAGTTTGCATGTGAGGGCTTCTTTGGTCATCTCAAAACAGAAATGTTTTATGGTCATAACTGGGAGCAATATAGTATTGAAGCATTTATTCGGGAAATAGATAGCTATATGCGTTGGTATTGTAAAGATAGAATTAAATCAACACTCAGAATGCTTAGTCCTCTAGATTATAGAAGGAATGAGTATAGGCATAACAGTCTAAAAATGTCCGCATGCCTATTTAAGGTCCTGAATTTACATAATAAGTTCGGAGTTTTATTTTTACAGGGAAAATAGAGTAGAGTGTTAAGGAGTATATGTCATTTGTTTATAAACAATAGTGCTAAGAGGCAAAATTCTCAGACTAAGCATCTGAAATATTGAATTACCGTTAGTATAACTCCAGATTGACATGGGGAGTATGAAGGGGATAAAGAAGTCAAGCAAAATGGAAGGGGCAATAGATATATGGGATTATTTGAAGATTTACAAAATGAAAAGCAACGGATCGTGATTGCAAAGCTGACAGGAGAGGCAATGGACTTTTCAAAGCTGAGACAAATTGCTAGAGAGTTTAATGAAGAGAACGATGCCGGATTGCATGTTGATGGATCGGATCAGGAGTTATGGAGCTGCGTAACAGCATATTTTAAAAATTTGCTATGAGAAATTTGAATATTGCAATCGGTAAGGCAACGGTAAATTTTGATGTATTGGATAGTATTTTTTGAAAAAGCATTACTGTCTTAGTAGAAGTTGTTGCCGTTGAATTATACAGTTAAGATATCAATGAGAGGGATTGGATATAGTTGGATCCAAACAATCAATTTCTCAAAGAACAGTACTACGATGGTTCAAACATATGAAGAAAATTATAAGACATTAATGGGAGATGGAACATTTATGGATAAAAATTTTATAGAAGAATTGAATAAGCATCCATATGAAAGTCTGATGTTTAAATCATTAAGAGGTGAATTCTGGATAGAGGAAAGTTTTACAAAAACAGAATATTGTATAGAGGGTGAAATACGTTGTGGTATTCGAGACGTTGATTTTTGGCATGGGGATGTGGAAGTTTATATTGGCATTGATCGATTAAAGAATGACCACCGTGCCGGATTCGGGTATCTGGAAGTCCCTTCTATGATAGGAAATCGTGGAATTGGTACAACACTTATGCTTTCGGTTATTGACACGATTAGAGTATTTAAGGAGTTTTATTCGGTAAGTGAGGCAGTTGTTGTTTGTGGCTGGTTGTCTACGGTGGATAAACGAAATGGTAATTGGAATATATCAATTCCTCTTTACGCAAAGGTTGGAAAATTAGCAAATGTAGAAAACTATTTTACTATCAAAAATGATGAAAAGCATTACACGGCAGATGAGTTTTTAGATATATCAGATAGTGATGGAAGTATAATTTATGTGATTTAAAACAGAAGGTGAAAACTTGCCTTTAAGAATGAGTAGAAATGATATAATTAAAGTAAAAGCAAGTTTCATCGTGCATATAACAAATTTCTAAGTTGCTATTCAACGGAACATAAACAGTATAACCCCAAATGAGTATGTTGCATTCCAATGATTAGTGATATAATAAATGCATTGGACTAAAATAGAGAACGGAGGCTATCCATGCAGGAAGAAAAAATATCACTCATCCGAAGCGGCTTAGAAACAGCATACATTAACGGAAATGTTGCATCAGAGTTATCCTATAAGCCAAATTTTGTTTCAAATAATTACAATGAAGGTAAGAAAGTTCTTTCTGTAATCGAGGATGAACTTTTGAAATGTGACAAGTTTCAAATAAGTGTGGCGTTTATTACACTTGGTGGAGTAACACCACTTTTGCAAACATTAAAAGAGTTAGAAAAAAAGGGGATTCCGGGAGAAATTCTGACTTCTGATTATCTTGATTTTAGCGAACCTTTAGCATTGAAAAAGTTACATTCATTAAGTAATGTTAAGATCAAAATGTATGATACAAAAGCGGCAAATAACGGTTTTCATACAAAAGGCTATATTTTCAAAGAAAAAGAAATATACCGCATTATTATTGGAAGTTCCAATATGACAAGTGCCGCACTCACAACAAATCGTGAATGGAATACGAAGTTAGTTTCGACATTTCAGGGAGAAATGGCAGAAGATATTTTACAAGAATTTGATGAGCTTTGGAATTCGAAATATGCATATGAGTATGATACATTTTATGAAGAATACAAACAAAGATATGATATTATCAAAACGCAAAAAAGGTTAGCACAAGAGGAAAATGTCACTTCATTAGAGCGGTATAGATTAAAACCAAATAGCATGCAGGTTCGTTTTATCGCAAATCTTCGAAAAATTTTGCAGCATAATGAACAAAGGGCATTATTGATCAGTGCAACAGGTACCGGTAAAACATATGCATCTGCTTTCGCTATGCGCGAACTCGGATTTAAACGGGTGTTATTTCTCGTTCATAGAGCAACACTTGCAACGCAGGCGAAAGATTCCTATCAAAGAGTTTTTGGTAATGCTGTGTCTATGGGATTAGTCGGGGCAGGTTATCATCAATATGACAAAGATTATGTATTCGCGACTGTTGAGACATTGAATAAAGATGCACATTTGCAAAAATATAAACCGGATGAATTTGATTGTATTATTTTAGATGAAGCTCATCACAGTTCTGTCAATACCTATCAAAAAGTAATGCAATATTTTAGACCACGTTTGTTTTTAGGTATGACGGCAACACCGGATAAGCGAACGGACAATGATGCAAACGATAATATATATGAAATATTTCATCACCAGATTGCTTATGAGATTCGTTTGCAACAGGCGATGGAAGAGGATCTGTTATGTCCGTTTCATTATTTTGGAATTACGGATCTGTCGGTTGTGCGGGATACGAAAGCAAAGAATATTTCGGAAGAAGAGTTTAATAAACTTATATGTGATGAGCGTGTGAAACACATTATTGAGCAGTCAGAGTATTACGGATATAGTGGCGATCGCGTAAAAGGATTGATTTTTTGCAGTCGTAAACAGGAATGCAAAGAATTATCGAAGAAATTTAATGATCTGGGTTATCGCACAGTAGCACTTAGTGGTGAGGATTCAGAAGAAGTAAGACAAAATGCATTTGAGCGATTAGCAATGGAGGAAGGTGAACAGACGGATAAAACAAAACCGTTAGATTATATTTTCTCTGTTGATATATTAAACGAGGGTGTAGATATTGTTGAAGTAAATCAGGTTATTATGTTGCGACCAACACAATCGCCTATTGTTTTTATTCAACAGTTAGGAAGAGGATTACGTAAAGCAAATGGCAAAGAATATGTTGTAATCCTTGATTTTATTGGTAATTATAATAATAATTTTATGATTCCGGTAGCATTGTCAGGAGATCGTTCTTATAATGCCGATACGATTCGTAAATATGTGATCAGTGGAAATAGAACCATTCCAGGGGCTTCGACAATTCATTTTGATGAAGTAGCAAAGAATAAAATATTTCATTCGATTGATCGCATTAGAGGGATAAAGTCAATTATTCGTGAAAGTTATATTTCGCTTAAAAACAGACTTGGGAGAACTCCACGTCTATATGATTTTTATAGTAACAATGAGGTAGATCCATTGGTTATTATCAGGGAATATAAAACATATTATGGATTTTTAGAAAGTATGGAGAAAGCGAATTATTGTTGCACATTGACAGAACAAGAGAAGTTGATCCTTGAATATTTATCGAAAACAATATTAAGTGGGGTGCGTCCTGAGGAACTCGAAATCCTTCAACTGTTATTACGTCAAAATACAATTTCTATAGAAACTTTTCAAAAACTATATCAGGAAAAGTATCGTAAAAATATTATGGAGGATCAGGTTAATTGTGCACTAGAAGTATTACAGGGAAAGTTTGTAAGTAATGAGAAGGAGTATCAAAAATATGAAACTATAGATATGATATCGTGTGATCAAACAAGCCGGATTACCAGAGTGTCTAAGTATGGGGAACTACTTAGAAATGTTGAATTTAGAAGTCAGGTGGAATATATTATCAAAGTAGGGTTGGCACGTTATCATGATAAATTTATGAATACAAATGAAGTTGTTTCACCATTTGTATTGTATGAAAAATATTCGAGAAGAGATGTAAGTTTGTTGATGAATTGCGGAAAAGATTTGTCATCCGTTATGTTTGGAATGAAGCGTATTCAGGAAGACGTGTTTATTTTTGTTACATATCATAAAGAGAAGGCAGAAGATGAACGCAATTATGTAGACGGTAAACCGGATTATGCGGACGTATTTGAAGATAATATGATTTTTAAATGGGATTCCAAAATCGGAATGGGTATGGAAAGTACTTATATGAAAGATGTCATAACGGCGCCAAGAAAACATTTATTTGTAAAGAAAAGTGATGCAGAATCAAACTTTTATTATATGGGAACATTTGATTTTTTAGATGTAAAAGAAGCTCGTAAGGAAGATAACAAAGGAAAATTAAAACCAATCAGTAAGGTGGTTGTCAAGATGCAGCAACCGGTAAGGGATGATTTACTATGTTATTTGCAAAGTAATATCGAATAGAATCATACAGAGGACAAAAGGCGGGTAGCAATGAAGCGATTTTTGGTATTCGTTAAGACCGAAATATTTTCGTTTCCCATATATAAATGCATCAGATAATAGAGCATTATTATAAGATAAAAGAAATGAATTGAGAATACACTACAAGGAGTATACGAAATGAAAACAATAAAGGTAGTTGCTGCAGTGATCCAAAGACAAAAGAATGATAAAAAAGAAATATTTGTAACCCAGAGAGGATATGGAGAATTTGCAGGTGGCTGGGAATTTCCGGGTGGAAAGATAGAGGAAGGTGAGACACCACAAGAAGCATTGATCAGAGAAATCAAAGAAGAATTGGATGCAGATATTCTGGTTGGAGATCTGATTGATGTAGTAGAATATGATTATCCCAATTTTCATTTATCAATGAATTGTTATTGGTGTGAATTGAAATCAGAGCATGTAGAGCTAAAAGAGCATGAGGATGCTAAATGGCTTGTAAAGGAAGAACTTACTACCGTTGATTGGCTACCGGCAGATATTACGTTGGTAAAGAAGATAGTACAAAGTAGAAAGGCATTCCCATGACAAACCCCCCCCCTTCAAACCAACCCCTCCCCACCCCTTCCATCGAAGCCCTCTACTCCCAAGAATTCCCTGACACCATGTCCTTTGACGCTATTTCCGCAAAGCTGGATTCCATGGGATCACATCCTGCGATCGCGCAGCTAAGACAAAAATTTTGCTATCAAGTGGCATTTGTGCTGACAGATGGTTTCACGCAGTGTGAGCAGATATCTTTGGAAATGGAAGAGGGCTCTTTGCTGAAATTGTTTTATGAAAATATCAAAAAGCTGGATGCAGTATCAACCGACAGCTTTTTTTTCGAGGCATTTTGGTCTTACTTGCAAAAAGAGTACAATAAGTGCAAAGACAATATTCATAAGCTTTGTCATGTGCAATGGAAGCAGGATATTTTAAAGGAAGATCAGGTGCTTGATTATCTTTTGGTTCCATTTCAAAATGCATCGGATGAAATCTGGAATTTTATCATGGATGAAGTAAGTAGTATGCAATGTGAAGAAGGAATACCGGCGTTTTGCAAGGTGCTTTCTTTGTATTACCGCAGTCGTGACAATGATGTGATAATAGAGGGATTGCTTGCATTTATGCGGAAGTTTCCGAACTATCGTGCTCCAAATGAATTGCTTGGATATACATACTATAATATGGCAATGTGGAACAATGCAATTGCTTGTTTTGAAAGAGTGCAGCAGGAATATTATTTCTTTCACGAAGACATTTACTGGATGCTAGCCTGGTCGAATGGCAAGATTAAAAATTATGCGGACGAAGAGAAATATTATCGGATGAGCTATCAGCTTGCTCCTGATATTCCATTTACTTTGAATAATCTGGGATATTCTTTGTATAAACAGAAAAAGTATTTAGAAGCGAAAGAGCTGTTCGGACAGTGCCTGGATGCGAATAAAGATCTGCCATATGCTGCGAATAATTATGTGCGTGTTTTGATTGCACTTGGTAGAAATGCAGATGCTAAGAAATTTGTAAATTCTAAAAAATTTAAGATTGCAAAAGCGATTCAGGAGAGAGTAAAGAGACTGGATGATCACAATGTCCGGCTAAATAAAAAAGATCTGTCGGTCAAGTCCGATACAATTATAGAATCTGATTCCGATACTGCCGATCTTTTTGAAATAACTTCATCAGAGGATGAAATAAAACGTTGTCAGCAGTATACAAATAATAGGCTGTCAGAGAATGGAGCAAAGTGTCAGCAGCCTTCGAATGAAATGCAGTTAGAGAGTAAAACAAAACATCAGCGTTTTTCTAATGAAAGGTCATTAGAAGGTGAAATAAAACATTACCATCCTTCGAATGAAATGCAGTTAGAGAGTAAAACAAAACACCGGCAGTTTTCAAAAGAAAAACTGTTAGAAGAAGAGCTGACAGCTAGAATAGAAAGCGGGATGCAGGTATTTGGGAAACATCTTAAAGTCTATAAACGCAAAGGGGAATATGGACGACAATATAATATTCCTGTAGGAAGACTTGATTTATTATGCGAGGATGCAAATGGAAATTTATATGTTGTCGAATTAAAGAAGGATAGTGGATATGATGATGTGTATGAGCAGATTACACAGTATCTTGCATGGTTTGAACAAAGTGAAAAGTTCAAAGGAAAGAAAGTATATGGAATTATTTGTTTGAATCATCCGACACAGGAACTTCTTTCAAAAGTACATGCCGATAAAAGAATCAGAATATTTGAATATCAAATCTCGTATACAGAGTTATGATCTGATTCTTGCAACCGGTTCAAGAAAACAAGCTTCCCCGATTTATCAGAAACCTGAATATTTCACAGACAAAACATGAAGTATTCAGGTTTCTTAAATTTTTGGGATTTTTGCATCATAAAGCGTTACATTTGACACATTTTAGTGTATGGTAGATGAATACGATTATTATGTTTTATAGTGTATAGCAAAAGAGACAAAGAAAAGTTGACAATATATTATTCAAAACTGATATAAAAGTATCAAACAAATATCCCCTACACTCCGGTAATTCATCCCGGCTGATAAAAATGATAGGAAGGAAAAGGTATCTTTATAAGAAACTGTTAGATAGATGGGGAATAGTTCGTTATAAGATACCGGGTAGAAAAATGAAGAAACATGTAAAACGCTTAGAAGCCATTATGCTTGGAATAACGATGCTTTTTTCCATGCCATTTTCCGGTACGGCAATGGCAGCAGGAAAGACAAGTGCGAATCAAATGACAGTCAAGACACATACTGCTCAGACAACAGCAGCTGAAGATGCAGAATCACCAAAAACAACATTTCCGGTTCATGTGATCCATAAGACAGGAAATGACAAGGAAAATTTTGTCATTGTGATCATGGGGGACGGATATACGGCACAACAGCAGGATCAATTTGTGAAAGATGCGACTCAAAAGGCACAGGGAATGCTAACATGGTCGCCTTATAAAGAATATTCTGATCGTATCAATATTTATGCAATACAGACCATTTCAAACGAAACCGGGATAAGCGAATATGGCGGAAAGAGTGTAGATACATATTTTCACCTTCGGATATTTGGAAAAGCGGTTGGATTTTCAAATGGTGGTGATCAAAAAGCGAAAGATTTGAGGGAGGAAATGGAAAAAAAGTATTTAGACGCAGGAGCCAGTGTTGGAACAATTCATATACTTTCCAATACAAATGGCGATTTTGGAGCATCGATCAATTCACTTTTTTCATTTTCAACGAATTCAGAAGATAACAGCAGTGGTACTGCTATGACTCATGAGGTTTCTCACAGTATTGGCGGTTTGGGAGATGAGTATGAGCGATATACCAATAAACCAAATACTTCTGCATCTTCTGACGCAGATAGTATTAAGTGGAGTAAATTGCTGGGCTTTCGGGGAACCGGGATCACAATGGCCGGAACCGAGACAGCGTTTGCACCAAGTCGTGAATGTATGATGAGATGGGCAGGACAGCCTTTTTGCGAAGTATGTAAAATGGAGCTGGCAAGAAAATTAAATAATACGGACTATGTCAATTGTCCTCAGAAGTTATATGTAGCTGATCCGGAGATTTCAACCCCGCATAGTCGAACCGGTACACTGGATCGTGATAGCGAAAAATACAGGATTAGTGAGAAAAACATTACAAAAGCAAATGAAAAAGATTTGGAATTTCGTACTGTTGTGCAAAATATGGTCAATCAGGAACAACATCTGAAAATGAGCTTTAGTATTAAAGATGCAAATGGTATTACGATCAAATATCATGAAGAAAAAGAATTTACAATACCGGCACTTAGTAATTGGTATGATCCGGATGCAGCGCGAGAGTCTCTTTCCATTGTTTTTAGCAATGTCTCAGGTTTGGTCAAAGGTGATATATTAGAGGGAAAAGTGATTGATATTGATACAGGAAAAGTATTGGCCACAGATAAAACAGCTGGACAGACCTGGAATACAGTCAATATTCATTATCAGTTGAAGAATGCAGATGGAACAAGCAGTGTGATCCCGGATGCAGCAACAGCTATGGTATATGTACCTGCAAATACAACATATGTTTTAAGAAAACCAGATCTGTCGGATTATACTTATGTGGGAAATAGTGTGAATCAGGACCGGATTACTGTGACAGAAGCAGAAACCGATGTTACATATTATTATCAGAAAAAGAAAGATTCACAGGTAACACCAGGCGAGAATCCGACTGTGTCCCCAACAATTGCACCAAGCGCGAGTACAGTACCGACTACATCCCCAACAGTCACACCGGGAGAGACAGCACTGCCTGCATCCCCAACAGTCACACCGGGAGAGACAGCACCGCCTGCATCCCCAATAGTCACACCGGGAGAGACAGCACCGCCTGCATCCCCAACAGTCACACCGGGAGAGACAGCACCGCCTGTATCACCAACGGCTACACCGGGAGAGACAGTTCCGACCGTATCGACAAAAGCCACAGAGCAATCTAAGGATGGACAGAGTGTAACAATATTGGAAAATAAGAATACGTCACAAAAGAAAGCAGAAATCCTTGTTATAATAAAGTCTTCTTTTGCAAAGAAATATGCAAAGAATAATTATAGCTTTGTAAAGAGAGCGATTGAAAAAGTAGAAAAGGAGACTGCGAAGCAGAGAAGGAAGGTTGTTATAAAAGTTAGATTTAAGATGCAAAACAGAAAGAATCTGAGATGCAGATTAGATCGCGCAACATTGCATTATTTGACAGATAAAAAGATCCGGGAACTACAATGGGACAATGGAAATATGCGCCTCACACTGGATTTAAAGGCTTTGAGAACGATTAGAAAACAGACTGCAAAAGAGGTGTCCTTGACCCTTAAAAAGATAGGTTCTAAAAAAATTCTGTCAAAGATAAAGAAAACCAACAGAAAACGTTTTGCGTATGAGTTTTCTATTATAGATGCAAAGAAGAAAAAAATAAGTAGTATCAAAAAAGGAAAAATAACGATAGAACTCGGTTATCAGCGATCACATACAGATAAAAAAAGTAAGATGTACGTATATCAAATGAATAAAAACGGATCTGCTGTTAATATATTAAAATCACACAATGATGTTAAAAGAAAGAAGATACGATTTTGGGTAAATCATCCTTGTAGAGTTGTGATTGGTCGTAAGATATAATGTTTTAGCAATAAAAGAAAAGGTATCATGAGGCAGTAAAAACGATTCATGATACCTTTTTTAAAAGACGGATTTTATATCATAATGGCAGAAGTGCCATAAAAGTGACCGATGAAAGATTAGACATTTAGTGTTGTCAGATCTTTTGTCATCTGGTCAAGTTCTTCAATGATTCGACTGATCTCGGCAGTTGTTTTTGTGTTTTCGGAGGTGATTTCATAAGTTTCGTTTGAATGAGCAGTAACTTCTTCTGTAGCTGCCGATATTGTTTCTATACCGGAAGCAATAATATTATTTGCGTTAGTAAGTTCTGCAACAATGGATTTCATTTGTGCTGCTTCTTCATACACCATTGTGGTTTTATCTGCAATGGCTGAAAAGCTCTTTGCCGTGTTGCTTGCAGCTTTATTTTGCTCCTTTGCATTTTCAATCATTTGAGCAATAACACGAATCACTTCTTCTAATTCTTTAGAAATATTTTCAATTAATGTAGTAATATCAACTGTTGCATCTTGTGTTTGAGTAGCAAGATTTGAAATCTCGGAAGCAACAACGGAAAATCCCCTTCCTGCTTCTCCGGCTCTGGCTGCTTCAATACTTGCATTTAATGCAAGTAAGCTGGTTTGTGTAGTGATATTATCGATTAATTCAATGATAGAATGCATTTGAACAGTATATGTGTTAAGCTCTTCAAGTTCCTTTGAAACATTTTCATTTGCATCATTAGATATCTTTGTGCGATCAATTAGTGTATCAATATTTTCACGGGAAGAATTTAATTCAGCACGCGTATCCTCTAACGCTTCTGTCATAACAGAAGATCTGTTTTTGACTTGTTCTATTGTATTCTGAATCTGATTTGTTTTTTCCAGCTGTAATTGAATCGATTCAGCAGTGTCTGTGGTTCCTTGCGTAACTTCCTGCATTGATGCCATTGTATGATTGGTAGATGCTTCCAGTATATTCATCTTTTCGGAAACAATCCCTATACTTGTTGCAAGTTGTTTTGATGCAGCCATGAGCTGATTCATCATATTTGAAATTTGCTCTTTATCCTGCTCCATGGTTTTTAGTTTTTTATCATTAGAGGTATTGATATTGTTTGCACTCACGATCAGATAAAGAGAAAACAGAAGATAAGATGCAATTCGGATTTCAATATTCGGCAAATCATTAGATGTGTAATGATTGGTGAAAAAGCCATATACAATCTGAACAATATTAGCAAGAAATGTTGCTGACATATAAAGTGCACTCAATCGGGGACTGCCATAACAGATTAACAATGCTGCTATAAGCAGAGAATAGACATATGCTACCGGTGAAAATGTTGTAAAAATGATAAAACAATAAAAAATACCAAAGCCGATTGGCAACATGATCTTGATCTTTTCAGATTCCGGGTTGTGTTTGTATTCTGCAACGGTTACAAAGAAAGGAAGTAACGCTAAAATACAGAAAATAATATAATAGGAAATGGTACGGCTGCCTTTTAAAACTTCTAGCAGATAACATATGACAAGAATAACATTCATTAATCCATAGCCTAGCAATATAGAAATATTAGATCTTTTGATATCAGAATAGTTTTGAAAATTTGAAATATGCATTTAAGTGCCTCCTCCTTATATAAATAAAATTTTTATAAATTATATCATATCGAGAAAAAAGACACAAGGTAATCTCTTGAGGATAGTGTTTTTATTGAATTTATGACGCGTAATATGCTATAGTTTAATTAGGATAAGAAGGTTAGCCTGTAATAGGCATATCAGAGTATGAATAGCAAAAAAATGGAGTAAGCAGAAAGGAAGAATGTTATGGCTGATTATATTTTAAGCTGTTGTTCTACAGCAGATCTGACAAAGGAACAATTCGAAGAGATGGATGTAAAATATATTTGTTTTCATTATGAAATGGACGGAAAACAATATGCAGACGATCTCGGTCAGACGATGCCGTTTGACCTGTTTTATCAGAAAATGGCACAGGGGGCGGATACAAAAACATCACAGGTCAACGCAGAAGAATATGAGGAATATTTTGAAGGATTCTTAAAAGATGGAAAAGATGTGTTGCATTTGTGCCTGTCTTCCGGCATTTCCGGTACGGTTAATTCTGCAAATATTGCAAAAGAAAAATTGTCAGAGAAATATCCTGACCGCAAGATCTTCATTGTAGACTCGCTCGGAGCTTCTTCCGGTTATGGACTGCTTATGGATACACTTGCTGCAATGCGTAAGGATGGTAAGACGATAGAAGAACTATATAACTGGGCAGAAGAATATAAGCTCAATGTGCATCATTGGTTCTTTTCTACAGATCTTTCATTTTATATCAAGGGTGGCAGAATATCAAAGACCGCAGGTGCGATCGGATCGCTTCTAAACATCTGTCCGCTGTTAAATATGGATTATTTGGGAAGATTGATCCCAAGATTTAAGATCCGTACCAAGAAAAAAGTTATTCGTGCGATCGTTGACAGGATGGAAGAAAATGCACAGGATGGACTGGATTATTCCGGAAAATGTTATATTTCACAATCTGCCTGCATTGAAGATGCCAAAGAAGTTGCAAGATTAGTCGAAGAAAGATTCCCAAAGCTTAATGGCAAGGTAAAGATCAATTATATTGGTACAACGATCGGAAGTCATACCGGACCGGGAACGGTTGCGTTGTTTTTCTGGGGAAAGAAACGGGAAGATTAGAGAGCGTTTGGGAGATAGAAAATTTCAGAACATAAGCTTTGCTTGCGAGGTGTTTTTATTGGACTCCTTATTTTTTATAATACAATTAAATAAAAAAACAAGAGAGAAATTGCTTATATGAGGATTGGGGGTCGTTAACATGAAGAATAATTCAGGAATGCCGGTATTTTTAGGATTGATAGGAATTATTGTAATGATAGCTGTGTTCAGTGCGATCGGAGACGCAGATAGAGAAAACTCAAAATGCCTTTACACAGGTTGCGATAATGAACGTGCGGAAGATAGCATTTATTGCTATCGGCATAAATCGTCAGGTAAAACGTATTCTGATCATCATTCATCTTTCCAAAGCAGTCCGCCCCCATCTGCTCAGCCAACAGAATCTCCTTCTTATGGCAGTACAAGAAATAACGGCAGTTCATATAGCAAGTCATATTCCGGAAAAGGAAAAAACAGTATTAATTCCGATATGTATGACTATGATAATCCGGACGATTACGCAGATGATTATGCTGAAGATTATGCTGAAGATGAATTTGGAAATGATAAAAGTGAATCTGCTTATGATTATGGATATGATGAAGCCTATGACGACTGGGAAGACGAAATGGATGATTAGTCTGACAAAGTAATCATCGTTGAGGTGTTTTCATTTCTCAAAACGAAGAGAAAAAGATGCATCTTTTGAAAAGTGAAGAACTTGTAGAAGATAAAGTCGGATAAGAGAAATGAAAAATGGAGGAGATTATGGCAAAAAGTACGAATCAGAAATTAAAATTACTATATTTAATGCAGATCATGCTGGAAAATACCGATGATGAGCATGGTTTGAGCATGGCAGAGATCATTGACAAATTAGCAGCGTATGACATTAGTGCAGAGCGAAAAAGTATTTATTCGGATTTTGAATTACTGCGGTTTTATGGGATCGACATTCAGCGGGAACAAAGAGACCGTACTGTGTACTACTATGTTGGCGCACGAGATCTGGAACTTGCAGAACTTAAGCTGCTTGTAGATGCAGTACAGTCATCAAAGTTCATTACAGAGAAAAAATCCCGCCAATTAATTAAAAAATTAGAGCGATTTGTCAGCAAATATGATGCACAGAAACTGAACCGACAGGTCTATGTGCATGGCAGGATCAAGACGATGAATGAAAGTATCTATTATAATGTTGACATTATACATAGTGCAATTGATAAAAATGTGATGATAGAGTTTCAATATTATCAATGGAATGTGGATAAAGAAATGGAATTGCGTCATGATGGGGCATTTTATCAGATTTCACCGTGGGGGCTTGTCTGGGATCATGAAAATTATTACATGGTTGGTTATGATAGTGTCGCTGGTATTTTGAAACATTTTCGTGTTGACAAGATGATCCGGATCGGACTGCTTACAGAACCAAGAAAAGGACGTGCGCAGTTTCAAAAGATGGATATTACAGCTTATACCAAGAAAAGATTCAGCATGTTTGATGGAGAAGTGCAATCTGTCACGATGATCTGTGAGAATCAATTTGCCGGAGTGATATTAGATCGATTTGGAAGAGATGTGCAGATGCGAAAAGAAGATGACAGCCATTTCAGAGTAACTGCAGATGTTGCCGTCAGCAATAATTTCTTTGGCTGGCTGATCGGATTGGGAGCAGGAATTAAGCTGATCGAACCGGAAGATGTTGTAAAGCAGATGCAGGACAGAGTATGTGAACTGTACCGGGAATATGTAGAAGAGTGAAAATCATTGTGTATTCTAATCAAACATGGTAGAATGAAAAGAGCAGTTAAGCACTGACAAATATGGAGAAAAGGACAGGATTATTATGTTATTAGAAGAATTAAGACAAAAAGTCGTTGAGTATGGAAACAAGCTGATATCATCAGGACTTACGATTGGTACAGCAGGTAATATCAGTATGTATGATCCGGAGAGCGGATATATGGTGATCAGTCCATCCGGTGTGCCTTATGCACAGACGAAAGCAGAGGATGTTGTTGTGATGGATCTTCAGGGAAATGTGGTTGACAGCAAATGTAAGCCATCAAGCGAAAGCGGACTTCATGCAGCATTTTATTTAGAGAAACCGGATGCACGTGCAGTTGTTCATGCACATTCTATGTATTGTACAACACTTGCCTGTGCAGGAGTGGATCTGAAAGCAACACATTATGCGATCGCAGATGCAGGTGTTGCAACGGTTCCAACCGTTCCGTATGAGACATATGGTACACCGGAACTGGCACAAAAAGTTCGTGATTGTCTCCGCAAGTCTGACAGCAAGGCACTTTTGATGGCAAATCATGGTATGGTAGCATATGGTGATTCTTTAGAGAAAGCATTTGCAGTTGCCCTGACATGCGAATGGTGTGCACAGGTTGAATGGCGTGCGATGGCGATCGGTACTCCGAATGTTTTATCGGATGAGCAGATGGCAGAAGTCATTGAACATTATAAGACATACGGACAGGCAAAAGACAGTGACAAACAGTCACAGGGTTATTTTGGTTAATTGCTGCGAGTTGCCTTGTTTATTAATCACTTGAATCATAGAATACATTAGAATATAAGGTGTCAGAAATTTTAGAAGATAAGCTGTATCATTTGGAAACAAAGGTTTTGCAAAAGATTTTGTTCTGTTGTAAAACCTTTTCCGAAGCGAAATCGGATATTTGAAAAAGTTTTTGACACCTTATATTTTTTATAAGATGTACTCACGGTATCTTCTCAAAATGAATTTTTCGGCAGTATATCAAAAATCCATCTTGAAACTTTTCGTTCAGAAGATTCCGAGAGTATATTAAGTATATTGGGGGATCAACATGAAAAGAACGTATAAGGAAAAACGGAAAAATAAGCATATCATAGCTGTAATCGGTCTTATTTTTGCAATGTGTATTGGAAGCGGAATGTTTGGCATGTGCGGCACGGCAGCAACAGCCAGCCAGATGAATGCAAAGACACCTCTTGCCCGGCATGGCAGGCTTTCTGTCAAAGGGGTGGATCTGGTCGATCAGTCGCAAAAGAAATTTCAACTGCGTGGAGTCAGTACGCATGGCATTAACTGGGATGTTGGCTCGCCTTATGTGAACGAAGCGGCTTTTCGTACACTTCGTGATGACTGGGGAGTTAATGCAATCCGTCTTGCTATGTATACCTCTGAATACAACGGCTACTGTTCCGGCGGAGACAAAAAAGCCCTTCGGACAAAAGTGGAAGAGGGAGTACAATATGCAACAAAGCTTGGTATGTATGTGATCATTGACTGGCATATCCTGAGTGATGGCAACCCGAAACAGCATATCAAAGAAGCAAAGCGTTTCTTTGCAACAATGGCAGCCAAGTACAAAAAGCAGAAAAATGTTCTTTATGAGATATGCAATGAACCAAACGGATGCAGTTGGAAAACGATCCGGTCTTATGCGCAGTCGGTGACTAAAGTGATTCGGAAAAAGGATGCAAAAGCGATCGTGATCGTAGGAACGCCTACATGGTCACAGTTAGGATCGGATGGCACGCATGTGGAGGTCGAAGACAGTCCACTCAAAAATGTAAAAAATGTGATGTATTCTTTGCATTTTTATGCAAATGAATGGAGTCATAATAAATATCTGCCGGCTAAGTTAGATCTTGCGAGAAAAAAGGGGATTCCCGTGATCGTCACGGAATTTGGTATGACAGCAGCAAGTGGAAATGGTGCAATCAGTACAAGTTCCACCAGCCGCTGGCTTACAAGACTGGATAAAAGAAATGTCAGCTATTTTTGCTGGAGTCTGTCGAATAAAAATGAATCCAGCGCATTGCTTCGGCCGGGCTGCAAAAAGACCGGTGCATGGACCAAGAAAGACTTGTCAAAAGCCGGACAATATATCCGTAAAAAATACCGTCAGAGAAGATAGGAAACTGCTTGTACAGTAGTGGCACATAGAAAACTGCTCGTACAGTAGTGGCACACCAACAAGAATTGCTATTGCAATTCTTGCAAAGTTTAATGTTCCATTAAACTTTTGACAAAGCGCAGGCTTTGCACTTTTTTAGTTCCTTTTTTCTTTCTTTTCTTTTTCGTACAGTTTTAATTCATTTAAAGCTTTACCGCCAAGTGGATACAGGATTATTACATTAAAGATGGTCATTAATCCGATTCCGACATCTCCCAGATCCCAGACAAATGTATAGGCGGCAAGTCCACCGATAAAGAGCATGATCAAGGCAAGAACCTTATAGGCAGTCTGCCAGATCCATTTGTCACCAAATAAATAAGAGACATTGCTTCTGGCATAGAAAAGAATGCCAAGGAACGTAGACAGACTAAACAGAAATAAGGTTGCGGCAATAAAAATAACACCGAAATCTCCAAGATGGTATTTCATTGCAGCCTGTAAAAGATCCATGCCCTGTAATCCTTTGACGAGTTTTTCGGGGGCAAGAAGCATGATCATGGCAGTACAACTGCAAATAACGATCGTATCGATAAAAACACCGAGAGCCTGTACCAGTCCTGCTTTGACCGGCTGGTCACATTCTGCTGCGGCTGCGGCACAGGGAGCAGAACCCGAACCGGCTTCATTAGAAAAAAGTCCTCTCTTAATACCGTTCATCAAAACTGCACCAAAACCACCGGCAGCCACCTGACGCAGTCCAAAAGCCTCATGAATAATCCGTGAAAAGATACTTGGAAGGAGATGAATATGCAAAACGATGATCAAAATGGTAATTGTAAAGTAACAAACTGCCATAACAGGAACCATCATATCTAATACTTTTACCGTTGCATTTTTGCGCAGGATAATGATGGCTGACAGGATCACCAATACAACAACGGTATAGATCGGCGGGATCGAAAATGCATTTTTGAAAGAAGATACAACCGAATTGCTGATAACCTGGCTGATACCGCACCAGCAGATCAGACCGGAAATCGCAAACAGTACAGAAAGCAGATTTCTTTTCTTATGCCGTTTCTGTTTTTCTTCTATAAAAGCATGGATATAATATGCCGGACCGCCCCGGTATCCGCCATATAAAGGATCTTTTTGTTTATATAATTGTGCTAACGTTGCTTCTATAAATGCAGTCGAAGAACCGATCAAAGCCGTGATCCACATCCAGAATACCGCACCTGCGCCACCTGCAGAAATTGCGGCAACCACACCGACAAGATTTCCCATGCCGACACGGGTAGCCGTTGAGACTAATAGCGTTTGCAAAGAAGACAGACTGCTTTTGTCCGCTTTCTTTTCCAGCAAAGATTTGATCATATCAGGAAATAAACGGATCGGTAGAAATTTTGTACGGATCGTAAAATAAATGCCGGTTGGGATCAATAATAGGATTAAAAGAGAAATGCCGAGTGTTCCACCACCAGGTAATGGCAATGTGATCAGATCTCCCCAAAGAAATGAGTACACTTTTTCAATAATTGTAATAACCATAAATAAAAAATACCTTTCTGTTTTTTGTGCAGCATATTCTCTTATTATATAATTGATTTTGCATTCTGTACAGAAGAATTTGTAATCATTGCTGTAAATTGTATTAAAAATGATTACTATTTCAAAAAGCAATAGAATAACTGATTACTGTTTCAAAAAGCAGCAGAATATTTAAAAATCTATTGCATGAAAAGAACCAGATTGTTTTACATGATACTGTAATAAAAGATCAAAACATTTAAAAATCCATTTCGTCAAAAGAATCCGTATGCAGCAAAAAATGATTTCTATGACAGATAATGATCTGTTCTTTTTGCATCTTGCTGAGTTCATTAGACAATGCGCTGCGGTCCAGATTCAGATAATCCGCAAGCTGCTGGCGGTTAAATGGAATGTCAAAAGAAAGACTTCCCTGTCTGGAAGCTTCGTATGACAGATAGGAAAGCAGTCTTGCACGTATGGTTTTGGCAGCAGTATGAAAACTTCTGCGGGAAAGATGCAAATTTTTTTGTGCGAGGATCGCTAAAAGGTTACGGATCAATTTGTTGTGATGCGGGCAGGAACGTTCGCAGGTTGTCAGTAAATGAAGCATATTCAGGCAGAGAATACGACTGTCTTCTATCGCAACGATATTGACCATAAGCGGTTCACCAGGTACACAGGCATACGTTTCGGCAAAAATGTTTCCGGGGGTGATCATGCTGAGAATCGTTTTGTTACCCCAGAGATCATCATGCTCAATCGAAAGTTTTCCTTGCAAAAGGACTCCGAGAGAGGAGATCGGATCGCCCATCCGATAAACAAATTCCCCTTTTTTAATAAATTTTTCTTCTGACCGAAGGCAGGGTAAAATGGCTTCGATTTCTTCTTCTTTCAGCCCTTTCCAGAGAGGGGTTGTCATTAAAAAATCAATGTTTTTCATAAAAATCTCCTGTTTGTTGTTATAACAACATTCTTCTTGTAGGAATTATGACATAATGCAGCTATCAAATCAATCACATTTTCATGCGAAAGACAGATCAGACAACAGATCAGGCAAATTCTACCTGACGTTACAAAAGCGGATGAAACACTGCTTTTGTAAAAAGTGAAAGAATAAATGCTTTTTAGGGCATGATACTATTTGTCAAAGCATGAATCCAAAGAAAGGATAGAAAAAATGGAAAAAAAGATGTTTTGTTTTCAATGTGAACAGACAGCAGGATGTACAGGTTGTACCGGCAGTGCTGGAGTTTGTGGTAAAGATGCCAAAGTAGCAGCGTTACAGGATCAGTTGACGGGAGCCATGATCGCCTTAGCAAATACTTGCAAAGGATGTCCAAACGAACCGGAGACAGACCGCCTGATCATTGAGGGACTTTTTACAACGATCACAAATGTGAATTTTAATCAGAATACCATATTTGAAATGATCCAAAAGATCCACGATAGGACACAGGAGCTTGCAAGTCAGTGTGGCTGTATGGCAGCTACGGATTATGATATGAAGCAGATATGGGATGCCGATGAAGATATTCGTTCCCTGAAATCCTTAATTTTATTTGGAATACGTGGTATGGCTGCGTATGCTTATCATGCAGAAATGCTTGGATACCGGGATGAAAAAGTCAATGCATTTTTCTATAAAGCATTACAAACGATTAGTCAGGAGCTTGGCATGGAACAGCTTTTGCCGGTTGTTCTCGAAGTAGGAGAAGTCAACTTGCAATGTATGGCATTGCTCGATCAGGCAAATACCACCAGCTATGGAACACCTGAACCGACCAAAGTAAGTTTACAGATTGAAAAAGGACCGTTTATTGTGGTAAGTGGTCATGACCTCAAGGATTTAGAACTGCTTTTAGAGCAGACAAAAGGAAAAGGGATCAATGTGTATACACATGGTGAAATGTTGCCGGCACATGGTTATCCGAAACTGAAAAAATATGCTCATTTGAAAGGGAACTTTGGAACAGCATGGCAGAACCAGCAGAAAGAATTTGCAAATGTACCGGGTGCATTTCTGTTCACAACAAACTGTCTGATGCCAGTCAAACCAAGTTATGCGGATCGTGTGTTTACTACAGAAGTAGTATCATATCCTGAGATCGTACACATTGATGATAAGAAAGATTTCACACCGGTCATTGAAAAAGCATTAGAACTTGGCGGATATCAGGAAGATCAGGAACGAAGCGGTATCAATGGCGGTAAATACGTGATGACAGGATTTGGTCATGGCACAGTGCTTAGCGTTGCTGATAAAGTCATCGAGGGCGTAAAAGCCGGAGATATCAGTCATTTCTTCTTAGTCGGTGGCTGCGATGGTGCAAGAGCCGGAAGAAATTATTATACAGACTTTGTCAAAGAGACACCAAAAGATTCGATCATTCTGACTCTGGCATGTGGAAAATATCGTTTTAATGATCTGGATCTTGGCGAGATCAATGGTCTGCCACGCATTATGGATATGGGACAGTGTAACGATGCATACAGTGCCATTCAGGTTGCGATTGCACTTTCGAAAGCATTTGAATGTGATGTCAATGAACTGCCACTTTCGATGATCCTTTCCTGGTATGAACAGAAAGCAGTTTGTATTTTGCTGACACTGATTCATCTCGGAATCAAAAATATTTATCTGGGACCGACACTTCCGGCATTCCTGTCACAAAATGTATTGCAATATCTGGTAGAGCATTATGCAATTTCGCCTACCAGCACACCACAGCAGGATCTGAAAAAGATTTTAGGATAGAGCAAAGAGAAAAAAAGATAGGCTAAAAGTATATAGGCTGAACATGACAGACCGGAAAACAAAAGTATTGACAGCCGGGAGATCGGATTACAGGGCTTCCTGAAAATAGATTACGGCAAAAAGAAAGTAATCGGATAAAAAGTATTTAAAATACCCAAAATAAGGAACAGACTTTTCAATGTCTTCTGTAGCAGGCAGAATGATATTGGCGGTCTGTTCTTTTTTTGAGAGAGGATATTGAGCAGTTCAAATTTACAAAGACAAACAAAAAATGTATACTATATAAGATAAAAAGCAATAGAAAATCGCAACGATTACAATATCTGGGAGAATAAGATGTTTAATATAGAAGAAGAGTTAAAAAAGCTGCCGGCAAAGCCTGGTGTTTATCTGATGCATGATAAAAAAGATGCGATCATCTATGTCGGGAAAGCGATCAGCCTCAAGAACCGCGTGCGACAGTATTTTCAAAGCAGCCGTCGTGTTACACCAAAGATTCAGCAGATGATTTCGCATATCGATCATTTTGAATATATCATCACCGATTCGGAAGTGGAAGCTTTGGTATTGGAAAATAACCTGATCAAAGAACATCTGCCAAAGTATAACACAATGTTAAAGGATGATAAGACCTATCCGTTTATACGGGCAACGGTATATGAAGATTATCCGCGCCTGATCTATTGCCGCCAGCAAAAAAAAGACAAATCACGTTATTTCGGACCGTTTACCAGTCAGGGGACGGCCAAGAATGCGATAGAAATGGCGCAAAAGATCTATCATGTGCGTACCTGTAACCGGGCATTGCCAAAAGATGAAGGAAAGCAGAGACCTTGCCTGAATTATCATATCAAACAATGTGATGCCCCTTGTCAGGGCTATATTTCCAAAGAAGAATACCGCAAAAATTTTGACAAGGCACTCAAACTGTTAGAAGGAGATTATCGCGAAGTGATCGAAGTCTTACAGGAGAAGATGCAAAAAGCTTCCGATAATCTGGAGTTTGAGGATGCAGCGAATTATCGTGATCTGATCGAAAGCGTGAAAAAAGTAGAGATTCGCCAGAAGATTACAGACTTTGGTGGTGTAGACCGGGATATCATTGCCGTTGCATCTACGAATGAAGAAGCAGTCGTACAGGTTTTCTTTGTCCGGGAAGGAAAAATGATCGGCAGGGATCATTTTTATCTGAAGGGAATCGGTGGGGACGGCAATGATGAGATCTTGCAGGCATTTGTCAAGCAGTTTTATGCCGGAACACCTTTTATTCCGCGTGAAGTCATGGTAGAATATGAGATACAGGATAGTCATCTGATCGAAGAATGGCTGACACAGCGAAGAGGAAGTAAAGTCAGCGTGATCGTTCCACAAAAAGGTCAAAAAGAGCGTTTGATGGAGCTTGCACATAAGAATGCGGCAATGGTTCTGACACAAGACAGCGAAAAGATCCGTCGGGAAGAAGAGAGAACCTCCGGTGCAATGGCACAGATATGCGGCTGGATGGGCATAGAAGAAGTCTTACGTATTGAATCGTATGATATTTCTAATATCAATGGTTTTCAGTCAGTCGGTTCGATGGTAGTCTTTGAAAACGGCAAACCAAAGAAAAGCGATTACCGGAAGTTTCGAATTAAGACCGTACAGGGCCCGGATGATTATGCAAGTATGGAAGAAGTGCTGAGTAGACGTTTTCAGCATGGTTTGGAAGAAAGGAAGAATCTCAAAGAGAAAGACTGGAACACCGATCTTGGAAGCTTTACACGTTTTCCGGATCTGATCATGATGGATGGTGGAAAAGGCCAGGTGCACATTGCACAGCAAGTATTAGACAAACTTGGGTTAGCAATTCCTGTTTGTGGTATGGTAAAGGATGACAAGCATCGTACCAGAGGATTGTTCTTTCAGGAAAGAGAGATTCCGATCGAGACTGACAGCGAAGGATTTCATCTGATGACCAGAATTCAGGATGAAGTACATCGTTTTGCAATCGAATACCATAGGTCGTTACGAAGCAAAACACAAGTCAGATCAATCTTAGATGATATTCCGGGAATCGGCGAAAAGAGAAGAAAAGCCCTGATGCGCTATTTTAAGGAATTAGAAAAAATCCGCGATGCATCGGTAGAAGAGCTGGCACAGGTGGATACCATGAATGAACGGGCTGCAAAGCAGGTGTATGAGTTCTTCCATAATAACAGACAGAGTAGTGCTTTTATTGAGGAAGAAAAATAAAAACACGCAGATCAAAAGCCGATGAAGAACAGCAAAAGCAGGGCATGCCAAAAGCAGATACAAGAACAGCAAAAATAAAGCATGCCAAAAGCAAGATCAAAGAAAAAAGAATAAATTTACAAAAAAACGAAATAATGCGTTTCCGGAATCTTCTGAATAGAAAATTCCGAGAGTACATAATAAAAGAATGGAGGAAAGATTATGCAAGGTAGTGGATATAATGTAACATTAAAGGAATTAGCAGACAAATTAGAGTTAGAGAATTGTACACCGGATCTCGATATCGACCATGTCAAGATCACACAGACAGAAGTCAATCGTCCGGCATTACAGTTAGCAGGTTATTTTGATTATTTTGATTCCAGCCGTATCCAGATCATCGGTCATGTAGAACATACTTATATGCAAAAGATTGGTATTGAACGAAGTGTTGAGGTAATGGAACGCATTATGTGTGGCAGTGAAGAATCACCAAAGCCTCCATGTATCATTTATTGCCGTGAGATCTGGATCGAAGATGAGATCGTCGAACTGGCGAACAAATACAATGTACCGCTTTTGAGAAGCCGTAAAGCAACTTCTCCGTTTATGGCAGAACTGATCCGCTGGCTGAATACAGAACTTGCACCAAGATGTTCGGTACATGGTGTATTGGTTGATATCTATGGTGAAGGTGTTCTGATCATGGGTGAAAGCGGTATCGGTAAATCAGAAGTCGCATTAGAGCTGATCCATCGCGGTCATCGTCTGGTATCGGATGATGTTGTTGAGATCAAGAGAGTCAGCGACAGTTCTTTGATCGGAAGTGCACCGGATATCACAAGACATTTTATTGAATTACGAGGTATCGGTATTATTGATGCCAAGACATTGTTTGGTGTAGAAAGTGTAAAGGATGAGCAGGAGATCAATCTGGTCATTAAACTGGAAGAATATGACAAAGAGCAGGAATATGACAGATTAGGACTGGAAGAGCAGTATATTGAATTCTTAGGCAATCAGGTCGTATGTCATTCGATTCCGGTTCGTCCGGGACGAAATATCGCAGTTATCTGTGAATCGGCAGCAGTCAATCACAGACAGAAAAACATGGGATATAATGCAGCATTGGAACTTTATAACCGTGTTACGAGCAATTTGCAGGAGAAAAGGTCTGAAAAGGAGTAAGGGAAGCATATGTTATTTATAAAATCGGATGAATTGAAAACAGGAATGCGCCTGGCAAAGCCCATTTATAATAAAAATGGTGTTATGCTGTATGAACGTAATTCGAAACTGACCAGACAGGGTATTGTCAGCATTCAGAACTTTGGATTGATCGGTGTCTATATTCTTGAGCCTGCAGAGCCGGTTCCGCCAATGAGTGAAGATGATATTGAGTTTGAGCGTTTTCAGGCAATGGCGATCTTTACAATACGTGATATCCTTGATGATGTGGCAGCACAGAAAGAACCAAAGGGGATGTATCCTTTTGCAAATCAGGTGATCAAGAAATACGGTTCTTTATACCACAAGATTAATTTTGTACAAAACTTACGCAGTACAGAAGATTATGTTTATAAACATGCATTGAACACAGCTATTTTATGTGCATTGATCTCGAAAAAGATGGAACTTGATTTTAAAGCACAGCTTGATGTGGTCGTTGGAGGTATTCTCCATGATATCGGTGAACTTATGATGCCGCTTGCACTGCGCAAGATCAAGAAAGAAGAGAGGTCAGAGGAAGATGAAAAGAAGATCAATACCTATTATTATGCAGGATATCAGTTGATCAACAAAGATTATGAGCTGGATGCAGGGGTAAAGAGAACAACAACACTTGCGATGCGTGATCTGTATCAGATTGGAGATGCAGATGTTATTCAAAATACCAAAAAGATCAATGAGGTAGAAATCTTAAAAGTAGCTTCCGTATTTGATACGATGACAGCGATGAAGTTTGAAGAAGAACCGATGTCAGAGATTACGGCACTTCGTTACCTTTTAGACGGGGCAAACGGATACGATCAGCTCGTTGTGCAGGCGTTGGTCGACAGCATTAATGTGTTGCAGCCGGGTGTCTGTGTTGATCTGAGCAATGGAGACAAAGGTCTGGTAATTACAGAAAATCCGACCGATATCTTACATCCGTTTGTATTATCATTCCGTGACAACCAGATCTTAAATCTGGCAGACAGTTCGGTTGCCAGTGGAGTACATATTGTAGATATCATGAAAACAATGGATAACCGTCATATTGTCGATCATGAAGCTTTAGCAAAGTATAAAGGTGAAACCGTACATTTAGGTGAAGCCCGTACTAATAAACATTATTAGTGACCTGGTATAAAAGCAGCACTACAAAGTATAAATACAAGAAACAGTAATGCCGGACAGAAACGGCATGGTACATAACCGGAACACGGTATGACGAAACAGTTAGCAGAATGGAGAACGAAGATGTATATCATAGTGGGACTTGGAAACCCGGAAAGTAAATACAATGGAACAAGACACAATATTGGTTTTTCTGCGATCACAGCGTTAGCAGATGCAAACAACATTTCACTGGATATGAAGAAGCACAAAGCACTTTGCGGCAAAGGTGTGATTGCCGGTCAAAAGGTGCTTTTGGCAGAACCATTGACCTATATGAACCTGAGTGGGGAAAGTGTCAGAGAGTTGGTTGATTATTATAAGGTCGATCCGACCGATGAGTTGATCATTATTTATGATGATATCAATCTGGCTCCGGGAAAGCTTCGTATCAGAGAAAAAGGAAGTGCAGGCGGTCACAATGGGATCAAGAATATCATTGCACATCTGGGAAGTCAGGAATTTCCGAGGATCCGCATCGGTGTGGGAGAGAAGCCAAAAGGCTGGGATCTTGCCGATTATGTTCTGGGGCGTTTCGCCAAAGAAGAAGAACCGGTGATCCGGGAAGCATTAGAAAAAGTAGTACAGGCGTGTGAAGTCATGATCACGGAGGATACCCGTACCGCCATGAACCGGTTTAACGGATAAAGAGGGGAAAAATGAAAACGTTATTACAGCCTTTACAGGAGATAAATGCATATAGCAGTGCCAAAGAATGCATAGACAGAGAACGTCTGCCTATGCATATTTCAGGTTGCATGGATTCACAAAAGGCACATTTTATTTACGGACTGTCAAAAGAAAAAGGATGGTCTGTTATTGTCGTGCAAAATGAGATCAAAGCCAGAGAAATGCTTGAAGACTATAAGATGTTTGATAAAAATGTATTGTATTTTCCGGCAAAGGATGTGATCTTTTACAGTGCCGATGTACATGGAAATGCAATCACGGTCGAACGTCTGAAAGCGATACAGGCACTTTTGACACAGGAAAATGGAACGATCATCACAACAATGGATGCTGGAATGGAGCATCTTTTCGACCTATCGGTTTATCAGAGAGCCATGCAATTTGTGACGGAAGGCGATACGATGGATCTTGAAAATTTTATTGTCCGAATGATCGACATGGGATACAAAAGGCAAAGTCAGGTCGAAAATCCCGGTGATTTTTCTGTGCGTGGTGGGATTGCGGATATTTTCCCAATTACGGCAGACTGTCCTTATCGTGTAGAACTTTGGGGAGATGAGATTGACACGATCCGTTCGTTTGATGTCGAAAGCCAGCGTTCGATCGAAAGGATCGAGAGCCTTATGATCTTTCCGGCTTCTGAATTTATTGTGACAAAAGCACAGATCACAGAAGCATTTGCAGCAATGAAAAAGGATCAGAAAAAGAATATCGAGCATTTTCGACAAGAGAAAAACCATGAAGCCGTCAACCGATGCAATGAGATGATCAAAGCGTTAGAAGAAGAGTACCGGGAATATGGACAAAGAGATGGCTTAGAAAGCTTTGTTCCGTATTTTTCAATCGGACAGGGCAGTTTCTTTGATTACTTTGATCGTCAAAATACACTGTTCTTTGTTGATGATGTACAACTTTGCATGGAGAAAGCAGAAGCAATTGAAACGGAATTTCGTGAGAGTATGGAAGGCAGACTTGAAAAGGGATATATCCTGCCAAAGCAGATGGAACTGTTATATAGTGCAGAGTCGGCACTTGCTATGTTAGAACAAAAAAGAACAATTTATCTGACCATGTTAGACACACTGCCAAAGAAGATCAAAGTCAATGAAAGTTATGCATTGCATGTACAGACGATCGGTTCTTATAATAAACATTATGATCTTTTGATCGAAGATCTGAAAAAATGGAGTGAGACCGGTTATCGTGTTGTCGTTCTTTCGGCTTCCAGAACGCGTGCGGAGCGTATGAGCCGTGACCTGAATGCAGAGGGAGTGGCATCTTTTTACCGGGAAACACTGGATACGACCTTGTCGGCAGGACAGATCATGGTATCGTATGGATATCTGCGCAAAGGTTTTATTTATTCGACAGCAAAATTTGTTATCGTAACAGAAGGAGATGTCTTTGGCGCAAAGACCAGAACGAAGAGAAAACGCCAGAAAAAATATGACGGCAAAGTGATCCAGAGTTTCCATGATCTCAACATTGGTGATTATGTCGTACACGAGAATCATGGACTGGGCATTTACAAAGGAATTGAAAAAGTACAGGTTGACCGTGTGGCGAAAGATTTTATTAAGATCGAATATGGAGATGGCGGTAATTTGTATGTTCCGGTATCTGGTTTGAATGTGTTACAGAAGTTTGCAAGCCAGAGTGCGAAAAAGCCTAAACTAAACAAGTTAAATTCAAACGAATGGAAAAAGACAAAGTCGCGTGTGCGCACCGCAGTACAGGAGATCGCCAAAGACCTGGTGCTTTTGTATGCCAAGCGACAACAGATGCAGGGTTATGCGTTTAGTCAGGATACACCGATGCAAAATGAGTTTGAAGAACTTTTTCCATATGAAGAGACACAGGATCAGTTAAAAGCGATCGAAGACACCAAACGGGATATGGAAAGTACGAAGATTATGGATCGCCTGATCTGTGGTGATGTCGGTTATGGCAAGACAGAGATTGCGCTGCGAGCTGCGTTCAAAGCAGTCAATGACAGCAAGCAGGTCGCTTTTTTGGTTCCGACAACGATCCTTGCACAGCAGCATTACAACACCTTTATGGAACGACTCGGTGATTTCCCGATCACTGTGGAGATGCTGTCACGTTTCCGTACACCGGCACAGCAAAAGAAAGCATTGGAAAGACTCAAAAACGGAGAAGTCGACATTATCATCGGAACACATCGGCTTTTGTCAAAAGATGTTACATTTAAAAATCTCGGACTTTTGATCGTGGATGAGGAACAGCGTTTTGGTGTGACGCACAAAGAAAGGATCAAGCAGATGAAAGGAAATGTCGATGTTTTGACATTGAGTGCGACACCGATTCCGCGTACTTTGCATATGAGCCTGGTCGGTATTCGTGATATGAGTGTATTGGAAGAACCGCCGATCGATCGTCTGCCGATCCAGACATTTGTTATGGAGCATAATGAAGAGATCATCCGTGAAGCAATCAATCGTGAATTAGCCAGAGGCGGTCAGGTATATTATGTATATAACCGTGTCAGAAATATTGACGAAGTAACAGCAGAGATCATGAAAATGGTACCGGATGCTAATGTAGCGTTTGCACATGGTCAGATGAGTGAGAGAGAGCTCGAAAATATTATGATGGCATTTATCAATGGTGAGATTGATGTGCTTGTCGCAACGACGATCATTGAAACCGGTCTGGATATTTCGAATGTTAATACGATCATTATAGATGACGCGGACCGGATGGGATTGTCACAGTTATACCAGCTTCGCGGACGCGTAGGACGATCGAACCGTACTTCATATGCATTTTTGATGTATAAAAGAGATAAAGCACTCAAAGAAGTCGCACAAAAGAGACTTGCAGCGATCCGTGAGTACACCGAACTTGGTTCGGGTATTAAGATTGCCATGCGTGATCTGGAGATACGAGGAGCAGGCAATCTGCTTGGGGAAGCACAGTCCGGTCATATGGAAGCAGTTGGTTATGACCTGTATTGTAAAATGTTAAATGATGCAGTCCGTCGTCTGAAAGGTGATCCGACGATTGAAGAAGAATTTGAGACAGAGATCGATATTCAGGTAGAAGCTCTGATCCCGGCTAAATATATACCGAGCGAATATCAGAAGTTAGATATGTATAAAAAGATCGCAGAGATACAGAATGAAGAAGATTATCGTGATATGCAGGAAGAACTGATCGACCGTTTCGGTGATATTCCGAAAGTGACACAGAACCTGTTATATATTGCAAGGATCAAAGCAAAAGCACATCAGACAGGGATTGAGCAGATTATACAAAAGCCAAATGGAATCCGGTTCTTTTTGCATGAAAGCCGTGTTGTGGATGGGCAGAAAGCAGCAAAGATGTTAAAAAGCTACAAAGAAAAGCTGCGCTATATGCCATCCGAAAAGCCGTATTTTATTTATCTGATCGACCAGAATCAAAAGAAAATGCCACGGACTACCCGATATACATCGGGGATGGCAAAAGTGCAAAAAGTAAAAGTTAACACAACGCAGGAACTTTTTGATATGATAGAGAAAGTTATAGAAGACATAGGAGGAATTTATGAGAAGAACGAATAGAATAGTCGCGTTGCTTTTAGCAGGCGTTATGGTGGCAGGAAGTATCACAGGATGTAGCGGCTCAATAAAAAAGAAGAGCGCAAAGTTAGAAAAAGGAGATATTACGGATAGCTCCATTGTGATCACAGTAGGAGATCAGGGGATCAAGTACAGCGAAGTGAAAAATTATTGTTATTTTTTAAAGAACCAGTATGAAGGCAGTTTTGGAGAGAAGATCTGGTCATATTCCGTTGGAAAAGATACAACGATCGGAGATGAGGCGAAGGAAGAAGTTATTAATATGGTTACACAGCTCAAAGTGATCAAAGCAGCAGCCGAAGAACAGAAAGTCAAGCTGACTAATGATGAAAAAGACGAAGCAGTCCAAAAAGCCGAAGAGATGATACAGACCGCAACACAGCAGGATAAACAGGAATACTATCTCTCTGTACAGAGCTTATCGGACATTTATGAAGAAAATGCACTGGCAGATAAGATGTTTTATGTTGCAACAGATGATGTGGATAATAATATTTCCGATGAAGAAGCAAAGCAGATCAAGATTCAGTATCTTGAAGTGATCACAAATGGCACCAATGCATCAGGTAAAAAAGTGGAGTTGAATGAAAAGGAGAAAGTTACGGCGTTAAAGAGAGTACAACAGTTAAAAACACAGCTTACACAGGCAGACGATTTTCTGACTTTTGCGAAAGCTAATACCGATGCAGCAGATGCAGAGCTTACGATCGGAAGAGATACGACGAAGCTTTCGAAAGAAGCCATCGATGCAGCTTTTGCATTGGAAAAAGGACAGACGAGTGATGTGATCACAGGTTCTGATGGATATTATATTATCAAATGTATCGAAAATAATGATACCGATGATACGCAGGCAAAGAAAGAAGAGATTATTGCCTCACGACAAACAAAAATGTTTAAGAAAAAATATGCACAATGGCTTAAAAATTATGATATAAAAATAAGCCAAGCATTTTGGAAAGTTTTACAAATCTAAATTTTTTCTAATAAAGACGGTTGTTGGAGGAATTATTGGTATTATAAGTTTACAGCTATTAGGAGATTTGTTATACTATTATGGTATCTGCGTATAGACAAAAGAAAAGAAACATGTGGATATATATCATAGTGAAGCAGTAAAAATCGGCTGCAAAGTCTTTTATACTGCTTTTTGCGTTAGAATGCATGAATGTAAATGTACTGGGAAGGGAAGGTGATATCGTGAAGGCGGAACATATCAACCCATTCATAATATCAGTCTGTAAAGTGATGAAGGATATGTGTATGTTGGATCTTAAAATAGGTAAACCGTCCATGTCGAATGGATCATATCCTGCGGAGACATCGATCATTAAGCTAGGCATTGTAGGAAACCTCGAGGGCGAAGTTGTTTTGAATATTGATCATCCAACCGCATTACAGATTGTATCAAAAATGATGATGGGGCCGGTAGAAACGATTGATGCGTTAGGACAGAGTGCGATATCAGAACTTGGCAATATGGTAGCCGGCAATGCGGCAACTGTATTTGCAAACAGTAATATTATGATAGACATTACACCGCCAAGTTATTATGCGGGAGCAGATTACAAGGCAACTGTACCGGAGTGGTTTAGTATTCCGTTCAGCTCGGATGCAGGCAATCTCTCTATTGATATTTATATCAAAGAATAACAAAGTAACAAGTGCAAAGTCATCGTCTTGCACGCTGGAAATGGTGAAAGCAGATCTTGTTATAACACAAATACGAGAGGAGACAGTTTCCGGTTTATTAAAAAGGCGTGTTAAGTATAGAAGAAACGATTGGGCAAAACTTTAGTTTTGCCCTTTTTTGAAAGAGGGCTACCGCAATCCCACTGGCTTTAGACAATGGGTAGTTCACAGAGTCATATAAGCATTAGAGAAAGGAAGAAAGCTATGGCAACCTATAAAAGATATCGAAAAGAAGATCAGGTATCCTATTCTTTAGGTATCACTTTGACTTTTGAATTGCTCAAATTCAAGAAAGAAAGTGTAACAAGGGTATTTATTCATTCAGGAATGAAAAAAGGGGATACACTTGATAAGCTGACCTTGCTTTGCAAAGAAGCTAACGTGGAAATGGTCTATACGGATAAGATCTTTCATGTATTGTCGCAGAAAGAAAACTGTTATGTGATCGGCGAATTCCATAAGTTTACATCAAAACTTTCAACACAGAGAAACCATATCGTGCTTGTCAACCCATCCAATGCAGGTAACATGGGAACGATCATGCGAAGTGCATTAGGTTTTGGAATGAACCAGATGGCGATTATCCGCCCGGCTGTTGATGCATTTGATCCGAAAGTCGTCAGAGCATCTATGGGAGCGATATTTTCAACCGATTTTGTATATTTTGATTCATTTGAAGAATACCAAAAGGTGTATGGTGAAAGAGAATTATATCCATTTATGCTGGATGCAAAGTGCAGCTTGCATGATGTCCGCCCGAAAGGACGTTTCTCATTGATCTTTGGTAATGAAGCAACAGGACTTCCAGCAGAATTTTCAAAGATCGGACAAAGCGTGATCATTCCACATTCAAACCGGATTGACAGCTTGAATCTTCCGATCGCGGCAAGCATTGCGATGTATGAGGCAACCAAAAAAACTATATTAGAAATTTGACAAGTTTGATATATCATGAATTCGCAATGCAAGAGAGCTTGCTTTCTTGCACCGAATTCATGAACGACAAAATCGTGAAGCACAGAGTGCGGCAAGCGTGGAACGCTTGGATTTTGGAGTTAATTACTAGAAATTTGACAAGTTTGATATACTATATATATGCAGAAAATAATTAAAATGATCATAGAAAGGAAGAAAAACAATGGCAAAAATTGATATTATTTCAGGTTTTTTAGGAGCAGGAAAGACAACTTTGATCAAAAAGTTAATTGCAGAGGCTTTTCCGGGAGAGAAACTTGTGCTGATAGAGAATGAATTTGGTGAGATCGGTATTGATGGCGGATTTTTGAAAGAAGCAGGTATTCAGATCACAGAAATGAATTCCGGCTGTATTTGCTGTTCTTTAGTCGGTGATTTTGGCAAAGCATTAAAAGAAGTTTTGGAAAAATACACACCAGACAGAGTAATCATTGAGCCATCAGGTGTCGGTAAACTTTCTGATGTCGTAAAAGCAGTACAGGATATCGGTGATTCTGTAGTGATCAACAGTACCGCAACTGTTGTGGATGCATCAAAGTGCAAAATGTATATGAAGAATTATGGTGAGTTTTATAACAACCAGATCGAATATGCCGGAACGGTTATTTTAAGCCGTACACAGAATATCTCAGAAGAAAAGCTTGAAACCGTTTTGAAAATGATACGTGAAAAGAATGATGAAGCATCTGTGATCACAACTCCGTGGGATCAGATCAATGGTAAGAATATCTTAGAAGCCATGGAAAAGATCAATTCGTTAGAAAAAGAACTTGTAGATGAGCATGAACATCATCACCATCATCATGATGGTGATAAATGCTGCTGTGGACATGACCACGACCATGAGCACCATCACGATGAAGAATGCGGACATGATCATCATGACCATGAGCACCATCACGATGAAGAATGCGGATGCGGACATGACCATCACGCCCATGAGCACCATCACGATGAAGAATGCGGATGCGGACATGATCATCATGACCATGAGCACCATCACGATGGAGAATGCGGATGCGGACATCATCATGAACATGGACATCATCATGCAGATGATGTATTTACGAGCATGGGAATTGAGACGGCTCACAAATTCACTGAAGACGAGCTGTCTGCGATCATTGATCAGTTAGCAAAAGACAAGAAGTTTGGCGAAGTACTACGTGCGAAAGGAATCGTGCCGGCAGCAGAGGGAGAGTGGTTCCATTTTGATCTTGTCCCGGAAGAGACAGAAGTACGTCGTGGTGCGGCAGACTTTACAGGACGAGTTTGTGTGATCGGTTCTAATCTGGAAGAAGATAAGATCAAGGAATTATTTAAAGTATCATAATAAATGACCAAAGACAGCTTTTTAGCTGTAACAGAAATGGAAATGAGGTTATCTATGTTTGGAAAGAAAAAAGAAGAAATGATGGTATATGTCATCATGGGATTTTTAGAGGCAGGAAAGACCAGTCTGATCCGTGACCTTTTGACGGATGATATGTTTGATGATAAAGCCAAGACATTGATCCTTGCGTGTGAAGAAGGCGAGGAAGAGTATGAAAGTGCGATGTTAGAGAAAACAAAAGCGGCCTGCGAGTATATCGAAGACGAAGAAAGCTTCAATGGCAAAGTAGTCGAGAAGTTTTTGAAAAAACATCGCCCGGACCGGATCATTATTGAATACAATGGAATGTGGCCGACAAAGCATATCCCGGAAATGTATGACGAGTTAGAAGAAATCTGCTTTGACAGAGAAGTTATCTTTCAGACGATTGATGTAGCAAATGATGAGACATTCCAGATGTATATGAAGAATATGCCATCTATGATGGTAGATCAGTTCAGAATAGCAGAAATGATCATTATCAATCGCTGTACACTTCAGACAAATAAAAATGCGATCCGTGGAAGCATAAAAGCGGTCAATCCAAGAGCACAGATCGTATATGAGTCAGAAGACGATGCATTCTATGAGATGAAAGATGAAATGCCATTTGATATCAATGCAGATATTATTGATATTTCGGAAGATGATTTTGGTATCTGGTATATTGATATGTTAGATCATCCTGAAACTTACACCGGCAAGACCATGCGTGTGTCCGGTATGATCCAGAAGCCCCCGGGACTTCCAAGCGGCTTTGCGGTCTTTGGACGTATGGCAATGACATGTTGTGCGGATGATGTGCAATATATGGGATTTTTGTGTAAAGCCGATGACTGGGCACCATATAAGAACCAGGAATATGTAACCGTAGTTGCAAGACTCGAATTCAAATATATGAAAGAATATGGTGAAGAAGGACCGGTCTTTTATGCGGAATCGGTTGAGAAAGCGCAGAAACCAAAAGAAGAACTGGTATACTTTAATTAATAATGAATAATAGGAACACTGCCAAAAGCCTGTACAGATAACAGCCTTTTGGCAGTGTTTTTTGCTGAACTAAGAAAATGTCCGGTCAAGTCAACAAGAGATGAGAATTAAGAAAATGTCCGGGCAAGTCAGCAAGAGTTGAGAATTAAGAAAATGTCCGGGCAAGGCAGTAAGAGATGAGAATTAAGAAAATGTCCGGGCAAGACAGCAAGAGTTGAGAACTTAGAAAATGTTCGCATAGGACAGCGAGAAATGAGAATATACGATCAGGGGGAAGCCAGCTGTAAAAGGGATCGGATCAGGACTAAGGATAACGGACCGAGTAAGATCCCGCCGATACCAAAAAGCTCAATTCCGATAAAGATTGCAGCTAACATGACAAAAGCATTCAGATGCATACCATCTCCAAGCAGTCTGGCTTCTAAAATCTCACGGATCAGTAAGGTGATAATGTAGGCAGTAAAAAGAATGGATGCATTCAGATATTCTTTTGAAAGGAATAGGAAAAAGCCCCATGGCAGCAGGAACATACCGCTTCCAAGAACAGGAAAAGCATCTAAAACAGCGATCGCAACGCCAAGCAGCAGAAAGTATGGGTTGTGTATCAGGAAAAAAGCAAGAGAGCAGACGATACCATTTAACAGAAGAATGATCCCTTCGGTTTTCAGGTAAGTAAGTCCGCTCTCTTTTACGTTTGTCAGTACAAAATGAACCGGAGTAAAATAGCGGCTTTTTCGAAACATATCATGTAAAGGTTTCATTTCCCGTACCAGAATGATCATCGAAACGCATACAATGATAAGAAAAGCAAATATATGAAACGATTGCGACAGCATATAATAGAGGCATTTCCATATGTTGTTATTCATAAATTTTGTTGTGTTTTTTCCGATTAAAGCCATTTGCTCGTATAAAAAAGTCTTTGCCGTGCCAAAATGTAAGTTGAAATGATGATCAATGCAGCGGCCAAAAGAAGCACAATGTGTTTCAAAAAAGGAAACTGCAGTCTGATGATAAACAGGTATATTGGTGAACAACAACCGGATCTGTGTACATAACTTGTAAATAACCGCACCAAAGAAAGCACTGATTCCACCAAAAAAGAGGATAAGTGTACCATAATGTGAAAAGAAACGCGGAAATTTGCATACATTGTGCAAATATTCCATGACAGGCCAGAGCATACGCATCAAAATATAAGCAAGCAAAAAAGGGAAGAGATAAGGCAGAAGAAATGTCATAAAAAGGTATACGGCAACAGAGATGCCAACCGTTATCATAAAATGACGAAAAAGAGATGTAGTATGCATAATGACCTCATTTCCTGTTGTGGATTAACAAAATGCTTCTTTTTTTAGTATGTAATCTTTTGGGGTTCATTATGTAATAGAGAAGCTGGAAATAGATAACAGAAAAATAAAAAAGAGACGATTCTTATCAACACATTTTGTTCTATAGCTCCAAAAAAGACAATATAAAAGGACCGCCGGGGAAGCGATCCTAATAAGGAGAAGGTATGAAAAAAATTTAAGCACTTATCAAATGTTTTCTTCATCTGATAAATTCATTATATAGAGCAAATGTGAACTCTCAATGATACACTTATGAAGAAAATGTAAACGATTTACGTTTATTTGTGAACGATATCACACCTTAAAGCGGTATCCAACACCCCAGATAGTTTCAATGTATTGAGGCTTCGATGTTGTTTTTTCGATTTTTTCACGGATCTTTTTGATATGAACCGTAACCGTTGCAATATCACCAACCGATTCCATTTCCCAGATCTCTTTGAAAAGTTCTTCTTTTGAGAATACATGGTTTGGATGTTCGGCAAGGAATGTCAGCAGATCAAACTCTTTTGTCGTAAAGATACGTTCCTCGTCATTCAGATAGACACGACGGGCAGTTTTATCAATCTTTAAACCACGGATCTCGATGATCTCGTTTTCCTCTTTGCCGGAAGCTGTCAGTCTCTTATAACGTGCCATATGTGCCTTGACACGGGCAACTAACTCACTTGGGCTGAATGGTTTCGTAATATAATCGTCTGCGCCAAGTCCAAGACCATGGATCTTATCAATATCATCCTTCTTGGCAGACACCATAATAATTGGTGTGTTTTTCTTATCGCGGATCAGTTTGCAGATCTCAAAGCCATCCATATTTGGAAGCATCAGATCCAGCAGGATCAGGTCAAAGTCCTCATTTAATGCAAGTTTGGAACCTTCCAGTCCGTCATTACAGATCGTAACTTCAAAGTTACTTAATTCTAAATAATCTTTTTCTAATTCAGCGATTGCTGTTTCATCCTCAATGATCAATATCTTGTTCATGGGCACCTCCGTTATTTTTTGTATCTTTCCTTAATGTAAAATAAAAGCAACTTCCGATTCCTTCTGTACTGTCAACCCATACCTTTCCACCATGGTCGGAAATGATCATCTTAACGATGGCAAGTCCTAAACCACTGCCCCTTTTTGAAGAGTTGCGGGAAGTATCTGCACGAAAGAAACGGTCGAATATATGCGGTAAATCCTTTTTGGCTATGCCAAGTCCATTATCTTCAATCTGAATCTGTATATATTCAGGTCGTATGGTTGGGAATTTATCGGTTCCATCCTCATTTATCTGACGATAAAGAGGTTGTTTGCTGTTTTGCACAGGCATATCTTTAATATGGATCGTAATATGCCCATTTCCTTTTTTGCTGTATTTGACAGCATTGCTGATCAGATTGTTGATCACACGTTTGAGCTGTTCGGGATCGGCAATGATCTGTGTATTCTTATCTGTATCGTTGATGTAATCCAGATGGAAATTCTGCGATTCAAGGTCAAGAGAAAACTCATCAATGCAATCTGTAAAGTAGTTTTCCAGATTGACGGAAATAAAATTATACGGCAGAGAGTTTTGCTCTACTTTGGAATAGACCGACAACTCATCGATCAGATAAGTCATATCATTGGCTTTTGCGTAGATTGTCTGCAAATATTTCTTTTGCTTATCCGGTGTATCTGCGACACCATCCAGTATTCCTTCGGTATATCCTTTGATCGCAGTAATCGGTGTTTTAAGATCATGCGATATACTACTCATGATCTCGCGGGTATTATCTTCAGACTGGATTCCTTTGTTGACGATCTCTTTTAAATGGATACGCATCTGTTCAAGGTCTTTACGAAGCTGACCAATCTCATCCTGCGATGTGACCGGAACCGGATCTTCAAGATTACCAAGCCCGATCTGAGCGGTTGCGAGCCGCAGCAGTTCAATCGGTCGTAAGATACTTTGCTGGATCCAGATGGTTGTAAACGTTGTTGTAATCAGCATGATCAGCAGAAAAGCAAGGCAGACCTGTTTGAAGAAATGGTGAAGCCAGTTCTTCGTAACAGAACAGTCGGTAAGGAGTATTGCCCGCCCTTGCGCACCATCCGTAAAAGTAAAACGACACTCACGGATAATCTGACTGGAAGTTGTATCGGCTGATAGCCTGCCGGTATTATTTGAAAAACTGACTGTATCTGTTCCGGCAAGTTCTTTGAATTGTTTTGTGTTGCCAATATAGTAAGGTGTTTCATTGTAAAGTACAACAAGACTTGTTTTGGCATTAATGAGATGCTGCTCTATATTTTTACAATCTTTTTTACCGATAGTAACGGTATCTGATGTATTTAAAATTTTCAAGACTGTATCATAGTCATATTCTGTCAACTTTTGATAAAATGCCAGCGGATCGCGGATCAGCTCATAGCTTTGAAGCTTATGATCCGATAGACAGAATTCTTTTTCGAATGCAGTTGTCTGTTGTTTTAAAATAACAGTAATGCAAAGAAACATGATCACAATCGGAAATGTGGTTACAATCAGAAAGACCACAAGCAGTTTGCTGCGAATTTTCATATATCTTCTCCGATCTAATAAGCATTTTTATTTACTTTTCTGCCAAAGAAAGTCAGGAAAAGTATTTTAAAATCCAAAAACAATGTCCAGTTCTCTACATAATAAAGGTCGCATTCAATTCGCTTTGTGATAGAAGTGTCTCCACGATAGCCATTGACCTGTGCCCAGCCTGTCATGCCGGGGCGAACCTGATGCTTGATCATGTAACGAGGAATCTCTTCCTTAAAACGGTCTACGAAGAAAGGACGTTCCGGTCTTGGCCCGACCAGACTCATATCTCCTTTTAATACATTAAAAAGCTGTGGAAGTTCATCCATATTGGATTTACGCAGGAATCTTCCGATTGGTGTAATACGCGGATCGTTCTGGGTTGTCCAGGCTTTCTTCTCTTCATTTTCCTTTTGCACACGCATTGATCGGAACTTGTACATATTGAATTCATGGTTATGCAAACCGATACGTGTCTGTTTAAAGATCAAAGGGCCGGGATCCGTGATCTTTAAGATACAGGCAATAATGAGCATCGGAATTCCAAAGATTATTATTGCTACTAATGAACCAAAGATATCAACGCATCGTTTAATCGTAGAGTTAAAGGAGCTGCTTAAAGGAACATGCCGTACATGGATGACAGGCAGTCCGTCAAGGTCCTCTGTATAAGGTTTGGTAGGGATCACATGATTATAATCAGGAATAAACTTTGTATGCACACCGGATTTCTCACAGATCGAAACAATATGCTCCAGTTTTGAATATTCATTGATACTTAATGTGATCGCAATTTCATCATATTCATTTGTTGCTAAAAGGTCTGCCAGACGATTCGTTGATCCGATTACTTCAATATTACGGTAAGTCGTGCCGGTACCGGCATGATCATCCAGAATACCATGGATTTTATATCCCCATTCAGGATGGGAACGCAGACGGTCGATATAACCCTGTGCAGTACGGCTGAAACCAACTAAAAGAATGTGTTTTAGATTTTTACCGGAGCGTCGCATTTGTTTTAAGATACGAAGAACGCAAAGCCGGAAGATATAATCTACGACTAAATTGGTTCCTGCAAAAATGATCAGAAATAATCGTGCGATATTTGGCTCTTTTAATAGGTAGAGAGCCGCAACACAATAAACAACGCCGAGGACATTTGCTTTGATCAATGCCCATAGTTCGGCACGTCTGCCGTTTGTACGCTTAGGATCGTACATCCCAAATAAACGATACATGACCAGATAACACGGGATGATCAATATGAGCATTCGCAGATAATCACCCCAGGGCCGCATATAGCCGATCGGTGGTGAAATGATATGATGCTTGATCAACGGGCTCCATGTATCATCAAATCGAAGATCGTAAGCAAGTAAAAAGGATGCTGCAATGATGACAGCATCAATCACCAGTTGTAAAATATTTAACAGTTTTTGATTTTCTTTGATCAATGTTTCACCTTCTCTTTTCACGTAGAATGATATTTGTTCTGCCGGATACCGGAAAAATCCCCCTCGAACTTAATATCATATTTTATAAAAAATGTGATAGCTTTCTTTCTGATTTCTATTCAATATAAAATTTATTTGAATATATTATATCGGTTTACGGAATAATTCGCAATATATTCTTTGATCTTTTAGGCTCTTTTAGGCATTTGCAAAACAAAATGCATCCCCCTGAAACCATCCTCCCAAACAAAATGGAATGCGTCATATTCGTGTTTTTGAATTGTGTTTCTATTTCTTTTGATTTTAGGACAGACGCGACAGCTGATTAGAATTTTTGATTTTTTATTCTTTTTTGCTGATTGGGCGCGGGTTATAACTATAGGGGCGACTCAGCCTGAGTAG
>OGKG01000361.1_pt1 | contig 58333 bp, 50 predicted proteins | sample 1572201 | NCBI WGS metagenome assembly OGKG01 (sample SAMEA2582146, study PRJEB24529) | metagenome | biome: Human gut stool | place: China | collected 2011 | reverse complement strand
TACCCATTCCTCTTTCTGTGGGGCGAAAGTTGCAAGTAATCCGATAAGAATAAATTTTATTATAGCCATATCCGTGCTGTTTATTTCGTGTGTTAAAGATAGAAATTATTATTTTTGTGGCAAAACTTATTTGATTGAAGATGATAGTCGGAGGAAAAGACGTAGGTGAGCGGCCGTTGATTTTGGCGCCGATGGAAGAGGTTACAAATCCCCCTTTCCGGAAATTCTGTAAGCGATACGGGGCGGATTGGCTCTACTCGGAATTTGTATCGGCAGATGCGTTGGTGCGTTCCATAAACAAGACCGTGAAGAAGTTGACGATAGAGGAGTCCGAACGTCCGGTAACCATTCAGATATACGGTCGCTTTATTGATTCGATGGTCGAGGCGGCAAAGATTGTTGAAGAAGTGCAGCCTGATTTTATAGATATAAATTTTGGGTGTCCCGTGAAAAGGGTTGCCGCGAAAGGGGCGGGAGCAGGAATGCTTCGGGATGTACCTTTAATGGTGGAAATGGCAAAGCAGATCGTGCAGGCCGTGAAGATCCCCGTTACGGCAAAGACTCGTTTGGGTTGGGATTGCGAGAATATTATCATTGACGATGTGGCAGAACGATTGCAGGATGTCGGGATTAGTGCTTTGGCTATTCACGGGCGCACCCGTTCCCAGATGTACAAGGGTGAGGCAGATTGGGAGCCTATCGCCGGAGTGAAGCGAAATCCCCGGATAAAGATCCCGATCATCGGAAACGGTGATATCGACACCCCGGAAAAGGTAAAAGAAGCTTTCGAGCGTTACGGTGTGGACGGGGTAATGATCGGGCGTGCCACGATCGGTAAGCCGTGGATATTTCAACAGATCAAACATTATATGAAAACGGGGGAGATTCTACCCGAATTGCCCCTGCACGAACAAATAGAGATTATCAAGGAACAAATACTGTTATCCCAAGAATGGTTGGATGAAGTGCGGGGATTATTCCACATGCGTCGGCACATGGCTTGTATGTTCAAAGGATTGCCCCATTTCCGTGATTTACGGATTCAAATGCTGCAAGCCCCGACCATAGAAACGTTGTGGGAAGTGTTTGATAAGATTGAGGAGCGATACAAGGGGGAATAAAGGATAAATTCGGTGAATATGACAAAACAGAATGCAATAAAGGTTTTCGAGGAAAAGAAAGTTCGTACGGTATGGGATAGCGATAAGGAAGAATGGTATTTCTCTATTATTGACGTTATCGCGATTTTGACGGAAAGTGATAATCCAAGAAAGTATTGGAGTGTGCTAAAAACCCGTTTGAAAAAGGAGGGAAGTGAAACGGCTACAAATTGTAGCCAGTTGAAATTACTTGCCGAAGACGGTAAAATGCGATTGACGGATGTCGCTAATACAGAACAACTATTCCGATTAATACAATCCATTCCTTCCCCTAAAGCAGAGCCATTCAAGTTATGGATGGCACAGGTTGCTAAAGAGCGTTTAGATCAAATGCAAGATCCGGAGTTGTCTATTGAGCAGGCGATGTTGGATTATAAACGTTTGGGTTATTCCGATAATTGGATAAACCAACGGCTTAAAAGTATAGAAATCCGTAAAGACCTGACGGACGAATGGAAACGTAGGGGATTGCAAGAGGGAGTGCAATTTGCTTCTCTGACTGATATTATCTACAAAACGTGGGCGGGAATGACTGCAAAGGAATACAAGTCATTTAAAGGATTGAGGAAAGAAAATCTACGGGATAATATGACGAATACCGAATTGGTATTAAGTATGCTTGCAGAATTGTCTACCACGAAAATATCGGAAGTACGTAATCCGGAATCATTTAACGAGCATTTGGAAGTTGCCCGTAGAGGGGGAAGCGTGGCTCAGGAAGCCCGGTTAAAATTGGAAGAGGAAACAAGTACGTCTGCAATATCTCCTTTGAATGCAAAAGACGTGTTAGGACTCCAAAGTGGGGAGAACGGGGAAACGGATAGCGAGGAGGGCAGTTTGTAAAGTCTGTAAAGCTCTTTGCGCCTCGCGTAACGCCTGTCACTTTACAAACTTTATAAACCTTACAACTTTACAAACTTCTATACAATCATATAAATCACCGCTGCCACAAGTGAGCCGGCTAATGGCCCTAAGATAGGAATCCACGCGTAATCCCAGTGACTGCTTCCTTTTCCCGGAATCGGGAGGATGGCATGCATTACACGGGGTGCGAAATCTCGGGCGGGATTGATGGCATATCCGGTGACTCCGCCTAAAGAAAGTCCGATTACCCATACGATGAAGGATACGGGGATTGCACCGACCGAACCCAATCCGATAGGGGTGGTTGTATCGACATCGGCTATCAGTTCAGCCCCGGTAATATAGAATACCGAGAACATCAATACGAAGGTGGCGATAAGCTCACCCCCGAAGTTTACCACGTTATGTCGGATTTCGGGTGCCGTGCAGAATACACCGAGTTTTGCCCCGGGGTCGTCCGTGACCTTAAAGTGGTCATGGTAGACAATCCACACGAGGAACGCACCCATGGCGGCACCCAGCATTTGAGCGATCACGTAAGAAGGTACACTTGCCCACGGGAATTTTTCCGCGATGGCGAAACCTATTGTAATGGCGGGATTCAAGTGGGCCCCGCTATATGGACCGGCGATGACGACTCCTGCAAAAACAGCAAGTGCCCATGCCGTGGTGATGGTAATCCAACCACCTTGAAATCCTTTGGTCTTTTTTAGCACGACGTTGGCTACTACGCCGTCACCCAAGAGGATCATCGTCATTGTTCCGAGTAGCTCTGCTATAAATGGTGACATGGAGAATTTATGATTTTAGATTCATGATTATCGTTTTACAGTTCTTCCCAGTTACGGGCTCTTTCGATAGCTTTATGCCACATGTGAAGGAGTTTGTCGACCTCTTCTTCTGTCGCAACAGGGGAGAACTCCTTGTTGATGTTCCATTGTTTGCGCAGCTCTTCAGTGTCACGCCAGAACCCGATAGCCAATCCAGCGAGATAAGCCGCACCGAGAGCTGTTGTTTCCAGTATCTGGGGGCGAACCACGTGTGTTCTGTTAATGTCACTTTGGAATTGCATCAGGAAATTGTTGGCAACAGCACCTCCGTCTACCCGTAATTCGAGAGATTGGCGGTGAGTGTCATGCTCCATGGCTTTTAAAATATCGTACACTTGGAATGCAATTCCTTCCAGTGTTGCCCGGGCAATATGTGCGGGAGTTGTTCCTCGTGTGATTCCGAGAATGGCACCTCTGGCGTATTGATCCCAGTAAGGGGCACCCATTCCCGTGAGAGCGGGAACAAAATAAACTCCCCCGTTATCTTGAACGGATGTTGCGAGAGCCTCACTTTCCGAGGCAGTCCTGAGCAGTTGCATCCCGTCCCGTAGCCATTGGATGGCTGCTCCCCCCACGAATACACTTCCTTCCAAGGCGTAAGTAACGGAGTCACCGATTTTCCACGCGATGGTGCTTAACAGGTTGTTTTCCGATTTTACGACTTCGCTTCCGGTATTCATGACCATAAAACATCCGGTACCGTATGTCGTTTTCGTCATTCCCGGTTCAAGGCAGAGTTGCCCGAAGAGGGCGGATTGTTGGTCGCCGGCTATTCCGGAGATCGGGATTTTCGTCGAGAACAAAGTTGTACTGGTTTCCGAATAGACTTCGCTGCTGCTTTTTACTTCCGGAAGTATAGCTTCGGGAATGTCGAAAAGTTCCAGTAACTCTTTATCCCATTGCAACGTGTGAATATTGAACAGCATCGTGCGGGAAGCATTGCTGACATCCGTCACGTGTACCCGTCCGTGCGTGAACTTCCACACGAGCCAACTGTCTACCGTACCGAAACACAACTTTCCTTTTTCAGCCCGTTCACGTACACCTTCGACATTATCGAGAATCCATTTGATTTTTGTGGCGGAGAAATAAGCATCAATCAGTAATCCCGTTTTCTCCCGGATCATTTCAGTATATCCGTTTTCTTGCAATTCCCGGCAGATATCGGCAGTACGCCTGTCTTGCCATACGATGGCGCGATAGACGGGCATAGAGGTTTCCCTGTCCCAAATGATCGTGGTTTCACGTTGGTTTGTGATACCTATACAAGCCACGTCCAGTCCCGTGAGGTCTGCTTTGGCGATAACTTCGGCGGCCACGGAGGATTGCGTGTACCAGATTTCGCTAGGATCGTGTTCCACCCAACCCGGGTGAGGGAAGTGTTGTTCGATTGGTTTCTGTGACATGGCGACAATATTTCCGTCATGGTTGAAAAGCACGGCGCGGGAGGAGGTTGTCCCTTGGTCTAGTGCAAGTACGTATTTCGCTGTCTTCATGATAATGTAATATTATATGTTTTTCATTTGTTGTGACAATAAATGCTATATTTCTTACGTAATTTTTAAAATTCGGTTACATTTATAAAAATGAATAGTCGTTTAACCGGAAACATTCCCGATATTGAATTTAAATATGGATTTGCAAGTATCTTTTATTTTGTAAGAAGTTTAAGGGGGGAAACCGTTTTTTTCGTATATTCGAAGTTGCAAACTGTAAATTAAGCTTATGAAAACAATTGTATTAATACTTGCGGTTATTTTTTCCGCGGGTGCTTTAAATGCAGAGAAAATGGAAAAAGCAAAGAATTCAGGAAATGTAGTGATCTTGTTGGCTCACCCAAATTTCAAGGAGTCACAGGCGAATAAGGCATTGATTGATGCCGTGAAAGATATTCCGGGAGTGGTAATTCTGGATTTGTACGCCAAGTCTTTTGACGCCGAGGCGCACAAGAAAATTTTATCGGAGGCGAAAGCGGTTGTGTTTCAATTCCCGTTTTATTGGGCGAGTGCGCCTTCACAGTTGAAAAAGTGGTTGGATGAGATTTTCACGCCCTTGGCACAAACCGAGGTGGTGAAAGGGAAACCGTTAATGGTGGCCACGACAACGGGTTCGGAATACGAGGCGTATCGTTCCGGAGGCAGGAATCATTTTACGATGGACGAGTTATTGCGTCCTTACCAGTTGACGGCTAATCACTCGGGCATGGTCTGGCAAACGCCTCACGTGGTCTATGGCGTGGCGACACCTGCCGGAGCCGAGAACGTGAAAGAAGGTGCAAAGGCTTATCGCCAGCGGATAGAAGCGTTATTGAAAAAATAAATGAAGAAGAAAATGAAGAAATTTAATACCTTTTACGTTCTGCTTGCCGTAGTATTGGTGATTGTATTTTTAAAAACATCATGTATGGGAGACGCGAAACAACAAGATGATCCGGTTTTGAAGACCAAGGCTGTTTTGGAAAATATCGCGGCACGCAAGAGTGTACGCAAGTATTTGAAGAAAGAAGTAGAGGAAGAGAAGATTACCGCTATGTTGAAGGCGGGAATGGCTGCACCTTCCGGGATGGACAGACGTCCGTGGGAATTTGTCGTGGTAACCGATCGGGCAGCGCTTGATTCGATGGCTGCAAGTCTGCCTTATGCCAAAATGTTGGCACAAGCACCGATGGCTATTGTCGTTTGTGGTGATTCTACTCGTTCTTCTTATTGGTACGTGGACTGTTCGGCAGTAACGCAGAATATTCTCTTGGCTGCTGAGGCTCTCGGGTTGGGAGCTGTATGGACGGCGGCTTATCCTTACGAGGATCGCATCGGGGTTGTTCGGAAATACACGGCTATGCCCGAACAATTTGTGCCGCTTTGTATCATTCCTGTCGGTTATCCCGATGGTCCGCAAAAAGCGAAAGATAAATACGATGAAAGTAAAATTCATCGGAATAAATTCTAAAGATAAAGGCTCGGTTAAATCGAGCCTTTATCTTTAGAACAGTAACAGGCTAAAAGCCATAAGCCCCATTCCGGTAACGAGTCCGTAAATAGACAAATGATGTGCGCCGTATTCTTTGGCGGTAGGGAGAAGTTCGTCAAGAGAGATGAATACCATGATGCCTGCTACAAGGGCAAACAGAACGCCAAGGACAACGGCATTAATCCCGATGAAGAAATAGATTAGAACGAAGCCGATAATAGCTCCGAGGGGCTCGGACAAGCCGGAAAGAAAAGACAGTTTGAATGCTTTTTTTCGGTTGCCCGTGGCAAAGAATATGGGAACCGATACGGCAATCCCTTCCGGGATATTGTGAATGGCGATAGCGAATGCGATCGGGTATGCTATTTCCGGGTTAGACAGTCCGGCAATAAAAGTAGCCAGACCTTCCGGGAAGTTGTGGATACCGATGGCGAGAGCCGAGAATATCCCCATGCGCATTAATTTCTTGTCATGAGGTTGTTGCGCCATGCTCTCGACGGATTTTACCTCGTGCGGGTTCTCGTAGGAAGGAATCAATTTGTCGATAACGGCAATAAGTCCCATGCCGCAAAAGAAAGCGATAGCCGTGATAATATCGGCAATCTTGCCGTCGTACACTTCCTCGATGGATTCTTTAGCGGTAGGAAACAACTCCACGAAAGAGACGTATATCATCACTCCTGCGCTGAATCCCAGCGAGAGGGACAGGAATTTCTTGTTCGTTTTCTTCGTCAGAAAAGCAATGGCACTACCAATTCCGGTCGATAGTCCGGCAAATAAAGTTAGCGTGAAAGCCAGCAACACGTTATTCCAAGAGATATCCATGCGTTTCGGTATTAAAAACTAAAAGTTAGAAAGGGTCAGTGTGATCTTTTCCAACTTTTAGTTTTTGGTTTTTGTTTAATAGAGTTATCGCAATATATCTATAATACGGTGAAGTCGTGTTAAAGTTTCTTCTTTCCCTAAAATTTCAATAATGTCAAATAAATGAGGACCATCGGCGGCACCGATAATAGCCAATCGGAACGGACTCATAACCTTACCGAAACCCATTTCTTTTGCCGTAACCCATTCCCTCACGGCTTCTTCCGTGTTGGGGGAGGTAAAGTCTTGTACGTTTTCCAGTACTCCGACTAGCTCTTGCATCAGTGCGGGTGTTCCTTCTTTCCAGAATTTTTTCACCCCTTTTTCGTCATAACTTTGCGGGGCTTTGTAGAAATACTGTGACGAATTGTAAATATCTGCCACGAAGTTTGCTCTTTCTTTCAGTAAATGGCAAATCTTCTCCAGTTTCTTCATATCGTAAGAAATACCGTCCTTTGCAAGTAATTCATTTAATATGACAGCCAAATCGGCATCGCTCTTTTCCACGAGGTACTTGTGATTAAACCATTTTGCCTTATCCGGGTTGAAGCGGGCGCCTGATTTATTTACGCGTTCCAGCGTGAATTGCTCGCACAATTCGGACAGAGAAAATATTTCTTGCTCCGTGCCGGGATTCCAGCCCAATAGGGCAAGCATATTGATAAAGGCATCGGGCAGATAACCGTCTTCCTTGTAGCCGTGCCATTTTTCACCGGTTTCCGGATCGGTAAATTCCATGGGGAACACGGGGAAGCCCATTTTGTTACCGTCACGTTTGCTGAGTTTCCCGTTGCCGACGGGTTTCAGAATCAACGGCAGATGCGCGAACTCCGGCATGGTATCTTCCCAACCGAAAGCCCGGTACAGGAGTACGTGTAGCGGGAGGGAGGGTAACCATTCTTCACCGCGGATCACGTGCGAAATCTTCATCAGATGATCGTCCACGATGTTTGCCAAATGGTACGTGGGCATTCCGTCTGCTTTAAACAGTACTTTGTCGTCCAGAAGAGAGGTATTGAAATGTACTTCTCCCCGGATAATATCGTGTAATAGCAAATCTTCGTTTTCCGGCATCTTGAAGCGAATCACGTAATTTGCACCGCTATCCAAAAGGGTTTTTACTTCGTCCGCGCTCATGTTGAGTGAATTCTTCATGTGCTTGCGGGTGGCGGCATTATACATGAATGTTTCCCCTTTTGCCTCATGTGCTGCACGTTGTGCGTTCAACTCGTCGGCACTGTCGAACGAATAGTATGCGTTGCCCGACTCCACGAGTTGGAGGGCATATTGTTTGTAAAGCGGTTTACGCTCGCTTTGGCGATAAGGTCCATATTCTCCCCCTGCACCTACACCCTCGTCCACGGTCAATCCGCACCATTTCAATGATTCGATGATGTATTCTTCGGCTCCCGGTACGTAGCGGGTTTGGTCAGTATCCTCGATTCTTAACAGGAAATCACCCCCGTTATGGCGGGCAAAAAGGTAATTAAAGAGGGCTGTTCTTACACCACCCAAGTGAAGGGCTCCGGTGGGGCTGGGAGCAAATCTTACTCTGACTTTTCTATCGGAAATCATATCTTTAGTATTATAATAGCTCGTTTTCTCCTTCTTGTGCTTTTTTTTCTTCTTTTTCCCGTTCGATGAGTTGTATCAGAAGGTTTTTGGCATAGGTAATCGCGTAACGTTCGGCTTCCTTTTTGGATGGGATGCCGCTCTTGATAGGCTCTGCATAGCTAAAAGGCTTATCAGGACCTTCCGTGAGAACGTAAAGAGTAAAATTACTATGTTGATTGCGGCTTTTACTGGTCAACCCGAACCACATTTCCACCGAGCGGTCTTTGAGATGTATATTGCGTTTGAACTTGTACATTACATGTTATTTCTCGGGGTATTCTTGAAATTGATGACTCCGACGGCAACAGCGAGTGCTGCCATGGCGCCCACGTTCACGTACACGGCAGTACGACTATTTTGCGGAGCAAAAAGACTAATCGTACTGGATATCATAATAAGGAATGCTGCTAGTATCAGCAAATATCTGGCTATTCGCATATATGTCTTTCTAAAGCATTTTTAACCGGGTTAGCGTAGATTTCGAGGAAAATGTTATTCAGCACGGAACGGTTTCCCTCGAGTTTATCCAACTTTTCAGTCATCACGCGGATGAAATTATCTTTTTCCTTCTCGCTGTATTTGGAGGTGAACTTGTTCGTGCCGTGAAGTAAGTCGTAAGCGACGTAATTATTCTCCCACAATTTGAAGTTACCTTGTATTCTGGAATCGATAAGCGTTGCCAGTTCAGCGATACGGTCGCCGTTATTGTCCTTGGCATCAATTTCTTCCAGTTCATGGTCAATCGGGGGTGTGATGGCAAAATGCACCCGTCCCTTGTATCCGGACAGACCTTGTTGCATACTTCTCATATCCGCGGCGGGAGTCTTGATATATTCACCGACAGTCTTTTGATATAATTCGTCGGTTTTCAGATCATCACAAGGTTCCCACTCGTAGGAGATGGATACAGGCACAACCCGTAATTCACGGAAATTCTCCACGAAACCTTTCGGACCACTCATGCGGAACATTTTCAGCAAACTGTGTTGCGTGCGGTCATCCCCGTTTTTGGTTCTTCCTTCTTTTTGAGCAATCCACACGGAATCCTCATTCTCGTGAATGACGTCACGCAAATAATGAGAACGCATATTCGCACTGGTAATCATGTCACGCACGGGAAGTCCCCGCTCTATGATAAAGCAGGCATCCAGCTTCACGAGATCGGTCACCCATTTGTTGATTAACAAGTTGCTGCCGATAGCCGCTTCGCAATAGTGGCACCCCCGCTCTGATAGCAATACGTTGAGTATTGCCGAGTCGAGGATAATATCCCGATGATTTGAAACGAAGAGATAACTTTTACCCGGTTCGATATATTCTAACCCCGTTGCTGTCACCCCGTCGGTCGTTCCTGCTATCAAACGCTTCATCGTGGGACCGAAAAAACGTTCCTGAAACTCTTTTCTGGTAGTGATACCTTTCAGTTGCTCTTGTATTTTAGTCTTATCAATCCTTGTCATTTGGGAAAAAAGTGCCAAAAACTCTTCTGCTTGGCTCAGTCGCTCCACGGCGGCTGGAATCTCTTCCCCCATGTAGGGTCTGATACTATTAAATTGGGAATCCGATGTCATGTCGTAATTTTAAAATTAGAAATCACGTGGCAAATATAGATAAAATGTTTTATAAAAGTGTGTCTGATAAGCTTATATTCGGTCTAAATGAGTGAAACGCCTTATTTTCTGTAAAGTTATGGTCGAAAAATGAGTCTTTAAAGTCGTTTTGCCGGATGCAGTTTATGAAGTCTGTAAGGTCCATAAAGTCTATAAGGTCTGTAAGGTCACAGAACAAGGGTCTAAGGACCTTTGACTTTATAGACTTTACAGACCTTATGAACTAGAAGGTGTGCCAAAGCACGCCTTGCTTATTTTCTACCGGGATAAACTTCAAGAGCCTTTGCTAATGTTTCCATGGCACCCTTGAGGTCTTCAATCTTCAACACGTAAGCAATTCTTACCTCGTCTTTACCGAGTCCCGGGGTAGAGTAAAATCCGCTCGCGGGAGCTACCATAACGGTTTGCTTGTTGTACTCGAAATCCTCGAGCAACCATTGTGCGAATTTGTCTGCATCGTCAACGGGTAATTTTACCACGGCATAGAAAGCTCCTCTCGGTTTCGGGCAAATAACTCCCGGCATTTTATTGAGGGCTTCAACCATGAAATCACGTCTTTCGATGTATTCGTTGTACACGCTTTCAAAATATTCGGCGGGGGTATCAAGTGATGCTTCGGCAACAATCTGACCGATTGCCGGGGCGCACAAACGAGCCATACCGAATTTCAAGGCAGCCGTCATAACCTCTTTGTTGCGGGTAACCAAAGCACCCACGCGAAGACCGCACTCGCTGTATCTCTTGGAAACAGAATCCAACAGGATCACGTTCTGTTCGATGCCTTGCAATTGCATCGTGGAGAAATGTTTGTATCCGTCATAGCAGAATTCACGATACACCTCGTCAGCGTACAGGTAAAGATCATGTTTCTTCACGATGGTAGCAAGTTGTTCCAGTTCTTCCTTGGAATACAAGTATCCCGTCGGGTTATTCGGGTTCACTATCACGATACCTTTCGTGCGGGGAGTAATTACTTTCTCGATCTCTGCAATCGGGGGCAAAGCGAAGTTTGTTTCGATAGAAGAGGTAACCGTCTTCACCTTTACGCCGCACATAAGAGCAAAAGCGTTATAATTGGCGTAGAACGGTTCGGGGATAATCACCTCGTCACCCGGGTTCAACGTGGACATGAAAGCTATCGTGATAGCTTCGGAACCTCCGGTAGTTATCATGATATTCGTTTCGTCGATATTGATACCAATATTCTGGTAATATTTGGCTAATTTTTTTCTGTAGGAAAGATTTCCGGCAGAATGGGTATATTCAATCACCTTCTCGTTACAGTGTTTTAAAGCTTCCAAAGCGACCTCCGGGGTTTGAATATCCGGTTGACCGATATTCAAGTGGTACACTTTAATCCCTCTTTCTTTTGCTTTATCCGCGAACGGAACCAATTTGCGAATCGGCGAAGAAGGCATCGCCATCCCTTTTTCTGAAATCTGTGGCATAAGTTATTCGAGTTTAAATTTATCTTGCACAAAGATAGACATATTGAATGATTTTAAATCAATCAGCCAATCTTTTTAATTTATCATGATCTAATAATTTTATTTTCCTTCCTTTAGCTTCTACCAGTCCCTCGTTCTTCAAATCGGAGAGCAGTCGGATCAGTGTTTCGGTAGCGGTTCCCACGAAATTACTCAAGTCTTCGCGGGTGATATTCAGTCGTAAAGTCCCGTCTTCTTCAACACCGAAATCGGAAGCGATAAGCAAGAGTATTTCTGCCAGCCGGGCTTTTACCGATTTTTGAGCGATATCACGGATATGACGATTAGCTTCTTCCAGTTCCTTGCAGGCGATTTGCATCATTTCATAAGCGAAATCCGAACTGTGTTTCATCATGTGTGTCAACGATGTATAAGAGATATAACACAATATACAGTCGGATAAAGTTTCCACCGAGGTACAAGCTAATTCATTACGGATGACAGAACGAAATCCGAACATTTCGCTCTCTTTCCCGAAACGAATAATTTGCTCTTTTCCGGTAATTCCGGTTTGGAAGATTTTCACGACACCTGAAAAAAGAAAATAACATCCTTTAATGCGAGAACCTTCTTTATAGATGTATTCGCCTTTTTTATAGAATTTTACCGTGTCATCCGTGAATAATGTTTCGAGGTACTCGTCAGGCACACCTTTAAATGTTAGCTTGAATTTGCTAATACATTCCGATAATTTTGGTATTGGAGCCTCTTCTTTCATGCTTTCCTTTTATATCGAACAAATTGCCCGGAATATAGATTCGCAATCATAACCACATTCACGGTATAACTGTTGTTGTGTACCGTGTTCCACGAACTGATCCGGAACACCCAAGCGCACAACCTTGGCGGAATACCCGTGATCAGACATAAATTCAAGCACGGCACTACCCAGTCCGCCCACGATTGTTCCGTCCTCTAAGGTAATGATTTTTTTGAATTTATGAAATATTGAATGGAGTAATTTTTCATCCAGAGGTTTGAGGAATCGCATATCATAGAAGGCAACCGAACGCCCCGTTCCCTTTTCAATAGCTTTGAGAGCCTCGTTCCCGATAGCTCCGATGGATACGATGGCAACATCCTCGCCTTCAATAATACAACGTCCTTGCCCGATAGGCAATTCCTTGAACGGGGTACGCCACTTGACCATTGTCCCGTTACCTCGCGGGTAGCGAATGGAGAAAGGTCCTTTGTCCGGCAATTGAGCCGTGTACATCATATCGCGTAATTCTTCCTCGTTGAGGGGAGAGGCTATTGTCAGGTTCGGGATACAACGGAAGCTGGCAAGGTCAAAAACGCCGTGGTGTGTAGCCCCGTCAGCCCCGACCAATCCTCCCCGGTCAAGACAGAAAACGACGTTAAGTTTTTGCAATGCCACGTCGTGTATTACTTGATCGTATGCTCGTTGCATGAAAGAAGAATAGATATTACAGAAAGGCACGTACCCCTGTGCCGCCAATCCTGCCGAGAACGTAACGGCGTGTTGTTCGGCGATGCCGACATCAAAACAGCGATCGGGCATCTCTTTCATCATGATATTTAACGAGCAACCCGATGGCATGGCGGGAGTAATTCCCACGATTTTGGGATTGGTATGAGCCAATTCCAGTATGGTATGACCGAAAACATCCTGGAATTTGGGCGGAGTATTTTCCTTGCATTCTTTGATGATTTCCCCGGTTTCTTTATTGAATTTCCCCGGTGCGTGCCAAGTCGTTTGGTCTATCTCGGCTTGTTTGAACCCTTTCCCCTTGACTGTGATACAGTGGAGAAGTTTAGGGCCTTTGATTTGTTTCAGATCACGGAGAACCTTGACCAAGTGGTTGACATCATGCCCGTCCACGGGGCCGAAATACCGGAATCCCAGAGCCTCGAACAAGTTGCTCTGGCGTAGCATCAATGATTTGACGCTATTATCTATTTTCTGGATGAAGTTTCGGGCTCCCGGGCTGATTTTATTGATGCGCCCGAGAATATTCCAGATATCTTCTTTCAGTTTGTTATATGTTTTGGAAGTCGTGATATCGAGAAGGTATTCATTCATTCCGCCCACGTTGGGGTCAATTGCCATGTTGTTGTCGTTGAGGATAACCAACAGGTTGGCATTATTAATACCCGCGTTATTCAATCCCTCGAAAGCCAGTCCCCCGGTCATCGCACCGTCCCCGATAATTGCCACCGATAGGCGGTCTTCCTCCCCGTTCATTTTTGCTGCCACGGCCATTCCCAGCGCGGCGGAAATCGAGGTCGAGGAGTGTCCCGTCCCGAAAGCGTCATATTCGCTTTCGCTTCTTTTGGGAAACCCGCTGAGTCCCTTGTACTGCCGGTTCGTGCAGAAGTTATCCCTTCTCCCGGTAAGAATCTTGTGGGGGTAAGCTTGATGTCCCACGTCCCACACGATATTATCGTACGGGGTATCGAACACGTAGTGCAATGCCACGGTAAGCTCGACAACCCCCAATCCGGCCCCGAAATGTCCGGGGTGTTCCGAACACTCGTCAATGATTTTCTCGCGTAATTCCCGACACAATTGAATCAGGTCATCTTCCGGCACCTTCTTCAAATCATCGGGAGAGTTTATCGTATCTAATATTCTTTTTTCTTCGTTCATAATTAACCATTGAAAAAAGTCTGAAGGTTTTCTCCCTTCATTTCCAATTTTTCAATTTTCAATTTTCAATTATTAATACACGATTGTTCCGATATTTTCGCCCGAAATGACTTTTTTCAAGTTACCCGGTTGGTCCATGTTGAAAACGATAATCGGTAAATGATTTTCTTTACACATGGTCGTCGCCGTCAGGTCCATCACCTTTAGTCCCCGGTTGTATATCTCGTCATAGGTAATTTTATCGAATTTGGTTGCTGTCGGGTCTTTCTCCGGGTCGGCAGTATAAATACCGTCTACGCGGGTACCTTTGAACATGGCATCCGCCTCTATCTCGATGGCACGCAGGCTGCTCGCCGTGTCGGTTGTGAAATACGGGTTACCCGTTCCGGCACTCATGATAGTGACATACCCTTCTTTCAAATATTCCATGGCTTTTGCTTTCGAGTAGAATTCCCCGATAGGTTCCATGCGGATAGCTGTGAGTACTTTGTTTTTACATCCCTCGTTGTCTAAAGCCGAACTTAAAGCCAAGCTGTTGATTACGGTTGCCAACATACCCATGCTGTCGCCTTTTACCCGGTCGAAACCCTTATTTGTACCACTCAGTCCCCTGAAAATATTGCCGCCACCGATAACAATCCCTGCTTGGACTCCCATTTTTGCAATTTCATGTATTTGACGGGCATAACTCTCCAAACACGTGGTGTCGATACCATATTTTTGACCGCCCATTAAAGATTCTCCGCTGAGTTTTAACAAAATTCGGTTATATTGCATATCTTTGTTTGTTTAAATTTTATAACAAAAAACTTAGTTTCTTCGCTAAAACGCAACAACAAAACTAATGAATTTTTGTTATAACTATAATTTAATTTGAGAATATAAATTTCACCGCAGATGAACAGAACCGCTAATTACGATCTAACAGTCATAGTGCCAGTGTATAACGAGGAGGGGAACATCCTAAGATTAGAGAAAGAGTTGGGGGAGTTTTTAAAGACAGCCAAGGCTACTTCTTGTGTATTGTTTGTAAACGACGGCTCGAAAGATGATAGTGAACGCCTTATCCGGGAGGTTTGCGGTAGAAACGAGGGATTTTTCTTTTTGAATCTCGCTAAAAACGGGGGATTGAGTGCTGCCATGAAAGCGGGGATAGACAATTCTTTTTCCAAGTGGGTGGGATACATCGATGCCGATTTGCAAACGACACCCGAGGATTTTAATAGCCTGTTGGAACACGCGGACGAGTTCGAGATGGTGATGGGCATCCGTACCGGACGGAAAGACAGTTTCGTCAAAAATATGTCTTCCCGTATCGCCAACGGGTTCCGCCGAATGATGACGCATGACGGGGTGGAGGATACCGGATGCCCGTTGAAAGTGTTGCGCACCGATTATGCGAAACGGATTCCTTTCTTTACCGGGATGCATCGTTTCCTGCCGGCACTGATACAGTTGCAGCACGGGCGGGTAAAACAAGTTCCCGTGCGCCATTTCCCGCGTATCGCCGGAAAATCAAAATATAACTTGGCTAACCGCTTGGTCGGTCCTTTCAAAGATTGTTTTGCTTACCGTTGGATGAGGAAACGTTATATTAACTATCAAGTGGCTGAAAACAATCTATGATTTACGTTGTCGGATTTCTCGCTCAAATTTTCTTTTCCGCCCGGATATTACTGCAATGGATATTGTCCGAGCGGGCTAAAAAAGTAATCTCCCCGGCGATATTCTGGCAATTGAGCATATTGGGTTCTTATCTGTTATTCATCTATGGCTGGTTGAGGGATGACTTCGCTATTATTTTCGGACAAATCATATCCTATTATATTTACATCTGGAACCTGAACAAAAAACACCAGTGGAAATGGTTGCCTCTGGTTTTGCGTACAGTGCTTTTGCTTACGCCCGTTGCGGCAATCATTTACATGATAGAAGACGCGAGCGCGTTTGTCGACCAGTTCTTCCGGAACGAGAAAATTCCTTTGTGGTTATTGCTCTATGGTTCGATGGGGCAGATTATATTTACCCTCCGTTTCGTTTACCAGTGGATTTATTCCAAGCGCAAAGACGAATCCCTTCTCCCGCTTGGTTTCTGGGTAATCAGCTTATTCGGTTCATTGATTATTGTTTCATACGCCATTTATCGGCACGACCCGGTCTTGATACTTGGGCAATCCACGGGTTTACTGGCTTACGGTCGCAACATTTGGCTCTCCCGCAAGGGTAGTTGCTAATTGTTCGCCTTGTGACGGGTGTACCAGATAAAAGATTCCTATTTTCTCGTAATGTACGGTTTCAAGCCATGTCATTATAGCTTCTGAACGAGCCACATCCCGTTCTTTTAGGAAAATCATGCAATCCCCTTGCTCGTACACCTTGAACAAAGAATCCTCGTCCGATATCTTTATCGGGTCTTCATGTAGATAAACATCCATATTTTCCCCGCTACGGAAACGGTAGTAATAATAGTGGTCGATATCTTCCTCTTCGCAAATTTCATGAGCTTTTTCAGCCATTTCGGATAATCCTATATTTGAATTGAGCTGCGGCAGGGCAAAGCCCCCGACAAACAATGTCCCCAATATCCCTAGAGCGGCAGTGTTTATCGCTTGGTATAATTTTTTCTTCAGTAGCAGCGAGAAAGCGAATAGACTGAAGACGAACAGTACTCCTATCGCCATGAAAATAAATATGGAGTGCGGGTACTCGAACTTGTTATGGATTGCCAAAGCGACAACGGGGGCAATCATGAACGCGACGACCGGGATATATACCGCGAAAGCAATCCGTTTTTCTTTTATTTTAGGGAGCAACAATACAGTCAGATAAGTGAAAAACGGGAACAAGGGTAACATATAAATATCGAGCTTCGCGCTGAACATGGATAAAAGCACGAAAGACGAAACGATTACGGTCAGGAAAAACTTCTCCTTGTCCGTGGTGAGCAGTTTTTTACGGAGGGCAATAATGATGGTTGCCATATATAAAAGTGACCAAGGGGCAATAGAGTACCAAATTGTGATTCCGTAATACCAGAATGCCTCTTTATGATGGAATGAATCAATAGCCCGGTTGACGGTCTGGTTAAAAAGCAGGTTATTGAGATAGGCGTTTCCGCCTTCTATATACACGCACCCGAACCATATGGCACATAACCCCAGAAGAATACCCCACTCGCTCCATCCCAGATAACGCCCGAACTGCCGGATTTCTTTTTTCACGATTAGGAATACCGTGATTGAAACGACGGGAACGATAAAACCGACAGGCCCTTTCGAGAAAATAGCCAAGAAGATATAAACTGGTAGCAAAAAACGGTCAATCGGTCGTCCTTTGCCGGAATATTGTTTGTAGAACGTGTACAAAGCCAGCAAGATAAACATGCACATCAGCATATCCATGCGCAACACAAGCCCGGAGCCGATAAAGAACGCGCTCGTGTAAAGCATCAATGAAGCGTTCCACCTTGACCGGGGAGTGGTATCCTCTTCCACCCATTTGTTCATCACGTGAATGGAAACCAGTGCCGGGATGATTGAAAACAGGGAAAGCACCAGCATGTGATATTCGCCGAAAATCCATTTACACAGCATGATAAACCAGAAATACAAGGGTGGTTTATCCGCGTATACTTCTCCTTGGTTATAGAAAGTGAAGAAATGCCCCTCTCGTAAAGCCTCGTCCGCGATGCTCAAGTATTTTAACTCGTTGTTGGGCGTAAAATCCCGAAACAACAACACGGGTAAAACCAAGGCGAATAACAAAAAATATGGATACGGCTTTATATTTTTCATGTCTGTTCGCGTAAGTAATATACGTGTTACGGGAAAGCTAACGAAAAGGTTCTCACAACCTTTTCGTTAGCTTTTCATATTACAATAATTGGAAAAGTACATAAACCCAATGCGCGATAACACCGGCAACAAGTCCGCCGACAGTGTGTGCGACGATGGCCTTTGATGTTAGCTGGCGGAATCCCAGAGAATCCAGCATAGCGGTATGGGTACTTAAATAACCGCTCCAGCACATACCGATAGCGGTAAACACGGCAATAGCGTTACCGTCAATCCAGCCTTGAGCTGCGAAATTAGGTACAAGACCTAGGGCTGCGCCTACCGCTCCAAGGGCTGTGATGGGGAATGCAACAAGGTGTGGGTCCTCGAAACCGAAAAGCCACTCGAAAAGAATATTTACTTTACCCGCCAGATAGGGAAGAAGTTCCGTTCCTTGATAAGCGGCTCCGGTGTATCCTTCCGCGGACGGTCCGAAAGTTAATATCATCACGAACGTGGAGATAACCAATACCCCCGGGATAATGGCGATACCGATATCTACTCCCGAGCGTCCCCCGTCAAGCAAAGCGTCCAAAATTCGCAAGAAAAGAGTTTTATTCGAATTATCCGTATTTTCCTCCACTTCCACGATTTCAGTTATCGCGCTTTCATCTTTGAAATGGGGATGCGATTTCAGGATGAAACGTTGCATAAGGCGGGTGGAAACTATACAGCCGCAAAACGCCCCGAACAAACCGATGAAAGGTGCGGAGTAATACCCTTGACCAATCATGAAAACGATAACAAGCAATCCCATGCCGAAAGCGGTTCCGAAATTGGTAAGAGATATCAATTGGTATTTCTTGAAGTAACTGCCGAAACGAACATCTTTTGCCAGAGAAATAATAGCGGGATTATCCGACAAGAATGTCAACACGGCTCCCAATGAGGCAGTTCCCGGTAAATTGAACAAAGGCTTCATCAAAGGACGCAAGATTTTTTCCAAAAGTTTCACGACACCGAACTCCACGAAAATACGTCCTAGGGCACCCGTGATGACACAGATTCCCATTAAATAGAAGACCGTATTCAATAATAAATCATGAGCGGTATTCATGATTGTGTTGAGCATGTGCGGGATTTCCATCACGGACGCGATGTAATAAAAAATTCCAACCACGATAATTAGGCATGGAATCCCGGTGGGAATAAATTTCTTCATGTTTTTACAGGATTAATAAATAGAGGGTTGAGTTATTTTTTAATGAAATTAATTCTCCAAGTTAAACCCACGCTAAGCTGCATGTCATCGGGTTGTAAAGTCCCGGAAGCGTTACGGCCCGCGTAATAGGAATAATAAGCGTGCAACCGCACATCGCGGGTACGCACGGGAAATACCTCGATACCGCCGCCCACGTTCGTGATTTCCGTACCGGGAAGCACGCACAAATCACCTGCACTCTTGTTCTTGTTCACATCGTGAGAGGCATTTACCCGTAAAATCACGTGTTCCCCAATCTCTTGCGTGATACTCCCTATAATAGAGAAATCCTTGAATAAATCACCGTCTTTCACTTGTGCGCCCGTGGTGCGACCCATCAAATCGATATTGAAAGTGGTTTTGCCCGATTTGAATTGGTTTCCTAGAGCGAGATAACCGATAAACTTGTGAGGTAAATACTCGACCAAGTTCGCGGAATAAATCGTGTTCCAGCAATCCCGGTTCCCGTACCACACGAAATTTAAAGCGTAAATATCCCGGTTCCCTTCAATCTGGAATGGAGATTGGCACAATTGAAGCGTGAACAAATCCTTGTTATTGTCAAGCGCGTAGGATGCACTCGCCCCGAATTGATAACAGGAAATATTGTTACAGAACTCGGATAAAGTATAAATATCGATAGGGGCAAGGTCATACTCGTATCCGCCGATACCCACGATTTGTTTTCCCGCGGAAAGGCTCCAGTTTTTATTAATCGCGTAATTGAGATAAACGTAATCGATAGAATTAAAAAAAGAACTTTCCGTGTTAGCCTTGTTCAATCGTTGGCGGTAAGCGTAGGAAAATCCCTCGCCGAACGAGCCGTTTATTTTCAAATTAACCATACTTCCCCGGAAACCGTTCTCGGATGCAGGGGCGGAACCCAAGTTATGGTGATAATCAACTCGTGCTTCTCCCGATAAATTAATCGTGTTTTTTTCTTGAGCACACACACTCAATATACCTGATACAGAGAGTAAAAAGAATACAAATATTTTTTTCATAAACTAAATTGATTTTAGGCGGCAAAGATAAATCAACTTTATCGTAAAAGCAATATTAGATTTTGAATTATCTGTGCAAAAAGCGTTTTGCCCCCTTTGTTTGATAATTTAGGTAGGATACAATATAAAATAATTTTATTGTTATAAATTTGCGTCTTAAACGCAAGTGTAATTCAAAAAGATTATGCAGAGAAACTATATACATTACCTCTTTATTCTTATCGTTTGTTGTTTCGCTTTTTTCGTGAATAACGGGGCTGTTTATGAAGATATTATGGAGTCCCGTAACTTGGTTACGGCTCACGAGATGATAGAGTACGACAATTGGTTGGTTCCCACCATGAACGGGGAATTGCGTTTGGAAAAGCCGCCCCTGCCTACTTGGGTGGCAGCGGGAATAGAATATCTTCAACCGGACAATATCTCTATGCAACGGGCTGCTGCCGGAATCATGGCAACTTTGATGGTATTTTTCCTTTATTTCTTCGCTTCCGCGTTAAGCGGCAATCGGATGTTGGGATTACTCTCCGCGGTGGTATTGGCGACGTGCTTCAATGTCATCATGGCGGGACGCGTGGCGACATGGGACATCTATTGCCATAGTTTTATGCTGGGTGCGATACTCTTCTTTTATAAAGGAATTGTCAGTCGGCGAACAAGCTGGGGTATGTTTATATGGGCGGGAACATTCCTCGGGTTGTCCTTCCTCGGGAAAGGTCCGGTAGCCTTTTACGCCTTATTGCTTCCTTTCCTGATTAGCTATATTGCCGTGTACCGTCCGTCGTTCAAGAGAAAGGGATTGCCGATAGTGGTCATGCTGCTGGTCTTTGCCGCGGTTAGCTTCTGGTGGTACTTGTATCTGATTATATTCCACAAGGACATGACCATGTTCGTGTGGGCAAAAGAATCGACGGCGTGGATGGAGAGAAATGTCCGCCCGTGGTATTATTATTGGCAATTCTTCGCGGAATCCGGTATATGGTCGTTATTCCTGTTGACCGGATTGTGTTGGCCTTGGCTGAAACGGAAAGTGACAATGAAAAAGGAATACGCCTTTGCCGTGGTATGGACCTTAGTGACCTTGGTATTGCTCTCCCTTTTCCCGGAGAAGAAAACCCGTTATCTCCTGCCGATACTCATCCCTGCCTCCATGGTCGTGGCGCATTACGTGGTGTATATATTTGTAGCCACGAAAGAGAAAAAGCTTACCGCCGGCGACCGTGTCGTCTTCCGAGTAAACGCGTTCCTTCCGGCATTGATAGCCCTCGGGATGCCCGTGGCGATATACTTTTTGTTTTACACCAAAGGGCAGATGGGACAGACACTCTTTATCATTGTTACCGTCCTTTTCCTTGTTGCCGCTTATTCTATTTTCGCGGGAGGGGTAAGGATGAAATCGATGAAAGTCTTCACGGGAGTCGTGTTATTGCTGATTTTAGTGGAAACACTGCTTATGCCTCGTGTCGCCAATATGTTCAATAACACCGAAATCAAGAGCATCTCGGCAGTGCGGGAAATCGAGGAAGTGAATCATATCCCTTTTTATTACCCGTCGGACGAGGAATTACGGATTGAATTGGTGTACGAGGCGGGACGTCGCATCTTACCTTGGGACATCGAGAACGACACCACCCTGCTGGACTCTCTCCCTATCGTGTTGGTTTCCGGCAAACCCGCTGCGGAAATATTACCTCCCGGCATGGCAGAACGGGTAAACCTGCATTTTATCGACATGTACGACAACAACACCCGCCCCAAATCGGACAAGAAACGTTATTCCCCGAAATTCGTGCGCTACGTGACGATTCTGGAAAAGAAAGAAGCTGGCAAATGATTTTTCTCTTGTCGAGTTCCTCTCGAGGTAAAGGCTTCCTGTTTCTGCTATGTTTCCATGCTTCCAAGTACGTGTCATGTCTTTTGAAAATCCAAACCGAACGCGCGGGAATCATGCCACGATAAGGGTAAAAAAAACAGGCTTATCGCTAAGCCTGTTTCTTATTTCGAGTGATTTGTCGCTTATCAAACATTCAGCGTGTAACGCAAGAATGAAGTAACGGTCAAATCTTTGTCAACACTCTTCAAGTAATCTCTTACAGACATTTTACCGTCTTGCTCGAAAACTTGGTTCAGCAAAGTAGACTCTTGGAAGAATTTGTTCAAGCGACCTTGAGCGATTTTCTCCAACATGTTTTCCGGTTTACCCTCTTCACGAGCTTTCTCGCGACCGATTTCGAATTCATGGTCAATGATATTCTGTGGGATACCGTCTTTGTCTACAGCAACAGGAGCCATAGCCGCTACTTGCATGGCGATGTTTTTCATCACTTGGGCGTCAGCCGTTTTATTGAAACCGACAACGGTAGCCAACATGTTTCCCGGGTGAATGTAAACAACGCAATCTTCTGCTTTCAAGCAACCGTAGTAGCTTAATTCCAGTTTCTCGCCGATAACTCCGGTTTGTTCAGCAATCTGGTCAGCGATGCTTCTACCGTCCAGTTGGATAGCTAACAAATCCTCCGTGGTGGCGGGCATATTGGCTAAAGCGGCGTCAAGGATGCGAGTCGTGAAACCGATAAATCCTTCATTTTTGGCAACGAAGTCGGTTTCGCAGTTTAATGAAACCATAACTGCATTCTTCCCGTCGGTTTTGGCTAAAACGCAACCTTCTTTTGCATCTCTGTCTGCACGTTTGCTTGCCACAACAAGACCTTTCTTGCGGATGATATCAACGGCTTTGTCGAAATCACCTTCGGCCTCTTGGAGCGCGTGTTTGCAGTCCATCATTCCGGCGTTTGTTGCTTTACGCAACTTCATCACGTCTGCTGCTTTTATTTCCATATTCTTATAAATTTCAATTGTTCGTTGAAGATTTTAGATTATGGAGTTTGAATCAAAAACTTGGAATGATTTCAATCTAAAATCCAAAATCTAAAATCTAAAATTAATTTATTCTTCAGTAGCGGCCTTTTCCTCTACCACTTCCTCTTGAGCTTCCGCTCTGTCGGCGCCTTTCTTGTCACCTTCTTTCTCTCTCTCCGCTTTTCTTTCGCTCAAGCCTTCTTTGATGGCTCCCGCTACTTTGTCGATAATCAAAGAGATAGAAGTAGAAGCGTCGTCATTTGCCGGGATTACGAAATCAATTCCCTCGGGGCTTGAGTTCGTGTCCACGATAGCGAATACCGGGATACCAAGCGTGTTGGCTTCTTTTACCGCGATATATTCCTTCATCACGTCAACCACGAAAAGAGCGGCCGGAAGACGGGTCAGGTCAGCGATGCTGCCCAAGTTCTTTTCCAATTTTGCTCTTTGACGAGATATCTGGAGTCTTTCCCGTTTTGAAAGGTGAGAGAAAGTACCGTCTTTTTCCATTTTGTCAATGGTGGTCATTTTCTTCACGGCCTTACGGATAGTCGGGAAGTTGGTCAACATTCCGCCCGGCCATCTTTCAGTCACGAACGGCATATTGATATTTGAAATTTTTTCAGCAACAATGTCCTTAGCCTGTTTCTTTGTTGCAACAAACAGAATTCTTCTACCTGATTTAGCGATCTGTTTCAAAGCTGCACTTGCCTTGTCCAACATGATGGCTGTTTTGTTCAGGTCAATAATGTGGATATCATTACGCTCCATGAAAATATACGGAGCCATTTTAGGATTCCATTTACGGGTAAGGTGTCCGAAGTGACAACCTGCATTTAATAATTCGTCGAAATTCGTATTTGACATTTGTGTCATTTTTAAAGTTTACATTCTTAAATTTTATCAATCGCCGGGTAGTTCTCTCGAGAAGTCCCGCCAATTTAGATACTAAACTCTGATTAACGTTTAGAGAACTGGAATCTCTTACGTGCGCCCGGACGTCCCGGTTTCTTACGCTCAACTTCGCGCGGGTCTCTGGTCATGAAGCCTGCCGCTCTCAGTTTGGATTTGTCTTCCGCGTTGATTTTCACCAATGCTCTGGCAATACCCAAGCGTAAAGCTTCTGCCTGTCCGTTAAAACCGCCTCCAACAAGGTTTACTTTGATATCGTATTGTCCGGCAACGCCTAATAATTCAAGCGGTTGTTTCACTACATACTGGAGGGTAGGCAACGTGAAATACTCTTCCAAGCTCTTTTTGTTGATTGTAATATTGCCTTTTCCTTCGTTAAGATAGACGCGGGCTACCGCTGTTTTTCTTCTACCTACTGCATTTACTACTTCCATACCTTGTTATTTAAGTGTATTTATATCAATTACTTTAGGCTGTTGTGACTCATGATTGTGCTCCGGTCCCACGAACAGGTGCATGTTCTTGAATACAGCTCTACCAAGGCGGTTTTTGGGGAGCATACCTCTTACCGCATGCTCGAGTATTCTCTCGGGGAAACGAACCATCTCTTGTGCGGGAGTTGAAATACGTTGTCCTCCGGGATACTGCGTGTGTCTCCGATATTCTTTATCGGTCATTTTCTTTCCGGTGAAGATTACTTTCTCCACGTTTACAATGATAACATTGTCACCGCAATCCACGTGCGGGGTGTAGCTGGGTTTGTATTTGCCTCTCAATAGTTTCGCAACTTTAGCGGCAAGACGACCCACAACTTGATTCTCAGCGTCAATCACAATCCACTCTTTTTGCGCGGTGGCTTTGTTGACGAAAGTTGTTTTGTAACTAATCTGATCCACTTCTTTTTAAATTATTAATTAAACTTCTGTTTGTATTTCTTCATGGACGCTCTGGCGTTCTTTTTTCCGGTTGAAAATAACGAGGTTTATCGGGCAAACTTTTAGTTTTCAACGGAATCCGAAGCTTCACGGGGAGCATGGCTAAGGTATTCCTCGCGAATTTTCGAGCATTCCACTCCAAAATGAGGGGCAAAATTACACAAAAAACTTTGAACTCCAAAACATTCCGTGAAAATTCGAGAGCGGGAAGGGAATCCGGAGAAGTACTTTATGTCGAGAACGGGATGAGGTTCTCCCCAAAAACTATATAAATTCAGTTTGAATTCCGTATCAATTCCGGTTTACTTCCGGTTATAAAGTTTTTACTAAGCTTTTAGTAAGCTATTAAAACGCTATTATAATATAGGGTTTTAATAGCGTTTTAATAGGGAACTAATAGCGTTTTACACGGGAGTAAACCGGAATTCATACGGGAATGATACAGTATTCGGGTAGGATTTTTTACTGTTTATCAGTCTTATTGGTACTGAAGTCTTCAGTTGTTAATTGAATTTCTCTTTTGGAATGTATTTGTTGGATTTCGTGTAGCACGTGAAGATGCCCAAAGCTCCTTGTATGTTACCGACGAGGGGAACGGGAGTGGTGACACTTCCTTGGTTGGCGCTGTTCGCCTCGTAAAGGGAAATTTGGTAATTGTAGCATGCTTCGGTGATACGCATCAGTGTTATAAATACCCCGTCCGATTCTCCAAGCTATTGGCATTTTATCATTTTTTCGATAGATGTTCTCGGGTTGTGGCGGGATAGGTTAATATAGGTGGTTTCTTTTTTTTTCAGAATCAGGGCGTCCCGGTTGTTGTATCGGGCTTGTGTATTTATTCGTTTCGAAAACGTTCGACAATTTACTTACCATCGTGGCGTCTTTTGGAGGAGGGATGGCATGTAGAAAGAAGGATAAAGCCATTGTTAATAGTATGAGGAATAAATTTATTACAGAGAGAGTTTGCTGATATAAAGAAAAAGAAGATATTTGAAACTAATTATTATAATCACTTAAACCAAATCACATAAGATATTATGCGATTTGGTTTAAAATTAATAATAGACTTTAGAATGACAATGATAGAAAAATTACTATACTTTTTATATTCTAGTTACTTAAAAATCTCTAAGATCAAGTAAATCAACGATAAATCGTCCACCACCCAAAGCCGAGCTCGTTTGATCGTATACAATTAAGTCTAAATCAAAAACTATAGGTGGTATAAATTCTGCATAATATATAGTTATTTCTAACATGATGCGCTCGCCAATCAAAAAAGGAAAGGTCGTGAGATGACCTACATTGGGAATAGGGATCTCGAAGGATGCACTTAAGGCGTGAGCAATAGCTTTAACACGGGTGTTTGTAACCGTACATGGGGCTATCATTTCAACAATGAAAGTTGTAGAGCCTCCAGGATATGATACAATAGAATATCCTCCATCTGAATCAGGTATAATTACGTTATCAAATGCAGGAACGTTTGGTAGTTTTTGAATGTCGAAACTATAGGAAAATGTCCCTCCCAAAAGTAAGATAAATAATAAAATGGTGTTTTTTTTCATAATTGTATTTTTAAATTAGAGATTAGTATTTGGCAACACTTGTAAAATTATGCTCAACGACAGGATTTATACAAAGAATGAAAATGGTGGCTCTTGTATAAATAATTTTTTGGTTAGAAATATTGATTATCACAATAATACATAAAAAAACACAACAAATCAATATTTTAATAGGATTAAATTAAGTATTTTGCTATTTTTGAAATAAATATATTGTATATTTTTTCAAAAAATGAACATTGCCTTATGGATCTACATCAATTAAATACTATTGCGGCGTATAGTTATAAATTGTTTATCAGAAGTCTTTTATTTAAAATATTTCTATTTGTTTCATCCTGTGCAATTTTATTTTTTCAAATGTATTATCAAAGTTCTTTGTTTGGTAGAAGTATATCTGGAATGTTTTCTTTAGATTCTTTTATACCATTCATGAATTTTTATTTGTTAGTGCTTCTTCAAACAGTTGCAATTATTTTTTTGTCTGTAAATGTTTTAAGTACGAAAAAAGGATTGGATACTGTAGAAGTTTTTTATTGTCGTTCGGAGAGTAACACGGAATACGTGTGGGGTATATGTTTGGGAATTATTCGTGCATATTTTGTGACTGCGATTGTTTTTGCAATTATTTCCGGCGTTATACAATCTTTCTTCAGTTTGACTCATTTTGATGTGTTGTTGTATATATTTTATTTATTGTTGTTTTTCTTGCCTTCTTTGGTGTTTGTGCTTGGTTTTTTCGTGTTCCTTTCTACTTTGTTGCGGAATAGTGTATTGGCAGTATTGTTGTTTTTATTTTTGGGATTAGGGGCGTTCTGTATGGATGGGATTAGATATGGTATTTTCGATGTTTTAGCACTTAAATTGCCTAATACGTTTTCTGAGATTGTGGGCTTCCCTAATATGCATGAATATGTTTTACAACGGATGTGTTGGTTGTTTCTCGGGTTAGGGTTTATCCATTTGACAACTATTTCATTTGACCGTATACCCAACAATCCCAAGAGGAAGCAAAAACTTTTGGTGATAATCCTGTTGCTTGGTACTGGTGTTTTTGCAGGAGTTTTTTTTAGTTTGATTCGTTATGAAAGATGCTCTGAACGTCAACGGTTTGCGAGTATATATGATAAGTATTCACGGGTGGAGAAAGCCGCCATGCTAAAGCAGGACATCCGATACAAACAAAAAGGTGCAGAAATGAATGTTTCTACGAGTATTCTCCTGCAAAATCAAACGGGACGTGTTCTTGACAGCATCATATTGTATTTGAATCCGGCACTCGAGATTATTTCATTGAAGAGTGAAGACCGGAAAATTTCGTTTGGGCGGGAAGGGCAGGTGGTTCGAGTGAATGAAGCTCTTGCTCCCGGTGATTCAATCGGGTTACAGATAATGTACGGTGGAAAAATTAATGAAAATGTTTGTTATCTTGATGTGGTGGATAAAGAAATAATGGATCCTGATATGAATAGCCAACGGCCGTTTTATTTTGGAAAGAATTATTGTTTTTTGAGTTCTGATTTCACGTTGTTGCTTCCGGAAGTTTTGTGGTATCCAACCACATGTCCACCCGTGAATCCAAGTTCTCCGTATAACGTATCCAAAGATTACGTGCATTTCACATTGGACGTGAGTAACCTCGGAAATAAAACAGTTATATCGCAAGGGGAAAAAACACGGGAACGAGGTCGTGTGTTATTTCATAATTTGTTCAAGATGCCGGGGCTCTCTCTTTGTATAGGAGATTATGAAACGAAATCTATGACCGTGGATTCCGTGACTTATACGTTGAATTTGTTCCGGGAGCATGTTTCGGTTTTAGATTGGTTTACGAATATAGATTCTTGTTTTCTTGCCGGTTATTTGAAAAATTACATGGATGACAAGGAGAATAAATTGAATAGAGCTTACCCGTTTAAACAGTTGATTATAACAGAAAGTCCCGTGTCATTTGCATCTTATTTTAGAAATGAAAATGATAGAACAGAATTTGTGCAGCCTGAATTAGTGTTTCTACCGGAAAAGGGGGTAGGGATAAGAGCAAAAAAAGGAAAGTTATCTAGACAGAGATTTACAAAATTATTGGATAAATATTTCTTTGATTATCATTCTGATGACTCGAGAATTTTTGAAAATGTTTTTGCTTCTCTATGGAAAAAAGAAGTAAATTTTGCATCGTATTTTTATAAAGAATACGCGTACGATAAGTATTCTACTCCTAATAATCCGTACTGTCTTGCATCGCAGTTTTTGCCTAATACTTTTATGGCGAGTGATAAGTATCCATGTATGAATGTTATCGCTCATATTGCACAGAGAGGAAAAAGGATGGAGGAGTTGAATGATTATGCTTATACCCGCGATGCTTTAAGTTATTTGGCGTCGAATAGCTTGAACGATGCTTTGAGTGACAAGGAACTTCCTGCTTCCGTGTTATTCAAAATATTGGCATTGAAATCCAGACAGTTTACAAATATAGCCTCTGCAATTTGTGGTATGCCCAATGATACGATAATCTCTTTCGTGGGAAGTTATATGGATGAATACAAGTTTGAGAAATGTGATTTCGCACATTTCCAAGGGAGGTTCGCAAAGCATTTTGAAGTAGACTTAACGGATGGTCTGGAATTTTGGTTTAATCAACGTGGTTTGCCTGATTTGATTGTCCGGGATTGTTCTGTTCGCCCGATCAGGAGTTTGGGGCAGGGCGACGGGGGGTATCCTTTATATGTTCAATTTAAGGTGTATAATAATAGTGATGCGGATGGAGTTATTTCCGTGGAGTCTGTTAAAGGAAATGCAGCCAGTATGTTTATGGTTTCTGTGGAATCTGTTTCAAGTAATTCGGATTTTTCTTTTAATCGGCATTATTATATCAAAGCCGGAACGGGATTGGATGTGGCGTTTGTTTTGACATCCGCTACCCGGTTGGCGATAAATACAAATCTTTCAAATAATATTCCCGCGGAGTTATTATTCGGTGCAGATATGAATGCTGATGTAGCGGATTATACCGAGTATGTGCATCCTGTTGGCAGAGAAGAGTTTTACGGGAAGACGAATGAGATTATTGTCGATAATAGAGATTCTGGTTTTAAGGTAGTTCATTCTTATTGGCCGAAACTTAAAGATTTGTTTGTCGAGAATGATGGGAATTATCCGAAGTATAAAAGCGAGGTGGTGGTGGCTCAACCGTCTAAGACGTGGGCGGAATATATTAGTCATGATGCGTATGGAGAAGTTGTAAAAAGTGCTATATGTTGTGAGGCAGGAAGCGGTGGCTCCCGACTAGAATGGCATACAAATATAAAGAGAGGAGGAACTTATGAATTGTTTATCTATCTTCCTAACTTTGTTTTTATACAGGACGGCAAAGCTAGCGCGGTAGATCAGAATCGTGCTATTGAACAAGAGTATTTGATCAGTTGTGAAAATAATAAAGAAATTCGATTAGAAAAGAATATTGCTGATCAGAAAGGATGGATTTCTCTAGGAAAATATAATTATTCTTCTGGACCGCATCATATCTTTTTGACAAATAGAGGTAGGTCAAAACAAACAATTGTGGGAGATGCCGTGAAATGGGTTTATCAAGAAGACAATAGGCTTAATTGAATTGTTCTTTCAAGACGTATTTATTGTCTTTCGTGTAGCACGTGAAGATGCCCAAAGCTCCTTGTATGTTACCGACGAGGGGAACGGGAGTGGTGATACTTCCTTGGTTGGCGCTGTTCGCCTCGTAAAGGGAAATCTGGTAATTATAGCATGCCTCGGTGATGCGCATCAACGTGATAAAAACAGCGTCGGCTTGCTCTATCTGCGGGCATTTTATCGTTTTTTCGATGGATGTTCCCGGGGTATGGTCAGACAGATCCATGTAGATGGTTTCTTTTTTCAATATCGGATCATCCTGATCGCTCTTTCGGGCTTGCATACTGAAAATATAGTAGTTTTGCCTCGGGTTCCGGGATGTCGGGAATGTAATTGACACGGAATTGGTTGTTTGAGAAACCGTGTAAGAAGAAATTTCAATAGCCTCGGGAACAGCTGTTTTAGCTGTAATGTGTTCGTCCTCGGGTGTAAGGATGCTCAGGAAGAGAGAGTCTATCCCGTAATTCTCCATGCGGGTCATGTGTTGGTAATTGCCTAGAAAGGAAGGGGCTCCCGGCACGGGCACCAGTTGAATGACGCTGTCGGCTTTGATAGATACATCCAAGTCGACGATGGCTCCCGGGTCAATCATTTCGGTAAGAGGTAAAATCTTTGCCGCGTTTAGAATATAAGGTTCTCCGGGGATGCAATAACATTCGATAAAATATCCGGAGATGGCTCCCATGTCTTTGATCGGGAGTTCCTCTTCGGGCATACAGGAGAACAGACCTGCCAATATGAATATGGAGATGATTTTCCTCATTCGTTTTTACCAATTAATGCGCAGTGAAAGGTAAGGAATAAATGGTAACATTACCTTGGATTTCGGGATAATTTTTGTTAAATTACGGGGGGTTGCCGCTTGAAAATAAACAAACGAGGGGTTGGATTGGTTGTACACGTTGTATGCCCCGATGCTTAATTTGTAAAAGGTTTTCTTGCCGCTGAATTTGTAATCCAGACTGGCGTCCAGCCTGTGGTTGTCCGGTAATTTGTAATTATAACGGTCCGTGTACACGGGAATCAGAACCGGATTTTCCCCTGTCTGGATTTCCGTGATGTTTTGTGCCACGACCATCCCTTTCGGGAATGTCGTGTACACGCCCGACGAGAATGTCCATAGTGTGTTCAGCAGAAAACGGGGTGAAATTTCATAAGACAGGTTCAGTACGACGTTGTGTTTCACGTCATACGGGGGAAAAAAGGATCGCCCGTTGTTGATTTCGGCAAACTTGCGTTTGGATTCCGAGAGCGTGTAGTTGGCACGTGCATACAGGGCATGGTGGTTTAACGTGAGGTCAAACTCCATGCCTTTGGCATATCCCTTGCCTTGAATCAGGTTGTCGGTCAAGGCGGAGTATTCCGTCTGGATATCCGAGGCGAAGTCTTTCACGTTACGCATGTCTTTGTAAAACAGTCCGGCATAAAAAGAAAGGGTTTGCCCGATCTCTTGGTTTACGCCGATCGAGTACTGGTGGCAGATCGCGGGTTTCGTGTTTTTGGCCAGCGGGTACCAGATGTCGATAGGGGTTTTTACCGTGAAATAAGGGTACAGGCTCAGATACTGCACCGTTTTCGCGTAGTCAGCCCACAGGGTGGTTTTGTTATTTGTATAGCTGATCTTTGCCCGGGGGGAGAACGTGTGAGCTCGGGTATCCCCGTGGTAATACTGGTAATTGCCCCCGATATTTAACGTGAAGTTGTGATTTAACCGGTAGTTTATATCCATGTAAATCTCGTATAGATTAAAATCCCTGTCGGAACTTTTTATCAGAAGGTTTTCACGTTCGTTTGATTTGTTCGCCGTTTCAAAACGCGAATACTCGAATTTGCTCCCTGTGTTTATATTTATTTTGTCGGAGAGTTTACGGTTGTAGGAAATTTGTCCCAGTAAAGCGTAATGGCGGTTGCCGCCGCCCATGGGGATGCTGCCGAAGGCGTCGCCCTCGCTGTACGTGTTTTTACCACCGAATTGGAAATCCCATTGTTCTTTGGAAGTGGGGGTATAGGAAGCGTTGATGTTGCCGGAAAACGTGTGCCAGTCGAATATGTATTGCACGTGTTCGCTGATCTTCATTTTCATGTGGTCGATGGAGAAGAGCCCGAAAGCGGAGGCTTTCCACTTGTCCGAAAGACGTGAATCTATACTCGCGGTAATATCACTGAAAGAGTACTCCGGCATATAGTTAGGATTTTGTTCGTTGTCCATTGACCGGTTGTAGAGTTTGGAGATATGTTGCAAATAAGAGGTACGGGCGGAAACGGCAAACGAGGTGTGATTCTTTATGATCGGTCCTTTGGCTTTAAGAGCGGATGACACGAGTCCTATGGTGACTTCCCCCTCGTGTTTGTATTTGTTGCCCGGCTCGGGACGCATGTTTATATAAGAGGAGAGAAAGCTGTTGTATCGGGCGGGGAAGCCGCTTTTGAAAAGGGTGGAATTTCCCAGAATGTAAGGGTCGAAAGTAGAAAGTACCCCGGTAAGGTGATCCGGGTAGGCTATCACCATGTTGTTGATTAAAAAGCCGTTCTCGTTACTGTTTCCCCCGCGGACGTAAATGCCGGAGTTCAGCGCGTTGGTGGTCACGATGCCGGGCATCGTGGCAAGGTATTTCAAAACGTCCTGTTCTCCCAGTATCGCGGGTATCCGTTCAATATTTTTTATGGACGAGAGGATACGTCCGCTTGCCGGCACGGCTTTTACCACTACTTCTTTCAGGTTGTTTTGCTTGTTTCGTAACGTGACGACGAAAGGGGCATCACTTTTCGTTAGTTTGTAGGTTTCGCTCTTGTAGTTGACATGCGAAAATTCCAAGGTACAGGGGATCGTGCATTCCAGTTGGAAAAAGCCTAGCGAGTCGGTGGTGGTGCCGTTTTTATTCTCCATGCAATAGATATTTACCCCACTCACGGGTTCTCCCGAGTTCGCGATGACTTTTCCCATGACAAGCGTTTGCGCGTCAAGGGAAAAAGAGATAAGGGTGAACAGGATAATGAACCATCTAGCCATACATGCAACCATTTGTATTTCCGAAACATTACAAATGTAGTAAACAAATTAACAGGATCATGGTTGAGCGTGTGAATAAATGTTGTTATTTTGCAGATTAACAGTAAAACTCATGTCATGGGAATATATGTACACGTGCCTTTTTGCCGGAGTAAGTGTTTTTATTGCGGTTTTTATTCGGTGGCTTCTCTGAAATTGAAAGAGGCTTATCTGGACGCGATTGAGCGGGAGATTGCGTTGCGGCGGGGGTATTTGCCGGGTAAGGATGTGAGTACGGTTTATTTCGGCGGGGGAACTCCGTCCTATCTGGAGCGGGGGGAGTTGCAACGGATAGTGGATGCGCTGGAAATGCATTATGATATTTTGCCGGGAGCGGAACGGACTATCGAGTTGAACCCGGAGGATTTGACAAGGGAGCGGTTGGCGGGTATCCGGGAGATGGGTTTTAATCGTTTAAGCATTGGTGTACAGTCGTTTTCTGACGTTCATTTGAAGCGAATAAACCGGACGCACACGGGGCGGCAGGCAATCGAGGGGGTGCGATTGGCGGCATCTTTGGGGTTTGATAATATCAGCGTGGATTTAATTATCGGGTTGCCCGGACAGACGGACGAGGAGTTGATGTATGATGTTGATATTGTAAATAGTTTGCCTGTAAAGCATTTGTCGGTTTACATGTTAAGTGTTGATTCAAATACGGTTTTCGAGGTGATGGTGAGGCAGGGGAAGTTTAAGCCGGAGGATGAGGAGGTGATGGCTTGTCGTTATGACAGGGTGTGCAAGCGTTTGAAAAGTATTGGTTTCGAGCATTATGAAATATCTAATTTCGCACGGGAGGGGAGATATTCGCTTCATAACACGTCCTATTGGCAGCAAAAGCCTTATATCGGTTTCGGTCCTTCGGCTCACTCGTATGATTTGCATTCCAGACAATGGAACACGGCGAATTTGAAAACCTATATAGAGAGTTTAAATAATGGATTGTTATCTTTTGAAAAAGAGGAATTAACGGATGTTGATTTGTATAACGAGTACGTGATGACGAATTTGCGGACGATGTGGGGGATAGATAAGTTGGACGCGGATAAGAAGTTCGGGAAGTTTTGGAGGGAAGTCGGGATGTCGTTACAAAAGTATTTGGACTCCGGCGATTTGGTAGAGCGGGATGGGAAAATCCGGATTACGGAATCCGGTTGGGTGATATCGGATGCTATTTTGAGTGATTTGTTTATAGCCTAGTGATGGGGCGAACGGGAGATTTCGGGTTCTGTGATGGAAGAATCTAAGAGAGAATTCTAAGTTTGGCAAGCAATTTGTACAGCACCGAAAGGGTCTATAAGTTATTTTTTAAGGGTTTTGACTGTGCCGTAGTAGAAAAAATACTATTTTTGCAGTGTAAGTTTAATATTTAAATGTTTTTCAGATGAAAACAAGTAGAATGTCAGTCAAAGAACTGTTGCAATCAACGGATTGCGGTATTGAGGTTGAGGTTAAAGGATGGGTAAGAACCAAACGCGGTAATAAACAAGTGAATTTTATCGCATTGAATGACGGCTCTACGATAAATAATATACAGGTGGTGGTTGACATGGAGAAGACCCCGGAAGAGGTGATGAAGAAGGTGACAACGGGTGCGGCTGTTCACGTGAAGGGGTTGCTCGTGGAGAGTGCCGGAAGTGGACAGGCTCGTGAGATTCAGGCTTCGGAGGTGATCGTGATGGGAGAAGCCGATCCGGATAAGTACCCGATTCAACCGAAAAAGCATAGCTTGGAGTTCTTGCGGGAAGTGGCGCATTTGCGTTTCCGCACGAATATTTTCGGTGCGGTGTTCCGTATTCGCCACGCGATGGCTTACGCTATCCACAAGTATTTTAACGATCATGGTTTTTATTATTTGCATACGCCGTTGATCACGGCTTCCGATTGCGAGGGGGCGGGAGAGATGTTCCGGGTAACAACGCTTGATCCGGTTAACCCGCCATTGATGGAAGACGGGAGTGTTGATTTTAAGCAGGATTTCTTCGGGAAGTCGACAAACTTGACAGTGAGCGGACAGTTGGAAGGGGAGTTGGGGGCTATGTCCTTGGGACGTATTTACACGTTCGGACCTACTTTCCGGGCTGAAAATTCCAATACTACGCGGCATTTGTCGGAGTTCTGGATGATCGAGCCGGAAGTGGCTTTCTATGATATTAACGATAACATGGATTTGGCGGAGGATTTCTTGAAATACTTGATCCGTTACGCTTTGGATAACTGTATGGATGACCTGCAATTCTTGAGCAAGCGTTTGCAAGAGGAAGAGAAGGACAAGAAAGCGGAAGAGCGTTCCATGGAGTTGATAGAGAAGTTGCAATTCGTGCTGACTCATGATTTCGAGCGGGTGACCTACACGGAAGCTATCGATATATTGATGAACAGCAAGCCGAATAAGAACGGTAAGTTCCAGTATCCGGTGACGGGCTGGGGCGTGGATTTGCAAAGTGAGCACGAGCGCTATCTGGTGGAGAAGCACTTCAAGAAGCCGGTGATTTTGACGGGATACCCGAAGGAGATCAAGGCTTTCTACATGAAGCAAAACCCGGACGGCAAGACCGTGGCGGCGATGGACGTGCTTTTCCCGCAGATTGGGGAGATTATCGGTGGGTCGCAACGTGAGGAGAATTACGATAAGTTGGTTACCCGTATGCAGGAAGTCGGGATTCCGGTGTCCAGCATGTGGTGGTATTTGGATACAAGACGTTTCGGTTCGGCGGAGCATAGTGGTTTCGGGCTTGGATTCGAGCGATTGTTGCTGTTCGTGACCGGAATGGGAAATATCCGTGACGTGATCCCGTTCCCGCGTGCGCCGAAGAATGCTGAATTTTAATTTTTAGGATAAAGGGATGCTCAAGCAGAGTTTACAACAGAAGTTGGGGTTGAAAATCAATCCGTTGCAAATCCAGCTGATAAAGCTGCTTGAGCTTCCCACGTATCAATTGGAACAACGGATAAAGGAGGAGTTGGAGTCGAATCCTCTTTTGGAAGAGGGAGAAGAGAAGCCGGAACCGGAGGTGGATTTCAAAGAGGGGGATGATGAGGTGGATTACGAGGAGAATGCGCATGAAGAGGAGGAATATAATTCCGCGGATGATGAATTTTCTTTGGATGATTATATTAGTGACGATGATGATATTCCGGATTACAGGCTGAGTTCCTCGAATGCATCCAAGGATGATGATGCCCGCGAGTTCGTGCTTTCGGGTGGGATTTCGTTCCGCGAGAATCTGGTGCAACAGTTGGGCACGCAGCATTTGCGTGAGCTGGATCGAAAAATTTGCGAGTATATTATCGGTAATATTGACGACGACGGTTATTTGCGCCGGGACGTGGAGAATATCGTGGATGATTTGGCTTTCGGCGCGGGTATCGAGGTGGACGACGCGAAGATCGAATCCCTGTTGAAGGTCGTGCAGCAATTTGACCCGCCGGGTGTAGGGGCGAGGGATTTGCGCGAGTGTCTGTTGTTGCAGGTGAAACGCCGTTTGTCGGAAGGGGCTTCCCCCGCGTTGGTGGATGCCCGTATTATTCTGGAGGATTATTTCGAGGAATTTTCCAAGAAACATTACGAGAAGATTTCCAAGCGGATGAAGATTTCGGATGCCGAGCTGAAAGAGGCGGTGGACGAGATTTTGAAATTGAACCCGAAACCGGGTGGACAGATTTCCGATTCGTCCGTGCCGGGTGCGGAAAAGATTATACCGGATTTTAATCTGGATATCGTGGACGGGGAGTTACAACTTAGTTTGAACACGGGAGATATTCCCGAGTTGCGGTTGAATAAGTCTTACATTAATATGCTGGAGGATTACCAGAAGCATTCCAATTCACGGGAGAAAAAAGATGTGGTTTCTTTCGTGAAATACAAGTTGAGTTCAGCCCGTTCGTTTATCGATGCCGTGCAGCAGCGGAATAACACGTTGATGCTGACGATGACGGCTATCGTGCAGTTCCAGAAACAATTTTTCATGACGGGGGACGAGAGTAAGTTGAAACCGATGATCTTGCGGGATATTGCTGATATCACGGGATTGGATGTTTCGACGATATCGCGTGTTTCCAATTCAAAATATATACAGACATGGTTTGGTATATATTCTTTGAAACAGTTCTTTTCAGGGAGTATGCCGACGAGTAGCGGAGAGGAAGTGAGTACAGGGGAAATTAAAAATGTGCTTAAGGATATTGTAGAAAGTGAGGATAAGCGTAAGCCGTACACGGATGACGAATTGGTGGATATGATGAAAGACAAGGGATACCAGATCGCACGAAGGACGATCGCCAAGTACCGCCAATTGCTGGATATTCCGGTTGCCCGACTTCGTCGAGAAGTTTAAAATGAATGTTTTTTTAATATGAGAATTTTTGCATGGTGTGTGTCGGTACTTTTTCACCCGTTGTTGTTGCCGATGTATATGTTATTTATCACGTTTAATTCGGACACGATTTTCTCGGGGATTCCGGTTTACACGCAACGTATGTCTTATATGTTGACTTTACTGGGAGTGACGATGCTGCCGTTGTTGAGCCTTCCGTTGTTGAAATGGCTTGGGTTAATAGGTAATTATCGGTTAATACATAAGCAAGACAGGGTGTTTCCCGTGCTGGCTACTGTCGTGGGGGCTTTTTTGGTGTTTTATCTGTCCCGGAATCTGCCGTTTTCCAATATCGTGCGGGAGTTGTACTTGATTATGGTGATTCTGCTTTCCGGGTTTATGATCGTGACGATGCGCTGGAAGATGAGTATGCATATGACCGCGATAGGGGCTTTGTGTGCTTTTGTCTTTACGTTGGGGACGAAGTATTTCGGGGAGGTGGTAAACCTGTTGCCTTTTCTGATTCTGATTGCCGGGGTTCTGGCTTTTTCAAGGCTGTACTTGAAACGACACACTCCCGCCCAGATTTATGCCGGGTTCTTTTATGGCGTAATCGTGGTGAGCGTACTGTTTAATAAAGGGTAATCCAGATATCATCCTGTTTCAAGCGGCGAGCCAGTTCGTCCCTTTGCCTTGTGGCTTCCTGTTTGTCGGGATTGTTCGCTATACTTACCCGGTAGCGTTGGTCTTTCGTGATGATTCGCGCGTCGGTGTATCCCTGTGCTTTTAACCGTGCGACATCTTCCTGCGCGAGGCTTTCGCGGGGATGGCTTGCCACGATGATGTGGTAGCTTTTTGTCGGTGTTGCAGGTTTTTCCGTTGTTGTCGTTTGAGGTGTCGCGGAAGGTTGTGCTTCCGTCGGCGGCACGGGTGTTTCTTCCGTACTCTTGGCGGCGGCTGTTGCCTTGGCGGGAGTCACGCTCAGTTCTCGCTTGATATTAACGGTTGTCAGGTTTTTAGGATTCATTTTATCGCGTTGACAACCGACGAGGGTGAGCAACGCGATAAATGACAGGAATAACACGAATTTCATAGTCGTTCAATTATTTGACAGGATGTATCCATGCTTCTTCATTGCCGGGAATCTTGTGGAGTTGCCGGGCAGCGGCAACGGCCTCTTTGTGAGTGGCGTATCCCTCGTAAGCGACCAGATACAGGTTTTCAAAATAGGGCATGACTAACGCGTTTGGGTATCCTTCTTTTTGAAGTTTCTCGCGTAGGCGGTCCGCGTTGCTTTTGTATTCAAAACATCCGGCAATAAGGAAATAAGCGGGAGCTTCTTTTACGGAGGTCGTTTTTGGCTCTTCCTTGTTTATGTAAACAGTGTCCCGGATGATAACCGTTTCTTTCTGAACAGTCTGAACGGTTTCTTTTTTAGTGGTTTTCTCCGTGCATGAGGAGAAAAAAGCGGCTAGAACAGCAATCGTGAGAAATAAATACGCTTTCATACTTCGTGAAATTTATAATTTATCATGCCAAGATACGAACAAATTTATTGTTAATAAAGTATTTTCCTCTATTTTTGCGTGGAAAGTAAGAATTTCTAATTTAACTACCGATTATGAATAAGATTATTGGCGTTTTGTTGCTTTTGGTGATGGTTTCTTCCTGTAAGGAGGAGGCTGAACCTGTCGTGAAAATTTCCACGAATTATGGTGATATCCGGATTCGTTTGTACGAGAATACTCCCAAACACCGGGATAATTTTTTGAAGTTGGTGAAAGAGAATTTCTATGACAGTTTGTTGTTTCACAGGGTGATAAACCACTTTATGATTCAAGGTGGTGACCCCACGTCCAAGAATGCAGCGCCGGACGTGATGTTGGGCGAGGGGGATGTCGGCTATCGGGTGGACGCGGAATTCCGTGTGCCGGAATATTTTCACAAGAAGGGAGCGCTTGCCGCGGCTCGTGAAGGCGATCAAGTAAACCCGGAACGCGGTTCCAGCGGGGCACAATTCTATATCGTTCAAGGGCGGGTTTATGAACCGGAAGAGTTGGAAACCATGGTGCAAAGTATTAACGGAAGACGTAAACTGGCATTGTATAACCAATTAAAGATGAAATATGTAAGCGAATTGGAGCGTTTGCAGGAAGCGAACGACACTGCCGGTCTTGCTACCTTGTCGGAGAAATTGACGCAAGAGTGTGACAGTCTGTTTGCCGACGAGGAATTGGTATTGTCCGAAGAACAGAAAAAGGCTTACACGACGGTTGGCGGTACGCCGCATTTGGACGGGCAATACACGGTTTTCGGGGAGGTGATCGAGGGATTGGACGTGGTAGATAAAATTGCAGCCGTGAAAACGGGAAGTGCCGATCGTCCGGAGAAGGATGTGGTGATTTATAGCGTGAGGAAGGAGTAAGAATAGATTATATAATATAATGGATTAAGCCCCACAAGTTTCATGAAACTTGTGGGGCTTAATTTATGGGTGGGTTCTTCGTTTTTTACACTATTATCTGTTGTATAACACTATTTTGTTTATATATTTGTTTCGTACTAAAAATAAATCTTACAATAATGGAAACAACAGCTTTAAAAGCAGCTATCTCTTACGAGAGCAAGCTGGTAAGAAGAAATTGGTTATTTTATTTCTTCATTCTCGGGGTTTTGTGTATATTAGGTATTCTCGTCCCGTGGGAACGGGATTGGCTTTTGTGGAAGGACGTTGTATTTGCATCTTCTATGCCTTTACGTGGAATTTACTTTTTGAATCTATTTCAATCATTAATCGTTACTTTTATTATCTGTGATATCACAAGGAAGCAAAGGAAAGCGGAAACCCGGGAGGTACTTTCTGCTCGACCTATCGGTAATGAACAATCTCTTCTCGGGGGATTTTTAGGTGTTCTTATACCGTTTTTGGTTGTAGATGTGATTTTCATGATTGCCTGTGTACTTATCAATATAGCCATTCCCGACTCGCCTGTTAATCTCTGGGTATATCTTTTTTATCTCCTCACGCGCGTGTTACCCTCGCTCGTTTTTATCACCGGATTATCTTTGTTTGTAAACAGGTTGGTCAAACTCTCGTTTATCAGTTGGTTTATCCTGATCGGTTTTCTCTATTTCTCGTACAGTTTTTTGATAACCCCTCTTCACGGGGTGCTGGATTTCCGGGGGAGTTTGCAGACGGATGTTTTTTCCACCATGATCGGGTTCACGGGTACAGGGGATTACTTGCTCCAGCGAGGCGCTTTTTTACTATTGGGAATCAGTTTGTTTTATTTCTCCGTTTCTCTTATGAAGAGGTTGCCCGAAGCCCCTCGTCGGAAACCTTATTTTATCATTTCCGCGACTCTGCTTTTGGTGTTTTCCTTCGGGTTAGGGTATATTTATATTAATAAGTTTCAAACCCGCTTGAACAACAGAATCGCGTATCGCGAAGCGTTTCTTGCATACAACGAATATCCCACGGCACGCGTGCTCACGCATGACCTCGTGTATCGTCCCGGGGGAGATCAGTTCTCGGTAACAAGCCGGATGAGTATCCAAAACCAGAAAAAAGTAAAAATGGATCAGTTTTTACTCTTTTTGAACCCGGGACTGAAAATTAACAAGATTGAATCCGACGGACAAAATATTCCTTTTCGCAGGGAGCACCAGATCATTATCATCGAACGTCCCTTGGTTCCCGGTGAATGTATCGAATTAGCGATGGACTACGAGGGAGGCATTGATGAGGATGTTTACCAGATAAATGTTTCCGACGAGAATTTCTTCTCTTTCGACATTCCTTATTCATACCATGAAAATTATGGCAAACGCAGGGCTTTTGTTTCCAACGGATTCACGTTACTTGTACCGGAAGTGATGTGGTACCCGACGACAGTTCCTCCCGTCGAATTTCAAGCGTCTAAAGAGATTAATTTCACAAGTTACACCCTTCATGTTGAGAATTCGGGAGGAATGACCGTTTTATCACAAGGAGAACCCATGAAAGAAGGAGATAACGTTACGTTCAATAATTTACAAGATTTGACCGAGTTGACTCTTTGCATGGGGAAATACGAGAAAAGGGCGATCGCCATCGATTCGATTGCCGTGGAGTTTTACACGTACCCGGGAAATGATTTCTACATGAATTATTTCGATGAGTGGGAAGCACTGAAAAAAGATAATCCGAACCGAGAGAAAAAGTTAACGGAAATATCAAAGCAATGCAAGGATATTATCGAGGAGGGCAAACCCAATCCTTACCCCTTTAAGTATTTGAAATTGGTCGAAGTTCCTGCATCCTTGTACCTTTCAGGCTCATATTCATTCAGAGATAATGTTCAACCGGAAATAGCACTTTTCGGTGAAAGATTATACGAGGTTGAGACCACGTGTCTCAGTACTTTTACCGGTCAGCCAGACAGAGGCATAAGCGTGCAAGATTTCCTGTTGACCTATAAGATACCTTTCATTTTAGACCGGATAGGCATAGGACATATTTTTTCGGATTATAGTAGCAGCCTCACGTCTGACACGTATCAGGGTATAGACCAAATATTCAGGCAAATGATGAATCCAAAAGAAATTAGAGGTGACGTGACTCCGAAAATGATAAATCGTATTGCCGAGAAGGGATTAGAAGGAATTATCACGGAAGGATACAGCAGGGAACAAAGTTCCGTTATTTCTTTAAAGGTTTCTTATTTATTAGGCTATCTTACAACAATAACCACATGGGATTCTTTAACCCGGTTCATGCAGGAATTTAATGCAAGTACTCGTTTCCGGGAAGTCAATTTCGATTCGTTTATCGAAGGCTTTGAACAGCGTTTCGGTCAGAATATTAAAGCATACATGGACGAGTGGTACACGGGGCGCCGGATTCCATTGTTGACGATAAAGGATGAAACCCGCAAAACGACGGAAGATACGCAAATCATTGATTTTAAAGTGGGTAATTTCGGAGAAACGGATGGTATTGTTTCGCTCATTACCCGTGAAAGTCGAATCGGTGGTGCAACAATCTGCTACCGTAGAAGTTACCTGATTAAACCTAGGGAATGCAAGCGAATTATCATGCATGAAGATATAGAAGATGAGTTGCGATTGAGCACTAATTTTTCGGGGAATTTCCCAAAAGATATTTCATTTAATCATGGAGACTCTCCATTGTCAGGATCTGTACCCAGTGAAGAAGTCACCTTGCTCGAGAGAAATCAATTTTACCGCCCGGGAGAGATCATTGTTGATAACGGGGACGAAAATTTTCATTTGATTGACTCGGCGGATAATCGAAAACGATTGACCGATCTGCTCAAAAAAGGGGACGAGAGGGAATATTTGCGCTTCAGTTCTGTTAAAGCTAACGAGTGGAGTCTTGCTATAACACAAGAATTTTGCGGTGATCATATTCGCGGTGCTTTTGTAAAAAAAGCCGGCTCGGGAAAGTTTAAAGCGGAATGGGTGGCAAATCTTCCGGAAGCAGGAAAATATGAGATATTTATCTATAGACCTCATCTTAGTGAAGTCGTTGAGGGACAGATTTATGCAACGGATCACCCTGGGATGAAAAACTACTATACCGTCTATACAGCAGAAGGAAAAGAGGAAATTGTTCTCGAAGTTCAAGAAGGAGATTGGTTGCCGACCAAATTTACCCTACCGGAAGAAGAAGCTTGGGTATCATTGGGCAGATTTACTCTACCGGAAGGGGAATCCCGTGTCGTGTTGAACGACCGGGGAGTAGCTCCCATTGAGGTTAAGAAATATCGTAGTACGTATTTTCAAATGGTAGTAGCCGATGCCGTGAAATGGGTAAAGGTAAAATAATATAAAGAAGCCCTAAAAGCATTTAACTTTTAGGGCTTTTATCTCTTAGATACCCGTAATTTTTTTGATTTCGTTCAGTTTGTTCAAGGCTTCCAAGGGGGTTAAGCTGTTGATGTCGAGTCCCGCGATTTCGTCACGGATTTGGAGTAACACCGGGTCTTCCAACTGGAAGAAACTTAATTGAATACCTTCCCGTTCGTTGCCGATGTTGGCTACATTTTTTTGTATGTTTCCGTTGGAATTACGGTCATTTTCAAGTTGTTTCAGTATCTCGGACGAGCGTTTGATGACGGATTGGGGCAGTCCTGCCATTTTACCGACTTGGATTCCGAAGGAGTGGTTGGAGCCGCCCTTGACTAACTTGCGGAGAAATACGATCTTGTTGCTGATTTCTTTCACCGACACGTTGAAGTTCTTGATCTTGGGGAAGGAACTTTCCATTTCGTTCAGTTCGTGATAGTGGGTGGCAAATAGTGTTTTAGCTCTATTTTTGGGATTCTCGTGCAGGAATTCCACGATAGCCCAAGCGATGGAAATTCCGTCGTAAGTAGAGGTACCCCGTCCCAGCTCGTCGAAGAGGACAAGACTGCGGTCGGAGATGTTGTTTAGTATGTTTGCCGCCTCGTTCATCTCGACCATGAAGGTGGATTCCCCGAGGGAAATATTGTCAGAGGCTCCTACACGGGTGAAAATCTTGTCGACATACCCGATTTTGGCAGATGCGGCGGGGACGAAACATCCGGCTTGTGCCATGATGACGATGAGTGCCGTTTGCCGCAAGAGGGCGGATTTACCTGCCATGTTGGGTCCGGTGATGATAATGATTTGTTGTTTCTCGTTATCCAGATAAAGATCGTTGTCGATGTAATTTTCTCCCGGGGGCAATTGTTTCTCGATCACGGGGTGGCGTCCGGCTTTGATGTCGATAACGAATGATTCGTTGATTTCCGGGCGATGGTAGTCGTTGGTTATGGCAACGTTGGCAAACGAGATTAAAGCATCGATATGCGATATGATCCGGGCATCCTGTTGGATAGGGCGGATATATGTCGTTGCCTTTGCCATGAGTTCGTTGTAGATGTCGCTTTCCAGTGTTTGAATCCGTTCTTCGGCGCCCAGTATCTTTTCCTCGTATTCTTTTAATTCCGGGGTGATGTAACGTTCGGCATTGACGAGCGTCTGTTTGCGGATCCATGTTTCGGGAACTTTGTGCGTGTGGATTCTGGTGACCTCGATATAGTACCCGAACACGTTGTTGAAGCTGATTTTCAGCGTGGGGATTCCGGTATTTTCGATTTCCCGTTGCTGCATTTTCAACAAGAGTTCTTTCCCGTGGGAAGAGATATTCCGCAATTCGTCCAGTTCCGCGTTCACGCCTTCGGCGATCACGTTGCCCTTGCTTAGTAAAGCGGGGGCGTCTTCCCGGATGTCTTTTTCTATTCTTTGGTATAATTCTTCGCAGTCATCGAGTCGTTCCACCCATTTGCATAGAATCTCGTTGCCCGTAGCCAAGGCTTGTCCTTTTAACGGTTTAATCGCTTGTAATGCAACTTTTAGTTGAACTATTTCCCGGGGGGAGATACGTCCGACGGCAATTTTAGAAGCAAGACGTTCCAGATCGCCGATGGTGCGAAGTATTTGTTCCAGTTCCAAGCGTTCGTTCTCGTGGTTCACGAAACATTCCACGATGTCAAGACGTTCGTTGATCTCTGCCGGATTTTTCAAGGGCATACAGAGCCAGCGGCGTAATGTACGTCCGCCCATGGGGGTGATGGTTCTGTCGATAATGTCTGCCAAGGAGCGTCCGCCCTCGTGAAGCGTGTCCAGAATTTCGAGATTGCGCAACGTGAACCGGTCGAGCAATACGCAGGTCGATTCGTCGATACGGGAGATCGAGGTGATATGTCCGACAAGTTCGTGTTTGGTTGCATCAAGATAGTAAAGTACGGCTCCGGCGGCAGAGATACCGCAATCCATTTTGTCGATCCCGAATCCTTTCAGGGTGGTGACCTCGAAATGTTTTTTCAATCGGTCGGCTGAAGATTCGGTTTCAAAGAACCATTCTTCTATGGGGTACGTGTAATATTTAGAACCGAAGATTTCGTTGAAACGGGCTTCCGAGCCTTTGGGGTAAAGAACTTCCTTGGGCTGGAAACTGTTTAGTATCTTGTCCATGGTTGCCGGGGTGCCTTCCGTCGTGAGAAATTCTCCCGTGGAAAGATCCAGAAGGGAGAGGCCGGCTTTGGTCTTGGTAAAATAAACGGCAGCGAGAAAAACGTTATTTTTGTTGTCAATGGTGTTCTCGTTGTAGGAAACACCGGGTGTTACCAATTCGATAACGCCTCTTTTCACGAGTTTCTTGGTTTTCTTGGGATCTTCCAATTGTTCGCAAATGGCTACACGTTGCCCCGCACGCACGAGTTTCGGGAGGTAGTTGTCTATGGCGTGATACGGGAAGCCTGCCAGTTCGACGTCACCGGGAGAGCCGTGGGAACGTTTCGTCAGGGTGATGCCTAGAATTTTAGCGGTGAGCTTGGCGTCTTCGCCGAAGGTTTCGTAAAAGTCACCCATACGATATAACAGGATCGCGTCGGGATATTTTGCCTTTGCCGAATAATATTGCTGCATTAACGGGGTCGTTTGTTCTTCTGTTTTGGTTGCCATATATTTTATTATCTTTAGCTTATAGATTACGGTTGAATTTCACCTTCCAAAATTAATTATTTTGGGCGAGATTTACTTTAAAACCTCACAAACATTGTGTAAATTTGCCTTGGCTTAAGGAAACGAACAAGGGTTATTGCCATAACCCGGTGGTGATTTTTTTCGTATGAAGGAAGGCAGAGATGGGGGGAGGAGCCTAAGTAATAAATTAAAGTATATGGAGAATATAGTGGAAACATTGGCGGCTTACGGGTATTCAAATTTGGAAGATCGTATCGAATTTGAGTTGGACGGCGTGATTGAAAAAGAAATCGCTCCGGCTTATTGCAACGAGAATTTCGAGTTGTGCGTTTCTTGTATGGATTACACGACGTTGAAAGTGACTGACTCCGAAAAGTCCGTGACTGCTTTTGTGACAGAACTTTTAAAGAAAATCAAGAAGAATACGTTGCCGGACGTGGCTTCTGTTTGCGTTTTTCCCCGTTTCGCTCCAGTCGTGAAAGCAGGGTTGGCGGGTACGCCGATCAAAACGACCGTGGTAGGGGCTTGTTTTCCTGCCGCGCAGACATTTCTCGATGTGAAGTTGGCCGAATGTAAGGAGGCTATTGCCGCCGGGGCAGACGAGATTGACGTGGTTATTCCCGTGGGGGAAGTGCTGGAACGCAATTACGAACAAGTTTATAAAGAGCTGGTTGCTATTCGGGAAGCGTGTGCCGGGGTCGTGCTGAAAGTGATTCTCGAAACAGGAGAATTGAAGACGATAGAAAGTATATTCAATGCTTCTCTGCTCGGGGCATACGCCGGGGCGGATTTTATCAAGACGTCAACGGGAAAGGTGCCCATGAATGCTACCCCAGAGGCGGTTTACGTGATCTGTGAGGCTTTGCGCCAATTCCATGTTCAAACAGGGAAAATGGTCGGAATAAAGGTAGCCGGGGGTATCACGAAAGTGCAAAACGCTATTCGTTATTTGACAATCGTGAAACACGTGCTGGGTGAAGCATGGATTAGTCCGAAGTATTTCAGAATAGGAACGTCACAATTATTGGAAGACGTACTGAAAGAGATAAAGACGGTAGCGGCTAAAGACGCGAGTCTTTAGTCATTGCCATTTGCCAAGCGCATGTAATCTTTTAAAATGGTTTTTACAAAGTCGAGAGGTACCATATCGGTTTCAATACCTGTTACCTCTTTTATTTTTTTTGCCAAAGGGGCAAGTAGGCCGTAATTTTTGTTTCTGTTTACTTCACGGAGTACGTCTTTGATGATTTTGATATCCTTGTCGGAAAGGAGAGCGGCTTGTTGAAACACGACCTCGTATTCTTCCGGGGCATCGTACTGGCTCATCTGTTTTAACGTGACGCTTCTCTCGTGACGGATTACGGTTGTCCCCGCTGCCAGATCTCCAAGACGTTGCGTGTGTTTGGAAACAATGATGGATATAAGGGCAACGGCTCCGCTGGAAATGGTGATGTCAACCAAACGGAATACCCAACGGAGCATACAATCCCAAAATGTGAGTTTTTTACCGTTTAGTTTGACTACTTGAAGACGCATGGTAAATTTTCCGAGGCTACGCCCGTTGAACGCGTATTCACAAATTAAATGATAGAGAGATAACAGAAGTACAAGAATGAATATCGCCCAGTCCATGTTTATGAAAGTATTCAATGCGCCTAACACGAAAGCACCCATGAATAGCAACCCGAACAGGAATGCAAAGTCTATAATGGTGGCTAAAACACGGTCTATAACTCCCGCGGGAGTGTAATTGATAGCTACATTATGGGCGGTATTGATAGAGATGTTCATGTTTTATGGAAATATTTTCACAAAAATACAGTTTTTCTCTTGAAATGCATTAATTTTAGCACAGTAAAAAACGTGTGGAAAACGGATTATGAAAGAATCGCGGTTTGTAAATAGGAATAAATCAAAATGGGCGGAAATGGAGAACGTGGGACGTTTGAACACGGATACGCTTGCCTCTAATTACGTGATTTTGTCTGATGATCTTTCTTATGCCAAAACTTTTTACCCGGGAAGCGACGTGGAGAAGTATCTGAATCAGTTAATATCTGTTTACCAGATTAATATATACGGCAAGGGTGAACAGTCCGAGAGTAGAGGGATGTTGACATTCTGGGGACACGAGTTTCCCTTGTTGCTTTACCGGGAACGACGGACTTTATTGTTCGCATTGCTTCTCTTCTTGTTCTCGGCATTAATCGGGGTGTTTTCCACGGCACATGACGAGAGTTTCGTGCGTTCTATTTTGGGAGATGCTTACGTGGAAAGAACGATCAGTAATATTGAGAATGGGACGCCAATGGGTATTTATGCTTCCGGGGACGAGTTGGATATGTTCGTGATGATTACCACGAACAATATAAAAGTAGCGTTTGTCGCCTTTGTTTTCGGTATTCTTTTCTCGGCGGGGACTTTGTGGATTCTTTTCACGAATGGTTTGATGGTCGGGGCTTTCCAGTATTTTTTCTTCCAACAGGGATTGCTGTTACATTCGGTTCTTTCGGTCTGGGCACACGGGACATTCGAAATCACCTCTATTATTATAGCCGGGGGAGCCGGGTTGGTTATGGGGAATAGTTTCTTGTTTCCGGGCACTTACCGCCGGATGTATTCATTTAAAGAGGGTGCGTTGCGGGGTATAAAGATTGTCACGGGATTGATTCCTTTCTTCGTGATTGCCGGATGGATTGAAAGTTTTATCACGAGATATGCCGATAGTTATCCTGTCGTGGGAGCCGCGGCGATTATCCTTTCGCTGGGTGGCGTGATCGGTTATTTTATTGTTTATCCTTATTACTTACATAAAAACGAATTGCATGGAAAAGATTAATTTGAGCGTGGAACGTTCTTTTTCGGACTTGATAACAGCAACTATAAATTTTATGAAACAGGAGTTCGTGCCTTTTATTCGGGCTTTCGCGGTGATCGGGTTTCCGGTAATTCTGTTGGTTGTGTTTTTAATGAAGGATTTGTTATTGGGTGCGCTTGATATGACTTATAATCCGCAACAATATCTGGGAACGACGGATGCTTTCGGGAATATGATGATTAATTCCATGATGACGGGACTTTTTGCCATGATTATGGTGGCGTGGGTGCAGCTGTTCTCCATTTGTTATCTTCGGGTATATTGGGATCATTACCGGGGAGGGGTGGAGGAACGGATCACGATTAACGAGGTATTTGCCATGATGATGAGAAAACTAGGAATCTTTATCGTATGGTCGCTTTTTTATATGATTATTGTGGTTGTGGGATGTCTTTTTCTGATTGTACCGGGGATTTATTTTGGGGTGGCTTTGACTTTCGGGACTTATTTGATTATTATCAAGGACAACGGCTTTGATGCCTTGATGTCTAGGGCTATGGCGATCACGAAGGGGAACTGGTGGCGAACTGTCGGTTATGCCGTGGTTTTGCAGTTATTGGTGGGAGTTGTTGCTTATGTATTCAGTATACCTTATATGGCATTGACCGTAACTTCAGCGTTTACGGGGGAAATGCCGGGAATTTACGAGGTGACGTTCACGCTGTTACTTTCTTACTTGGGAAAATACACGCTACACACGATTGTGTTTATCGGGCTGGGGATGTTCTTCTTCTCCCGGTCGGAAGAGATGGAACACACGACATTGTTGAGCCGGATAGATGAATTGGGAACTCGACCTGAAAATAAAACGGATGAGATGGCTGACTAGATATATTATTCTGTTTGTACTGGTTTGCTGCCGGGGAACGATGTTGGCGGAAGAGGTGACGCGTTCCCCCGGTGCCGATTTTCTGGAAAAATATAGAAATGACGCTAATTTCGATTACGAGAGGGATATGTCTGCCGCTCCCGGGTTGTGGGATTGGATTAAACGTTGGATTTTGGAACGGTTGTTCCGGATGAAATGGTCTGATTCTTCTTCACAGGTCATGGATATCGTGTTATATATTATCTTGATTCTTTTGGCGGGCGGTTTGATCATTTTACTTATAAAATATCGGAAGAGTTTGGTTTTCAGAAAGAGGGGAGAGGGACTTTTTGCCGCGGATACGGGAGATTATAACGGGGAGCAGGACGGGGATACTTTTTCCCGGATGTTGGTAAAGGCAGAGCAGGAAAAAGATTACACGCTCGCTGTCCGGGTAAGTTATTCCGGGTTGCTTCAAATTTTAGATGAGAAGCAGGTGATTCGTTGGGAAGCTTCCAAAACCAATCGGGACTATGTTTACGAGATACGTGACCGGGAATGGAGCCGGACTTTTGAAGATCTAAGCCGTATATTCGATCACGTTTGTTACGGGGAATTTCCGGTCGACGAAGAGGCATACCGGAATATCCGGCAATATTTTATAGACTTCAGAAAGGAGGTGGAGAAATGAAGCGTAGGCAGAATTTGTGGATCATCCTTCTCGTGGTAGCGCTAATGACGGTCTACACGATTTACGAGGCAAATAAGCCGCAACCCGTGGATTGGAGTATGAATTTCTCGGTGGATAAGAAAGGACCTTTCGGGACTTATATCATGAAAGACGCCTTGCCGTATATGTTCCCAGAAGGAAAGACAACGGTTTCACGGGTTTCCCCGCGAGAGAGAGTGCGTCTGAAAGATAGTGATGAACCGGAAGTATATTTCTTCGTGAACCGATATTTTAAAAACGCGAATGGAGAGGCTGATATCCTGTTGGATTACGTGGGAGGGGGGAACACGCTTTTTCTTTCGGCAGAATATATACCGGACACGTTGTTATCTGTTGCGGGAGTAAAAGAAGTACAGGATTTTCGGGAAGGGAATGATTATATCCGCGGGTTTGGAAAGGCATATCCTTTCCGGGTAAAACACCGGTATTTTAAATTGGAAAAATCATTTGCCGGGGAAATACTGGGATACGTGGATACGGTAACGATGCCGAATTTTATCCGTCTGCCTTACGGTGAAGGGGTTCTTTACCTGCACACGAATCCGATCGCTTTCACGAATTTTTATTTGTTGGATTCTTTGGCGGGCGATTATTACCAGAAGGCACTGTCTTTTCTCCCTGCCGATCTGAACGCGATTTGGGACGAGTACCAGAAAAACGAGCGCAAGGGACAGGCTACTCCTTTCCGGGTACTTCTTCAGTATCCGGCATTGAAATGGGCGTATATATTATTGTTGCTGGGTGGCATTTTGTACGTGTTGTTCCGTTCAAAGCGGGAGCAACGGTACATTCCTGTCATTCGTCCCCCGGAGAACAGAACGTTGGAATTTGTCAGGGTGGTGAGTTCCCTGTATTATAAACACCGGGATCACGTGGCGATTGCTAATAAACGGATAGATTGTTTCTTGGAGGAAATCCGGTATTACTATAAGTTACGGACAGATGAATTAAACGCCGAGTTCGCGGTATTATTGGCGGAACGTTCGGGAGTACCGAAAGAGGAAACGGAGAAGTTGGTGAACTTGATTTTGTTGATCCGGAAGACAGAACACGTGAACGAAGAGAAGTTACGAGAATTAGTGAAATATATAGAGTTGTTTAAAACTAAAAGATAAAAGCATGGAAGACCAGATAAATTTTGAGTCCAGAATTGACTTCACGAGTCTGCACGAGAAGGTTGCCCGGATTCGGGAACAAATGGGCAAAGTGATTGTCGGACAGCGGGAAGTGGCGGATTTGTTGTTGACGGCGATGTTGGCTGACGGACATATTCTGATCGAGGGGGTACCCGGTATCGCCAAAACATTCATGGCGAAGGTCATGTCCCGGATGCTGGACGTGAATTTTAACCGGATACAGTTTACGCCGGATTTGATGCCGAGCGATATTTTGGGGACCTCGGTATTTATTCCCGCGACAGGACGTTTCGAGTACCGGAAAGGACCGATATTTACCAATCTTGTTCTCGTGGACGAGATCAACCGTGCCCCGGCAAAGACTCAAGCGGCTTTGTTCGAGGTGATGGAAGAGCGGCAGATCACGAATGACGGGGTAGAATACAAGATGGACTACCCGTTTATCGTGGTCGGTACCCAGAATCCGATCGAGCACGAGGGGACCTATCGGTTGCCGGAAGCACAATTAGACCGTTTCCTGTTCAAGATAAACGTGACTTACCCGTCCGCGGAGGAAGAGGTTGAGGTGCTTGAATTGCATGACCGTGGAGCAATCAAGGCTTGGAACACGCTGGAACCCGTGCTGAATGTCAATATGTTGCGGGAGTTGAGGGAATCCGTGTCTCAAGTGGTGGTTGATCCGAAGATCAAAACGTTTATCGTGAATATCGTTTACGCTACCCGCAAGAGTGGCTGGTTGTATTTGGGGGCTTCTCCGCGTGCTTCTATCGCTTTGATGAATGGAGCAAAGGCTTTCGCGGCCATCCAAGGAAGAGATTTTGTGACCCCGGATGACGTGTTGCAACTGGTGGCTCCCGTGTTGCGGCACAGGGTGCAGCTGTCTTCCGAGAAAGAGTTGGAAGGTGTGACAGTCGATCAGGTTATACAACAAATCGTTTCTAAAATAGAAGTACCAAGATAGTGCGAGTATTTAAAGATACATATCTGACCGGGCGTTTTTTCACCTGTTTGCTGTTGGGCATTTTTGCCCTCGTGATGGCTTATGTCTTTCCTTTACTATTGATATGGGTGGCGGGGGCTTTGCTCATGTACGCGGTGATGGTGTTATTGGAGTTGATAACCTTGTACCGTTATAAACAAGGATTCGAGGCTTCCCGTGTTGTTTCGGACAAGCTTTCTAACGGGGAGGAAAATCCCGTTCGTGTCGAGGTTCGGAATCGTTATCCCGTGGGGGTGCATTGCCGTTTGATAGACGAGATTCCTGTAGAGTTCCAGAATCGGCATATTTCTTTCTCTTTAAATATGATGCCCGGCGAGCAGCAGGGAATAAATTATACTTTGCGCCCAACCAAACGGGGCGCATACGGGTTCGGCAAGGTTCGGGCTTTTATATCTACCCGTTTGTCGCTGGTGGAAAGGCGTTACTCTTTTGATTTGGAACGGGAGGTTGCCGTTTACCCGTCGTTTATGATGATGCACCGGTACGAGTTAATGGCTTACGGGAATTATCACCCGGAGAATGGTGCAATGCGTACCCGTGCGTTGGGGGGAAATATGGCGTTCGAACAGATCAAGCCTTACGTGGTGGGGGATGATCCCCGTACCGTGAACTGGAAAGCCACGGCAAAGCATAACCATTTAATGGTAAATACTTACACGGAGGAACGCTCGCAACAGATTTATTGCCTCGCGGATAAAGGTCGTACCATGCAATCCCCCTTTAACGGGATGACGATGCTGGATCATGCAATTAATACTATTCTGACATTGTCCAACGTGATATTGAAAAAAGGTGATCGGGCAGGATTGATCACGTTTTCCAATACTTCCCGGAATTGTGTGAAAGCGGATAATCGGGTGGGACAATTGAATAGAATCAGTGAATTCCTTTATCGGTTGGAAACACATTATCAAGAGTCGGATTTCGAGAAATTATATATTTCGGTTGTCCGACAAATCCCGACACGTAGTCTGTTAATCCTTTTTACCAATTTCGACACCGTAACCGGAATGCAGCGTCATCTTTCGGCTTTGCGACGACTGGCGAGCCGACATTTGGTATTGATTGTTTTATTTGAAAACTCGGAGCTGAATAAAGCTTTGGAACGTCCTGTACGTGGTGTCAAAGATGTCTATTTCGAAACCATTGCCGCCGGATTTGCCATGGAGAAACGACAAATGGTGCGGGAATTGAGCCAAATGGGTATCCGAGTGATTCTTTCCAAACCGGAAGCCCTCACCGTGAACAGTATCAATAGTTATTTGGATTTGAAGGAGCGGAAGCTGATATGATGCTTCCGCATTCTCTATTTTTCTTTCGTTTCCTCTTCCGAGAAGATATCAATTTTTGGGTCTTGGAATGTTTTGTTCGTGGTGTGTTTATCCAGCGTCAGCAAGAGTGACGGGAGGAGGATCAAGTTGGAAAGCATGGCGGCGAGCAAGGTGATCGATACTAGGATTCCCAGTGCGACGGTTCCCCCGAAATCGGAAAGGGCGAAGATACCGAAGCCGAAGAACAGGATGATTGCGTTGTATATCATACTTTGTCCCGCTTCTTTCAAGGCCAACACTGCGGAGGAACGGATACTCCAGTTCGTTCCCTGCAATTCCTGACGGTATTTGGCTAGATAGTGAATGGTTCCGTCTACCGAGATTCCAAAGGCAATACTGAATACCAGTATCGTGGATGCTTTGATGGGGATTCCGAAATACCCCATGATGGCAGCCGTGATGATTTGCGGGATAATATTGGGGAGCAATGCCACGAGTACCATACGTTTGCTCTTGAACATCCACGCCATAAAGAGGGCAATCAGAAGAATGGCCAAGGCAAGTGAGGTAAAAAGGTTGAATACAAGATATTGGGTTCCTTTAAAGAAAATGATACTTGAACCTGTCACTTTCACCGTGTAACGATCACTTGGAAAATACTTCTCCGCGATTTCATACAGTTTAATTTCTTTTTCCTGCATTTTCTTGGTGCCGATGTCTTTAATCCGGAAACTTAACCGCGTTCGCTGGAGAGTGGAGTCAATAAATGAATTGGCTTGGTTACCAAGTTCTCCCGTGGATTGTGAAGCGTATTTCAGGATGAAATTCTTCGTCATATTGGTCGGAAGTTTGTAATAAGTCGGTTTGCCGTTATAAAAGGCTTGATTGGCAAACTTGATTACTTCCACGATAGAAATAGGCTTGGATACATCTTCATCTTCGGCTAATTCTTTGGAGAGTCTATCCAGTTTTTCGAGATTAGGTAAATTTAAAACCTGCTTTGGTTTTTTGAAATCGACAGTTACTTCCAACGGCATCAGTCCGTCAAAATTCTTTTCAAAAAAGGAAAGGTCTTGACGAATAGGATCTGTTTCTTTCAAATCATCCACCATATAGCCGGTAGATTTTATCATGGATATCCCTATTCCACCTAGAATGACTATCACGATAGCTATGGCGTAAACTACGTTTCGGCGATTTAGAATAAGTTGGATGACACGATCTATTGTATTATTTACTAATTTGTTATGCAGATGTTTGATTTGTTTGCTATCCGGGGCAGGCATAAAACTGAATCCACAGGGAATCATGATGAGGCACACGAAGTAAACAAAGGCGATACCGATAGATGCCGTGATACCGAACTCTACCAGAATTTGGCTGGAAGTCACGATAAACGTGGCAAATCCGGCAGCCGTTGTCAAGTTACTCAAGAAAGAAGCGTTTCCGATTCTTTGAATCATGCGTTGCAATGCCTTGATTTTGTTACCGTGTCGATCGTATTCCGCGTGGAATTTGTTAATCATGAATACCAGATTCGGTATACAGATCACGATTAATAATGGTGGAAGCATGGCGGTCAGCAGAGTAATTTTAATCCCCAGCATAGCCATGACGCCGACCGTCCAACTCACGCAAATCAGTACAATCAACAAGCAGAAGCCGATAATCCGGAACGACCGGAAAAACAGGTACAAGATGCACGTGGTAATCAGCAAGGACAAGAAAATGAACATGTACATTTCTCCCTTGATATTCTCGGCATTGATTACCCGGATGTAAGGCATCCCCGAATAATGCATCTGTATGTTATATTTCTTTGAATACTCTTCCGTGATTTCCAACACATCCTTTACCAGTCCTACCCGTGCCGGAGAATTCATCACATCGGCGGAAACCGAAATCATCATCCCGTAAATATCTTTCGCCTTGTTAAAAAGCGTCCCGTCGTAGAAGGGTAAGTTTTCAATAATATTGACAAGGCTGTCCAGTTCCTTCTGATCTTTGATACGATTCGGAAAAATGGGATGAATCTCGAATTTTTTGTTGAGAGTGTCCTTTTGCAAGTTATATGAATGCGTAATATCCACTAGGGCAATGACTCCATGCAAAGCCTTTAAACTATCACACATGGCAATCCAGTCATTCAACTTATCCAACTGGTAGAAGTTCGAATCTTGAACGGCAAAAACCATTACATTGCCTTCTTGACCGAATTTCTCGTGAAAATCAACGTAATCCAGATAGGCGCTATCTGTGGCTGGTAGCAAATTGGCATATTCGTAAGACATTTCCACTTTTGGAATTTGGAATCCCATGAAGATGGTTATGATCAAGATCCCTGTAATGAAGGCAATCCGGTTACGAAGAAGAATCCCTGCTATCTTAGTCCACATGATATATTTTATTGTTTACGCATTTGTAGGCAAAAGTAGGATAAATGTGGTTAATCTTTAAAGAGTTTGGGATTTTTTTTGTGCCGATTAGCATCTCTTGCCGTTTTTTTGGCAAAATTATTGTTTATGGCCTCGTTCAAATCCACCCCTGTTTGATTTGCCAGACACACCAAGACCCACAACACGTCGCTTAGTTCTTCGGCCAAATTATCTACTTCTCCTTCTTTATAGGATTGTTCCCCGTACTTCCTTGCTATCACCCGGGCTAATTCCCCGACTTCTTCCACGAGAATCGTCATGTTCGTCAACTCGCTGAAGTATCTGACTCCATGCGTCTTGATCCATGCGTCTACTGCTGTTTGTAATTCCGCGACATCCAAAGTGTTATAATTTTAAAAGTGAATTAATTTGAAAGTCCCAAAAATAGTCATTTCATTTTTAAATTTTGGTTTTGCTGTCAATAATAATAGTCACCGGACCATCATTGACGAGTTCTACTTTCATTTCTGCACCGAATTGACCGGTTTGCACCGGTTTATGAAGTTCTTGGCTTAGTACGGAGACAAATTTTTCGTACAAGGGAATCGAGATTGCCGGTGGAGCGGCGTCAATATACGATGGACGATTGCCTTTTTTCGTGCGAGCCATCAGTGTGAATTGGCTGACAGCAAGGATTTCACCACTCGTTTCTAAGATGGATTTGTTCATTACTCCGTTTTCGTCATCGAAAATACGAAGGTTCACTATTTTGGAAGAGAGCCACGCGATGTCTTCATCCGTGTCGTCAGCTTGAATGCCCACCAATATAAGCATCCCTTTTCCTATGGAAGAAAACAATTGTTGCTCGATCGTGACGCTGGCACGTGTAACTCTTTGAATAACTATTTTCATTTAAATTTGAGTTTTAAAATTTAGAGTGAAATATATGAATTTTGTTCATATACTCCACTCTAAACTTTAAATTTTAAATTCTAAATTATTTATGTCTTGCGTACAATTCTTTGATAGATTCGGCAAGTCTTCTCACACCTTCGATGTTCATTTCTTCGCTCATGTACGAGAAGTTGATACGCATGGTGTTTTTGCCTTTACCGTTCACGAAGAACACGGTTCCGAGAACGAATGCCACGTTTTTCTCGATGGCGATCTGGAACAATTCTTCTGCGTCGTATCCTTCCGGCAAGTTCAAGAACAAGAACAAACCACCTTCCGGACGAGTCCATGTAACACCTTCCGGCATGTATTTTTCGAAAGCACCTAACATGGCCTCCAGTTTCTTGCGATACATTTCAACGATATTCTTCACGTTGGCATCGAAGTAGTTCTTCTGGAAGAATTTCACCGTGATTTTTTGCAAGAACGCGGAAGTACAAAGGTCTGTATTTTGTTTTGCTTTCACGAAGTTGTCGATTACCATCGGGTGAGCGAGAACCCAACCCATACGGAATCCCGGTAAGAAAATTTTAGAGAAAGTTCCCAACGTGATCACGTTACCTTCACCCTTGTCCAGATCATACAACATACGTTGCGGTTTACCCGTGAAGCGTAATTCGCGGTAAGGGCTATCCTCGATAATCAAGATGTCGTATTTCTTGGCAATGCTCAGGATTTCCATTCTTCTGGCCTCCGGCATAGTCATACCGGCGGGATTCTGGAAGTCCGGAATCAGATAAATAAATTTCGGTTTTTCACCTTTAGCCTTCATTTCAGCCAAAGTTTTTTCCAATTCCACGTCACTCATACCTTGTTCATCTTGAGGGATTCCTACGCCAACGCCGCCGTAAGAGTTGAATGCACCTAAAGCACCAAGATAAGAGGGCAATTCGCAAATATATTTATCTCCGCGATTCAAGAAAAGTTTACCAACAGAGTCCAATCCTTGTTGAGAAGAAGTGGTCATCGTGATATTTTCTTTGGTAACAAAACTTAATCCTTGGTCACGATAACGTTGAGCCAGAATTTCCAATAATTCCGGAACACCTTCGGTTGAACCGTATTGACAAGCGGCAGCACCATCCGTGGCGATTACTTCCGCGGAAATCTCCTGTAATTGTTCTAACGGGAAAGATTCTTTGGCGGGAAGTCCCCCGGCGAAAGAAATGATTTCCGGTTTTTGAGTTAACTTTAATAACTCCCTGATAGCAGAGCGCTTCATTCCTTTGGCGCTGTCTGATAGAATTTCTTTGTAGTCGCTAACCATGTTTATCTGTTTTAAAGTGAATATACGCTGTTATGTATTTGTGTTGCGAAGTTAATAATAAGTTT
>OGKG01000346.1_pt1 | contig 59715 bp, 59 predicted proteins | sample 1572201 | NCBI WGS metagenome assembly OGKG01 (sample SAMEA2582146, study PRJEB24529) | metagenome | biome: Human gut stool | place: China | collected 2011 | reverse complement strand
AAAAAGTAATAGTTTTTTAACAAAAAAGAAATGAAACTGTGATGACAAAATTATTTGTTGTGCTATGATAGGTAACTGTATAATGAATAGAAGATGGAGGGCAATATGAAAGCATTAGAGAACAAAAGGGAAAAGCAGGAGGAATTCCCGGAGATGAGTATGCGTCAGAGAGCTGATATCAGAGCACGGAAACGAAAAAAACAGTTGCGATTAAGATGGATTATTATGAATTCTATTATCGCACTTTGTATTATATTAGGGGTTTTAGTTGTTAAAGCAATATCTTTGAATAGAGAAAACACGAGAAAAGAAGTAGCGAAAGAAGCAGCTGCGGAGAAAAAGAAAAATGCAGCAAAGCAGACACCGGTTCCGACAGCAACACCAACACCGGCACCTGTTGGAAGTGAACGATGGTTAAGAAAAGATCTGGATCCAAGTAAACCAATGATTGCCATGACATTTGATGATGGTCCATATTCACCTGTTACAGAGAAGATTTTAGATGTTTTTGAACAGAATAATGGAAAAGCAACATTTTTCTGCGTGGGAAGCAGGGTAGCTGAGTATGCTTCCTCTATACAACGGGCATATAATATGGGATGCGAGATCGCAAGTCATACGTATTCACATGTTTATCTGACCAGATTAAAAGCGAAAGGGATTAAAAAAGAACAGAATAAGACCAACAAAGCTATTCGGAATATCATTGGCTGCGAGCCGACTGCTTTACGTCCGCCGGGTGGATTTGTCAATGCAAAAGTCCGTAAGAATATGAAAGTACCGATGATCTGCTGGAGTGTTGATTCAGAAGACTGGAAATCCAGAAACACAAAAAAAGTCTTGAAAAGATGCAAAAAGCTTGAGGATGGAGATATTGTCCTGATGCATGACCTGTATCCAACGACAGCGAAAGCTGTTAAAAAGTTGGTGCCGCGTCTGGTAAAGCAGGGATTTCAATTAGTTACAGTAGATGAACTTTTTTATTATAAAGGTATTCCAATCAAGGCAGGAGAGTTGCATTTTAGCGGAAAATGATTCAAATAGTAGATTTAATTTGTCAGGAATATGTTCTTCTGGTTCGCAAAAAGCATCATAAAAGCTGTTTAAGAGCAATTATGATGCTTTTTGTGTGGAATAGAAAAATGTTCCTATAGTGGTTTGGTGTGAACAATAGTCGTATGGGGTGTGCTGCTTTTATAGACAATTTAAGGTTTCATGTATTGGAAAATGGTTGCTATTCTGTGTATTAGTTGATATAATAGACTTTGACGTGATTTTAGAAAAATTATAAAAATTCACGAAAAAAGTTCTAAATTTAAAGGAGAAATGTAGCATGAAGAACAAGAAAAAGGGGTTATTGCAAATTATTCTGATCCTTGCAATAATCGGTCTCTGTGGCTTCACAACTTTAGTTGGCTTTACAAAGCACCATAAAGGTAGCGCACAGAACATCAAGCTTGGTCTGGATCTTGCCGGTGGTGTCAGTATTACATATGAAGCTGTCGGAGATACACCTTCTCAGACCGAGATGGAAGATACTCGTAACATGATGCAGAAACGTGCCGAGGTATATAGTACAGAATCTTCTGTAGTAATTGGTGATGGCGGACGTATCACAATTGACATTCCTGGTGTTGCAAATGCAGATGAGGTACTTGCATCATTAGGTAAAGAAGGATCTCTTGACTTTGTAGCTCAGGATGATATGTCATTTGAAGATAATGATCAGACAAAGCCCAAATATACAAAGACAGTTTGTACCGGTAAAGACGTAAAGACTGCAGAAGCTACGACACAGCAGAATGAAGTAACAAAGAAGAAAGAATATGTCGTATCTTTGAAGTTTAAGTCAAAAGGCACAAAGTCATTTGCAAATGCGACTGCAGCAGCAGCTCCATCAAATAAGGTTATTTATATTGTATATGATGGTAAGGTGATTTCTTCTCCGGCTGTACAGAGTGAGATCTCAAACGGAGAGGCTGTTATCTCGGGAAGTTTTAAAACATATGATAGTGCGGAAGAACTTGCTTCTATGATCCGAATCGGTGCTCTCCCTGTAGAATTAAAAGAAGTACAGTCGCAAGTAGTAGGTGCACAGCTCGGACAGGATGCAATCCAGTCAAGCTTGCTTGCCGGTGCGATCGGTTTTGCATTGGTTGTGCTGTTTATGATTGTATTTTACCGTTTGCCGGGTCTTGCAGCTTCTATTGCGTTGGTGTTCTATCTGGTAGTGATGCTGGTAGGTTTAAATGCATTAGATATTACCTTAACCCTTCCGGGTGTGGCAGGTATCATACTGAATATCGGTATGGCAGTCGATGCGAACGTTATTATCTTTACACGTATTAAGGAAGAGCTGGCTAAGGGCAAGACAGTACAATCAAGTATCAAGCTTGGTTTTGATAAAGCGTTATCAGCTATCGTTGATGGTAACGTGACAACCCTGATCGCTGCGTTTGTGTTATATATTAAAGGTTCCGGTACAGTAAAAGGTTTCGCGACAACATTAGCGATCGGTATTATTTTATCAATGTTTACCGCTCTTTACATTACAAAGATTCTTTTGAAGGCAATGTATGCATTGGGTGTAGACGATATTAAATACTTTGGTGTTGAAAAAGAAAGAAAGACGATTCACTTTGTTGAAAATAAAGTGAAATTCTTTGTGATTTCCGGCACTTTAATTGTAGCTTGTGTGGTTTGTCTGTTTATTAACAAGGCAGGAAGATGCAACGGAAATATCCTGAATTATGGTCTGGATTTCTCCGGTGGTACAACATTTGATATCACATTTAACAAAGATCAGAAGATTGACTCTGATATGAAGAAAGATATTGAATCAGTATTTAGTAAGGAAAGCGGTTCGAATGATGTTGTCATTTCAGAAATTGCCGGTTCAAACGGTCTTTCTGTAAAGACAGTCGAATTATCAGAGAAGAAACGTGATGCATTAACAAAGTCATTAGTTAAGACATATAGCGTAGAAGAAAAGAATATCCAGTATCAGAATATCAGTGCTTCGGTATCGGATGAAATGAAGACGGATGCAATTGTAGCAGTTGTGATCGCTGCAATCTGTATGCTGATTTATATCTGGTTCCGTTTTAAGGATATCGTATTTGCCGGTAGTGCGGTATTGGCATTACTTCACGATGCAGTAGTTGTATTATTGGTATATGCAGTGTCTAAGATTTCTGTGGGTAATACATTTATCGCTTGTATGCTTACGATCGTAGGTTATTCGATCAATGCAACAATCGTTATCTTTGACCGTATCCGTGAGAACCTTGGTTCAAAGACAAGTGAAGAAGCTCTTACAGAGGTCGTAAACCAGAGTATTACACAGACGTTAACACGTAGTATCAATACTTCATTAACAACATTCTTTATGGTAATCATGCTTGCAATCTTAGGCGTGGATTCTGTAAAAGACTTTGCAATTCCATTGTTAGTGGGTATTATCTGCGGTGGTTATTCTTCTGTATGTATCACCGGTCCATTGTGGCTTACAATTAAGAAACGTGTTCATACAGGAAAAGGAAAGAAAGCAAGAAAATAGAAATGTTTTCTTTTTGAAATCTCTTGATGATAAAGCGTCGGGAGCGTATGAAAAATGCAAAGATTATGCTTTCTGTATTTCGAATTTAATAGGTTTTCTATAAAAAATAGCAGGAGTTTTGTTTTAGGAACTCTTGCTATTTTTTGTTTTTCGCTATGATGTATTGTATTTACATAGTTCAATTTTTTAATTATATTGTTTTATATTTTGCCTCTTATCGTGTTTTGCAGCGTTTTGGTTTATTATTTTTTAGGGTGTTTTGCGGTATTTTGGTTAATTATTTTTTTATCATGTTTTGCAGCATTTTTGCTTATTATTTTTTTGGGTGTTTTGTTGCATTTTGGCTTTTAATTTCATTGTTTACATCAATTGTTTTTTTCGCAACAAAAGAAACCCAGTCACCCATTGTGTTTTTCTCAATGATCGTAAAATTATTTTTGTGTAAAGACCTTTCTACCATATCTGCTTTTTCGGCTAAGATACCGGAGGAAATAAAGATACTGTCCTCGTTCATAAACTCACCGATATAGTCGGTAAGCGGTACGATCACATCGGCTAAGATATTGGCAACTGTTATATGGAAAGGTGCGTGGCATTGTGCAAGAATTTCTTTGTGATTCTCTAAAATGTTAGCGTGAATCGCCTGTAAACGATCGGAAGAGATATGATTCTTTTGTGCGTTTTCCAATGTGCCTTCTACTGCAGCCGGATCAATGTCAAGGCAAAATGCACTTTTTGCACCACATAACAGTGCCGCAATCGCAAGAATGCCACTGCCACAGCCGGCATCCAGGATCGTAGTTTCCGGTGTGATATATTTTCGGAGTGCTAAGAGACAAAGTTTTGTTGTCTCATGTGTACCGGTACCAAAAGCAGAACCGGGATCGATCTCAATAATGATATCATCTTTTTTTACATCTGACGGGATATCTTCCCAGGTGGGTTTGATAATGATATCATCTGCAACATGAAAAGGTTTGAAATTTTCTTTCCATTTATCTTTCCAGAGAGAATCATCCTGTACACAATATGTGATTGTTGGTGTCTGTAAAAATGAGAGTTCCTGGATTCGCTGCAGGATGGATTGCACCAGGTCATCCGGCTGTAAAACAGTCATTTGTTCTTCTAATGTAGAATCCCGAAGAGAAGAACCGGTACTAAAAAATTCCTGGGTATCATTGCCCGGAGCTTCTGTATAAAAAGTCAGGATCGAAGTTCCGTCATCCGGTTCTAACTCAGCCGGAATATCGGTATACATGGCTTTTTCTTCTTCTTTTGTCAATGGTACACGATCTGAGATTTCGTATCCCGAAATATTAAATTCAGATAAAATCTCACCAATCATATCCGCGTCTTTTGTTGTCGTTGTAATATCATATTTTATCCATTTCATGTTATGTGCTCCATTCTGCGGCTTTGCGCTTTTTGTTTAAGAAAAGTTTTAATGGTAAACTTTGCATGTTTTTTGAAAATAAGCTTTGTACTATTTTTTTTGTATATTTTTTACAGCAAGCTTTGTACATGTTTTTTGACTTTTGGATAGCATAAGTGTATCATAAATAGACTGAAAATGCGACGAAAGATTGGAGAAATACGGATTGATGAAACGATGGATGCAAAAGACATACCGAATTGATACAGCTAAGATTGCAGCAAGATATAAAATCTCGGAAATACTGGCAGAAGTTTTGGTAAAAAGAGGACTTTTTGACTGGACGGCAATGGATCAGTATCTGTTCGCTGATATGGAATCCCTGCATGATCCTGCAGAGATGAAAGATCTAGAAAAGACAGCACGGCTTTTGGAAGAAAAGATTGCAAACAGAGAAAACATTATGATCATCGGTGATTATGATGTGGATGGTGTGATGTCTACTTATATTCTATATCGTGGGATGCAGATGCTTGGTGGAAAAGCAGGTTTTCGGATACCTCATCGTGTAAAAGATGGTTATGGTATTCGTGATTATATGGCACAGGAAGCATATGAAGAAGGTTATACAACGATCCTGACTTGTGATAATGGTATCTCAGCAGTGGATGCGATCCGGAAAGCAAAAGAGCTTGGGATGACTGTCCTTTTAACAGATCATCATGAAGTGCCATGCATCGATGGGAAAGAAGTACTGCCACCGGCAGATACGATCATTGATCCAAAGCAAAAAGAATGTTCCTATCCTTTTAAAGAACTTTGCGGAGCCGGGATCGCTTATAAGCTGATCACTTATATGATGCAGCAAAGAGGAAAAAAATGCGAACAGGAGCTTTTGCCGTATGCAGCGATCGCAACCGTTTGTGATGTCGTGCCGCTTCTTGGAGAAAACCGTATTCTTGTAAAAAACGGACTAAAGTATCTGGAACACACAAAGGATATTGGATTGAAGGCTTTATTGGATATACAGCAGTTTCAGCATAGGATTACATCAACTGATCTCGGTTTTAGAATTGGTCCTTGTATCAATGCTGCAGGAAGACTTTCTGATGCAAAAAAAGCAATGGATCTTTTGATTGAAGAGGAACCGAAGAAGGCACAAAAGAAAGCTTTAGAGCTTTTAGAACTCAATCAGATCAGAAAAGATTATACTGCCATGGCAACCCGTCGGGCAGAAGAAATCATAGAGACATCTGATATCAAAAATGATAAAATATATGTGGTAAGTCTCGAAGATTGTCATGAAAGTGTAGCGGGAATCGTAGCAGGCAGGATCAGAGAAAAATATTACCGTCCAACTCTGATCCTTACAAAGGCGCAAAAAGGGTTAAAAGGTTCCGGACGTTCCATTCCGGAATATCATATGCAGCAGGGGCTTTTAGCAAGCAGAGAATTTCTGACCGAATTTGGAGGACATGCTTTGGCAGCAGGATTTTCTTTGCCGGAAGAAAACTTAGATGCATTGCGAAAAGATTTAAACCAAAAATGTACGTTGCAGGAAGAAGATCTGATTGAAAAAGTTTATTTAGATAAAGATGTAATGTTAGAAGATATGACAGAAGATCTGGTAAAACAACTAGACTGGATGGAACCATTTGGTCAGAATAATCCCAAAGCTGTTTTTTCAAAAAGAGAGGTCGTTGTGTCAGCAGTTGCATTATGCGGGAATGAAAATCAGATTGCACGGATTCGTTTTAAGGAAGGAATACGAACATATCAGGGTGTGGACTTTCGCTGTGAACTGCATCTTGCTAAAGCAATCCGTGAACGTTATGGAGAAGCTGCATGGGAAAGCCTGATGCAAAAAGATGGTCAGGAATATGCGATTGATATATTGTTTTATCCAACGATCAATGAACGTTTTGGCGGTGTTCAATTTGAAGTACTTGATTGCCGTTGATCAAAGCGTGACTTATTTTTTGCTTGCCGATGCAGGGGTTGTTTTTTCGATGTAATATGCTAAAATGTAATTAATTATAGAAAAATACATCTGCTATCAAAAAAGCAGGATTTTGATACAGGATTTTGATATGAAATATCAAAAAAGACAGCATGTACGCATAGAATCTTCCGGATGAAAGGATTTGTTTTGAGAAGATACCGAAGGTACATCAGAATAACAGGGAGGAAAAAAGAATGGCTGGAGTTTCAGGAGTGAACGGCATAGATGAAGAAACATTATATTATCAATATCTGATCAATCATAACTCGGCAAGCACGATGTTAAATGCATTGTCCGGTGATTCATCAGATGATGATAGTATGTTATCAGGAATTTCAAGTTTATCCGGTCTGTCGGGATTATCCGGTACATCCGGTTTGTCGGGTGTTAGTCAGGATAGCAGCTTTGCAACTATTTTACAAAGTTATCTTACTAAGGCGATACATTCTCAAAATGACAGTGCACAGGATGCACAGATGGCAGAAAAGTTATCAGATGTATTACAGGAAGCTGCAAAGACAGAGGATACTTCCAATACAACATATAAGACAGTACAGGAACTTTATGAGTATTTCACAGAGAAAATGTCCGGTACAGCAGCTTCGTTGATCAATGGTTCGGCGGCTGCACAAAGTACAAATAGTACAAATAATATAAACAGTACACAAAACAGTACGTCTGCACAAAGTACGGCGGAGCAGATGAATCAGGCGGCACTTGTAGGTCAGGAATTTGATTTTTCAACGATCGACAGTATTGTAGAGCAGATGTTTAGCGAAAGTACACCATTATCTTAATGGTGTCAGTTTAGATTATAGTGGGCAGACAAGAGTAAAAAAGTGTAAAGCAGGTACTTAAAATGATCAGGATAACAGATCAAGTGAAGTGTATGTTTTATGGATCTGATGTTTTATTATACCGGTACATACAATTCTGGTTAATACAAATAAAAAGAGCAAAAATGCAGGAACCGGAAGGAAAACAGATTCGTAAGGATTGTATTTACATAAAGAAACCTGCCATACAACCAAAAAGAAGAAAAGTGCCTGATATGTAATCTTTTCAGCATGGTAACGGGAAATATTATAGTGATATTTCTGTGCTGTACTAAAAAGGATCAGCGGCTTTTCTTTTTTTCGTCTTGTCAGTATATCAGACCAGATCCATGGGAAAAGAAAACTGAATGCAAAAAGATAGACCGGGATCTGCTGCATAAAAAAGAAAAGAAAAAAAAGACAGATCATTAACAGAAGTCTTGCAAACAGCATACCGGTATATTTTGCAATGAAACGTTGTTCTGTGTGCACTTGTGCGATGGTTGCCTGACTAAGTTCCATAAAGATTCCTCATTTCTGTAATATATGATCCGGATAGCAGAAAGACTGCTGACTGGATTTTTGTCAAATGCAGTATTTCTTCAGATGTCCGGTGACATATTGATGTTATATTTTTAATACAAACATTAGTATAATAGACAAAATAAAAACAGGCAATAGTTTTGTAAGAAGTGATTTGATGGGATTTACATAAAGAAATTTTAAAAGCCCCCTTTTCTATTTCGGAAAAATAGTATATACTATAGAAGTATATGTTTAATTAGCGTTACTTTGGAAAAGATATAAAGATAAGATGCAAGTTTGAAAGGAGAAAAGATTCATGAACGGTAGTGATATTGGAATAGATCTTGGTACAGCGAATGTACTTGTATATATAAAAGGAAAAGGTGTTGTTTTAAGAGAGCCATCTGTAGTTGCTTTTGATCGTGATACAAATAAGATTAAAGCAATCGGCGAGGACGCACGTCTGATGCTCGGACGTACACCTGGCAATATTGTTGCGGTACGTCCTCTTCGTCAGGGCGTTATCTCGGATTATACCGTAACAGAGAAGATGCTTCGTTACTTTATTCAGAAATCCTGTGGAAAGTCACGTTTTAGAAAACCGCGTATCAGTGTCTGTGTACCAAGTGGTGTTACAGAAGTAGAAAAGAAAGCTGTAGAAGATGCCACTTACGAAGCAGGTGCCCGTGAAGTAGCTATTATCGAAGAACCGATTGCCGCAGCGATCGGAGCTGGTATTGATATTTCAAGACCATGCGGTAACATGATCGTTGATATCGGTGGCGGTACTGCTGATATTGCCGTGATTTCTTTAGGTGGTACAGTAGTAAGTACATCTATCAAAGTAGCAGGAGATAACTTTGATGAAGCGATTGTTCGTTATATGAGAAAGACACATAATCTTCTGATAGGTGAAAGAACAGCAGAAGAGATCAAGATCAATATCGGTTCTGCATACCAGAGACCGGAAGTGGTTTCTATGGATGTTCGTGGACGTAACTTGGTGACAGGTCTGCCAAAGACGATCACTGTTACTTCTGATGAAACATTAGAAGCATTAAAAGAGATTACATCACAGATTGTAGAAGCAGTTCACAGTGTCTTGGAAAAAACTCCGCCGGAATTAGCAGCAGACGTTGCAGACAGAGGTATCGTATTGACCGGTGGTGGAAGTCTTTTATATGGTTTGGAAGAACTGATCGAAGAAAAGACAGGAATCAACACAATGACAGCGGAAGATCCAATGACAGCAGTAGCGGTTGGAACCGGTAAATTTGTTGAATTTTTAGCAGGTGTCAGAGACGACGAGTAGATTCCTGAAGATGGCAAAGAATAAGAAAAGCAGTTCATTCTGAAAAGAATTTTGTCAGGTATGCCTTAATAAATATTCTTTTTTTGACGATATAAATACTAGATTGATGGATGGGAGGCAGATAAATAAATGGTAAGAGGTTTGTATACTGCTTATACGGGCATGTCAAATGAACAGAAACGTTTGGATATCATTTCGAATAATCTTGCAAATTCTGCCACGATCGGATACAAAGAGGAAAATGTTACAAGCCGTTCCTTTAAGGATTTTATGGCAGTAAAGATTCGTGATGGCTCGAATGGATATACTGATGAGGTGATCGGTAAATTCAATCCCGGTGTAAAAATCGGAGAGACTTATATGGATTGGGGACAAGGCTCTCTTAGAGAGACAGGAAATACCTATGATCTTGCCATTGAAGGCGATGGATTTTTTGCGATGCGTGTTACCGATTCGAATGGAGAAAGCAGTATCAAATATACCAGATGCGGCACTTTTAAGTGCACATCAGATGGTTATATTGTAGATGCAGATGGAAACCACTTACAGGGAAGTGGTGGTGATCTACAGGTTCCGGTTGATGCCCAGGAAATAGCGATCAAAAATGATGGTTCAGTATATGCAGACGGAGTACTAGTAGATACGGTTACCTTGACAGACTTTGAAGATTATAATTATCTTGAGTTGTATGGTGACAATATGTTTAACGCAGTAGACGGAGCTACGACAAAAGATGCGGTAGGACAGATTGAGCAGGGATATACAGAACAATCTAATGTAAATGTAATTTCCGAGATGGTTTCGATGATCACGATCACACGTGCATATGAAGCCGGTCAGAAGATGATTCGTACACAGGATTCACTTCTGGATGCATCGGTAAATCAGATTGGAAAAGTCTGATAGCTCATGACAGAGTATGTTGTTAAACAGCAGGATTGGAGTAGTTTATGATGAGATCACTTTGGACGGCTGCTTCTGGTATGAAATCACAGCAGACCAGTCTTGATACAATTTCAAATAACTTAGCAAATATCAATACAACAGGTTATAAAAAAGAGAGAACAGAATTTCAGTCACTTCTGTATCAAACGATTCAGGAAAAGACAACAGATCATGAAGGAAATCCCAAACCAATCGGTGCTCAGGTCGGATTAGGTGTTAAAGTTTCGGCAGTTTCAACGGAGTTCGAACAAGGCGAGTTAACTGCTTCAACAGGCGACTTTGATTTCGCAATTCAGGGAAATGGGTTTTTTATGATTGAGATGCCGGATGGCACAACAGGATATACACGTAACGGTAATTTTCTGATGGCGATCAATCCAAATGGCGGAACAACATTGACAACAGCAGATGGATATAGTGTGTTAGACTCGAATGGAAAGGCAATCACTTTTGATGCAGCTACGGATACGACAAGATTGTCATTTGATAATTATGGTAATATCTTTTATAAAAATGCACAGGGTGTTATTCAGCCGACAGGTGTTCGTATCGGCGCAGCCCAGTTTAACAATCCATCCGGTTTGACAAAGCTTGGAGACAGTTATTTTGCAGAGTCCGCAGCATCAGGCAATGCCAGAATCGAAGGACAGGACGCAGCATTAAGTGTCAGTGTGATCAAGAACGGCTATCTGGAAGCATCTTCTGTTCAGGCAGTTGATGAGATGGTTGATATGATCGTAACACAGCGAGCCTATGAAATGAATTCAAAAGCGATTACTGCATCGGATGAAATGTTACAGCAGGCAAATAACTTACGTTCATAAAATGTAAGAAGAAAGGAATGGTGAAAAGATGAGTTCTATTTTAGATACTTCTTCTCTTTATAATACATATTCACAAACTGCATCAAATGCGGTATCTTCTACATTACAAAGTTCACTTGGCAATGTCAGTGACACATCTTCTGATGATCAGCTGTTGGAGGCTTGTAAAAGCTTTGAATCATATTTTGTACAAAAAGTCATTGAATCAGCTAAAGCAACGATTGCAGATGAAGATGATGAAGATCAGGGTGAGTATATGCAGTACTTTGGTGATATCTTAAACCAGCAATATGCGGATGCTATTACGGAAAATGGTGGCACAGGTCTTGCACAGCAGTTATATGATGCAATGAAGACCACGTATCATGTATAAAAAAGAGAATTATAACAGGCAATGCATTTTGCAAAGTGAAGAATAATGCGTAAAACTGTGTGTTTGTTATAAATTCTTTTGATGAAAATAAAATAAGAAAAAGGGCCACTGTTTTTGCAGTGGCATTTTTTATGGAATAGGAAATTGAGGTGACTTATGGACGAATTTGAAGGTTATGTAGACCGCATCACATTTCGGAATGAAGAAAATGGCTATACTGTCTTATATCTGGTAAATCCAAAAGCAGAAGATACAGAAGATGAGGAAGAATGCTGCGTCGGTTGTTTTTCTTATGTGGCGGAAGGTTCTTACCTGTTAGTAAAAGGAAAAAGAACCATACATAAAAATTATGGACCACAGCTTCTGGTTGAAAGTTATGAAGAAAAGCAGCCGGATGATACCGTTGCATTAGAACGATATTTGGGCTCTGGTGCGATTAAAGGCATCGGTCCCGCACTGGCAGCAAGAATTGTTAAGAAGTTTGGAAAAGATACTCTTTCTATCATGGAGATGGAGCCGGAAAGACTTGCAGAGATTAAAGGGATCAGCCAGAAAATGGCGATCAGCATTGCAAATCAGTTTAATGAAAAACAGCAGATGCGTCAGGCAATGATCTTTTTACAGGATTATGGTATTTCCATGAATATGGCAGTTAAAATTTATCGTTATTATAAAGAAGATATTTACGAAGTTCTCCGTAAAAATCCATATCGTCTGGCAGAAGATATTTCTGGTATCGGTTTTAAGATTGCTGATAGTATTGCACAAAAGGGTGGATTCTATATTGACTCGGAGTTTCGTATTCGTGCAGGAGTTTTATACGTATTGCAGCAATCCGGCAATCAGGGACATTGTTATCTGCCGGAGGCAGAATTGATTGAAATGACTGCTAAATTGCTTGGCGTGGAAAAAGAACTTGTTTCTACAGCACTAGAAAAGTTGGTGCTGGATAAAGAAGTAAAGTTTGACGAGGTCGGAGAAGAAAGACGGCTCTATTCGAGTACTTTATATTATATGGAAATGAACTGTGCGGGAATGCTCTTAGATCTGAATTTAGATTTTCCGGTAGAAGAAGAATTATTGCAAAAAAGAATTCGCGAGGTGGAAAAAAGACAAGGCTTTTGTCTTGACGATTTGCAAAAGAAAGCAGTGCATCAGGCTGTGCAAAATGGTGTTACGATCATTACCGGCGGACCGGGTACCGGTAAGACTACAATTATTAATACTATCTTACAGGTTTTTGATGAAGATGGAATGGATGTTTTGCTGGCTGCACCGACAGGCCGTGCAGCAAAGAGAATGTCGGAAACAACCGGTTGGGAAGCACAGACGATCCACCGTCTGTTAGAATTAAATGGTGGTGTGAATGATGACGATAAGTCCGGCATGCATTTTGAAAGAAATAAAATGCAGCCATTAGAAGCCGATGTTTTGATTGTTGATGAGTTTTCGATGGTAGATATTTACTTGCTTAATGCGTTACTTAATGCTCTGGTGCCGGGATGCCGTCTGATCATTGTCGGAGATGTCAACCAGCTTCCGTCTGTGGGACCGGGAAATGTGTTGCGTGATATGATCCAGTCTGAATTTTGTAATGTCGTACGACTGAATCAGATCTATCGTCAGGAAGCCAAAAGCCAGATCGTAGTCAATGCACATAAGATCAACGCAGGAGAAGCAATTGCGTTAGATAATCAGAGTGTTGATTTCTTTCATTTAGAGAGATATAAGATTCAGGATATCATTAATGTTGTGATTCAGCTTGTGATGAAGAATATGCCATCTTATGTGGATGCATCACCGTATGATATTCAGGTGTTAGCACCGATGCGAAAAGGGGAACTGGGTGTGGAAAATCTGAATAAGATCCTGCAGCGGTTTGTCAATCCACAGGAAATGGGTAAAAAGGAGAGAGAATTTCATGGTGTTTTATTCCGCGAGCAGGACAAGATCATGCAGATCAAGAACGATTACCAGATGAAATGGAAGAAAGTGACAAGGTTTGGTGATGTATATGAAGAGGGAACCGGAGTTTTTAACGGTGATGTCGGCATTATACAGCGCATCTATGAGACAGAGGAGGTTGTAGAAGTAGAATTCGAAGAGGGTAAAATGGTAGAATACGATTTTTCACAGATGGATGAGATGGAGCTTGCCTATGCAATTACGATCCATAAATCGCAAGGAAGTGAATATCCTGCTGTTGTGATTCCAATCCTCGGCGGACCGCGTATGTTAATGAACCGGAATCTTTTGTACACAGCAGTAACACGAGCAAAAAAATGTGTGACTTTAGTGGGAAGCAAAGAAACGGTTTACCAGATGATAGGCAATGTACATGAACAAAAAAGGTATTCCGGTTTATGTCAGAGAATACATGACCGTATGTTAGAAGAACAGGGGGAATGCTAGTGGGGATTTGGGATATTTTCTATCCAAGAAGGTGTGTGATCTGTGATCGGATATTAAGAATGAAAGAACAGGAAATCTGCAGGCAATGCAAAGGACTTCCCTTATTGATCGGAGAAAATTTTTGTATGAAATGCGGAAAACGTGTGCCGGAAGGACAGGAATATTGCGAAGACTGTCAATCCAAAAAAACAACATTTCTTTGTGGCAGATCTGTTTTTTCCTACAATCGCGATCTGCGACGATCGATTGCAAGATTTAAGTATCATGGAAGACAGGAATATGCTTCTTATTATGGAAGAATGATGTATAAAGTCCATAAAGAATGGATACAAAAGATTCAGCCGGATATGCTGCTGCCTGTACCGGTTCATAAAAAACGGCTGCAGCAAAGAGGATATAACCAGGCTGAATTGATCGCAAAAGAGCTTGGAGTACATGCAAGAATCCCGGTTGTAACTGACTGGCTCTGTCGTCAGGAAAATACACTTCCGCAAAAGGAACTGTCCGCACAGGAACGCTTTCAAAATCTTCAGGGGGCGTTTGCCGTAAAGGAAGCAGAGTTGTATACAAACATAAATTGTGTTATAATAATAGATGATATCTACACAACAGGAAGTACGATAGAAGCTTGTTCGCAGGTAATGAGGAAAATTGGGGTACAAAATATATATTTCTTATGTCTATGTTCGGGACAAGCAGAGTAGGAGGCATATGATATGGATGTTAGAAATTGTAAGAAGTGCGGAAAACTATTTAATTTTACGGGGGAGCCGTTATGCCCGGCATGTGCAAAAGAGCTGGAAGCGAAGTTCTTTGATGTCAGAACGTATATTTATGATAACCCAAAGGCATCAATGTCAACGGTAGCAGAGGAAATGGATGTGCCGATCCAGCAGATCAAGAAATGGGTACGTCAGGAAAGACTGGCATTCACAAAAGATTCCGGTATTTCAATTGAATGTGAGAATTGTGGAAGAGCGATTTTAACAGGAAGATATTGTAGTGAATGTAAAAAGAAGATGACGAATCAGTTTTCCAGTATGTATCGAGAAAAAGAACAACAGCATGCTTCTGGTATAAAAGCAAGCAGTAAAGGGAAGATGAGATTTCTGGGGGAATAACCTTTATCTCATGTTCAAACTGGAGGTGGCATATTGATAGAGAAAGAGAAACAGCAGGTTCTTTCTATCTTTGATGAAGCCATTTACAAGGTCAGTCATAAACTGCTTCGAATAGAGTTACGAAAGATGACAGATGCAAATGGCTGGAAACCGGATGAGACAAAGGAGTATTATCGTGGTGTCATTCATATGCATGGTTACTTGAATGCAACATTGATTTATTATTTCCCGGAGGAATTGTATTATTATATTGTACGTACAATGAACTGTGGTAGTCTTCCTTCAGAAGATGAGAGGCAATTATATATCGGTGAGTTTATCAACATCACTTGCGGTCATGCAATTTCAAGGCTAAATGATATGCTTGGAAAGTCAACCAGAATAACCGTTCCGCACTTATATGCACGATCGGATATACTCGAAGAGATTCCGGAGGAGAATAGAATGGTACTGCCGTACCAATCAGAAAAGGGTGTTTTGCATGTGATAGCATGCTCAGACTAAATGTTGCAATATTGTAAAAAGATTTTAAGATTAAATTATGGATAATACAGAGGAGTGAGAATAATAATGAAGAAAACAACAATTATTGTAGTTGATGATTCTCCATTTACATCAAAGCAGTTAAAAGATGTTGTCGAAGAAAATGGCTATGAAGTGATCGGTTATGCCAAGAATGGTGAAGAAGGGATTGCTATGTATGACCAACTCCATCCTGATATTGTAATATTAGATATTATAATGCCGGGAATTGATGGATTAGAGACAGCAGAGATCTTAATGAAAAAAGATCCAGATGCCACAATCTTAATGCTGAGTTCTTTATGTGATTCCGGCACCTTAGAGGAAGTGCGCAGTGTCGGAGTAAAATATCTGATTCCAAAGCCATGGGAAGATGAAGTTCTTTTGGCAACATTAGATATGCTGAAAAAACATTGTGAGGAACACAAAGAAGATTGATTTTAGAACAAAAGACAGGAACAATGCCATTTCTGCAAATTGTTTTGCAGGAATGGCATTTTTAAACTTATCGGGTGTCGGAAAAGTACAAAACGCTCTCTTCATTGAAAAAGGATAAAAAAGCTTTGAGAATCAAAATAACAGATGATGCCGATATGCATATGAATCAATGTGGTTTTCAAAAACACATGATATATATTGTAAGAGTTGCACAAAAATGACTTGAATATAATTTGAAAAATATGCAAATGTGTTGTTGACGAGAAGCAGATGTATGGAATATACTGTTAGATGTTTAGAAAAGTTTTGATTAACAAAGTATCTACGGAGAGTGCATATGAATGATGGAAAGAGTACGATCAGCAAACAGTTAGTAGAAATATTTGAAAACGTAATGCAGGTAGAGCATGAATTTGTCAATACGAATGTTGGTAAAAAGTTGTCCATGTCTGAAATACATACAATATCCGCGGTAGGTTCGGACATGCTTTGCAGCATGGGCGAGATTGCTGAAAAATTACATATTACAGTAGGTACTCTGACTGTAGCAATCAATAATTTGGTTCACAAGGGATATGTGGAGCGATATAAAAGTGAAAAAGATCGCAGAATTGTCAAACTGGGACTGACTAAGCAAGGAAAAGTGATCTTTAGTGCACATGAAGCTTTTCATAAGAATCTTGTAGATGCGATGATCGAAGATCTTTCAGAAGAAGAACAGGTTGTTGTATCAAAAGCAATGTTGAATCTGAAAGGTTTTGTTGACAGAGGATATCAATCAATCCAAACAGCAAAACATTGATCGGAAAAAACGGACTGCCGTGAGCAGGAGAATGGATCGTGTCAGAACCAAAAGACCAAAAAGATGGGAGAATAGAAAAGAATGTCGAGTAGAATTATTGCAACTGCTGCAAAAGCACCGGATCAAGTGATCACAAATGATGATCTTGCAAAGATCGTGGATACGAGTGATGAATGGATCGTACAGCGTACGGGAATCCGTTCGAGACATATATCAAATGGAGAAAATACATCGGTATTTGTAATTGATGTCGCAAAACAGTTAATAGAGAAGGCTTCCGTGAATGCTGAAGATATAGATCTGATCATTGTAGCTTCCGTAACACCGGATTATGGTACACCGTCTTTAGCCTGCATGGTTCAGAAAGAAATTCATGCTATCAATGCTGCTGCATTTGATATTACGGCTGCCTGTACCGGGTTTATCTTTGCATTAAATACAGCAGATATGTATATTCGTTCCGGTATGTATAAAAATGCGATTGTGATCGGTGGAGAGACATTATCAAAAATTGTTGACTGGTCAGACAGAAGCACCTGTGTCCTTTTTGGCGATGGTGCAGGCGGAGCATATATAGAAGCTTCAGAACAAGGTGGTATTGTGAGCAGGAAAATTGGTTCCGATGGCTCATTATATGATATATTAACAGAGGGATATTCGGAATGCACAAATCCTTTCAGTACTGTAAAAGAGCAAAGAATTCATCCAAAGTATTATGTTTCTATGGATGGAAGAGAAGTTTTTAAGTTTGCAACGAAAAAGGTGATCAGCAGTATTCAAGAGCTGTTAGACAAAGAAGGTCTGACAGGGAATGATATCCGGTATATTGTGCCACATCAGGCAAATATCCGTATCGTGGAAGTGATTTCAAAGAAATTAAAGATTCCAATGGATAAATTTTATATTAATATGGAATCGTATGGAAATACATCTTCTGCAAGCGTTCCGATCGCTTTGAATGAGTTAAATGAAAAAGGACTGATTGAACGTGGAGATAAGATCGTACTTGCCGGTTTTGGCGGTGGTATGACATGGGGCGTTATGATCGTCGAATGGTAGCGTGTATTACTGCAAATGCAGTATATATATATATTATTAAAAAAGTAGGAGGACAAAAATATGGTATTCGAGAAAATCAGAGAAATTATTGCAGAGCAGACAGGAAAGGATGAGAGCGAGATCACATTAGAGACTAATGTAAAAGAGGATCTTGATGCTGATTCTTTAGATTTATTCCAGATCATCAATGATATTGAAGATGAATTCGATGTATCTGTTGAAAATCCGGAAGAGATCGTTACTGTAAAAGATGCAGTAGATTTTGTAGAAAGCCACAAATAATGATGGATGACACAGCATACCGCAGACAGAATTGCTGTCGGAGCTGTAAGACTGCGGCACATGGTTATGTGCCGCTTTCATACCGGGAATAATTCCCAGGGAGGTACTAATTTTTATGAGAACAGTATTTATGTTTAGCGGTCAGGGTGCTCAGTACGCTGGCATGGGAAAAGATTTATATCAAAATCATTCTGTAGCAAAAGAAATATTTGATCGGGCGGATGAAGTATTAGGATATTCGATCAAAGATATTTGCTTTCAAGATGAAGAAAAATTGGGTGAGACAGAGTTTGCTCAGCCTGCAATCCTTACAATGAGTATTGCGGCAATGAAAGTGTTAGAAGAACAGGGCGTTCGTGCAGAAATGACTGCAGGATTAAGTTTAGGAGAATATTCTGCTTATGTTGCCAGCGGGGCAATGGAATTTGAAGAAGCAGTCGCTTTAGTTCAAAAAAGAGGAAAATTCATGGCAGAAGCCGTTCCTTCAGGAGAAGGAGCAATGTATGCCATTATAGGTTTAGATACAGAATTAGTAGAAGAAGCATGTAAAGAAGCGGTAGATGCAGGTCTCGGACTTGCCATTCCCGCGAATTATAATGCTCCGGGACAGATTGTGATCGCAGGTGCCGCAAAAGCGGTAGAGAAGGCCGCAAAGCTTGCCAAAGAAAAAGGTGCCAAATTAGCAGTTAAGCTAAAAGTAAGCGGACCTTTTCATACACCAATGCTTGATCCGGCTGCGAAAAAGCTTAGTGTGGAATTGCGTAAGTTGCATATGAAACCAATGCATATACCGGTTTATACAAACGTAGATGCACAGCTTGTAGAATCCGAAGATCAGATTATTCCGATCTTAGAAAAACAGATTGTTAGTCCGGTGCGTTTCTCGGATATTATCCAGAAGATGTATGATAAAGGTGCAGATACGTTTATTGAATTAGGACCGGGCAAGTCCTTATGCGGATTTGTAAAAAGAACGGTCAAAGGAGTATCTATTTTAAATGTTGAAGATTGTGCAACATTAGACAAGACCATGAAAAAGCTTCATGAACTTGTTTAGTGCAGAAAGAGAGGAAGTCTTATGTTAGAAGGAAAGACCGTGTTAGTAACCGGTGCGGCAAAGGGTATCGGTAAAGCGATTGCATTGGCATTTGCAAAGCAGGGATGCAATATTGTTTTGAATTACCGTAGCAATGTATCGGATGATACGATCAAAGAGATTGAAGCATGCAATGTTAAATGCATGCCGCTTCAGGGCGATGTCAGTGATTTCGCAACTGCTGCAGAGATTGTAAAGAAAGCCAAAAAAGAATTTGGAACGGTTGATGTTTTAGTGAATAATGCAGGAATCACAAAAGATATGCTTTTGATGCGTATGAGTGAAGAACAGTTTGACAGTGTGATACAGACAAACTTAAAAGGTACCTTTAATATGATCCGCCATGTCAGCAGTGTGATGTTAAAGCAGCGCAGTGGTGCGATCATCAATATGTCATCTGTCGTTGGTGTGACAGGAAATGCCGGTCAGGCAAATTATGCGGCTTCAAAAGCCGGTGTGATCGGTCTTACCAAAGCAACAGCAAAAGAGCTTGCAGCCAGAGGAGTGACTTGTAATGCAATTGCACCGGGCTTCGTAGAGACAGATATGACAGCCGTTTTGACAGACGAACAAAAGAGCATGATGTTAGAAGCGATTCCATTAAAACGCTATGGTCAGGTAGAAGATATTGCGAATGCAGCAGTGTTCTTCGCAAAGAATACTTATATTACCGGACAGGTGTTAAATGTAGATGGTGGAATGGTAATGTAAGAAAGTAGAGGTTGAACATGGAAAGAAGATGCGTGATCACAGGACTCGGAGCAGTTACACCACTTGGTAATACAGTAGAAGAGTATTGGAATGGACTTAAGAATGGTGTATGTGGAATTGATTATATCAAGAAATTTGATACGACAGATTATAAAGTAAAGATCGCGGCCGAGATTAAGGATTTTGATCCGGAACAGTATATGACGAAGAAAGATGTTAAGAGAAATGATCTTTTTGCTATCTATGCATTGGCAGCCGGTATGCAGGCTTTTGAAGATTCAAAGTTAGATATGGAAAAAGAAGATGCAGACAGAATCGGTGTGATTGTAGGTTCCGGTGTCGGTGGCCTTATGACAATGGAAGAGCAGGTAAAAAGACTGACAGACAAAGGACCATCAAGAGTATCCCCACTGTTTATTACCATGACGATCGGTAACATGGCTGCAGGTAACATTGCGATCCGTGTCGGTGCAAAGGGTGTTTGTGAAGATATCGTAACAGCCTGTGCAACCGGAACAAATGCGATCGGAACAGCATTTCGTAATATTAAGCATGGTTATCTGGATGCCTGTATTGCAGGTGGTGCAGAAGGCGCTATCTGTGGAATCGGTGTAGCAGGTTTTACGAATCTGACGGCATTATCAACGGAAGAAGATCCGAAAAAAGCATGCAGACCATTTGACAAAGAAAGAAACGGATTTGTTATGGGCGATGGTTCAGGCATCCTTGTTTTGGAAGAATTAGAGCATGCTTTAGCGCGTGGCGCAAAGATCTATGGTGAAGTCGTAGGTTATGGTGCTACAGCAGATGCCTATCATGTAACGCTACCGGAACCAACCGGGGAAGGTGCAGCGAAAGCCATGAAGTTCGCAATGCAGGAAGCAGGTATCACACCGGAGCAGGTTGGTTATATTAATGCACATGGAACCAGTACACATGCAAACGATGTCGGAGAGACAAAAGCGATCAAGCTTGCAATGGGAGAAGAATGCGCAAAGAACATCCCAATCAGTTCCACAAAATCTATGACAGGACATTTGCTCGGTGCAGCAGGTGCGATCGAGGCAATAGCCTGCGTGAAAGCATTAGAGGAAGGCTTTTTGCCTCCTACGATCAATTATCATACACCGGATGAAGAATGTGATCTTGATTACATTCCAAATGTCGGAAGGGAAGCAAAAGAAGCAGAATATGCATTGTCAAACTCACTTGGTTTTGGAGGACACAATGGCGTGCTTTGCTTTAAGAAATGGACTGGTAAATAAGCAACAAACCGGAAAGGCTGGTATAAGACCGTGCAATATGAACAGATTAAAGAATTGATCGCAATTTTTGAAAAGACAGATTTAAACGATATGGAAGTACAGTTAGATAATGCGGTACTTCGCCTAAACCGCGGAGCAGTATCTCCTTTTACACATACGGGAAGTACTGATACACAGACACAGGGAACCGTAGCCACACAGCCTGTTGTTCTGACGTCACAGACAGCAGCAAGTGGAGAGACAGTAGAAGAGAACATAAGTAGTACTGTGCCAACAGCAGATGAGAGCGAAAAACAGGGCGATAAAGTGATCAAGTCACCGATCGTTGGTACATTTTATCAAAGTGCTTCGCCGGATGAAGAACCTTTTGTAAAGATAGGCGATACGATTGCAAAAGGAGATGTCGTTTGTATTATTGAAGCAATGAAGTTTATGAATGAAGTAAACAGTGAAGTCAGTGGAACGATTACGGAAATTCTTGTTAATGATGGTGATTTTGTAGAGTATGGCCAGGAATTGTTCCGTGTCAGATAAAGGAGAATATTATGGTAATGGATATTAATGAGATCATGTCGATCATCCCTCACAGACAGCCGTTTCTTTTGATCGACCGGATCGAATCAATGGAAGAAGGAAAATCAATTACTGCCTTAAAGAACGTTTCTTATAATGAACCGTTTTTTGCAGGACATTTTCCGCAGGAACCGGTTATGCCGGGTGTTCTGATCGTAGAAGCAATGGCACAGGCAGGAGCAGTTGCGATTCTTTCAATGGATGAATTCCGTGGCAAGACAGGGTATTTTGGTGCGATCAAGAATGTAAAATTCAAAAGAAAAGTCGTACCCGGAGATACACTTCGTCTGGAATTAGAAATTGATAAGTTAAAGAGAAATATAGGTATCGGACATGGGACAGCCTATGTGGGCGACCAGGTAGCATGTCAGGTAGAACAGTTTATGTTCATTGTAGAATAAAGACACAGGTTCTTTATGGGAGGCGCAGATGTTTGATAAAATTTTGATAGCGAATCGCGGCGAAATTGCCGTCAGGATCATACGTGCCTGTCGCGAGATGGGAATAAAAACGGTAGCTGTTTTTTCGGAACCGGACAGAGAGGCACTTCATGCACAGCTTGCAGATGAAGCTGTCTGTATTGGCTCTGCAAAAGCAGCAGACAGTTATAATAATATGAATAATATTATCAGTGCAGCAGTATTGACAAAAGCACAGGCGATTCATCCGGGCTTTGGTTTCTTATCAGAAAATAGTACATTTGCTGCTATGTGTAAGGAATGTAATATCAAGTTCATCGGACCGGATCCTGAAGTGATCGATCTTTTAGGAAACAAAGCAAATGCAAGAACGATGATGCAAAATGCACAGGTTCCTGTCATTCCCGGAAGTGATGGTGTGGTAAAAGATATCGACCGGGCCTACGAGATTGCAGAAAAACTTGGATATCCCGTTATGGTAAAGGCTTCTGCCGGAGGCGGCGGAAAAGGAATCCGTATCGTGCGAAGAAAAGAAGATCTTGCAAAAGCATTTGAATCAGCTAAAAGTGAGACAAAGGCAGCGTTTGGTGATGATGCACTTTATATGGAAAAAGTGATCGAACATGCAAGACATATCGAAGTCCAGATCCTTGGTGATGATTATGGTAATGTGATCCATTTAGGAGAAAGAGATTGTTCTTTACAGCGTAAGAACCAGAAAGTTTTAGAAGAGGCACCGTCGCCCGCTGTACCGCAGTCTGTCAGGGAAGAATTGTGTGCAGCGGCTGTCCGTGCGGCGAAAGCGGCAGGTTATCAGAGTGCAGGCACGATTGAGTTTCTGTATGACAGATCCAAGCAGTTTTACTTTATGGAAATGAATACCCGTGTACAGGTAGAACATCCTGTTACGGAAATGATCACCGGAGTTGATATTATCAAAGAACAGATCCGTATTGCAGATGGAAAACGTCTGTCGATCGCACAAAAAGATGTAACGATTTCCGGTCATGCGATTGAATGCAGGATCAATGCAGAAAATCCGGATAAGAATTTTGCTCCTTGTCCGGGAACAATCGAGTATCTGCTTTTGCCGGCAGGAGGTCTTGGGCTCCGTGTAGATACAGCAGTCTATGAAGGATATGAGATTCCTCCGTATTATGATTCGATGATCGCAAAAGTGATCGTTCATGGCAGGGATCGTAAAGAAGCAATTGCAAAGATGAAACGTGCATTGTATGAATTTATCATTAAAGGAATTGATACGAATATTGCATTTCAGGAAAAGATATTGAATCACGAAGAATATATTGCCGGAGATTTTGATACAACATTTCTGGAAGAAAAAGTGATAGATCGAAAGGACTGATTCGTTGAATTTATTTGGTAAGAAAAATTATATTTCTATAGAGAACAGAGAGCGGACAAAAAAGGTGGATAAAAGAAAGAAAGCAGAGCCATCGATCCCGGATGGAATGTGGATCAAGTGCAATACATGCAAAGCGATTATTTACAAAAAAGAAGTAACAGAGTATAAGCTTTGTCCGAATTGTGATGCACATTTTCGAATGAACCCGGCTGAACGGATCGCCATTACATGTGATGAAGGTTCCTTTGAGGAATTTGATCAGAATATGCATCCGAAGAATCCAATGAATTACCCGGAATATGATCAGGTGATAAAGAAAGCACAGGATAAGTCAGGGATCAAAGAAGCCGTTGTGACCGGAAGATGTACGATTCATGGGCAAAAGACGGTCCTTGCTATTATGGACAGTCATTTTATGATGGGAAGCATGGGATCTGTTGTCGGAGAAAAGATTACAAGAGCAGTAGAATATGCAACAAAACATCGTCTGCCAATCATTATCTTTACAACATCCGGTGGTGCCAGAATGCAGGAAGGTATCATTTCACTAATGCAAATGGCGAAAGTATCAGAAGCGTTAGGACGACATGATGCAGCAGGACTTTTATATGTGACTGTTCTTACCGATCCAACGACCGGTGGTGTGACAGCAAGTTTTGCTATGCTTGGAGATATTATCCTATCGGAACCGAAAGCCTTGATCGGTTTTGCAGGACAGCGTGTGATCAAAGGAACGATTCATCAGGATCTTCCTGAAGGTTTTCAGCGTGCCGAGTTTCAATTAGAGCATGGATTTGTAGACCGGATCGTTCATCGTGAGAAGCTTCGCAATGAGCTTGGTAAGATTCTTCGCCTACACAGCCAGACCGGAAGGGAGGAAGCCTAGATGAGTAATGCAATGAATTCGGTAGCAATCGCCAGAATGATCGAGAGACCGAACACCAGGCAGTTTATTAAAGCTATTTTTGATGATTTTATGGAATTTCATGGTGACCGCTATTATGCGGATGATGGTGCGATCGTTGGTGGAATTGCTTCATTGAATGGAACTCCTGTTACCGTGATCGGAGTGCAAAAAGGACATACGTTAGATGAAAATGTTGCCTGTAATTTTGGATGTCCGAATCCGGAAGGATATCGCAAAGCTCTTCGATTGATGAAGCAGGCAGAGAAATTCCACCGTCCGGTCATTACGTTTATCAATACAGCCGGAGCTTTTTGCGGAATCGGTGCAGAGGAACGTGGTCAGGGAGAAGCATTGGCTCGTAACCAGATGGAAATGTCACGTCTGAAAACACCGATCATCAGTATTTTTATTGGTGAAGGTGGAAGTGGCGGTGCGTTAGCACTCGCCGTTGCTGACCGGGTATGGATGTTAGAGCATGGTATGTATTCTGTGCTTTCGCCTGAGGGTTTTGCAAGTATTTTATGGCGTGATTCGTCAAGAGTTGCAGAAGCAGCAGAGCTGATGAAAATGACAGCCAGAGATCTTTTACAAAATGAAGTGATCGACAAGATGTTCTTAGAACCTAAAGAGGGACTGGAAAACAATCTCGAATATACAGCAGATGCGTTGAAAGAAGCTTTGTGTGAAACCATTCCGAAACTGCAAAAGAAGGATATCGACGAGCTTTTAGAAGAAAGATACAACCGTTTCCGTAAATTCGGTGAATTTATAGAATAAACGATATGTGATCAAACGAAATGATCTGTCATTAAGTGAAACGATCAGTCATTAAGTGAAATGATCAGTCATTAAGTGAAATGATCTGCCATTAAGCGAAATGATCTGCTATTAAGTGAAATGATCTGTCGTTAAGTGAAATGATCTGCCATTAAGCGAAATGATCTGTCATTTACGAATTTGGAAAAGTGTGCATATATCATGACGGCAGAGTAATGAATGGATCAGGTGTTTTGTCCCCCAAAAGAATAAAAGTCAGGATAGAGAAATATTTCATTTGAGATGTTTCTCTTTTTTTAAGGAATAGGAAATTGCTCGTACAGCGGTGGTACACCAACAAGAATTGCTTTAGCAATTCTTGCAAAGTTTAATGTTCCATTAAACTTTTGACAAAGCGCTGGCTTTGCACTTTTTTATGGAATAGGAAACTGCTCGTACAGTAGTGGTACACCAACAAGAATTGCTTTAGCAATTCTTGGAGTGCAAAGCGCTGGCTTTGCACTTTTTTATGGAAATTGCAAAACTGACCTTATTAAAATAAACAAAAATGGTTATTTCAATATATCCAAACTTTGTTATAATACAACGTATATCCCGCACATCGGATAGAACAGGGCCCGGTTACAAAGGAATGATGTGCAGAAAAGAGGAAAATATGTCAGATAATCGTTATGAATTAAATAAACAGTTAGCACAGATGTTAAAAGGCGGCGTGATTATGGATGTTACGACACCGGAGCAGGCAAAGATCGCACAGGAAGCAGGAGCATGTGCAGTTATGGCATTAGAAAGAATCCCGGCAGATATCCGTGCAGCCGGTGGTGTATCACGTATGAGTGATCCGAAGATGATACAGGGCATTCAGGAAGCGGTATCCATTCCTGTTATGGCAAAGTGCCGTATCGGCCATTTTGCAGAAGCACAGATCTTAGAAGCCATTGAAATAGATTATATCGATGAAAGTGAAGTGCTTTCTCCGGCAGATGATGTGTTCCATATCGATAAGACAAAGTTTAGTGTACCATTTGTATGTGGTGCAAAGGATTTAGGAGAAGCTCTTAGAAGAATTAATGAAGGGGCATCCATGATCCGTACAAAAGGAGAGCCTGGAACAGGAGATATTGTACAGGCAGTCAGACATATGCGTAAAATGAATCAAGAGATTGCAAAGCTGGTATCGATGCGTGAAGATGAGCTTTTTCAGGCAGCAAAGGAATTACGGGTACCATATGAATTAGTAAAACAGGTGCATGAGGAAAAGAGACTTCCTGTTGTAAACTTTGCAGCGGGTGGTGTAGCAACCCCTGCGGATGCGGCTTTGATGATGCAGCTTGGTGCAGAAGGTGTCTTTGTCGGATCCGGTATCTTTAAGTCAGGGAATCCTGCAAAGAGAGCAGCGGCAATCGTACAGGCGGTAACGAATTATAAAGATTCTAAACTGCTTGCAGAGCTTTCAAAGGATTTAGGTGAAGCCATGGTTGGTATCAATGAGCAGGAAATCGAGCTTTTGATGGCAGAACGTGGAAAATAGAAATTTGACAGATTAGTGTCAGGTGGCAGTAAAGAGAAATATAATGACAGATTAACTGTCGGGCAATAAAGAGAAATGCTATGACAGATTAACTGATGGACAGTGAAGAAAAACACTATGACAGTGTTGCTGTAAAAAAGGAGATAACAATGAATATTGGTATATTAGCAATACAGGGAGCTTTTGCAGAACATGAACAGAAGCTGACTGCTCTTGGAGCGGATGTTTTTGAAATCCGTCAGGCAAAAGATCTGCAAAATCCGATGGATGGTTTGATACTGCCGGGTGGTGAAAGTACAGTGATGGGAAAGCTTTTACATGATCTGGATCTTTTTGATCCGCTTCATAAGAGGATTAAAGAAGGGATTCCGGTTATGGGAACCTGTGCAGGTCTGATCTTATTGGCAAAACAATTGGCAGATGATGATGTGGTACATTTTGCTACGATGCCGGTAGAAGTAAAAAGAAATGCATATGGAAGACAGTTAGGAAGTTTTCATACAACACATGAAATGAAAGGTGTAGGCAAGATCCCGATGAACTTTATCCGTGCACCTTATGTAACAAAGTGTACGGATGAGGTAGAAATTTTAGCACAGGTCGATGAAAAGATAGTTGCCGTGCAATATAAAAACCAATTAGGTCTTGCCTTTCATCCGGAAGTGACAGATTGTGATAAAGTACATGCTTACTTTTTAGATATGTGCCAAAAGAGATAAAAAGCAAAAGTATAAGTTAAAGAGCAGAGAACAGATCTTTAATTCTCTGAGTACTTAAAATGGTCATACAGAGAACACTTCTCTGTATGACCATTTTACAATGCTAATATTGTTTGTTATGCTATGATCTTTTTAGAGCTGATCAATCAGTTTGCTCAGCAGATTCAGAATCCTCTGTATGATATTGTTTCAACTGATCTACTGTTTTCTGTACATCTAAGATACTGATGGTGACAGATTTTAATTCTTCCAGATCATGTTCACTCATATCACTGGCTTCCTGGGTACTTGCAGTGACTTCTTCACTAACAGCAGAAAGTTGGGTGATGCTTTCCACAATACGGTTATTAGAATGAAGCAGATGCTTGATTTCATGTTCTAAATTATCTGCACGTTCAGAAAGACTGTCGGAATGATTACGCAATTGAACAAAGCTTGCTGCATTTTGTTCGATCAAATCTTTCTGCTGCATGGTGGCAGACAAAGATTTTCCAACAAGATCTGCAGTAACATCTGCATTGGAATTTAGCTGTTCTGCAATTTGTTCAATCTGTTCTGTTGACTTTTTTGTCTGTTCAGAGAGTTCACGAATCTGGTCAGCTACAACCGCAAACCCTTTTCCTGCTTCTCCGGCTCTGGCACTTTCGATAGATGCATTTAGAGCAAGAAGATTTGTTTGTTCCGAGATCGAGAAGATTACCTTTGTGATTCCGGCAACTTCCTCGGCCTTTTCTTTTAATTCCTGCATTGCTTTTTCTACATCAATACCAACGGATTCGATATCCTCGGATTGTTTACGCAAAAGTTCCATTCTTTGTGAATTTTCTTCAATCTGCGTAGCAGAATTTTGAGCAGATTTTACTACTTCTGTAGTATTTTCTTCTGCGATGCGGACAGCTTCACGAATCTCACCGGTCATGACAGACTGTTCCTGAATACTTTCAGCGGTACTCTGGATTCCCTGTGCAATCTCATGGAGAGAACGGTTAACAGAAGTCGTAGAATCTTTTAAGGCTATCATTTGTTCTGAAGCTGCATCGATCTTATCACGTGTCAGATCAGTTGTATGAAGGATTCCCTTCATCATATGTGCCTGACGTGCCTGTTCGTCCTGCATGGTATGAACCGTATCATGTTCAAATTGCTTTAACACACTGGCAGACCAGGAGAAGGAGGCAAGTGATAAAAGCGTGACTGCACAGATCATGAATTGTGTCTGTTCGATCGTTCCTGTTGTTACATACGTTTTTGCCATATGGCTCAGGATAATAATGGCAGATACGATCGCAATTGTGCGATTAAATTGCTTATGATAATATAGCATACAGCAGATCACTGGTGGGATAGCATACAATATAACAAAATCAGCACTTCCCATCAGATTCAAAAAGGCATATACTATTAAAAATCCACCCATCATTATGTTCTTTAATTGTGTTGATTTGTGATCACGGCTATAGCAGATCCAGTCAAGGATCATGCTGACGGCTAAGATCACAGCAGGGATCGCAACATAATCACTGCCTTCTCTTTTTAATGCGATCTGTGTGATAAAACCAAATAACAAAAATCCTTTGATGATCGTTAAGCTGGATAAAACGATCTGGTTTGCTTTTTCGATTCGTGCATCTTTTTCACTGAATTTTCGAAACTTCACTGTGAATTTTTCAAATACATATTCCTTCATAAAATCTCCTCCTAATTGTCATACATTTTAGTTTCACAAAGTAAAGCAGATATGTTATACCTTGCGAATACCATCGTTAGCGATCGTGATCAGACCTTTTTTCATCAAATGACCGATGCCGCGTTTGAAAGCATTTTTGCTCATATGGAACCGGTTCTTGATCGCTTCCGGTGCACTTTTATCATGAAATGGCAAAAAGCCGCCTTCCTGTTCGAGACACCGGTAAATGAAATCAGCATCTTCATTCATCTGTTCCGGTATTTTCTTTTTAACACTTAATGTCAGTCTGCCATCCTCCATTACCTGTGCTACACGGGCGTAGATTGGTTGGTTGATGCGGTATGTTTCAAATACTTCCTTTTTCGGAAGCAGAGCTGAATACATATCATCCACGGCGACAAATACACCGAAGTTTTCGCTGATCTCGTAAACTCTGCCACTTACTTCATCATCTTTTTGATAATTCGAATCATTGCGAAGAGCATCATAGACGTGCATGGATGCACAAAGGCGTTCACTCTTATCAATATACAGAGTGACTAATACGGCATCACCTTCTTGTACTTTATACAGTTGTTCTTTAAATGGAAGAAAAAGATCTTTCGCAAGCCCCCATTCTAAGAAAGCACCGATCGGGGTGACTTGTGTAACATAAAGACGTGCGACATTGCCTAAAGTAAGATCCGGTTCTAAAGTTGTTGCGATCGGGCGATCCTCGGAATCTTTATAGACAAATACCTTGAGAACGTCTTTTAAATCCGTTCCTGCCGGTACCTGTGCTTTGGGTAGAAGAATTTTTTGAGAATCCTCACCGGTTGGTGTGTTTAAGAATACACCGAAATCTGTTTTCTTTGTAACGATCAGTTCCTGATATTTACCCAGTTCGATTTTTTGTGTCATTATTACCTCCGTTCTGTCCGGATGTATTCTCGAAATTTATCATTTAGAAGATTCCGAAAATACATCTGGTTGCTGTATTATCTTCAATACAATATCATGAATTCGCAGCATGCTTCATTTTGAAGTTATTATATCACATTTATATAGTTTTATAAAGATAAGTTTGTTGCGATAATGACTCATGGATAATGGCGTATTGAAAAGCAGTCCGGTTGAAAAAAGAAGAAAGAATGTTATACTAATGTAGAGTAACAAAACAGTATGAGCGTTTTGACGCAGACGCAGAAAAGAGGTAAATAATGAAAAAAGAGATTAGTACAAAAAATGCACCGGCAGCAATCGGACCGTATTCACAGGCAATTGAAGTAAATAATATGGTATATACATCAGGCATGATCCCAATCAATCCTGCTACAGGAGAATTGGTAACCGGTTCTGTTGAAGAACAGGCAAAACAGGCTTTTTCGAACTTAAAGGCTTTAGTGGAAGCTTCAGGATCTTCTATGGAAAAAGTAGTAAAAACAGTTGTATTTATTAAAGACATGGATGATTTTGCAAAGATCAATGCCATTTATGAAGACTATTTTGTGGCACCGTATCCTGCAAGATCCTGTGTACAGGTTGCAAAGCTTCCAAAAGATGTTGCTATTGAAGTAGAAGCAATTGCGATCAAAGAATAAAATGTAAATAAATATGTGATAATCTGATCAGGATAAAATATTACAGAAAATTCTATGGCTGTAGAAAAGAATTCGGCATGAAGAATAATCATCCAATAAATGGAATATGACGAAAAAGTCCCATAAATTAAGGCATTCGTTTAGATAAAACTTCTGGCGGGTGGGTTGACAATGAAGGGAGACCTTGTTATAATTGTTTTTGATGTGTAATAAATTTGTAATATTTTATGAAAAAATCATTCATAGGATAAAACAATCGGCAATGTTATGGCATTGTATGTATTATACAGATCGCTAGAATTCATTTAGTGTTTCAAATTTTTATGGAGGGTTATTATGTTAAAGACACGTTGGATAAGAAATGCTGCTATTTTCGGCACAGCTGTTACATTATCATTAGCTACATATACAAGTGTTAGTGATAATGCGGATGCTGCAAGTTACGGTCAGGAAACAGAAATGGCAGGTCTTTCCTTGTCGCTTGATAAATATTATTTAGAGAACGTAGCACAGGAGGAGCAGGAAGCACAAGCAGCAGATCCTGTTGCAACAGCAAGTGTAGAAGCAGGTGCTGTTCCGGCAACAGATGCCGCAGTAGATGCTGCACAGAATGCACAGAATGCACAGACAGCTCAGACAGCAGATCCTGCTGCAACGCAGGCTGCACAAGCAGCTCAGACAGAAGAGCAGAGAAAAGAAGAAACAGTTGCAAAGCAGTTTAGAAATCTTGGTATTTCAACCGCAAGTGATTATGTAAATATCCGTAAGAAGCCAAATACAGACAGTAAAATCGTCGGAAAACTTTATAGAGGTTCTTCCGCAGAAATTTTAAGTGAAAAGAATGGATGGGTTAAGATTTCATCCGGTTCTGTTACAGGTTATATTCGTAAGGATCTTCTTGCTATTGGTGCAGATGCTCAGAAGTTAGCAGGAAAATATGGCACAGCATATGCGTTCTTAAAGAAAGGTGTCATTACATTAAATGTCCGTTCTAAGAAGAGTACAACTTCAACGATCATTACACAGATTCCTGAGGATGAAAAGTATGAAATCCTTGGTGAAAGCGATAATTGGTATAAAGTAGAGATTGATGAAGGTGTCAAAGGATATATTGCAAAAGAGTTTGTAAATACAAGAGTTCGTTTTAAAAAGGCTGTTTCTATTGAAGAAGAAGAAGCCGAGGCTCGTCGTAAGAAGGCAGCCGAAGAAGCTGAACAGCAGCGTTTGGAGGAACTTGCAAGAGAAAGACAGAGTGCATCATCAAGCAGTTCGTCTTCGTCAAGCAGCTCAAGTTCATCAAGCAGACGTTCAAGCTCATCAAGCAGTTCAAGTTCGTCAAGCAGACGTTCAAGCTCATCAAGCAGTTCAAGTTCGTCAAGCAGAAGCAGACGCTCAAGTTCATCAAGCAGTTCAAGCTCAAGCAGACGTTCGAGCAGTCCATCTGTATCAAGCAGTGGATCAGGTTCTTCGATTGCATCCTATGCAACGAAGTTTGTTGGTAATCCATATGTATGGGGCGGCTCAAGTCTTACAAATGGTGCAGACTGTTCCGGATTTACGATGGCTGTTTATGCACAGTTTGGATATAGCTTGCCACATTCATCGGGTGCACAGGCAGGTTGTGGTAGAAGCGTAAGTTTTTCAAACTTACAGCCGGGAGATCTGATCTTCTATCGCAATGGTGGAAGTATTGGTCACGTTGCTATGTATATCGGTGGCGGACGTGTTGTTCATGCTAGTAATAAGAAAGACGGTATCAAGATTTCTAACTACAGATACAGAACACCGGCATGTGCAAGAAGAATTATTGGTTAATTATTTGATAGAAGATTGAGAATGATTCTATGATTTTCAGGAAAGCATCGTAGCAATAGCTATACGGTGCTTTTCTTTTGCGTCGTGATCTTATAAAAAATATAAAAGAGCAGTGTAAGGTATTATCAGAAGATAGGAAAGAAATAGTGAGGAGTGGGAAGGATGAAGTCATTAAAAGAAGGAATGCAAGATGGAATTCCAATCGCATTAGGTTATGTCTCGGTTAGTTTTACGTTTGGATTGATGGCTGTAAACGTCGGGATGAGCTGGTGGCAGGCTGTCCTGATCTCTATGACATGTATTACATCTGCCGGACAGTTTGCAGGATTGGACATTATGGTTGCTGGAGGTGCTTTTATTGAGATGGCACTTTCACAATTCGTGATCAATCTGCGTTATGCATTGATGGCATTATCCTTATCGCAGAAAGTAGATAAGTCATTAAATACACCATGGCGTTTTATTACCGGAGTTGGTATTACAGATGAAATTTTTGCGGTTGCCATGAGTCGGAAAGGAAAAGTAGACCGCCGGTATTTATCCGGACTGATCATTGTTCCCTATCTTGGCTGGGCAGTTGGAACAGTAATGGGGGCGTTACTTGGAAGTGTTTTGCCGGCTGTTTTGTCAGATGCCTTGGGAATTGCCATTTATGGAATGTTTTTAGCAATCATTATACCGAAAGCAAAAGAAAATTATCGCTTTTTATTTGTCATATTGATTGCGGCAGCGATGAGTTGTGCGTTCAAATGGCTTCCGGTTCTTTGTAAGCTTTCATCGGGATTTGTTATTATTATCTGCGCGGTTGTGGCATCCGCGATCGGAGCATGGCTGTATCCGGTGCCATCGGAAGAAGAGATGGAAGCAATGGAACAGGAAGAACAGATAGGATAAATTTACAAAAGGAGAATATTATGGATACGGTTTTATTTTTTATCTATTTAGCAGTGATGGCGGGCGTTACTTATCTGATCCGTGCAATTCCGTTTGTGTTATGCAAAGGTGAGGTCAAAAACGTATTTATCCGTTCCTTTTTAACATATGTACCTTATGCTGTCCTGGGGGCGATGACCTTTCCGGCTATTCTTTTTTCAACCAACGGACTGGTCTCTGCAATTGCCGGAACAATCGTCGCTTTGGTATTGGCATTTGCTAAGAAAGGACTTTTGACTGTTGCGGTAGGTGCAAGTGCAGCAGCTTTTATTGTCAAGATGGCAGAAATGTTTATTATATGATAAATCTCATGTGTAGTGCTGATAAAACAGCTTTTTATGCATAAAACAGATGGAAAAATGGCTCATAAAACAGATGGGAAAATGCCATCAGGCAGTTGACAAGTTCCATTATGTATGATAATATATTTTTTGTTGTGACACAGCATGCACTAGTGGCGGAACGGCAGACGCAACGGACTCAAAATTCGTCGGTGGCAACACTGTGTGGGTTCAAATCCCACCTGGTGCATTCAGAGGACGATAGTTAGAGACTATCGTCTTTTTTTGTGGGAAAATGATCGGAAGTAATAATAAATGGGTTGAAACAGGGTATAATTATGGTATAATTAATCCATAGATAAGGAGGTGTATATTATGCCACAGATTATTCCGATTAAAGATTTAAAAAATACATCAGAAATTTCTGATATGTGTCATAAGATGGAGGAACCAATCTATGTAACAAAAAATGGTTATGGTGATATGGTTATTATGAGCATGGAAAGTTATGAGACAATGATGGGAAAATTTAATTTGTATAGAGATATTGAAATTTCTGAAAAGCAGATAGAAGCAGGTCAGGTAAAAGATGCCAAAGCTGCACTAGGAGAAATGAGGAAAAAGTATGGCTTATAAATTGAATATTACAGAATATGCTGATAAATTACTTGATCATCATATATATCATTTGATTTACCGCCTTAATAATAAACAGGCTGCTAGACATCTATTGGATGGTATCAATATTATTTATGAAAGATTGGAGTTTAATCCATATCAATTTCTGGAATGCAAAGATGAATATCTTGCCAAGAAAGGATATCGCGAAGCCATTGTGCCGCAAATGAATTATATCATCATTTTTGATGTGACAGCAGATGTTGTCAATGTAATTGGAATTTTTCATCAATTGGAAAATTATCAAAGTAAGTTATAATAAGTTTTCAGAGAGACTAGAACCAGTCGATTTTTGATTGGTTCTTTTTTGTTTTGAGGAATATATATAATTTTGAAGCTTTTTGATCATTTATGATATTTTTAAATAGTAACAGACAAATCATAAAGAGCAGATTATGTTAAGCGCTACAGAATCTGCCTGTTAATTTACGGAGGCATTTACTATGAAAAATATTATCACGAAGGAATTATTGGAAAAATATCAAATTTATCTTTATGAACAGGAAAAAAGCAAAGCAACAATACAAAAATATATATGCGATCTAAAGAAATTAATGGAATTTGCTGACAATAGAGAAATAAGCAAACTGCTTGTTATTCAATATAAGGAGTATTTGCGAAAAGTTACTGATTATAAAACAAGTAGTATTAATTCATTTTTAGTCGCAGCAAATCGTTTTTTTGATTTTATGGGATGGTTTGAGTTTAAGGTTAAAACGTTCAAATTGCAAAAAGAGACCTTTATGCCGGAAAATAGAGAGTTGACAAAGCAGGAATACAAACAATTAGTAAAAATAGCTATGGATAAAGGAAAGGTTCGTATAGGAATGATCATACAGACAATTTGTGCGACCGGAATTCGGGTGAGTGAATTATCGTCTGTCACTGTTTCCTCAGTAAAAAGAGGAATGGCTGTTATATATAATAAAGGAAAAGAAAGACAGGTACTATTGCCAAGAAGTTTACAGGTTCGTTTGTTGAGATATATTCGAATGCAGGGCATTAAAAATGGTGCAGTATTTCAGACTTCAAGAGGAAATTCAGTAGATCGTACATGGATATGGCGTGAGATGAAAAAGCTTTGTTGTGATGCAAAAGTGGATCAAACAAAAGTTTTTCCACACAACTTACGTCATTTATTTGCGAGGACTTTTTATATGTTTTATAAGGATATAGCTAAATTGGCTAATATTCTGGGACACAATAGTATTGAAACAACGAGAATATATCTAAAAGAATCTTATATAGAATATCGAAGACAGTTAGAAAAATTAAATTTGCTGATAGATAATTGAAATCTACATAATGATTATTATATAGATTTTTAAATGTATAGTCTTTAAATACATTCATCTAAGGACTATATTAATTGTTTGTATAATATCACTTTTTTTAAATTAATGCAATATTAATTTATTGATTTTTATAAATGCACGCAATGAGTAGATATTTTGTTTTAAATCTGCATAGTGAATACATAATAATCATTATGTGGATTTTTCATAATCAAATAGGAATTAAGGAGGAGAGTTAGAATGAGTGAAAGTATGATTTTTGATATTATAATGGTTGCATTATATGTGTATGGCTTTTGGCGTGGCTGGAAACATTTGACGAAAGGAAATGGATTTTTGGCTAGTCGTATTCCTGAAAAGTCATTAGCATGGCTAAATCAAAAACAGCCTGGTTCAGTTGCGGCAAAAATTGGTGTTAGTCTTGTTCTTGCATACATATTTGCAGCAGTTGCAATAGTTATAGGTGCTTATATGCTTATTAAAATCATATATCGATTTGTAAATAGTTAATAGTGTATATGGTAAAGAGAAATTAAGTTTCTATTAGAAAAGATAAAAACGTTATAAAGTATCAAGTTTTATTTATAGATAAATATGATGTTATAACAGAATATTTTACTGGATGGTATGAACATATGCATGGATTAAATATATCAGATAAAAAGTTATTAGAATTATTTAATGCACTACCGGATGAATTACCAGAGACAGGTGGAATCATTGGAGGCGTAAATAATGAAATAACTGAATATTGGATAGATAATGTTTCAAAAGAAAATTGTATCTGTAAATATGCTCCAAATGTTGATGCGATCAATGATCAGATAAAGAAATGGAGTAAAAATAACATAGAGTTTTTTGGAATATTTCATACGCATTATTTTGGGGTTAAAACTCTTTCTGAGGGTGATGCAATATATATGCGTAAAATTATAGATGCAATGCCATCTAGGGTAGAAGCCTTATATTTTCCTATAATGGTTTTTCCAGACAAAGAAATGGTCTTATATGGAATTAAAAAACAGACAATGGAGATTATGAAATGCAACTATCGCATTATTTAAGTAATGTCTATTGGAGAGTTTTTTGAAATAAATTAAGAAGGGAGTGTGGAGCATATGGAAAAAAAGGAATGTCCAATACTTATTCCGGCAGGATGCTTTGAAGGAAATTGTGCTGATTGCAGATATGCAAACTGGAATGACACAAGAGATGGAAAACCGTATTGTGAAGGTGGATATGGCGGTTATAACAGCCCATCAGACAGAAATGGATGCATTCATTGGCATGAAGCGTAAAATTATGCATCAAAAATAAGAATATGGCAGGTCGCATCTAACTACTTAACTAGGAAGATGCGGCTTGTTATACTTTGACATTAAGGGAGAAGCGTATGGAACGAAAAGAATCGAACATGAATGTTCTGATACATGATTTGGTGATATTACAAAAAGACCAAAATGCAAGAGAAGACAAAGGAGAGCTGCTATATAAAGAAAATGGGAAAACAAAATATTTATTAATGGATATATCGGAAATAGGAATATTTATAATAATTGATATTTTGTTCTATTCCTGTATGAAAAATATGCATTGGGTAAATATTTTATTTTTGTTAGTTATTGGCACAATATATGCATTTAGAATTCATTATCATTATAACTGTAGCAAATACTTTATTGAAATATATCAGAATTATGTTTTGGCGCAAGGAGCCAGAGCTTCTTGTCGTGATAATGAAATCGCGATCTTAAAACATGAATTGCTTCAAAGTGATGGAGCGGTCAGTACGATACAAGGATATCAAGTTTGTGAATGCAAAAACGGATGTAAAGAGGTTGTCATTATTTTTGCGGAAAGAGATGGTAATAAATACAAAAATCAAATTATTTTAGGGAAATTAAACGGACAACAAATTATATCAGCACTAAATATGGTTGATATTAAGCAGATATAATAGCATATGTTTTTAGGATTATGATTTTTGGTTGGAGTGGAGTAAAGATGTTAGGTACATTGTTCGGATTTATAATAATACTCGCAATAATGTTTGGTGTATTATGCAATATTACCGGTGAAGAAAAAAAGGGAAATACAATAGTGGTAAATTGTGTTACTGCAATTATTTTATATGCAATAGTGTTGGAATTATTTAATGGTGGTTTGCCGATAGGAGGAGTATTTGAATCAGGACTTCCTTTGGTAAATAATGTAGAGAAAGCAGGAAGTGTCAGACAGTATTTTGTCAACAGTCCTGCCTTTTTTGCTTTGGATTTTGTTGAATTAGTTAGTTTGACTTTAATGATCAATTGGATATCGAATATGTTTTCTTTTGACAATGCAGGTTTTGTCGGTAAGATTACATCGCGGCTTGCTATTGTATTTGGTGGCATTATAGCATATGGATTTTTCATGGATTTTGTGAAAGATAATGTAGCAATCAAATGGTGCGTATATTGTGTAGAGTGTCTTATAACAGGAGGCAGCATTTTGTATACACCAATATTAATGTTGTCGTTTGTTACGGGATTGAAAAAGGACAACTTGATCTTAACTTATATTATAAAGCAATTTCCGAGTACATCCATTGGAAAAGCAATTTCAACAGCAATTACATCATCTGTAATGTTTCTGTTTTTTATGATCATATTAGAAACGCAATATGGAAGCGTTTGTAATGTATTGCAAGGAACTGTAGACACGATGGAATCTTTGGGGGCTGTTGTTGTTCTGATTATTGGGATATATGTAATTATAAATAGTATAAAAAGTAAAAAATAACATCAGGAGGAATACTTTATGAGCGGTCCTAAAATGGTAGGAATAACCTGTGATCCAGAAGTAATTGCAAGAAATCATGAGAGATTACAACAAATTGGTAAGGAGAATTATTATAGCGGTGTATTTGGAAATATTAACAAAGATATTACGAATACAGCTTTATGGGTGCAAAATTATGGAAATGCAACGTTGAATAGTGTACCTATTGGATATGGAGATGAATCTGGGATTCTTCAGAAAGTAAAACAATTAAAAGAAGACTATGCTAATCGAATCTATAAAGAAAAATTAGATAGTTATACTATCAAATCTCATAGTGCAAGGGAATTAAATGAAATTGGAGTGCAAAAAGTACAGGATATTCCAAAGTGGAAAGAACATTTTTTACATGAAATGTCGATTATATTAAAAAAACTGCAAGAAGATATTGAAGAATTTAATGCAGGAATCAAGCAGATAAAAATGGAGAATGAACGTGTTACAAAAGAATCTGAGAATTGGATGGATAAAATCGAAAAAGAAAAGGAAACCATACAAAATGTGGATATAAAGAAAATTCATATGGAAAGATATATGGGGGATGAAAAAAACATTCCTTATATGCCGGAAGAAAACAATATAGATCCTGAAACATTACCGTTTACAATAGAAGAACTTGCTTTAATGGAAATGCTTCAAAGCGATTTAGAAGAGTATTCAAAACTTGACTATTTGTCGGATAGAGAGAATAAATTGATCTGCAAATTGCATTTGGATTTAGAGAGTATAAATGATAGTAGTGAAAAGGCATATTCTATGAAAAGCAAGAGAGCAATTTTACAGCAAATGAGAATGGAATATGTGAGACTCGATAAATATGTTTCAATGTTGTTGGCAACAAAAAATGTAGAAATGGAAGAAAGAAATACTTTAGAACTCGAATACATATCGTTTTGTCAGGCATTGGATGTTAAGTGTGCAAATTATGAAGAATTTTCACTTCTGGAATTAAGAAAGCGTGTAGAGGATTTAAGGAGTAAGGTCGAAAAGCAGGAATCAAGAATTTATATAGAGGAAAGTATCGAAGATATTATGAAAGATTATGGATATGCAAGTATATCATCATATCAGTTACATAATGCAGATAGTGTATCCAGAATTATTTTCGAAGATAAAAAAGGTGGAAAAATATCAACTTCGTTTGGTGATGGAATGATTATGATGAATGTTATTGGTGAGGGTGACAATCCGCCTACAGATGCTGAGGTAAAGGAAATGGTTCGCCAGCAGGTAGCGTTTTGCGACTTGTATCCTAATATACGGGATCAGTTATTAAAAAAAGGCATTCATATTAATTATGAAAATTTAATGCCTGTTTCAGCAGAACAAACTTCAAATGAACATATTGTGCGTCAGACAAATATTAGAAAATCAACTAAGCGATTTAGCTTCCGTCATGTGCAGCTCGTTTCAGAATCTCAGTCTGAGAGACAGTTTGAGGATGTTAATGTTCAACATATGCAGTATGTAGATAAGGAGGAATGATAAAATGGTTGGAGGATATCAATATTGCAATTCTTGTAAAAGGATTGAAAAGAACATGACAATATTTATTTGTCCGAGTTGTAATAAACCATATCAGACTATAAGTGATGATAATGATACAGAAGACAATAATAGTAATGAAAAATGGTATATAAAATGTGCAAGTTGTGAAAAATGGATATCTTTTGCTGATAAAGCTAATCTTCCCAAAGCATGTCCTTTTTGTTGTGACACAGATATAAAAAATACAGGAGAAGACAGTATTTTATCGGAAGAAGAATACCTTTTGGAAATTGGTGAAACAAAAAATGAGATAGCAGAGAAAGAAAGTGTACCGGAGGATGAAGAAAAAAGGACTGACTCAAAAGAAACAGATAATATAGAAAATGATAGGAATGATCAGTTGGATGTATCAGAAGCAGAGCATATATTCAAAAATGATGATGAAATAGAAAATGTTAATAAACCGGAAACGGCAGATGAGTCGGAAAATCATGCATTGGAAGATAATTATTTTGAAAAACCTTACGGTCAGGAAATGAAATCAAAGGCAAATGATTCCGAAATTGAAAAAATCAGTTACATAGAATTTGTCAATAACAATGATGGAAAAGTTATAAGAATAAGTAGAGGTAAGCATATTCTTGGAAAAATGGGTGATGTTGAAAGTGAATATTTTAGTGGGAAAAGATATGTTGGCAGACAGCACGCTATGGTTGCGATTGATGATACGGGTGCATATATAGAAGACTGGGATAGTACAAATGGCACTAGAATTAATGGGGAATCAATTTATAAAAGACAAGGAAAGATGCGTATTGTTAATGAAGATATTGTTACTATGGCAGATCAGAATTTCGAGGTGAGAATTTGCAAGTAGACAGAGTATTATTTCCTGTGACAGCACTTGGACCGGGTAACAGATTGGGAATGTGGATGATAGGATGTCATAAAAGATGTAAAAAGTGTGCAAATCCTGAATTACAAATATTTGATAAAACAAAGGAAATATCTGTGGAACAGTTGGAAGAGATGATATTAAAAACAGATGTCAAATGTATCGAGGGGATAACGATAAGTGGTGGCGAGCCGTTTGCACAGCCGGGCGAATTAAGAAAATTCTTGAAAAAAATATCTTCAAAGATTGAGGATATTCTTGTTTTTTCGGGATATACATATGAGGAATTATCTAAAATGTGTGATAGTAATGTGCAGGAATGTTTTCAGTATATAGGTGTACTTATATCAGGAGAATATATTGATGAAAAAAATGATAATAAAACAGCACTTATAGCATCAACAAATCAGCAAATGTATTTCTTTAAAGGCAACCTTAAAGAAAAATATAATACATACATGAATAAAGGTCGGCAGATTCAGAATGTTTATTTTAATGATGAATTAATGTCGATAGGAATACACAATAATGAGAGGAGTGTTAAATGATGAAAATGCCTAAATGGATCCGTGAGTTTGAATGTTTTACAAAGATAAAAAATTGTATTGTTATTGAGGGAAATATTTATGATGAATATCCTGTATTAGATGATAATCATGAAAAATGCACTAATTTTTTGAAATTAGACAATTATATTCATAAAATATTGTCTGCAAATGGATATAGTGTGTGTTTTTATGATCCTGTAAATGGATTTTATAACAGAAATAGACAAAAGAGTGCGGTTTCTGTTTTTTCAGAAATGATGGCTGAATTTGAAGAAAATAACTCTCAATTATCAGATTCTGACAGACAGTGTTTAGAAGCTTATCAGGACATGAAAGAAACTCAGGATGACATAAGAGTGAATGGTCAGATAGATAGTGCGATAATGTGTGATACGTTAAAAGCAAGTGAATTTGTTAAGAAAATATTGATTGAAAATAGAAATCCATCCATTTTCTGTGTGAATTTTGCATCCCAGACACTTGCAGATCCTACACGGATGCAGGATGCGGAACGTGCAATTTTTATGAATTTGCTCTATGCGTCAATGAATGCAAGGAGAAATGTCGGAAAAGAGGATAAGATAAAGAGACAAAATCTGTTGATAATGATTGTTGATAAGGTGAATGATATCCCGGCTTGGTTCTATCTTGATAATCCAAATGTCAAGAACATTATCCTGCCGACACCTGATAAGTATATACGTCAGGAATATGTTAATTTATATCGTGATTTCTTTGAAGAGAAAAACAGTGATCTGACACCGGATGAGCAGGAAAAAAGAATAGATCACTTTATTGATATAACGGATGGAATGAAAATACTTGACCTTAAAGGAATCATGGAATTAAAAATGTTTCAGCCGGAGGGAGAGAGAAGTCTTTTAGATGTAACGGCACTATATAAGTATGGAATTAAGGAAAATCCGTGGGATGTGATAGAAAGAGGTCAGATTGAAAATGCAGAACAGGAGATTAAACGTAGAGTAAAGGGACAGGATCTGGCTGTTCAGAAAAGTATATCAGTAGTAAAAAGAGCAAAAACCGGTTTATCAGGATTGCAACATTCATCTAATTCAAAGCCAAAGGGTATTTTGTTTTTTGCAGGTCCAACGGGTACAGGAAAAACAGAGTTAGCAAAAGCTTTGGCAGAACTTTTATTTGGTGATGAAAGTGCATGCAGAAGATTTGATATGAGCGAATATGCTGAAAGCCATTCAGCACAAAAGTTATTTGGAGCACCTCCGGGATATGTGGGATATGAAGCAGGAGGTCAGTTAACAAATGTGATTAAGGAACATCCTTTTTCCTTATTGCTTTTTGATGAGATTGAAAAAGCATCACCAAGTATATGGGATAAATTTTTGCAAATTCTTGAAGATGGTAGAATGACAGACGGACAAGGAAATACAGTATATTTTTCAGAATCGCTAATTGTTTTTACAAGTAATCTTGGAATTTATAAGGATATTGGAGGTGTCAAGACAAGAGTAGTAGATATCAATATGCCTTATGAGCAGGTTGAAAGTACAGTAACAGAGGGGATACAGGATTATTTTCATCAAAAGGGAAAACCGGAGGTGTTAAATAGGATTGGAAAGAATCTGATCGTATTTAATTTTATACAATCTGACGCTGCAAAAGAGATTATGAAATCGCAGATCAATAAGATATGCGAAACAATTAAAGAAACAAAAGCAATTACGATTTTGTTGAGTGAAAAGGCATGGGGAACAATAGAGGAAAAGGTTCTTGGAAATCTTGAAGAAGGTGGACGAGGTGTTGGTAATGTTGTAGAGGAGTATTTTATCACACCTTTGTCGAATTATGTATTTGATAACCATATTGAAAAGGGCAGTGTAGTACAGATTACGGATATTTCAGAAACAGATGGCATAGCAAAATTGATTTGTGAGTGATATAGATGTTGAGATATGTTGGAGTTGTTGATAGAGGATTGGTGCATGAAACAAATGATGATGCAGCGATGTTAAAGCACTCGGTAATACACGATGGGATTTTTGAGGGAGAGTCTGATATAGAAGGGGGACTGTTCGCAGTGGCGGATGGTGTCGGTTCTATTGAAAACAGTGAACTGGCATCCCGTTATGTATTGTATTGTCTGGAAGAGTGTAATCCGAGAAAAGCAGAAGATATACTTCTATGTATAAATCAGGCAAATAATGGTCTTGTAAAGAATAGTTATGAAAGTGTTTTGAGTACCACCCTGTGTGCTGTTGGAGTGTTAGGAAAGCAATTGATTTCTTATAATGTTGGCAATAGTAGGTTATATAGATTTAGGGGTGGTTTTCTACGTCAGTTGACAAGAGATCATTCTAAGGTTCAGGAATTACTGGATATGGGGATTTTGAATGAAGAAACCGCAAAAGATTATTCGGAGAAAAATATTATTACCAGATGTTTAGGTGCGGCAGGCTTTTCAACTGACTGGATAACAGTTACGGAACACAGGGAGAATTTTATATATAACGATGTTCTTATGCTCTGTACGGATGGAATACATGACTATGTTGAGATTGAAGAATTGGAAAATATTCTTTCAAGAGATATATCTTTGAAAGAAAAGGCAAAAAAGATCATTCAATGTGCACATGATAAAGGTGGATATGATAATGAAACAGTAGTGCTTATAGAAAAAAATGAATAGAAGAATTTATTGTTGTTGTATCTATAGAACAAATGATTATTTTTTGATTATGATTTATGAACGAGGAGAAAATAATATATGGATAAAAAAGTAAAGACAGAAGAAATAAAGACAGGCGCAATGCCGAGTATGTCAGAGAACATAAAGACAAGTGCAATGCCGAGTATGCTAGAAAACATAAAGACAAGTACGATGCCGGGGATGTCAGAGAACACAAAGACAAGTGCAATGCCGAGTATGTCAGAGAACATAAAGACAAGTGTAATGCCGAGTATGTCAGAAAACATAAAGACAAGTACAATGCCGGGGATGTCAGAGAACACAAAGACAAGTACAATGCCGGGGATGTCAGAAAACACAAAGACAAGTGCAATGCCGGGAATATCAGAAAACATAAAGACAGATTCATTACCCGAAATGGCGAAAAATTCTAAGACGAGTGCATTACCGAATGTAGGGGAAAATGGAAAGAATGATTTTGAAAATGGTGAGGCACAGAAAAATACAAGAAAGTTTTATGGAAATAGAGATGACAACAATAATTGCAAAGAAAAAATAATAGTTAATGATAGCGGAGATAAGCACTATAGGACTATTGGTGAGTGTTTCAATGAGGGTGGAGAGGCTGAATTATATCATGTCGAATGTAGTGAGACAAAAAAACAATTTGTAGCAAAAATATATTTTAATGGAAGAAAATATAATAGACATATTGACAATTTCATTGATGCTGTTCAACCAAACTGTAAGAATGGTTTAATGGAAATATGTGATAGAGGTTTTGTAAGCGAACAGGGAAATAGGGCATACATTATGCCTGATTATTCAGGAACAAAAAATTTGTTTCAGTATTTGGAAAGACATACTTTGTCAGATGAAAAGATAACTGAACTGATAAGGGATATAAGTGAATCGTTAAATATAATGCATATAAAAGGATATTATCATAGAGATATAAAACCAGATAATATTTTATATGATGATAATTTAAAAAGACCAATAATTATTGATTATGGTATTGTTACTTTAGCTAATTTAGCTATAAGTGATGTCGCTGTAACAGTGACTGCTAAGGGAACACCGGGATATAGACCGCAAGAGTTTATGGAGTCGTATGGAATAAGTTCGGGAAAAGAAGTCAAGGCTGGTCCAAAATATGATTTTTTTTCATTAGGGGTTGTTATATGTGACATCTATTGCAGTATGTATGCAGGAAAAGCGGAACGAATGTTTAAGAGTGATGATGAAGCAATAGGAACTTCTAATAATGCCATGTTTAAATTTCCACCTAATTTGGAGAAAAATGATAGAATGGTAAATCTTATCAAGGCTTTGTTACGCTATAACGCTATACAACGTGCAGGATATAAGGAGATAATGGCTTGGTTAGATGGTGCTGTTCTTGAAGTTGACCGTCCAATGGATAAAAGAGCACCATATTTGTATCAGTTTGATTCAAAGGACTGTCATTCAGAGAAAGAATTGGCAAGAGCAATGGCTCTTAGTTGGAAAAAAGGGATTGAGGAAGTAACAAGAGGAAGACTGGGAGAAATTTATAAAACAAAACTGGGAATGGAATATAAGCATTCAGCGGATAAAATTAGTAATATAGAATATGATTACGAAAGTATAACTCCGGACATTTCCAGACATGCTGCATTAGCAGAAATAATAGCGTTATTAGGAAAGAATATGGCTTTTGCTTGGAAGGGACATATTTATGAAGATGAAAATGGTAATACGGATTATATGGCGATTGCGGATGAATTATATCTTGATGCAGCCAATCCGGTTGAAAATAAATTTGATGAATTACTAATTTCACGAGCTGTAAAAGAGTTGCTTTATCCTCAAATTCGTTTTGTAGATGAAAATTCATCTGATGAGGACAAGCAAAATGTAGATTATTATAATTGCATGAAAAATGTTGAGTATATCAATGCTATGGCAAATCAGTCTCAGGAGTTAGCGAAATGTTATTTAGCGGAAACGTGCTATAGAAATTCCCAGAGTGGTAATATGAATAGTTACATAATTGCTCATTATACAAATGGACAAACAAAAGATTTAAGAGAATTTATAAAAAATACTTTTACAAGCAGTAATATTGATTCTGCAATGAAGACAGTAAATACAAAATGTGTTGATATGGAAAATCCTGTATTAGCTTTTTTAGAGGATTATAAAGAAAATGATCGTTTAAAAGCATGTCTGATAAGTTTATTTGGTTTGGATTTCAAAATACTTGATGAAATTAAAATGAATGGATCTAAGACAGAACAGATTTTAGAATTGATCGTATTGTTTGCTTTTTGTGATGAAGTATCAAATGATGCAATAGGTATTAGAGATATTTTTATGCAAACTTGTTATGCCAATGTAATATGTGCTTATATAAAAGAAAAAGATAGTTGGAAATATATTGATGCTACCGGAAATAAAAAAGCACACGAGTATAAAAAGCGTCTTGATCATGGTGTAGACATTATAGAAGAATACAGTGATTTGGAAGCTTATAAAGTATTTTGCGAATTTGTAAGAAATTTATTTAATTTGCAGACTTTGATTCAGGATGTAACAGAAATTTTTGTTTATGATAAAGATATAATTTCTTCCGGAATGTTATTGTGTACGCAAAAGAATGGTGCAAATGGATTTATAAATAGTGCAATTATTGCTGAAAATGAAAAAAGTAATATGTGTCTGGTTGATAATAAATTTATTATCCCATCGTGTGTAGCAGAATTATATTGTAAGGGGAAAGTTAAGATAGAAAAGTTACCATCACAGAAAATAGTTGCAGAATATTCTGTTGAGGCTACACATGAATCTGTTAAAAGATTTGGCAATGCATTTAGAAATGTTGTAGGTGATGGAATCGATGAAATGTTAAAACAAAGTATAGTGAAATTACTTTGTTCTTTCGTGATAGCTTTGATCGTTGTTTTGTTAGGAATTGGATTACTGCTTTCCGGAGTGGATTTTATTACATCAAAAGAATTTGATAATAAACATATGAATCATATATATACATTAAGTGTGATTATTGCTGATTTTGTGTTTGGAGGTGCATTATTACTTGGATGTCGAGGAGACTTGAAAGATGCATGGGACAATCTCAGATTATATCAAAAAAATGCAAAGTTAACAAGAAAAGTAAGATTTATTGATGCTATGTTAAATAAGTTATCAAATGCACAAAGAAGTAAACAGTTAGTTTTTTTAGATAATGAAGCAAAAGAGATTGTAAATGTATCTGGAAGTACAGATTGTAATGTAAAACAATATATTGAAAAGCATCATTTAAGATGTTGGAATATGGGTTATAAAACAAATAGATCTTTTATTTTATGTCTTGTTGGGATAATAGGACTTTCTCTTTTTTTATTTAGTCGTATTCCAGCGAGAAAGGTATTAGGTGCTATCCTTCAAGATAATATTGAACAGGCAGAAATATATTCGAAAGAGGATGAGTTATTACCGGATATGGTAAAGAGCATTGACAAAAAAGTTACAAGTGGTGTTTTGTATATTACAGAAACTAACATAAGAGATATGTTATTTGAAAAGTATAATTCAGATACAATCAATACAAATCAATTTACTGATCAAAGAACAAAATATTATGCTATATGCGATAGAGCACAATATGAAGTCAGTAAAAAATTTAAAACAATGCTTGATAAAATTGATTTTTCTAAGGCGGAATATCAACAGGCAAAGGAGCTAAAAAAATATGGAAAAGACAAAGAAGCGGTAATACATTATTCTCATGTGATTTTGCAAGATGTTAACTATAATGATGCACGTGAGCAGATAAACACTTTTTTAGATTCGTTATATCAAAAGCAGCAAAAGTTTATAGAAGACAATGATCAGGAAAAGTTAAATAAAATAATAAAAAAATATGCATATCTGGTTTCAAACGGAATAGAAGATGATCAGTTGAAAAAAATATATGCTGTTTTAAGTAGTTCATTAGAATTTCAGGAGATGTATCAGAATCTTGTTGCTTTACAGTTATACACACAGATAAAAGAATGGAAACAGGAGGATGTTTCACAGATTTCTTGTAAAAAAAGCGAGAAAGATGGCGTGTATTATGTACGGGTACAAGAAGAAAGATCCGGAGTGGAAAGATTATTTAGGAAATATGATACATTCGATTATATGATTAATACATATGGATATGATATTGTATCCGATATGGATGAAGGTATGGAAGAAAGCATGGATAAATTAGAAATGCAGTCGATTGATTCTTATAATAGTCTTAAAGATTGTTTGGCATTAATACAAAAGACACTTTGATTTAGTAAAGAGGTAGAATTATGATTCAAGATTCAAAAGCTTTCTATCGGGAAAGATATCTGGCAGTGATTCATGATGGGGATGATCCGGCAGAAGTTGTAAACAATTTAGCAAAAGACCTTATGCGTAATGATCCGGAAGCAATGGACGTTGTTTGTCGGGTGATTTATTATAAATTTTATGATTTAGCAGCAGGTTATGCCAAGCAATCATGCTGGACATCGGATTATGCGGATATTATTTTGGATCAGGCATGTGAGGATTTTTTTAAAATGTGCATAAGGGGATTACAGGAATCTGTATTGACTAAAGGAATATTTGGGTTGTTGCACAATGTAGTTTTTCATGCATATCATCATGTTTTAAATAAAAACAAAACATATTCGCAAAAAACACAATTCAAAAATAATGAATCTGATGATATCGAAAAAATAAATGCCAGAAAAAATCAAGAGGAAAATATCTTATCGGATGTTTTAATGGATGTGCTGGAAAAGGAAGAATGGGAATCGGATAAAAAAGTATTGGATTTTTTTAGACAGGCATTGAGCGACAATAAAGAAATTCCATATCAGATGATAACATATTGTTATACATCTTTATTACCGATGATGTTTAAGGAAAGCAGTGATACCTTGTTTAAGGAAAATATCAATCGTATGTCAGCAAGGGGACAGGGAAAATCCTGGTTTCGTGAAGACAAAATAGGTGGAGAGATCAGCAGAAATAGTTCCACTTTACTGAAGTGGGCTATGGAAGCGATGAATGAACAGACAACCGGATTTCTATGTGAGGAGTTTGAAAAGTTATATCAACAGGAGCCGATCGTGGGGATGCCTTTTGCATGGGGAACATCATTTTTACAGGCATTGATCAGACAGTATAATGGGAAAAAGGTAAAGGATATTGTGATCACAGATGAATTTCAAAGATTACGTATTAAGAATTGGCCAGCCAGAGTTGAAATGCGATTATATGAAGATACCAAAAGAAGAATGTGCAGAGATAAAGAGTTTCGAAAGCTGGCTGTGGGAAGGGCAGAAAAGATTATTTATACTTTAGACAAGTAGAAATCGGATGAGTGGAGGTGACAGGGATATGGAGCATTTGACACAAGAACAGATTAACAAATTGACATATTTTTATTTAAACCGAAAAATACTTTCGGATGATCTGCTGGAGGCAAAAAAACATATGGTGCAGTGTTCATCCTGTTATGAGGAGTTTTGCGTCAGCATTGTTGAAGCACATGAATTAGCTAAAAAAGGGTTGATTGATTTAAAGATATTAGTCAATGACAATGATGATACAGTAAGAGATAATACATTGGTTCGGATGAATAGCGTAGCAGGAAAATTGCAAGTAGCCGTCAATCGGATGCTTGATCATACAAAAGCTAACTTATGGAGCTTTGTGCCGGAACCACAGTTTGCAGCAGCCAGAGGTCAGAATAGTAATGATATGCAGATATTTGTTAATCAAATATCAGAATATTCATTTATTTCTTTGCAAGGTGATAATTTGATCGTGCGGCTGGATGTTGAGTATTTTAAAAATGGAAAATATGAAGCGGTATATTATGAGAACGGAAAGGAAAAGATATATCCGTTTTTATATAATGAAGTAGAAGAATGTCTGGAAGTTGTCATTAAGGTAAAAGATAGTGATTATGAACTTATTATTCGGGAGTGTGTATTATGAAAATTGAAGATCTTTCAGGTGATTATTGTACACTGGCTACAGATGAAGATAGTTTTGAAGTAGAAATTTGTGATACGGTAGAATATGAAAATAAAACATATGTATTTATGTTGCCGGTAGATGAACCGGAATCAGAAGAGATTTATATTATGCAGGAGACACAACAAGGTGATGGCACAGAATATTACCCGGTAGAAGATAATACAGAGTTAAATATTTTATTTGAGATATTTAAGAAAAGAAATAAAGGGCAATTTATATTTGATAATTGATATCTTTCTGTCTGTGGGAGTGAATGATATGTTTGGGAAGAATAAAAATGCAAAACTGAAAAAAGAAGTGATCCGATTAAATGATCAGGCGGTTTTTGAAGAAGAGCATGGCAATACGGATAAGATCTTACCGTATATTGATAAAGCGGCAGCCATGTCGGAAAAGATAAAGCCATATCAGCTTTTAAACTGGATAGTAGAGTGCAATCATACCAGATACCACTTGTTGTATGATCCTGATGTGGATAAACAATATAGCAGAGATACTTATATATACTTAAGAAATCTTGCGAAGAAAAATGTTTCAGAGGATCAATTTAGTATGATCAAAGAACAGTATGAAAATTTATTGATTGAGTTGCTGTCATTGTTCCATGATGGAAAGCCAAATGAATTGTTTGAAGAAATATTAGAGGAAGTTACAGCATTTAGTCAGGATTATGAAGCGAAAACACCAAGAAGAGAGTATTTACAGATTATGTCGTCTGGTTTTGCAGCATCCTATTATTTGAATTTCGGAAATTATGCGATAGCCATTTATTATGGGACAAAGATTTTGGAGCAGACAGATTACGAGGATGAGATCAGTAATTTGAAATTATTTTTTTTGAATCAATTATTATTTACATATGTATTTTCAGGACAGATGACTCATGCTGTTGATCTGGGGAGATTTTTGTATATAAAATACTTAAAAAATGAAGTACAGATTGGTGATATGGATGAAATTCATCGAATGTTTTATGGGTATGCAGTTGCATTGGCAATGAATGGAGAATATCGTTTAGCATATCATATTATAAAAAAAGCATTTGAATTGGGAATTATGTCAGATCTGTCAAGAGGAGCATATGTGCCAAATCTTTATTTTTTATATATTGATTTGGCACAAAGATGTCAGGTTACAGTGTGTGATGAAATCTATCAAAATGCAGAATTATTATTGGAGAAGAGAAAACACACAAATGATTTCCAATCAGAATATATATCTGAAAAATCAGCGTTGGATTTAATATCGGGAATATTTGCAAAAAGAAGAAAGAGAGAGTATGTTGAATTTTTAGACAGGGCATTTGAAAGATATGTCAGGGAAGAATGCCCTGAGGGCGAGAGTGTAGCGTATTTATCACAGATGGTAATGTTATTGAAAGAATATGGAGAATTAAAAGACAAAATAAGGATAAAAAAATGTGGAAAACATATGATGCTTCAAATATACAAATATATTCAGCATTGCCAGTATTATGTAGACAATGACAGAATATTGGAGGCTCTCGTAAATATAGAATCGGCATTTGCGATTGCTTATTCTACATTAGTAGAAGATGAACCGGAAAAGGAAAAGTTTGAATATATATTGAATTATAAGAATTTATTGCCAACTATTGTAAAGTATAGAGATGTGCAGATTATGAATAATCCGGAGCTTTGTGATATATTAAGGGAAGTCAATCAAGTTAAGGATATGATGGCACAAATATCCAGTCGTGTGCTTTCGCTGGCTTCCGGTAGAGAAACAATGGAAAATTTAAAGTGCCGTTTGACAGAGCTTGGAAATATGTTTTCTTCAAAATATGGAAAATATAATAAGATACCATATTATTCAGTTGATGAATTTATGAAGATAGTACCAAAACATTCAATTGTTTTGGATTTATTTTTTTCTAAATTGGATTTATATATGCAGCCAATAGTAAATACCTTAGAGCTTTATGATTATGATAGGATGGAATGTTTTATCTGGATATATGGAGAAGATCTTACATTACGTTATCATAAAAATGAAAATGTAAAAGAATTGCTGGAACTGTTAGAAGAGTTTTTGAAAACGATACAGGATCCACATCGGAAGTATCAAAAAAGGACAGCAGAAATTTATAAAAAAATGTTTGATGATTGTATAGATGATGTTGACGGAATCGATACTATATACATTTGTCCGCATCTCTTAGATGCGAATGTACCATTTGATGTGATCTTTTCCCAGAACCCCCAATTGCAAAATTGCAAAATGGTATATCTACAGACGGTTAGAGAATTGTTTTATCAACATGAGAGTTCAGACCTGACAGATATTTGTATCATTGGAAATCCAAGTTATAGTTTAAAAGATTGTTATACCGATGATATTTTGTCCGGAAAGAGAGGAATGCAATTACTTCCGCTGCCTTTTAGTGAGTATGAAGCGAAAAGTGTTGCCGGAATATATAATAAAGAATGTTATATTGGAAAGAGTGCAATGAAAAATTGTATCCGATCCGGTTATCGGATGTTTCATATTGCAACACATGGATTTTCTCAAAGAGATGATATGAGAAATGTATGGTACTCTAGTGCATTGTCTTTTGCCGGAATTATCGATTGGATGGATTCAGGAGTGGAGCAGGGAACATATGGAAATGGAATATTAACTGCTGATGAGATCAGTCGAATGGATTTGAAAGGAACAGAGTTGGTTGTTTTGTCAGCGTGCAATTCCGGTAACAGTTTATTATATTCTTCTAATCATCTTGCAGGATTGCACATTGCTTTTGCGGCAGCAGGAGTGAATTATATTATATCCTCTTTGTGGGAGGTGGATGATTTTGCTACAGCAATATTAATGCAATTGTTTGCTAAGGAATGGAATGCAGGAAAAACAGTAGAAGAATCCTTGTTGAATGCAAAAAGGAAATTACGGATCATGACAGTAGAGGATGTTTATCAACATATCATTCAAAATGGTGCAATAGACAGTATTCCGGGCGATATGCCAGAGACACTTAGAACACTGGATCAAACAAAACAGATCTTTCGGGCACCATATTATTGGGCGGGATTTGTTTGCTATCAAAATATGATACATAAGGAATAAAAGGAATGATCTGATAGCAATATGGTCAGATGATGCTGATAGCATAAAGTAAAAATATAATATTTGAAAAAAAGAATCCTGATTTTATAAAAGTCAGGATTCTTTTTGAGTTTTTTTTAAAATTATTCGGATATCCATATAGAACGATAGAAGAAAGGATAATTTGGTATGGATAAACATGGTTTAAGAAATATTTTAATTCAACTCAGAGGTGCTACAAAATGGTCACAGAAATATTTTGCGGAATATTTTTACATTCCAAGAAGAACTTTACAAGAATGGGAATATGGGAAACGAAAAATGCCGGAATATTTGTTGAGACTTATGGTGTATAAGTTGGAACAGGAGCATATAGTTAGTGAATTTTCTAAAATGTTTGATGAAATGTGAGTAATTTGAGAATCAGGCTGGATGTAATGATAGAACGATCATTCATGAAGGGAGGACTGGTTATGGACAAAACAGTTTTAAGGAAACAGAAAAATATGGCAATCTTTAAAGAGAAGAAAGGAAAGGTGATTGTTATGAAAACTTACAGAAAGTATTTTTTACTTACGGTATTAGCATGTATTATGTTTGTTGGATCACTATTTGCAGGAGAATCGACAAGTGCGAGTGCAGCAACAAGGAAAGGATATATCATTGGAACATCAAATGTCAGAGTATATTCGAATAGTGGACTGACTGTGGGCTATGGCTGGATCTATGCGACAGATGAAGTACAAGTGATTACAGTAACAAGTCGGTATACAAAAGTAACTTATCCGATTTCAAGAGGAAGATATAAGACAGGATATATCGCAACAGGAAACATTTTGACTGCAACAGGTGGTTCTGCTTATACATCATCGGGAAGATTTACAACATACAGAAGAAACAGTACAGCAAATCCATACGGATATGCGGATAGGAATGACAGGGTTATGGTGCTTGGAACGAGAGGCAGCTTTACACAGATAAAATATCCGGTCTCAGGAGGCTTCAAGTATGGATTTGCCAGAACTTCTGATGTGGATAAGTATGTTAAAGGAAGTTACAGTGGAGGAGCTGCAAGGATAGCAAATGGTACATATACATTAGTATCAGCATTAAATAATAATTATGTTGCAGATATAGCTAGCGGAGATTCACGTAGTGGTGCTAATTGCCAGCTTTATGAAAGCAACGGAACAAATGCCCAGAAGTTTAGTTTTTCGTATAATTCAGATGGATATTATACCATAACAAATGTAAATTCAGGTAAAGTTCTAGATTGTGCAACCGGTGGAAATGCGAATGGTTTAAATGTATGGCAGTATGATTCTAACCTGTCTTCAGCGCAGCGTTGGAAACTGACAGATGTAGGTGGTGGATATTATACACTTACTTGTAAATGCAATGGCAGATGTTTAGACGTATCTTGTGGAAAAGTTTATAATGGCAATAACATTCAGATATATGAATCAAATGATACAGCCAGTCAAAAATGGAAACTGGTTTCAACCTCGGTGAGCAATAATACTTCAGTAGGTAATAATACCTCATCACCTGTTGCACAGAAATTAGTTAATTATGAAATTAGTCAATTAGGGATTGGTGATTATCGAGGAAATAATAATGTAAAGTATAATACATGGTATTACGGAAAAACAGTATCCGGTAGTGGACATGCATGGTGTATGGCTTTTCAGGCATATTGCTGTTATCAGATAACCGGATCCAATAATGCTATTCCTAAGACAGCAAGTTGTACAGCAGCAGTAAATATTTTCAAAAATCGTGGACAGTTTCATTACAGTCGGTATTATGGAGGAAATTATACACCAAAGGCAGGAGATGTTGTATACTACACGAATGGCTCTAAGAATAGTTCATGTCATGTAGGAATGATTACTTCTGCACCAGTAAATGGATATTTACAGACTGTGGAGGGAAATATTATTTGTTCAGACAAAAATTACAAGGTTGTTCGTTTTACAAAGAATGCAAAAAGAACGATTAACAGCAGTTATGTTTTAGGATATGCAACACCAAATTATTAATTATCATCATTAAAATATGGATTAATAATCCGGAGGTTTGCTTAAAGTTTATTCTTTCAGCAGAGACAATAAAGCCCGTTTCAAGCTTACAACCAAACTTGAAATGGGCTTTTTGTCTCTAAGTATTATTCAAAAGTTTTCTTATACTGGATTCCCCGGTCTTTCATCGCATCGAGGATTTGGCGGCATGAATTCACCGATATCGCTTAATGCATACTCTGCATGGGGTGGGACTTTTCATCAATCCAGAATACTCTGCCATCTTTTCGTTTGGCTGCTTCTGGTAAATCACCATCTATGTAACCGACAGCACAGTGACCGATTCCTTCCCATTCGCCTGTGATACCAAGTTCTTTTAATAATTCCTGATATTCAGGAAGTTCGAATTCTTCTTTTGCTCTATGGATCCAGATGCTTCCAAGGTTTAAAGAATGAGCAGCAAGCATCATATTTCCGAGTACAAGACTTCCGTCATAAACGTGAGTAGGACGATCTTTGTCTGCTAAAACAATAAGAATAGCCGGTGCACCATAAAATGGATCGAAGTTTTCATCCCATCCACCAATTTTGGCATTGATCTTAGCTATTTTGTCACGAAGCTCTTTTTTGGTTACAGCGATTGTGATTACTGCTTGTTGTCCCATGCCATTTGCAGCATATAATCCTGCTTCTATGATCTGGTTTAAATCTTCTTTTGAAGGCATATCCGGTTTGAATTTGCGGATGCTGCGTCGTTCTTTCATTGCTTTTATGATTTCATTCATATTTTGTAGGTCCTCCTTTTTTATAAAAATGTACTTTCGGTATCTTTTCAAAACGAATCCTTTCGGCTGGATTTCTGAGCACAAAGAGATCTTCTTTTTCTATTGTAGCATTCTCGAAGATTAGTAACAAGTGCAATGAAATGCACAAAAGTTACTTTCAGGTAACTATGTAATAAAAAAGTGCGTACTTTTACAGCATGATCTTCCTTGCTATGATAAGGATGCAACAGGCGAAAGCCATATTACAAAAAAAATCAGAAAAAATGACAGGAGGTAACAAAGATGGCATTAGCAAACATATTTGGATGGAGCAAAAAAGAAAGTAAGCAGCAAAGTACAGCATGTGGAACAGCGTGCGGAGCAGCAGACAAGTAGAGCAAATTGTAGTGTGATGGGATATAGGGGGTGACGTGGTCAGCGTTGCCCCTATATTTCTAAGTTACGGTAAGAATACAGCATACTACAGGTGTAGAAAGATAAGATCTAAATAAATGGTAGAAGACGAAGAATGAAATGACAGGAGGTGTAAAAATATGGATTTGAATACATGTTTAAGGAAAATGGAACTGGTTGGGGTATTAGCCTTTGCAACCGTAGATGAAGAAGGAGCACCTCAGATCAGAAACATCAGTGCGATTTATTATGAGCCGGATGCACTTTATTTCTTTACGGCAAGAGGAAAGAATTTCTGTAAGGAACTTTTAGCAGACGGAAGAGTACAGATCTTATGTTATACACGATATAAAGAAATGATCCGTTTATCTGGTAAGGCATATGCAGTAGATGAGGATGAGCAGATCAAATGGAGAGACAGGATCTTTCAGGAACAGCCGAATTTAGAAAATGTCTATCCGAAAGACACGAAAGAGATCGGAATTATTTTTTGCATTGATCACGCACAGGTGGAATATTTTAATCTGGGTGTAAATCCTATTTTTCGGGAGACTTATGCATTAGGGAATGTTATAGTAAAAGAAAAAGGATATGATATTACAGACAAATGTGTTGGCTGTAAGAAATGTCAGACAGTCTGTCCGCAAAAATGTATAACAGAAGGCAAACCGTTTGTGATACAGCAGGAACATTGTCTGCATTGCGGAAGCTGTTATGAACACTGTCCGGTAAAAGCGATTGAAAGAAGATGAGACTATGGATCAGAGAGAAAAAAGAGTATATTTGATACAGCAATTATTAAATGAGAAAAAAGAATATCGTACCATACCGATTCCGGATGATGAGGAAGAACAAAAGAAGTTGTTAAGAAGTCTGACGAATATTCGTCAGACTCATGCAGTCAGTCAGGATTTTCTAACCGTACAGGATTCTTATTTGCATCGGTTCATCTTAAAGAAGTATTTTGTATGGATTCGATAAAAAAGCAGTCTGTCTGTATCAAAGCGGATTGTGGCAGGGTCATAAAAGATCTGCTTTGATCATATCTTCGATGAAGTGCACTATATTTTCTTTTGGTACATCCAGTACAAAAGAAAGTTCGGAAAAGAGTACATCCTCTGCCTGTTTAAAATATTTGTCATCGGTCGCTGTGCTTTTTTTTCCTTGTTTGATGCGTTCTTGTTTGCGAGTATAGATTAACTTTATAATGCTTACAATTTTTTTGTTATCACCGCTTAATATTGCTGCTTTATATTCCTGTTCACGCATCTTTTCATTATGAATTTCTGTTTCCGTGATATTGGGAATTGATTTTATCAACTGAATGGCTTCTTCTTTACTGATCATATTTCTGATCCTTCCATCGATGTAATCGACAGGCAGATATATCTTAGATGTTTTTTCATTTATTGGTACTAATATATAGTATTCTTTCGTTTTATTCATTCCGGTTGTGTCGGGATGTCCAACATTTTCAATTTTACAAATACCCTCCGGCATTTTTACTACATAGTCTCCTTTTTTATACATAACTTTTCCTTTCCTTTCTTTTTTATAAATTAAATCAAAAAGAGAAAAGGACTGCTTCACTCGGTAACATTTGAATGAAATAGCCCTTTTCATGAAAATCGTACACAGTTTCTAGTATTTAGTTTATCATTTTTTGAAAAAATTTGTAAGCATTTTTTTGGAAATTTTGATTTTGATTTGTTTTTCCCTTCTGTGTAGCTGGTGTGAGGTTGACTGTTCCGTAAAAGAAAATATAATATAATATAAGAAGAAGTAGGTCTGGATGTACTTTCAGACAATGGAATCACAGACATGGGAAGCCATATTTGACTAGGAGGAAAGTAAGATGGACGAAAGATTACAAAAGCAGCTTGCATTTGCATTAGAGATTGATAAAGAAAAGAATATTTTAAGGCAGACACATTTATCCGGACATGGAAGAAGGGAAAATGATGCAGAACATGCATGGCATATGGCGATCATGGCATATCTGTTAAAAGAATATGCCAATGAAGAGGTTGACATTGCAAAAGTGATGTTAATGTGTCTGATCCATGATATTGTAGAAATTGATGCCGGGGATACTTATGCATATGATGCAGAGGGATTAAAAACGCAAAAGGTAAGAGAAGAGGCAGCGAAGGAGCGAATTTTTTCTCTTCTTCCAAACGAGCAGAAAGAAGAATTGATTGCACTATTTGATGAGTTTGAAGCGTTTGAATCCGCAGAATCAAAATTTGCACATACGATGGACAATCTGCAGCCACTTCTGTTAAACGACAGCAATGGCGGTGCAGACTGGAAAGCACATGGAGTCTGTGCAAAGCAGGTATACGGCAGACAGGAAAAGACAAAACTTGGTTCGGAGAAGTTATATGAAATAACAGACCGGCTGATTCAAAAAAACATTGAAAAAGGCAATATTCAAAAATAAAGAGACTTAGAGAGTGTGTAATCAGTTGTCCATGGATGATAGTATCCATGCTCGCAGTATCATTTTCAGATATTATTTTCAAATTCTGCAACAGAATCAATCGTACAGGCTCTTTGAATCCAGTTTTTTAAGATTGTCATATCGTTTTGGTTCTGAATCTTCTTTTTCAGCGATTCTGTTACCGCTCCTTTTTCTTCCAAAATCTCCAGTAATGCTTCTTTTTTTCCTTCGATTCTTCCTGCTTTTTTTCCTACTGCTTCTCCTTCGATCCTTCCTACTATCTTTCCTGCTGCTTCTCCCTCGATCCTTCCTGCATTCCAGCCATCATCATAGCCTCCGCGTCTCTCACTTGCCCGGATCTTTTTGAGCTCTTCTTCTTCGTTATATTCCAGTATAGACATTGCTATCACCTCTGCTCTTTGCTTCTTTAAAAAGTCTGCTAATATATTTTCACGAATACATTCTGTGACTGCTTTTTCTACCGCCTGCTCGATCGGCATGACTGCACGATATTTTCTGACTCGTTCTACATAAATGCTATACT